>Ga0310344_10004683_pt1 | contig 10150 bp, 6 predicted proteins | sample HC15DNA20200_MG_FD_203801 | JGI IMG/M metagenome (GOLD analysis project Ga0310344, IMG submission 203801) | Marine microbial communities from station ALOHA, North Pacific Subtropical Gyre - HC15-DNA-20-200_MG | ecosystem: Environmental > Aquatic > Marine > Oceanic | place: Pacific Ocean: North... | reverse complement strand
TAACGGCTTTGCCAAATCAACATCCAAGACTTCGGCGCCGATCACGCCGTCGAACGGCTTCACGTGTAGGGGCATGATGTCAACTCCTGTCGAGAATTCCGGTAAGGCTATCACGATCTTCCAGTTGGCCGAGTGAGGCTGCCAGTGCGTCGGCTTCGGCGGTGCTGCGCGGCTGCATGCCAAACTGCGCGCAATCGCGAAACTTAGCGGCGACCTGATCGTCTGACAACGGGTTCGCAATGGTGCCCGGTACATTTTCTAGATCGGCCTCTAACTTGGCACCGCTGGAGGTCTTCACTGTCACGCGCGCTGGGGCGAACTTTCCGCTGTTAGCGTCATCGATACTGATATCCACTTTCTGGATGAACTCGGCAATCGCGGTATCGTTGACCGCGGCGTCCTGGATCTCAGCGATGCCGAGACGGCGGCGGAGCAGGGCGCTGGCGGCGGAGTAGTGAATGCTGAACTGGGCTGCTACCTGTGGATTATCCGATGGATCAAAGGCGTCACCGACCAGACCGTTTGCAAAAGGTGAAAGCTCAATCTCGACGCGGTCAATTTGGTCGGGTGTCAGATCGTTGGCCTCCGCCACTTCAATCAAGAGGTCGATTGGGACATGGTTTGCCGTGCAGCTCGGATATTTTTTGATCGCAGTTGCCAACGACTCGTAATGCGTACCGAGATCCTCGATCAAAGTTCCGACGTCGCCCTCACCATAGAGCGTGTGAAAACCGAACTTTCCCTCGACGGCTTGGCTCGGTCCGTTGATTCCAGCTGCCGCAAGCTGTGCTGAAAAGACACCCGCCTCTGCTGCGAATCCAGATTGCGCTCGCTTGGCGAGGCTCTTCTCAAGCAAGGCCTGCTGTGTGCCACCGGCTCGACTCAGTGCTAGGCCAATCGCGTTCGCAATGCCCGCCTCGTCGAGGCCAAGCAGCTTACCCACCGCCGCGGCGGCGCCGAAGACACCAAATACTGATGTATAAAACCAGCCTTTGTTGTGCAGATTGGCGGCACCGAAGCGGCAAGCGACTTCGTTGCCCAGCGCGACAGCGGCGAGGAAGGCCTTACCGTCGGCGTGGATTTGCTCGGCGATCGCCCAGGCGGCCGGGACGGTAACGATATCGGGATGGACGGAACCGCGCTCGTACACCGAGTCGTAGTCCAGGGCAGCAGCGTGCAAGCCGTTGACGAAGGCCGCGCCACGGCTACTGACGCGTTCGCCGCTGGCCCACAATGTGCTGGTGCCAGTTGCACCTTCCGCCAGGATCGTCTCACGGGCCCCCTCGCAACCCGGTGCATCTGATCCTGCTAAGGCCACGCCAACGGTGTCGAGGATCCGTTGTTTGGTAGCGGTTATAACCTCTGCTGGTAGCGCGCCGTAATCAGTGCTCGCCACGAAAACGGCGAGCGACTCGGTCGCGCTTGGTGAATCCGACATTCCGTACTGCTCCTCATTTCCGCTCTTTGCGGTAAGTGTCCACAAGATCGCCTTGATACGTCAAATTTGGTTTTCTGTGGCTTTAATCTAATTTTGTAGCGTAAGCGGGCTTAGACTTTATCTATTGATCCAAATAAAAGAACGCTGTGCGGACATCTGTTAATTGCAACGCTACGCGGCGGTCGCCACGGGGCGGACCTTTTGCCGCGTGGCTGCGCGCCTACATGTTTTGCATCCGCCGCTCAGCGAGACGATGGATTGGTTGCCATCACAGACTGTAATGGAGTCCCACGGACGCTAGTCGATTGTTATGAATAGAATGTTCGGTTGTGTGATGGCGATGCCCTTTCGCGCGTCCAATATCGTTCGTCTATAAATGTCAGGCCTATGATATAGTGCACGCTATGTTTGGTGAAGGAGTGCTGCGAAATGACTGCCGAGATCGTCCGTTCCGCCTGCCCGCATGACTGCCCGAGTGCTTGTGCGCTGGAGGTGGAGCGCCTGTCGCCTACGAGGATTGGCCGCATCCGCGGCAATCCGGACCTGCCTTTTACTGCTGGTGTGGTGTGTGAGAAGGTCGGGCGCTATGCGGAGCGAGTGCATCATCCCGATCGTTTAACGCACCCGTTGAAACGCGTTGGCGCAAAGGGTGAGGGCAGGTTCGAGCAGATTGGTTGGGACGAGGCGCTCGACACCGTCTCGCTAGCCTTCAAGACCGCGGCGGAAAAGTACGGCTCGGAATCGGTCTGGCCCTATCACTCCGGCGGTACATTGGGTGTCGTTCAGCGCTACGGCATCGAGCGGATGAGCCGCCTTTTTAACTATTCCGGCATGACTGGAACAATTTGCGTGACCCCGGCGATGTCTGGTTGGGCGGCCGGTGTCGGTGGTCAGCGAGGGGTCGATCCATGCGAGGTCGAGGAAAGCGACCTGATAGTCGTCTGGGGTGGCAACCCGGTGCACACCAATGTCAATCTGATGAGCCATATCCAGAAGGCTCGCAAGACGCGGGGGGCGAAGCTGGTTGTCGTCGATGTTTACCGCACATCGACCATGGCCGCAGCTGATATTGGTCTGGTGCTGCGGCCGGGCACCGACGCTGCGTTGGCTTGCGCAATGATGCAGGTGATGCTTGCAGAAGGCATGGTTGATGAGCCTTATCTTGCCGAGTATAGCGATTTTGATGATGAAGTCCGGACCCACCTAGCTGGCAAGACACCCAACTGGGCAGCAGCGATTACAGGATTGACAGTTGATGAGATCACGGCGTTTGCGCGACTTTATGGCAGGACGCAGAAGAGTTACATAAAATTCGGTGTGGGCTTCACGCGCAGCAGGAATGGCGCAACGAGTATGCATGCGGCAAGTGCATTACCTGCGATGACCGGTGCCTGGCAGTATCGGGGTGGTGGGGCGTTTTGGGGCAGCTTCGATATTTGGGGTCTCGATACCACGTTAGCTCATGCCGATGATAAGGCAGGTAATGTGACGCGTATGCTGGACCAATCGCGGATCGGTGCAATCCTGAATGGACAGGAGGACGCGTTAGAAGGCGGACCGCCGGTAGCGGCAATGTTCATCCAAAATTCGAATACCGCCTTGGTTGCAGCCGATAGTGCCGCGGTGCGCCGCGGTTTATTGCGTGAGGATTTGTTCGTCTGCGTACATGAACAGTTCATGACTGCGACGGCGCGGTATGCCGATATTCTGTTACCCGCTGCAATGTTTCTTGAGGTCGATGATATCTACAAGGGGTGGGGCCATACGGCGCTCACTGTCGGACCACGTGTGCTGGAACGGCATGCGGACTGCCGCAGCAATTTGGAAGTTGTCAATGCGCTAGCAAAACGGCTTGGTGCAGAACATCCTAGTTTAGACATGTCTTCGGAGGAGCTCGTTGACGCCACACTTGATGCATCCAATTTGGGAGAATTGTCGATGATCAAAGAACAGGGTTGGGTAGATTGTTCACCTTCTTTCGAAGACGCGCATTTCCTTAGTGGATTTCGTCATTCTGACGGTCGTTTTCATTTCAAGCCCAACTGGTCGGAGATTGGTCCCTATCATGTGGGTATGCCCTCAATTGTGGATCATTGGGATGTAGTCGATACAGTGGGAGTGGACCGGCCGTTCCGCCTAGTCACGCCGCCACCAAGAACATATTTAAATAGCTCTTTCACGGAAACGCCGGGATCGCAAAAGCGAGAGCGACGCCCGACAGCTATGATCCATCCGGTGGATGCCCAGAGTTGCGGTGTGGAAGACGGAGACATGGTGCGGCTCGGTAATGCGCGCGGCGATGTTGTTATGTACGCAAAGATATCCGATACGGCCAAGCAAGGCGTCGTGATCGCCGAAGGGGTCTGGCCGGATAATAATTTCGACCGGGGCATCGGTATCAATATGTTAATCGACGCCACCCCCGTCCCTCCCGCAGGAGGCTCGGCTTTTCATGACACAGCCATCTGGTTACGTCCGGAGGTGATGCAGGACGCCGCGGATTGAGGGACATCGACGGGTAGATTTAGGCGAATGCTGTTGGTCTTGGGCTAATATCGTCTAGTGACATCATCTCTCGTGCCAGGCGTTCCATAAGTTCTGCTTGTTGGCTAACCGCTTCCGGTATTCCAAATAGGTTTCGCATTTCGCCTGGATCTTCGGAATGGTCAAAAAATTCGCCATGCTCGAGGCCATCATAAATGGTTAAACGGTCATTCTTTGTAAGCAAGGTGCGCATACGCAGAGACTTTCCGGTATGGACCATGTCATGTATCTGATCTTCTTCGATCAATATCGTTTCCCGCAGCGTTGCATTAGGATCGTCTAGTAAGGGTGTGATGTCATGACTTTGCATTCCACGATGGGCTTCGACGCCGGCTAATGATAGGATCGTTGCAGCTAAATCGATCGACCCGACCAAGTTTTTACAGACACCTGCAGTACGTCCAGGCGTCTTAACAAGAAGAGGGATGCGGGTGCAGCCCTCGTAGTGCATTGCGCCTTTCAGCATCATGCCGTGGTCACCGAACATATCGCCATGATCTGATGTGAATATTACGATTGTTTCGCTGGCCAACCCGGTCTCGTCCAAGGTTTGAAAGATCCGGCCAATCGCGTCGTCGACCATGGAGATCATGCCGTAAGCTTTTGCTGCCATCTCTCGATATTCTGCTTCGGTGGGGGAGAACGGGTTAACGTGTGACTTTAGTGGTTGGCCGCGCTTTCGCTGCATCCGTTTGTATTGTGGTGTCGAGTGCTCGTGCGGATCGTCGAAGCACGACGGCAAGGAGACGTCGGCCGCGTCGTACATATCGTAGTATTTTCCGGGCGGGGTAAACGGATGGTGCGGATCTGGATAGGAACAAACGACAAAGAAAGGCTTGTCTATTTGCGTTTTGGCATGTCGACACAAGAAATCCTGGGTTCGCTCGGTGATGTATGAGGTTGGGTAGATGTCCTCCGGCAAGGAAGTTCGCCAAACGTGATGCGATGGTTGCGATACTTCGATGGCATTGGAAGCACCGCGCAATTTTGTTAAATCGACACCGCGTTGCCGCGCCCAATGGAAATAGTGGCCGGTGCATCCGTCGGAATGCCCGACAGACAGGTCGACATGGGTAAACCCGTAATAGTCGTCCGGCATTTCGACTAGTTCGGCGAGGTGCCTATTAATGTCTTCAAAGAGATCCCAACCTTCCGGAAAATTTTCAATTCGAGCATCATGAGGTGGCAGATCGGGTAGGGCACGGGCGATCTGCTCTGGTGAGCTTCCCATATTTTGAAGATGGCATTTTCCGATATGCGCTGTTTGGTATCCTGCCTCCCTCAGGCTGCGCGGAAAGGTCCTTGCACGGGGATCGAGGGGGATGCCGTTGTAGCGCGTACCATGTAGCGAAGGCATACGGCCAGTGAAAATCGTAGATCGGTTCGGCATGCAAATTGGGTTGGCGACATAGGCGCGGTCGAAACGCATAGCTTGTGCAGCCAAGGCATCGAGGTTTGGTGTCTGGACGATTGAATTGCCGCCAAACCCCGTAAAGTCCGGGCGATGCTGGTCTGTCATCAATAAAAGAATATTGGGGCGCTTACTCATGGCGGAGACTCCGACGACAATGCAAGACTGCAGATTGTAAGATATGTTGAAATTAACGCCCGATACCGTTCAGTAAACAACGCACAGGTCGTTTGCTTCATCCGACCGGCGCAGGCGCCGTTTGGTTAAAAGAACGCTCCGAGCGCCAATGTTTTCCGTCACAATGATCGGCCTACGCGTACTTGAGCTAGGTCAGTATTTTCTAAAACGACGCGGTAGGCGCAACTAAGGCTTCGCCCTATTTCCCTTCCTCCTTGGGCGCAATATTTGGGATTCCTTGCATTAAACCTTCCGGTACCATGCTGATAAGTTCATCGACTGTGAACATGCCATTTTCATCTTGCTTGTAGATTGAACGGGCTTCTTCACCAAAATAGTAGGTGTGGATACGAGAGCGTTCTGCGTGGAATATCTGGCCGTTGACGTCCTCTGCCGCACCTGTCGCCAAATAGGCAACCATCGGGGCGACATATTCAGGGCCTGGCATTGCCATACGAGCATCGTACTGAGCTTGCGTTAGCAAGCCGGCGTCGAGACGCCGTTTCCAACCGGCGATAACTGCATCGTTCACGGTCATCCTTGTTGCTGCCATTGGGCACATGGCGTTCGCTGTGATGCCGTAACGACCGCATTCTCGCGCTATGGAGCGGGTCAATCCGATGATGCCAGCTTTGGCAGCAGAGTAGTTGCACTGTCCTACGGCGCCCTTAAATGCATCTGAGGAGAAGTTAATGATCCGGCCGTAGCGCGCAGAACGCATTACCTTTGTTGCGTGATGACACATGTTCCAATGGCCCTTGAGATGGACCGAGATGACTTGATCAAAATCCTCTTCGGTCATATTCCAGATCATGCGTTCGCGTAGCATACCGGCGACGTTTACAAGAATGTCGAGCTTCCCAAACATGTCTAAACTGCTCTTTACCATTCGTCCGGCATTGGCGTAGTCGGCAACGGAATCGTAGTTTGCTATTGCGGCGCCGCCTGCGGCCTTGATTTCCGCAACGACTTCGTCGGCAGGCTTGTCTTCCGTTGCTTCACCACCACGCCCGACGCCGGGATCATTGACGACTACGCTGGCGCCTTCTTTCGCGAGTAACAAGGCAACTTCTTTGCCAATGCCTCGGCCGGCACCAGTGACAATTGCAGACTTTCCTTCGAGGTTCATTCGGTTTCTCCTAACAAGAACTATCGATTTTAGATGGGTTTTTTCGCCTGCGGTTTCACTGTCTACGGATGGAGCTATCGAGTCTTACCGAGGGGATTGAGCCGGACGCCAGAACGTAACCGCTTCCAAGGCAAATTCGCCGGGTCAGCTACCATTGGGCCTGGTGCGGCACAGACAAGGATTTCCTCGGCGATAGGCGCGAAGTCGGCACGGAAATGTACAGAGCTTTTGTTAACCAAGATATTTTCCTCGGTGGGTTCGATACCGACGAAGCGGTACATTGCCTGGTCTGCGAGTTGAACTTTGTTGCAGGCCAGAACAACTCGGGTTCCACCCACTTTTAGGCAGGCGGATGGTCCAAGGTTAAACTTTGCACCTTTGTAAAAGGGACCGGTCGCATCGAAGCGTCCATCATGCAAATTTTCCACAGTGTATAGGGCCTCGAACGGGTCGTCACCGTCGAACCCAGAATGACCGCCAAAACTCAAATTGACTTCAGCGCCAATACCGGCGCGATGGGCGATTTCCGCCGCAGTCGTATCGACCATCAGGCCAAGCGCAGCCTTTTCGGCGCGATTTTCGACTAGTGCGCGGAGCATACCAGCTGTATTGCTATCTCCACCGGCGCCAGGATTGTCTTGGGTGTCGGCGATGACCACTGGTCGAGTTGCAGATGCCGCGAGGCGCATCGCCTCTTGCACGCCACTGTGTGGATCGTAGATCGTCCCAGCGAACGCCGCCTCCAGGTCATTCACGTCTTCGGACAGACGTTGACAGGATGAGCGCGCGGCCACTTCGGTCCATCCATAAGTAAAAACAGATGGTCCGCAATGATGGATATCCGCGGCGGGAAAACCAGGCGTGAATGATGCGTGCATCACATCCCCTTGCTCTATTTCTGCTAGACGCTGATAGAGACCTTGAGCAGGTTGCATCATGGTGCACTGCCAGTTCAGTGGAATAAGAAAATCCATTTGCTGAAAGGCTTTGGCTGGCTTTTGGCCGCGTTGAAACATTTCATGCAGGAGACGGGCGGTACGAGCGCCAGTATCCGCCATATCGACATGCGGATAGGTGCGGTATGCGACCAGAAGGTCAGCATAGGCAATCATCTCCGGTGTCGTATTGCAATGCAAGTCGAGGCTGGCAACCAGCGGCATGTCTGGACCTATATAATCACGTACGCGCCGCAGCAATTCGCCTTCGCCGTCCTGCAAATGTTCGGTCACCATGGCGCCATGCAGACAAAGATAAACCGCGTCTAAGGTTGGGGCGCTTTTCAAGCCATCAAGAATTAGTCCGGTAATGTGCTCGAACGCATGTTCTGTTACCACGTCCGACGGCGCTGCCGCACCCCAAGTTAAAGCCGTGACATGGTGGTCAAGCGCTTCAATTTGTTCGACAAAGCCAGCGATAGGCAGGTTTTTGCCCTTTACCCTCGGGAACATGTCCGGCCCGGTGGTGAGAGGCGGTCGGCTGCCACCTGTTGTGAAGGCCTTTAAATCCGCTTTTGTCGGTGCGAAGGTATTGGTTTCGTGTTGGATGCCTCCGATGGCGATGAGCGCCATAGCGTTTCTCCCACAATTTGTTGCCTTGACGTATCAGTGAAACAGCGTTCCGCCGTTAACATTATACGCCTGGCCGGTAATCATTGCCGCCTCATTGGAGGATAAGAAGCCAATCAGGTTGGCCACATCTTCGGATTCTACGATCCGCCCGAGTGGATTTACTTGACCGAGTTGCTCGACGAGCTGCGCTCTGTATGTCTCCAGTGGGATCCCTTGACGTACGGCAGCCGCCTGTTCCTGATAGCTCATCCGATCCGTATTGACGCTTCCGGGGCACACGGAGTTGACGGTTATTTGATGTGGCGCTAGGTCAAGGGCGGCGCACTGAGCCAAGCCGAGTAGTCCAAACTTTGTGGCGGAATATGCGCTACTTGTCGCCTTGCCACGCTTGGAGGCATCCGAGGCAGTATTGATAATACGACCGCCCTTACCGCGTTCTATCATGTGAGGAGCGGTAAATTTTATAGTCAGATAGACGGCAGTGAGGTTAATGTTGAGGAAGTGTTGCCATTCGCTTTCGTCTAGCTCCCAAACTGGCACTCGGTCTTTGCCAATGATTGCGCGTGCATTGTTTACCAGGATATCTATTTTACCGAACTGACCGATAACCGTATCGATGAGATCTCGTATCTCTGTGCTAATAGAAAGGTCACAGGCAACCGTCAGACATTTTCGTCCTTGGTCGCGAACTTCATTGGCGACGCTCTCAATCCCTTGCCATTTGTCTCCGCGTTCCAGCGGTGGCAGATCAGATTGTGAGCGTGAGACATCAGTTAATGCTATATCCGCCCCGAGAGCGGCAAGCTTGAGCGCTGTGGCGCGACCAATTCCTTTGCGTCCTCCAGCACCTGTGATCAGCGCGACTTTTCCTTCGAGCCCCGACATACATTCTTCCTTTGCAATCGCTAAAGCACATTCTCTTTCAATGAGATACGATATTTTTGTATTGAGTTACGTAAAACAGAGTTGGAGAAGATCATTATAAGCATGGACGATATTCAGCACATAATTTATGAGCCAGAGGCTACTCGCGCTCGTGGTCGAGCAAGTTGCGATCAGGTTAGGAACCTGATCGGCTTACAAAAATGCCTGCGCTAGTTAAAAGGGTTTTCGCTCAGACTTCGGCATCGGGTACTCTTCGGCTCCAAAGGATGGATAAGGACGCAACATGACACATGGGATGGTGTGTGCACCGCAGCCTGAAACGGTCGATGCGGGCCTTGATGTGTTACGAGAGGGCGGTAACGTAATGGATGCAGCAATCGCTGCGGCACTGGTGCAGACCGTTGTCGACCCACAAATGTGCGGTATTGCCGGTTTTGGGTCGATGCAGGTTTATCGCAATGATACTCGCGAACACACCTATATAGATTTTCACGGCCGGGCACCGTTATCTACTCGACCTGAGATGTGGAAACATCTGATCGTCCGCGAGTGTGATGATGGTTTTGGTTTCGTACTTGAAGGCCAAGTCAACGAGATCGGTTACACCTCGATGACCACGCCGATGACGCTCAAGGCTTTTGCGGAGGGGCTTGAGCGATTTGGGACGAGGACGTTGGCCGAATTGATACAGCCTGCGATCTCCTATTGTGAAGATGGCTTCACAGTACGTCCCAAAGTCCATGGCTTCTGGCTTCAACCGGCGCAGAACGGACGTATCGATCGGGTGAGAGTAACTAGCGAATTTCCGGCGGCGGCGAAAATATACAGAAAAGGGGACGGTAGCCTCCATAATGTGGGCGACGTTCTGAAAAACCCAGATATGGGAAAGACTTATCGTCGGATTGCGGATGCCGGTGTTAAAGATTTCTACACCGGTGAGATAGCTAAAGCGATAGACGCTGATATGCGCGCTAACGGTGGGCATATTACGTTGGCTG
>Ga0310344_10004682_pt1 | contig 10152 bp, 10 predicted proteins | sample HC15DNA20200_MG_FD_203801 | JGI IMG/M metagenome (GOLD analysis project Ga0310344, IMG submission 203801) | Marine microbial communities from station ALOHA, North Pacific Subtropical Gyre - HC15-DNA-20-200_MG | ecosystem: Environmental > Aquatic > Marine > Oceanic | place: Pacific Ocean: North... | reverse complement strand
GGCGGTGGCGGCCGGGGCATGCGCGTCGTGACCGATCCCGAACAACTGCCGGATGTCTTCGAGCGTTGCAGCGCTGAGGCTCGGTCTGCGTTCGGCAACGGTGACCTCTATGTCGAGCAGCTCTTTCTGCACCCGAGGCACGTAGAGATACAAGTGCTTGGCGACGGAACGGGCGAAGTTACGCACCTATGGGAGCGAGAGTGTTCGATTCAACGTGAGCGCCAGAAGATCATCGAGATTGCGCCGGCGCCTTTTCTGGACGAAGCAGTCCGCCACCGGTTGCTCAACGCGGCGCTCAAGCTCGCGAGCGAAGCGCACTACCGCGGCGCCGGCACTTTTGAGTTCCTCGTCGATGCGTCGACTCCGGTTGCCGAGGCGCCGATCGCGTTTATCGAGGCCAATGCCAGGCTCCAGGTCGAGCATACGGTCACCGAGGAGATCACCGGCGTTGACCTCGTAGCCGCCCAGATCGCCATTGCAGGTGGGGCCACTCTGGCATCGTTGGGGCTCAGCCAGGCGGCGGTCGGAGATCCCCGCGGAATGGCACTCCAAGCGCGGGTGAACCTCGAGAGGATGCAAGCCGATGGCGGGGTACGCCCGGCCGGCGGGGTCCTCACTGCCTATGAGCCGCCTGCGGGTCCCGGGGTGAGAGTCGATGGCTACGGCTATGCCGGCTACCGTACCAATCCGCGTTTCGACTCGCTGCTTGCCAAAGTCATCGTGCATGCCAGAGGTGGCGGTTTCGAGCCGCTCGCCGCGAAGGCGATCCGGGCCCTGTCTGAGTTTCGACTAAGCGGCGCGGCGTCGAACATTGCGTTTCTGCAAGCCATTCTTGCCCACCCCGCGCTGAGCGAGGGCCGTATTCACACGAACTTCGTCTCCGAGCACATCGATGATTTGCTCAGCGCCGACGTGGCCCCGGCCAAGTGGTTTGAGGTGGCGGACGGGACCGCACCCCGGGGTCCCGGCACGAGCATCGACTCCCGCGATCCGCTCGCGATCGTGGCGCTCGGAAAGAGCGCACCGGCGCCGCACGACGAGACCGAGCCCGAAACGGTGGACGGGCCCGAAGGCACGGCGGCGCTCCGCGCGCCGATGCAGGGCACGATTGTCTCGTTCACTGTGGCCGAAGGGGCGACGGTGCGGCCGGGTGAGGAAGTCATGCTGATGGAAGCGATGAAGATGCAGCACAGCATTGCCGCTGACATCGCGGGTATCGTGCGGGTGCTGGCAGTCGAGGAGGGCGAGACCGTATTCGAAGGTGCCGCGCTTGCCTTCATTGAAGAACGCCCTGAACTCGGATCCGCGGTGCAGAAGGAAGACGAAGTCGATCTGGACTACATCCGGCCTGATCTCGCTGAGGTTTTAGAGCGGCAACGCCTCACGCGTGACGAGGCGCGCCCGAAGGCCGTCGCTCGGCGGCGGCGAACCGGGCAGCGCACCACGCGCGAGAACATTGCGGACCTCGTCGATCCCGATACCTTCGTGGAATACGGTGCGCTGACCTTGGCGGCACGACGGCGGACCAATACGGTCGATGAGCTGATCGAGCAGTCGCCGGCCGATGGCATTGTGCTCGGGCTAGGGACGATCAACGGTGACCAGTTCTCCGAGGAGGCGGCGCGGGCCGCGGTTGCCGCTTACGACTACACGGTCATGGCGGGCACCCAAGGGCGAAACGGGCATAGGAAGCAAGATCGGTTCTACGAGCTTTGCGCCGATCTGCAGATCCCGCTCGTGCTCTTTGCCGAAGGCGGGGGCGGGCGCGGTAGTGATAGCGATACGGTGGGAGGCTCGGAAACCGACACTTTCTATCGTTTCGCCGCGCTGTCTGGCGGTGCGCCCTTAGTGGGCATAGCGTCCGGGCGTTGCTTCGCGGGCAACGCGGTGCTGCTCGGGTGCTGCGATGTGATTATCGCGACGCGGAATGCAAACATTGGCATGGCGGGGCCAGCGATGATCGAGGGCGGCGGGCTAGGGATCTATCGGCCTGAAGACATCGGTCCGATGTCCGTGCAAACGGCGTCCGGTGTGGTGGATATCGCGGTGGAGGACGAGTCCGAGGCGGTTTGGGCGGCGAAGCAGTACTTGTCTTATTTCCAAGGCCGGTTCGCCGAATGGACGTCGCCGGATCAGCGGAAGCTTCGCCACATCGTCCCCGAGAACCGGTTGCGCGGATACGACATGCGCGAGCTGATCCGCACACTGGCCGACGAGGGCTCCATGCTGGAGGTCCGTCGAGGCTGGGGGCTCGGCATGATCACCGCGCTCATCCGCGTTGAAGGGCGCGCGATGGGGGTGATCGCGAATAATCCTATGCATCTCGGCGGTGCCGTCGACAGTGACGCCGCGGACAAGGCCGCGCGTTTCATGCAGATGTGCGACGCCCATGAGCTTCCCATCCTCTCGCTCAACGACAATCCCGGCAACATGGTTGGGCCCGAGGCGGAAAAGACCGCGCTCGTGCGTCACTGCTGCCGCAGCTATCTGATTGGCGCCAACATCACCGTACCGCTGTTCTTCGTGATCATCCGCAAGGCGATCGGGCTCGGAAAGCTCGCTATGACCGGCGGCGGAATGCACAAGGGGGTTTTCGCCATCTCGTGGCCCACCGGTGAGTTCGCCGGCATGGGAATCGAAGGCCAAGTGAAGCTCGGCCGCCAAAAGGAACTTGCCGCGATCGCGGAGCCCCAAGAACGAATCGCTGCGTATGAGCGTTGGGTCGATGAACTCTACGAGATTGGCAAGGCGCTCAATACCGGGTCGCACTTTCAAGTTGACGACGTCGTGGACCCCGCTGACACGCGGCGTTGGATCACCCGTGGCTTGAACTCACTGGGCCCTCGGCCCGCACGGGTGGGCAAGAAGCGTCCTTGGATCGACGGCTGGTAGTCGGTGCGCCGAGCAACGGCGTCAGCCCTGTCTTGTTGTGGCTTAACGGGGTGGCGACGAGCCGCGGGTTGACCTCGCTTTGTTCGAACGAGCTCGCGTTGTGGCACCCACCGCGGCTGCCGGTCCGAAAGCCCACAAGGAAAATGCCGACGGTGCACAAGCGCCCCGCCGCGGCGAGCGCCCAATCGACGCTCACGGTCTCATTCCGAGCAAGGCCGAGCAAGGCCGAGCATAAACTGGGCACTGCCAGAGCACCTATGCTCACAGGCGTGACGTCACGACCACGGACCCCTTCGGATGGTTCGAATTGGCGCTGGACATCGGAGCCGAGGCGACAGCATGATCGCCCCTGCCAGTTCCGTCGCTGTTCGTTCTCCCTCGATCGAACATTGCTGTCGTGCGATACGGTCGTGGAGCAGCTTGTGAGCATTGAATGAATAGGCAAAACGTGCGCGGGGCCAACGAGTTCGACGACGTTAGGCCCTATCGGGATGGGGAGGTGTCGGCTGTGCTCGCCCGTTTGGTCGAGGATGACGACGTCGCGCACAGTGCGGCTGCATTTCTCGCGCCGAGGCTGCACCGGTGGCTGCCCGGAATCACGACCAGCTGGGTGAAGCGTACGTTAAAGCGCCGCGTTTCCGGCCTGAGTACCATCGAGGCGCTGCAGCTCGAAATATCACGCTTCTTCGAGCACCTCATCAAGACCACGACCGCGGGCATGACGGTGAGCGGATTGGAGAATCTCGCCCGCGACCAAGCCCATCTGTTCATTTCCAACCACCGCGATATCACGCTGGATTCTGGCTTTATGAATTATGCGCTGTGGTCGAATGGTTTCGACACCTCGCAGATTGCGGTGGGGAATAATCTGTTCCAGCAGCATTTTGCGACCGATCTCATGCGTTTGAACAAGAGCTTCGTGGTGCGTCGTGACGTCGGGGGACCGAAAGCGAATCTTGCGGCGATGAGCCATACGTCGCGATATATTCGCCACACCTTAGAGCAGGGGGAATCCGTGTGGATCGCGCAGCGGGAAGGCCGCGCCAAGGACGGCATCGATCGGACTGAGCCCGCGATCATCAAGATGTTCGGGTTGGCCTATCGCAAAGAGCTTGCGACGATCGGGGATTGGCTCGAGACGGTTCGGCTCGTGCCGGTGTCTTTGTCGTACGAGATCGATCCGTGCGCGCCGATCAAGGCAAGGGAGCTTTATCTAAAGGCACAGCAAGGCGGGTACGAGAAATCTGATACTGAGGACCTCGACAGCATTCTGCGAGGAATTGTCGGGTACAAAGGACGGGTTAGCGTCGCGTTTGGCGAGCGCGTACAGGGAGACTACACGGATGCAAAAGCGGTCGCGGCGGCTTGCGATCGCGAGATCGTCGGTAACTTAATGCTGTACCCGACCCACTACCGCGCTTTCGACGGAAGCGGTGAATTGCCGGCGAAAGTCGAAGAAGCCTGGGCGGACGGGCTAGCCGCCTGTGAAGCAGAATACGTCGATTACTTGCGCATCCAATACGCCAATCAGTTGACCAACCAGGCGGCGGTTGCACGAACCACACGCTGACAAGCTCGAGAGGAACCGCTTGTCCACTTGGCTTCCCTGGCGGATGTTCCGTGGCTCCTTCCCGGGGCTAGCCGGCCGCCGGCTGCGCGATGATCGTGCCGCCTCCGTGTGCCGTCATCCGGTGAGGCTCGAGCTTTAGTACGACCCGTGTTGGGCTGGACCGCGTGATGACGTCAGGAAGATTCGCCGGGCCAAGGTACTTCTCCCGAATGCGTTGCCACCAGCTGCCGTCTTGCACATCTTCGAAGATCTCGACTCTCCCCACCGCCTTCACTTGGCGGTTCGAGCGCCGCTTGCCGGGAACGACTTCCTCGACCTCAACACAGATCGATGCGCGGTCGTCGTGGAGCAAGCATCGGACGTGAAACTTTCCCGGATCACTCGTGACGTAGAACGCGTCACCGTCCCAGAGAAACCAGCACGGCACCATCCGGGGAAATCCTTGCCGGTCGACGAACGCGATGGTGGCGGACACGTCCCGCGACAAGATCCGATCGATCTCGCTTTGACTGAGGTTGGGCAGGGACTCCCGGCGCGCAGAGGTCATATTCGGCACTGTAGCTTTTTCCGCCGCCGCGCGCTGCTTGCCGCCAGCACCCAAGCGGCGGATGATCCACCGATGGCCACTCGGATTTCGGTCGTCGTCACGACGCTAAATAATGCGGACACGCTGGGCGCGTGCCTCGGAAGCGTGACGTGGGCGGATGAGTGTGTTGTGCTCGATTCCTTCAGCACCGATGAGACGCTCGACATTGCGCGGGCCCATGACGCGCGCGTGCTCGAGCATGAATTTCAAGGATATTCGCGCCAGAAGCAGATGGCGATCGACGCCGCGGCCCACGATTGGGTGTTGCTGCTCGACGCCGATGAGGTCCTATCCGAGGGGTGCGCTAAAGAGATCCAAACCCTCCTCGAGTCTGGTCCAGAGGCCGACGCATACACCTTGCAAAGGATCGAACAGCTCTTTTGGCGCTGGCCGCATCCCCGGGTGCGTATGAATCATTTCCTGCGCTTGTTCGATCGTCGTTGCACCGCCATGAACGACGTACCGATCCACGCCGCACCCGAATCCACCGGCCGCGTCAGGTCGCTCCTTCATGGGTTCTACCATTACGGCGAGCCGGACATTCACACCAAGGTCGAGAAGCTCAATCACTACTCCAGCGGCTTGGTCGAGACGCATGCGGCTCGAGGGCGTAGCCCGACCCCTTGGCTTTTGCTTGCGTATCCGCCTTTCTTCTTCGTCAAATCCTATTTTTTCAAGCGCAACTTCCTAAGCGGTTGGGCGGGCTTCATCGGCTCGGTCTGCATCGCGTTCTACGCTTTCATGAAGATCGCCAAAGCATTCGAGCACTATCAGCCGTCGGGGCGCACACACGAGGGTGGGGCGGGAAATGCCCCAGCTGCTAAAGGCAGCCAACCGGGTGCGCCCGCAAATTCAAACTCCCGCATCGCGTGACCGAGAGGGGATCTGTCTTCGCCGGGCCGCCCCATTGCTGGTGCATTAGCAAGGGCATGGCGGGAATGAACTCCCAGACCAGCGGCCTCGCCGAGGCGGTCGGCGTGCCCTACACCATGATGGACACGCGCATCGCGATGCCATGGACGTTGTTGCCTCCGGGCTGGTGCCCGCGCTCGTTGTCCGTGGTGTCCGGCCCGCCCGGGTTGAAGAGCGGCCCGCCGCCCGGACTCGTTATTTCCTGCGGTCGCCACGGTATCGTTCCCTCGCTCGCGCTAAAGCGCAAATTCGGGAACCGGGTATTCACCGTTCACATCCAAGATCCGAAAATGCCTGGGAAGCATTTCGATCTCGTGGTTGCCCCGGAGCACGACGCGGTGGCGGGGGAAAATGTCTATCGCACCACCGGGGCGTTGCACTATGTGACCCCCGAGCGCCTGGCCGTTGCGCGCGAGAGCGCCGAAGCGGCCGCGATCGGAGCGGGCGGTCAGGGCATCGTCGCGGTGCTATTGGGCGGGCGCAACGGATACTACCGATTTGCCGAGTCGGAGGCCGAAGTGCTGGCAGCCGCGCTTAAGGCGACCGCTACCGAGAACAACGTGCGGCTCGTCGTGGTGAGCTCGAACCGCACCGAGCCGGGCGTCATCGAGAGGATGCGTCAGGCGCTGGGACGCGAGCATTACGTGTGGGACGGGGTGAGCCCCAACCCCTATTTCGCGGCGCTCAGCCGTGCCGACTACATTGTGGTAACGGGCGATTCGGTATCGATGGTGAGTGAAGCGGCCGCGACCGGCCAGCCGGTCTTCGTCCACCATCTGCCGAAGCGGCGGCCGTCGCCGCGGTTCGAGCACTTTCACGCCCAGTTCGAACGCGCAGGCATCACCCGGCCCTTTACCGGATCCCTTGCACGTTGGCGCTACGAGGCACCGAACGACACGCCGCACATCGCGGCCTTGATACGAGAGAGGATTGGGCTCGGATGAGCTTGTTGAATGCATTGCGGACATCGACCACCCGATTCGATGAACCCTGGCGGCATTGGGAGATTGAGGGTCCGCTCTCGGACGCAATGGTGGCAGAGGTCGCGGCGACGGTAGTCCCCGAGGGCAGCCGTGCGTACGACGGAACCCGGGCTGCGGACAATGGCGGTGGCGGACTCGACGCGGTGCTGCGTTGCTACGTTACCCCCGACAATATCGAGCATTTCCCCGCATTGGCGGGACTCATCGACGAACTCCGATCACCGGAGACGGTGGCCCTGATCGAAGACATGATCGAGCGTCGGGTGCGCGGACATAATTTGCGCGTCGAGGTCATCGTGGATCGAAACGGCTTCTGGCTTCAGCCGCACAAGGACATTCGTGAGAAGTTGATGTCCATGCAGCTTTACGTGAACGTGGTCGGAGAGTCGGAGGCTCTCGGCACCGACATCTACGATGCCGAGCTGCAGGTCGTGAAGACGATCCCCTATCGAAACAATTGGGGTTATATGTTCGCCGCCGGCAGTGATACGTGGCACGGGCTTGAGAGAAAGGCGGTGCGCAAGGAGCGCCGTTCCATCTTGATTAACTATGTGACGTTCGAGACCGGATGGGCGGTGCCGGGATAGCGAGACGTCGTGTGCCCCCCGGAATGGGGGGGCAGGTTTCGAGGTAGGGGTGCCGGATGGCTTAGCGGGTGACGAGCTTGCCTACGCGCGCCAGGAGCGCAGAGAACATGCTGTGCACCGCCCGCGCCTGTTCGCGTCGCGCTTGCGCGAAGTTGTCCGTGTAGTCGAAGTCAGAAGGCAGATTGGGTGTCGGATTGGTCATGGTAAGTCCCTTGGTGATGATGCGAGGAAGGTTAGGGGCTTTGCCGGGGTAAAGGCATTCGGGCATCCCGTTGGGCCGGGTGCAGGTAACCGGGGGCTCATTAAGTACAACTGCTTAGGGTGTGGGGGCGCCTCACCCGCAGCCTCGTACCCCGGGGGCGGAAGGTCTGTCGATTCAGGGGCGCGGGGATCCCACGAGTCGTGACAACCAGCCGCATGGGTGGGCGAGCATCCTTAAACCGCACCGACGGGTGCCCCCGGACGGGCGGCGCCGCATTTCACGCACCCTTAGGCTACCCATCCGACGACGGTTGCTGTCGCGAGCAAACAGGGTGCTTCCCTCCCGATCATGGCGCTTCGCTCGGACCACAGAAAACATGGCGGGCCCACGCCCGTAGGGCGAAAAAAGGAACCGTATTCCCGGCCGTGTTACCGTAGCCGTCCCGGCTTATCCATGGATGGAAGACGGCATTGTCTTACGAGTACTGGCTCGACGCGCGGGCCAATTGCGCTTTTGTTCGTTTCTTTGAGCCATACACGGTCGGTGAAGGTGTTTCGCTCAATCGGTCGATTGCAAACAGCGTTGAGTTTACCCCCGGCATGAACATCCTCAAGGACTATTCCCCGATCCGTGCGCCGAAGGGCTACGACTACGACTTCGCGTTCTCTCAGGCCCGGCGCTTGGTCGAGATCGATGCGGGCATGCCGACGCCGTGCCAGATTGCCCTCGTGGCCAGCACCGATCCCGTCTACGGATTTCTCCGTCAATTGGCGATCCTCACCGCCGAGAATACGGTCCGTCGGGCGGCTTTCCGTTGCCTGGTCGATGCTTGCGAGTGGCTGGGGTTGCCCCGCGATTATCGGGTCCGCTTTTCGCCTCCCACCTGAGTAAGGGCAAGCACGGCGCTTTATTGCGCCATAGCGGTGCGGCTGTTCTACACTGACTGCTTGTGTGGACGACAACGTGGAGAGACCCATGGTTGGTGGTACTTGGCTGGGAACCTCGTACTTGCACCCCGATGACATTTCCGAGTCCCGGTGGGCTCGACTAATGATGACGAGACAAGCGTACGAAACGATGGTGCGCGAGCGGGCTGCCCGCGACGTGTCGGCGCCCGAAGTTGGGGAGCCCGCGCCCGATTTTTCCGCCCATCGTCTGTCACCCGTCGGTGCACGCACGGGTGAGCGATTTGTCTTGTCGCAGACCCGGGGCCGACCCGTCGGGCTGGTGTTCGGCTCCTATACGTGACCCCCGTTTCGAATTCAGGCCGTGCGCCTGAACGCGATTTACGAGCGCCACAAGGACGCCATGGACTTCTATTGCGTCTACATACAAGAAGCGCATCCCGACAATGGCTGGCAAGTTGCCATGAATCTTGATGATGGGGCCATCTACGACCAACCGGAGACCCTGGAGGAGCGCGAGAGCATGGCCCAAGTGTGTGCGGTACGCCTCGACATGAGGATGCCGATGCTCCTTGACGACATGAATAATCGCATTGACACCCTCTATGCCGCCCTCCCCGAGCGTCTGTATGTGCTCGATTCCGACGGAATCGTGCGGTTTCGTACCGTCGTTGGCTCACCGGGCTTCGACGTCGGGGCGTGGGAGGACGCCGTGGAGGCTATGGTCGAATCCACGGCTAGCGTGGGCGACTAGGGCTATGTCGTAATCGGCACTGGGGTTGCAAGCGGGCGGTATCCCGCGGCCGGGTCGGCACAGTAGAATCCGCGCCCGGGCGGCGGTGTAAAGAAGGATCTCGTCAGATGGGATGGCTGGCTGGCACGTGGGTCATGGGCTTTGTCGGTACGTTGGTCTTGTCCGTCTCCACGGCGGCTTTGGCAGGCGGGCACCTGGCAAGCGAGCAGGTGAAGGTTCTCGCGCCGTGGTCGCGCGCCCTGCCATCGGTGGCGCCCAACGGCGCTGCGTACATGACTGTGCGCAATGTCGGAGCGGAAGATGCCCGTATCGTCGAGGCTCATTCTCCTGTTGCAAGGCACGTCGAACTTCACCGCCATACGATGGAAGACGGTCTTGCGAAGATGCGCAAGGTGGAACACGGTGTGGTGGTGCCGGCACAGGCAAGCGTTTCGTTTGCCCCCGGCGGGCTGCACATTATGTTGATGGGCTTGCGCGAGCCGTTGACCGCCGGCATGACGTTTCCACTGACCTTGCGGTTCCACGATGGTGGCGAATCCGCGGTGGTTGTCGCGGTTCTCTCATCCGAAGACGCGATGAAGAGGGACCGGACAGGACATAGCCACGGCGGGAAGGCGATGGCGCCCAAGCACGCTAAGAAACACGCCCACAAGGCGCACTAGCGCTTAGGGTAGACGGCGCTCGATCCGTCTGGCGTAACGGTTGCCGCCGCGCCATCTTCGGCTTTGCATCGCGCTCGGCGCCCTTGGGTGACCGCTGCG
>Ga0310344_10004680_pt1 | contig 10154 bp, 7 predicted proteins | sample HC15DNA20200_MG_FD_203801 | JGI IMG/M metagenome (GOLD analysis project Ga0310344, IMG submission 203801) | Marine microbial communities from station ALOHA, North Pacific Subtropical Gyre - HC15-DNA-20-200_MG | ecosystem: Environmental > Aquatic > Marine > Oceanic | place: Pacific Ocean: North... | reverse complement strand
GAAGGCAGGGAAGTCGATGCTTCGATGCAGCGCGTACTGGGCGAAGCGGAAGACACCATTGCGCTCGCCGGCAAGCTTGCCGCCACCTCGGATGAGATGCGTAGGGGGCTCGACGCGGTCAAGCGGGACTTGCCCGACGTCGCGAGCTATCTCGAGGGCTTAAACAAAAAGCTCGATGTTCTCTCCCGGCTGATCATTGCCCGCGACTCCGGTCTGCCTTCACATCCAACGCACTCGGTCGACTTGAGCGCAAGCGGCATGTCATTTAGTACCGACTCCCCGATTCCCGTCGGTTCGCTTCTCGAGCTGCAGTTCGCTATTTTTCCTTCGAATGCCTGCATCATGACGGTGGGCGCAGTCGTGACCTGCAACGAGATACCGACAGACGAATCCCCATACCGGCTGGGTGTCGACTTCTCCTACATTCGAGACGATGACCAGGAGCTACTCGTCAAGCACGTGGTGCAGAAACAATCCCGTTCTATCCGCAAGACCCGCCCTGTCCGCGGATAAACAGTCCGCGGATAGACAGTCCGCACGAAGCGTTGCCTCACTCCTTAGGGTAGCGAACGAGGATCCCGCTCAAGCTCGTCGCTGCACGCAATTGCTCGAGCTCGCCTTGTGCCTTCAACCGCCCGCTCATAGGTCCTACGAGCACACGGGTGACCCGCCTGTCGTCCTGGACCAAGGTCTCCGCAAATGCCTTGTACCCGCGCGCCTTCAAGCGCTCCCGTAAAGCCAGCGCATTCTTTGCCTCCGAGAACGCGCCGAGCTGAACCGCCCATCCGCGGACGGGTTCGGCCCTGACGTTCGGGCGGGGCCGGGCTTGAGCCCGGGGTCGCTCGGCGCCTTCCTTCGCGTTTGCGGAGACGCTTTTGGGCTCGGTTCCGGATGGATGCGCGGACAAATGATCCGAGGGCAGTGCGCGCTTTCCGGACGGCACGTCGTTGCCGCCCTGCTTAGAGCCCGTATCGTAGCGCCGCGCACGCGTGGCATTACGTTGCTCCGCGGGCACAATCGCGGAGCTGAACGTAGCACCAGGACTTGGATTAAGGGCAACCGGCGCCTGAGTCGACTCACTGCGCGTGGTCGGTGGACCGGGAAGGATGAAGGGTATGAAGGCGACACCCACGATGACGATGACCGCAGCGCCGACTAACCGTTGCTTGAGCGGCTCATCCATCGGGACTCGCTCGGCCCTGCCCGAGCGCTGGTGCAACCATTGCCTCACCGACTGTGTAGCAAGAGCCGAATACGAGCACTTGATCGTCACCCACGGACGCTTCGATAGCCTCACCAACCGCCTTCGCTACGGTATCGTAAGTGCTCACGGATTCAGCGCCGACAAGCTCGCGCAACGCGTCTGCCAACGGCTCGCCTGTCGAACCGCGTTCGCCACCGAGGCCTGCGACGTGCCAGTAGTCGACCTTATCGAGCAACGGCCCGAGCACTTCCCCGTGGTCTTTGTCCGCGAGCATGGCAACAACCGCACGCGTCGCTCCGAAACACGGGTTGAGCACCAACGATTGTGCAAGAGACGCTGCCGCATGTGGATTGTGCGCAATATCCAAAATCACGCGCGGTGTACCGGGCAAAACCTCGAACCGTCCTCTGATCAGCGCACCGTCAATGCCGGCGCAGATGCTTGCCTCGTCGACAGGCAAGCGGTGAGCCAGGCATTCCGTCGCCATGACCGCACCGGCCGCGTTCGATGTTTGAAACGCTCCGTACAAGCTCGGATAGGGGAGCGCCCTATACGCACGGCCCGGACCGTGCCATTCCCAGTGGGCCGCTTGGCACTGCACGCGGTAATCCGACCCAAGCTGGAGTCGGTCGGCGCCCAACACCTCGGCGGCCTCTCCGAGTGAGTGAGGTGGCTCAGGGTCTGATATCACCACCGGTCGCCCCGAACGCATGATGCCCGCTTTCTCCCGCCCGGCGGACTCTCGATCGGGTCCAAGCCATTTGACATGATCGATGTCAATTGGGGTAATCAGCGCAACGTCAGGGTCAAAAACGTTGACCGCATCGAGGCGCCCGCCGATCCCTACCTCAAGAATGGCAAGGTCGACGTTCATTTCCATAAAGATCTCGACGGCGGCAAAAGTGCCGAATTCAAAGTAAGTAACCGTCGTATCTCCGCGGGCCGAGTCGATGCGATCGAATGCACGGATGATTGCATCGTCGCTCGCCTCCACACCAGCGACCCGGATTCGCTCGTTATAGCGCACGAGATGCGGTGAGGTATAAGTACCTGCGCGATAACCCGCCGCCCGGTAGATCGCTTCCAGAAACGCCACGGTCGAACCTTTTCCGTTGGTTCCGGCAACCGTAATTACGGGAAACGGCAGTGTGCACCAACCCAGCTGCGCTTTGAGCCAATGGCATCGATCAAGGCCGAGATCCATGCCCGTAGGGTGCAGCGTCTCCTGCCATCCCAACCATTCTTGCAGGTGAGCGAACCGCATGGGTCAACAGGTCGAAGCTACGCAGCCGACTCGTCTGGGGCGGGTTGCCTAGTCAGCATACTCAAAATACTCGCGATGCGATCGCGCATGTCTCGGCGATCGACGATCATATCGACCGCACCGTGCTCGAGCAGGAACTCACTGCGCTGAAACCCCTCGGGTAACTTCTCTCGAACCGTTTGCTCGATAACCCGCGGGCCCGCAAAGCCAATGAGCGCCTTGGGCTCAGCGATATTGACGTCCCCGAGCATCGCCAAGCTGGCCGATACGCCGCCGGTTGTCGGATCCGTCAGGACGGAGATGTATGGGAGTTTCGCTTCTTGCATGCGCGCTAACGCCGCGCTCGTCTTGGCCATCTGCATGAGCGAAAGTAGCGCTTCTTGCATACGGGCGCCTCCACTGGCGGAAAAACACACCAACGGCAGCCGCTCGTCCAAACAAACGTTGACCGCTCGCACGAAACGCTCGCCCACCACCGAACCCATTGACCCCCCCAGAAACGAGAATTCAAAGCCACCGGCGACCAACGGTATACCCTTAGTACGTCCCATGATCGCGATGAAGGCGTCATCTTCCCCAGTGGCCTTCTGAGCCGCGGCTAATCGGTCTTTGTAACGCTTGGTATCCTTGAACTTTAGGGGATCAAGCGGGCGAACCTCACTTCCGATCTCTACGCGCGGTTCGGCATCAAGAAAGTAATCCAAGCGCCGGCGTACAGGTTGGCGCATGTGCCGCGCACACTTTGGACAAACGTCTGCGTTTCGTTCCAGCTCGGCCCGGTACAATGTGGCATTGCAATCGTCGCACTTCGTCCAAACGCCCTCGGGGACGTTGCGTTTGGTACGCGCTTCTGTACGAATACGCGAAGGCAGAAGCTTTTCGAACCAGGTCATTCGATCATGTCCATCTCTGAGCGCATCGCGCTCACGAGGCCGCACACCTCCGTCATCATGCGCTTTGGTTCTCCTGCGTGCGCCTCGATACGGCTGACGATGGCGCTACCCACGACAACCGCATCTGCCACACTCGCGACCGCCTTTGCGGATTGCGGATCCGATATGCCGAATCCTACTCCGACCGGCAAGTCGGTCAAGGCACGGATGGTTGCGACTTGTCGGGCTACCGCATCTGTATCCAGATGCGCAGCGCCCGTCACACCCTTCAACGAGACGTAGTAAACGTAGCCGCGGGCGTCGGCGCATATGCGTTCGATGCGAGCCGGGCTGGTGGTAGGGGACAGCAGAAAAATGGGGTCCAGATCCCGTGCGGAGAGTGCGTCGAGCCAATCGCGCGCCTCCTCCGGCGGCAGATCGACGATAAGTACGCCATCAACGCCGGCGGTTGCTGCGGCGGCGGCAAATGCTTGATACCCCATACATTCTATGGGATTCAAATACCCCATGAGAACGACGGGTACCGACGAATTTGACGCTCGAAACTCCGACACAAGGGCAAGCACCCCTGCCAAGGTCATGCCGCCGGCAAGCGCGCGTTCAGCGGCCTTCTGGACCACGGGCCCATCTGCCATCGGGTCAGAAAACGGAACGCCGAGTTCGATGAGATCCGCCCCCGCCTCAACGAGCCCGTGCATGAGTTCGAGTGTCTGCTGAGCTGTGGGGTCACCGGCTGATATGTACGGGACGAGTGCCTTACGCCCATCGCTCCGCAAGGCCTTAAAACACCGTTCGATCCGGCTCACAAAGTGACCCCCTGATGCACGGCCACGGTCTGCATGTCCTTGTCGCCGCGTCCCGACAGATTAACGAGCACGACGTCGCGAGGCGTCATGCTTTTTGCAAGCTGCGTCGCATAAGCGACGGCGTGGCTCGACTCGAGCGCCGGAATGATGCCCTCGCTTCGCGTGAGCTCCGAGAACGAGGCGAGGGCCGCATCATCGTTCACCGAGACGTACTGCGCCCGACCGCTGTCTTTCAGCCAAGAGTGCTCGGGCCCTACGCCCGGGTAGTCCAGGCCGGCGGATATCGAGTGAGTAGGGATGACTTGACCGTCGCTGTCTTGCATCAGGTACATCCGGTTTCCGTGCAGGACCCCCGGGCTTCCCGCGCTGAGCGGCGCCGCGTGGCGCCCGGTCTCAACGCCATCGCCCCCCGCCTCCACGCCGTAGAGCGCCACCTCTTGGTCGTCGAGAAAAGGGTAGAAGATACCCATGGCATTAGAGCCGCCACCGACACAAGCGATCACCGCGTCGGGCAACCGCCCGACTTGCTCCAGCGATTGGCGCCGCGCCTCCCGTCCGATGACAGAGTTGAAGTCACGGACCATCTGGGGATAAGGATGCGGCCCCGCGACGGTTCCAATGATGTAGTACGTATCGTCAACATTGGTTACCCAATCACGCATTGCCTCGTTCAAGGCATCTTTCAGAGTTTTCGAACCAGAAGTCACTGAGCGAACCTCGGCGCCCAGCAGCTTCATGCGGTAGACGTTGGGCGCTTGCCGCTCGATGTCCTCCTCTCCCATGTACACAACACATTCGAGACCCAGACGCGCGGCCACGGTCGCAGTAGCCACCCCATGCTGACCCGCGCCCGTCTCAGCGATGATTCGGGTTTTGCCCATCCGCTGAGCGAGCAGCGCTTGCCCGACCGTATTGTTGATCTTGTGCGCGCCGGTGTGGTTTAAGTCCTCCCGCTTGAGATAAATCCGCGCTCCGCCTACACGAGCGGTCAGCCGCTCAGCGAAATAAAGCGGCGACGGACGCCCGACGTAATGCTGGAGGTCGTGCTCCAACTCGCCAACAAACTGCGGATCTTCACGATAGCGCTCGTAGGCCTCGGTAAGCTCCTCGATGGGACCCATAAGCGTCTCAGCAATGAACCGCCCGCCGTAGGGACCGAAATGCCCATCGGCATCCGGCAAGGTACCGATGATCTGATTCTCCGTAGGCTCATTCCTACCTTGAGACACGTTCTACGCTCCGCATAAAAGCCTCCAGCTTAACCGGGTCTTTAATGCCCGGCGACGACTCCACTCCATTACACACATCGACGGCGAACGGTTTGACCTGGCGAATGGCGCCCTCGACGTTGCCCGCATTCAACCCACCCGCGAGCACGAGCGGCCGCAAACGTTCGGCGGGTATCTTGTTCCAGTCGAATTCCCGGCCCGTTCCGCCCCACCGAACAGGGTCAAACGAGTCGAGCAACAAAGCGCTGGCTGTGGCGTACCGGCTCATCTCCTCGATGACGTCAACCTCGTTGTGCACTCCAATCGATTTGATGTAGGGCCGGGCGAACGACCCGCAGAACTCAGGTGTCTCGGTGCCATGGAACTGCAGCACCGACACACCGGGCACCGCTTGTAGAACCGCCTGCACTTCATCCGGTTCGGGATTCACGAACAAAGCCACCGCGCTGACGAACGGCGGGCACCGTCGGCTTAGCTCGGTGGCACGCTCTAGCTCAACGTAACGCGGGCTTGGCGGGTAAAAATTGAAGCCAATGGCATCCGCGCCGACCGCGGCGGCAGCCTCTACGTCTTCCGGCGTCGTGATCCCGCAAATCTTCACCCGCGTGCTTTTCATACGTTCAAACATTCATCCGTACCGATTTCGCGCGCTAGCGCACGTCCTCGCGCTATGGCGCTCTGATCGCCGAGCCTCTCGATAATCAAAGCAGCGGTTAGGCGGCACCCACTGGCCGGCCTACACCAACCGCGACTCCCGCTTGGAAGCTCAGGTTCGACGCAAGCGCAGTGGAACGCGGCTACGCTACGGAGCGTACCAAAGCCCGGGCAAAGGGCAACCCTGCGCCACGCCAGGGTCGCTGGGCAGTTCATGGTGCTCGGGGTACCCAACCCCGACAAAATACAGCCCATCGGCCGGTGCAGTTACCCCTCCGCGTCGCCTATCCCGGCCGGCGAGCACCTCACCTGCCCAGCTCGCATCGCGCTCCCCTCTTCCGATCGCGACGAGCACCCCCGCAATGTTGCGCACCATATGCTGCAGAAATGCGTTCGCGGACACATCCATGCGGATTAAATCTCCATGCCGAACGATGTGTAAGCCGTGGACTGAGCGTACCGGCGATCGTGCTTGGCACCCGGCAGCACGAAACGCCGAGAAGTCATGCTCACCGACAAGCGCAGCGGCAGCCGCTTGCATCGTGTCGACGTTCAAAGGCCGACGTTCCCAGGTAATTCGTCGATCGAGCACCGCCGGTCGTGTCGGGCGATTGAGGATGAAGTAACTGTACTTGCGATATAGGGCGTCGAACCGAGCGTGGAAATTATTCGCGACCTCCCGTGCCCAAAGCACACTCACATCACGAGGCAGGCTCGCATTCGATCCGAATGTCCATGCGTCGAGGTTGCGAGCCGCATCCGTGTCGAAGTGAACGACCTGGGACAGCGCGTGCACGCCCGCGTCGGTTCGGCCCGCGCAGATCGCGGTGACTGCGTGATCTGCAACGGACGAGAGCGCACGCTCAACCACGCTCTGCACTGCTTCACAGTGGCGCTGGCGCTCCCACCCGCAGTAGCCGGCTCCGTCGTACTCGATGCCGAGGGCAAAGCGCGTGGCTAGGATCCTCGCTGACCTTTCCGGCGGGACCTATTATGTCCACGACCCACCCTAGGGGCACCCTTGGGGACACGTGTTGGCTCAGTCAATCGACTTCAACAGCGTTTCAGCTACGCCCCGTTGCTGCTCATCCCCTTCCGACAACACTTCAGCCAAGATGTCCTTGGCTCCGTCGTTGTCACCCATGTCCACATACGCTTGTGCGAGCTCAAGCTTGGTTTGGACCTCATTGCCATCGCCCGCCAGTGCCTCGTCAAAGATCAGGGTCTGGTCGTCGACAGCTGGCCCTCCCGGCTCGCTGTCGACTTCGATGATCTCGTGCTCGTCCTCAATCGGCTCGACAAGCCCGGTCTCGTCTTCGAGCCCTAAGCTATCCAAGTCAAAATCAAGCACCGAGGTTTCGCCGAGAAGATCGTCGGGCTCGTCAACATCGAAGTCGCTAAGGTCGAAGTCAAGCAAACTTTCTTCGCCCGGCGCGGGCACGTCCAATTCGTCCAAGTTGAGCTCGGTAAGGTCATCTACACCGCTGGTTGTATCTCCCAAGTTCTCGGCATCGAACAGCGCGTCAAGATCGAAATCGGTGTGCTCCGTGGCTTCCCCTGCGAGGTTATCTTCTACCTCATTCGCTTGCTCAACGCCGAAGCCGAGGCCGTTCAGCTCGGCAACCGGCTCGCCTGATTTACCGTCATCGTCATCGATTTCCAGAGTAAATGCGTCGGGCTCATCCTCCTCGAAGAGGCTCGCAAAATCCTCATCGATAATGGAGATCTCCCCGGGCTCTTCGACGGTCTCGCCGCGCCCCTCGTCCTCGTCCAAAGGAAGGCCAAAGCTATCCTCCGAAGGATCCGAGAAATCTGCAGCATCCGAGATGCTAAAACTCGGTTCACCCGTTTCAGACTCATCGGGGAGCTCAAGCTCAAAATCAAGCTCACCAGTGTCTTCGCCAGGCTGCGCTACATCGAGCACTTCGGTGTCTACCGCTGCTGCCATCGACACCGTAGCAAGCTGTTCGCCCAGACTCTCGTTCGTCTGCGCATCTACGCTAAGGGCGTCGGTCTCACCTGCGCCGGCTCCGCGGGGAAACGCAAGATCGTCGGCCGCTGGCTCTCCGCCGTTATCGAGAACGGAGATCTCGGAGGTTTCTGCGAGGGTATCAAGGTCGAGATCGAGGTCGAGAGCAGTGACTTCGCTGGCGCTGAGCGGATCCATGGATGCGACCCCCTCATCGTTCGCTCCGAGATCTGCTCCTTCATCGGAATCAAACGCGCTCAGGTCGAAGTCGAGGTCGGTATCGGTGCCTGCAGGCTCCGTGGCGAACGGTACGTCAGCGTTCTCCGCGACATCGAGTTCCAACGCCCCGCTGGCGTCGGCAACCGCTTCATCATACCCCGCACCGGTAGCGCCCGCGGACTCGACCGGATCGTCGACAACGAGCTCGTCATCCCGGGCACCTGCCCGCCCCAAACCGAACTCGTCATCGTCAAGTGCAAAATCGAGCGCCGCGTCTTGGCCTAAGTCCGTGGCTTCGAAATCAGCTTCCTCAACGGGTAGAACGATGCCACCATCGGAGCCAGAGTCGGGGGCCTCAGACACCGCCTCGGTTCCGCCGTCGAGGCCGTCGAGGTCAAAGTCGAATGTGGTGTCGGCGCCCAATTCGTCCGACGCCAACTCGCTACTGAGTTCGTCCGCGCCCTCGCCTTCTAACTCGAGATCTGTGGCGTTGCCAATCGACGACGCCTCCTCGAGCCCAAGGTCGAAGTCAACATTCGTTCCCTCGCCGAGCAACGCCTCGTCATCATCGCTACCGAAATCGAGACCAAGGTCGAAATCGACGCCGCCTTCCGGATCGACGCCATCGGAGAGCTGGGTGGTGGTCTGCGCGGCCTCTGCGGGGATCCGTGGCTCGTCGTCGCCCGATGTGATGTCGAAAATGAACTCATCGCTATCGGCATCTTCCGTTATCGTTTCTCCCCCACTCGCGAAGAGCAGGGTCCCTGGCGCAACATCACCCCACCATTGCCTGGCCGTGTCCATCATCGGATGGTCGTCGCCAACCAACTCCCGAAGGGCGGCGGCGGCAGCCGTGAAAGCGGCGGCGTTCCTGGAGGCGTGATAGATCTCGAGCAGCTTCAAGCGGTACTCGGGATGCTCGGGCTGTGACTCGATGGCGCTCCTGACCAGGGTTTCCGCCTGCTCAAAACGCTCGTACGCGAGATAGACGTTCACCTCAGCGAGCGGCCCCTCTTCGGCGGGCGAAGATCGCGTCTGAAGCGGCGATGAAGCGTCTTCTCCGGGAGCATCGAGCGAGGACGCATCCTCCCCCGTGACGGGTGGCGCTTCCTCCGTGTCGGTAGGCGCAGCCAACGGCGCCATGGCGTTGGGAGCGGGCTCGTCATCGGGCGCGAGCTCGCCACCATCGGCGCCCGTATCCGCCCCCGCATAGACCTCGTCATCGGCTTCCGACTGCCGGCGGCGAGAAAAGACGATACCCACCACAGCAATGACGATTACCAGAATCACGCCGCCGATGAGCAACACGGGATCGAAAGGAACGATGTCTCCTAGCGCACTTTGAAGCAGCTCCACCACGCCCGTTGGCTTTGCAGGAGGCGTCGCCGTGCGCACCGGCGCCGGCGCAGAAGGCGCCGACGGGGTCGTCTCTGTCGCAGAGGGAGCAACTGTCGGTGCCGAAGCGGCCCCTTGGGATTGCGCTACAACACTCTGCTCGGTCTTAGAAAGCTGGTTTTGCAGCGCGGCCAAGTCGGCATCCCGAAGTTTGACAAGACGCTCGAGCTCTTGCACCAGCGCTTCAGCCTCCTCGACTCGCGCCGCAAGCTCTTCAGCCTCCCGCCGGGAGGCATCCGCCTCCTCGCGCACGCTCTCCAGCTCGGTTCGCAACGCGGTAACCTCCGGCGAGCTACCCGAGGTTACCCCCACCCCGCCCGTTGCCGTTCCCCCGCTGCGCAGCGTGAGCTTCCCCCCGTCTGCTTCCGAGACAGGTTTCTTCACGGCTGGCTGCTGGACAACAGCCTGCGAGATAGACGGCGCCGCAGTCTGAGTCGACGCGGCGGCGCCTTGTCGTGATGAGGGGGAGGCTACAGCCGCCGTAGCGACAGGCCGCACAGGCCGGCTGGCCCGCGCGCTGC
>Ga0310344_10004679_pt1 | contig 10155 bp, 9 predicted proteins | sample HC15DNA20200_MG_FD_203801 | JGI IMG/M metagenome (GOLD analysis project Ga0310344, IMG submission 203801) | Marine microbial communities from station ALOHA, North Pacific Subtropical Gyre - HC15-DNA-20-200_MG | ecosystem: Environmental > Aquatic > Marine > Oceanic | place: Pacific Ocean: North... | reverse complement strand
TATTCCTGTCCTGGGTTTTCTGCATTCACACTGATCTCTTTCAAAGTGAGGGCATATAAAGACCCTCTCAAAGGTAATATTCTGTGAAGACAATAGATCAATTAAAAAGTTCTGACATTTTTCAAAATCAGCTTCTGGGAATGACTCTGTGCCCAGTCCGTCTTGATTTGTGACCATCACTAGGAGATAACCGCTATCTTTGAGTTTAGTTAAAGCCTCTATAACACTAGGTACTAAACTTATCTTTGAAAGCGAATCAACTTGAAAATGCTCCGGCTCATAAATTAAAGTCCCATCCCGATCTATAAATAGTATTTTTTGCGATTGATTATTCATCTCTTAACCCTCTTATAAGACTTTTGTTCTGCTCACTAGTACCGACAGTGATTCTTACACAGTTATTTAGAGTTGGTTGATAATCAACATTACGTAAAAGAAATCCTGATTTTTTTGCTCGTTTACAAAATTGTTCTGCATCTTTAGTTTTCACAAGAACAAAATTCGTTTGTGATGGAAATACCTGTTCAACACTGGTTAAATCCTTTAACTCATTTTCTAAGTATTGGCGTTCCTTGAGTATTGATTTTATGTTTTCTTTTGATTTTTCTATGCCTTTCTCAGTTAATGACTCAAGAACTGTCTGCTCCGATGGTTTTGAAAAAGAGTAGGGCGGTATTACTCTCATAATATATTCGCATATCTCTTTACTACCAATCAAAGCACCACACCGAGATCCTGCTAGGCCGAAAGCTTTTGATAGAGTCCTTAAGACAACTACATTAGAGAAATCATTAAGTATTTCTTGATAAACAGTTTCGTCAGAAAATTCCGCATACGCACCATCCAGAACTAGAAGACCGGAATCCTTTAACGATTCACAGACTTGATAGATAGTATTTGTATCTATCGAATGGCCGGTTGGGTTAGATGGAGAGCAAAGAAAGGTCAGCTTACTTCTTTTGCTTAATTTACTTTTAAAAACATCAATATCGATTTGATAGTTGCTATTTTCCAGTAAAGGAACACTAACAATATTAACCCCTTGGATAGCTGCATAAAACTGATACATTTCAAATGTGGGTGGGAAAATAATAATCTCGTCATCTCTAGGTGAACAAAAGGTACGAATTAGAATATCTATAGCTTCTGTGCTGCCTCTCGTTACAACACAATTCTCCTCAGTAATGCCTAAATAATTAGCAACTGAACTTCTAATTCTATAGGGAACTGCATCCGGATATAAATTTAGTGACATTGCTTCAGCCTTGTCAGTTACAGAAAATGGACTTTCGTTCGCATTTAATCTAACTGTATTTGTGATTTTTTTAGCTGGCACATAAGGCTTTAAGCGAAGCACCTCTGGCCTGACTATACTTTTAATATCAACATTCATTTTTACTCACCCTTATTTCAACTGCCTTAGCATGAGCTTCAAGGCCTTCTGCACGAGCTAATTTGACTATATCGTTTGACAAATTTCCTAAGCCCCTTTTTGTAATCTCCTGAACTGAGATAGTCTTTTGGAAACTAGCAACAGTAATTCCACTAAGAGACTTTGTAAAACCACCGGTTGGAAGCACGTGATTTGTTCCACTGCAATAATCACCGGCTGATTCCGGACTCCAAATGCCTAGAAAAACTGAGCCTGCAGATTTTATTTTAGAAAGCCAATCAGTTGCTGCATCAAACGAAAGAATCAAATGTTCGGGAGCATATTCATTGGAAATATTGACTGCTGTCTCTAAATTATCTACTAAAATAAATTTACTATTAGTCATGGCTTGTTCAGCTATCTCTCTTGTCGATAGAGTCTTTAAAGATTGTCTTATTTGTTCTTGGACTTCATAGAGTTGTCTTTGACTCGTTGATAATAGAATAACTTGTGAATCAACCCCGTGCTCAGCCTGAGATAATAGATCAAAGGCAATATATAAAGGATCGGAACTTCCGTCTGAGATAATCAGAACTTCAGTTGGCCCTGCTGGCATATCAATCGATACGCTAGCGTCATAGTTTGAAATGAGTCTTTTTGCTTGAGTAACCCAAGTATTGCCTGGTCCAAATATCTTATTAACTTGAGGAACAGTTTCTGTGCCGAATGCAAGAGCTGCGATAGCTTGAGCTCCTCCTATTTTAAAAATACGATTAATATTGCAATAATTTGCAACGGTCACAATTGCCGGGTCCACCACACCATTTTTATTGGGAGGAGAAACTAATACTCTCTCTGGGCATCCAGCAATCATTGATGGAACCCCCAGCATCATTGCAGTAGAGGGTAGAGGATTATTACCTGCTGGCACATAGAGACCGACTTTTTCAATTGGTCTGGTTATAGCGCTGCATTTAACTCCAGGAACAGTTTCGACTGAAATATCGCCTACATTCAGGAAAGACTGATGAAAGGTTTTTATATTTTCAATCGCATTCCTTATGGAATCTTTTAACTCTTTTGGTGTTTGATCAATTGATTGCTGAATCTCTTTAGGTGTCATCTCTATTGAATCTATATCGACATTATCAAAAGCCTTTGTGTACTCTCTTAGCTTTCTATCGCCTTGACTCATCACTGCTGCAAATATTTGTTCGATAATCTCATTCTGATCTTCATGAATAACCTGAGTCGGCCTTTCCAATAGATCGATTCTTATGTCTTCAGAAACTTCGTTCCAATTGATTATCTCTTCAATACTCATAACTACATCAACATCTTTTCAACTGGAACAACAAGAATAGAAGAGGCGCCAATAGATTTAAGATCCTCTAAGGTCTCCCAGAATATTGTTTCCTTACATACCACATGCACAGCTACAATTTCGCTTGTCCCTTCCAAGGGAATAATTGTTGGTGACTCAGTTCCTGGTAAGAGTTCAGTTATCTTGTAAATCGAATCCTTGGGAGCATGCATCATAATGTATTTGCTTTCTCTGACTTGAAGGACGCCATTAATTCTTTCCAAAAGCTTGGAAACCCATGATTGCTCCTTGTCGTCCAATAAACTGTTTGACTGAATGACAACGGCACTGCTATCAAGGATAGTTTCACCTTGAGTTAAATTATGAGCCTTAAGCGTAGCGCCAGATGAAATCAAGTCGCAAATTGCTTCAGCTTTACCTAAACTCGGAGCCAGTTCCACAGCACCAGAGAATTGAGCAATTTTAATATTCAACTTTTTATCGTCTATGTATTTGGAAACAATGGATGGGTAACTTGTAGCAATCGTCTTACCCTCGAGCTGTTCGATAGCTGAGTATCCTGAATCTTCCGGATAAGCAAAAGCAAGCAAGCATTGACCAAAATCAAGTGTCTGTTCTATTGTATAAGCACATCCTTTCTTTGCATCTTCCATATCTATTTGCTTTTCCATAGCCACATTTAGGCCAACAATGCCAATTTGGCATAGGTTATCTTGCACAAGGTCTGGAATATCATCATCACGAACAAACATTAGATCAAATGGCATATTCTCGCCGTATCCAATTAACTGATCTTTAGCATGACTGAAGATTAGTCCACATTTCTGTAAAAGAGAAGTGGAGTGCTCTGTTAGGCGACCTGATTTTTGAATCGCTATTTTTATCCTTTTATCTGACATTATTTTAGTCGCTTTAATGCAAGCGAATAGCCGCCTGAGCCGTCATGAAGAAATCTTGCTACACGACCTATTGTGGTCACACTTACTCCTGTTAGTGTGTTAATTTCTCGATATGTATATCCTTTATCAAGCAATTCAGCCACCGACCAACGATCTTTGATTGACTGAAGTTCAGCCGGTGTACAAATATCGTTAAAAAAAGCTTTATGTTCATCAAGATTATTAAGTGTCATGATGGCTTTGTAGAATTGTTCCTCTGTTTCTTTTTCTTGTTTATTACTAAACACTCTATCAATTTTCATAATATAAATACCAATGTATTAATGTGTTAGCACATTATATGGAGTAAAATATATATAGCAACTAAAAAGAGTAGGGGGAATTAAATTTTTTGAACTATCTTATCGCCCATTGTAGATGTACTAACAGTATTAGATTTAGATAAATCAGCTGTGAAAATACCATCATTTAATACATTTTGGATTGCTTTTTCTATAGCTAAAGCTTCTTCGTTTAAGTCTAGAGAATGTCTAAGCAGCATTGACAACGATAAAATCATTCCGCAAGGGTTTGCAATACCTTTACCTTGAATATCAGGCGCAGAACCATGTATTGGCTCATAAACACCGAAATTACCATCTCCAAGACATGCAGAGGCAATCATTCCGATAGAGCCAGTGAGCATAGAAGCTTCATCGGTAAGAATATCACCAAATAAGTTATCAGCTAAAACAACATCAAAATCAGCTGGCCTCGAGAGAAGATGCATTGTTGCTGCATCAACCAGCATATGTTCTATTTCTACCTCAGGAAAGTTATCTGCTAGGTATTTCGTCGTAACCTCTCTCCACAATTGAGAGGTTGCCATGACATTTGCTTTATCAATGGATATGATTTTCTTTTTTCTTTGTTGAGATAGTTTGACAGCAACATCTGTAATTCGTTCAATCTCAGCAGTTGAATATTCACAAACATCTTTTGCATAATCATTTCTTCTTTCCTTATCTCCAAAGTAGATACCTCCAATTAACTCTCTCACAAACATAATATCTATTCCCTCAAGGTATTCTTTTTTAATTGGAGAGTTATCAATCAATTGAGGATAGGTTCTAATTTGTCGTAGGTTTGCATAAACGCCTAAATCAGATCTCATATCTAACAGCCCTTTTTCAGGTCTCGTTTTAGCTCTGGGATCACTCCATTTCGGGCCGCCAACTGCACCCAATAAAACAGCATCTGCCTCTTTGCATAAATCTTGTGTCTCTTGTGGATAGGGAGATCCTGTCTGGTCAATTGCTATACCACCAAATAGAGCCTTATTTAACGTAAATGAATGATCAAATTTCTCTTCAATAACTTTTAAAACTTTTACTGCTTCGTCGGTAACCTCGGGTCCAATTCCGTCACCTGGTAGGAGTGTGATAGTAGCTTTCATAATTTACTTTCGTGTTTTGTAATTTCTGATTCCTGACTCAGGATGTATCCTAGCTGATCTATACCGTTCATCAAACAATATCTAGAAAAGGATTCAACCGGAAAAGATGATTCATGACCTTGTTGGGTTTGTATTAAGGTATTTTCTAAATCAATCATTACATCAACTCCTGGATTGTCTATTAACCATTTATGCATCTCTTCTGGAACGGTAATAGGTATAAGGCCATTTTTGAGGGAGTTATTTTTGAAAATATCAGCAAACGATGTGCTAACAATAGCTTTAAATCCATAATCGACCAAAGCCCATGGTGCATGTTCTCTTGAGGACCCACATCCAAAATTATTACCTGCAACCAGCACTGAACAATCTTGAGATTCTTCTTTGTTAAGAACAAAATCTTTATTAGGCTCCCCAGATTCATTGAATCTCCAGTCGTAAAAAAGACATTCACCAATTCCTTCTTTAGATGGGAGTGTTAAGAATCGAGCAGGAACTATTTGATCGGTATCCACATCTTCATTAGGGAGGACGACCGTTTTTGATGAAAATTTTATTATCTTTTCCATATTCTAATTGTTTCCAAATATTCTTGGATCTTGAACAACTCCTGATATTGCTGAAGCGGCTGCAGTTTTAGGGCTAGCAAGAATCGTTCTTGACCCCTTGCCTTGCCGACCTTCAAAGTTTCTGTTACTGGTGCTTACGGCTAATTGTCCATTGCCAACGGTATCACCATTCATACCAAGACACATAGAACAACCTGATTCCCTCCATTCTGCACCTGATTCTAAAAAGATTTTATCTAATCCGATTGTTTCTGCTTCGGCCTTAACTGCTTGTGACCCAGGAACAATCATTGCTCTAACACCATCGGCAACTTTTCTACCTTCGAGAATTTCTGCTGCGTCTTTTAAATCAGATAGTCTTGAATTAGTGCAACTACCAATAAAAACAACATCAATCGGTTTTTGAAGAAGGGGTTTACCAGATTCTACTTTCATGTAATCAAGGGCTTGCTTGAAACTCTGATTACCTTTATGATCCGGGACTTCAGAATCTATTGGCATAACCATGCCTGGGTTGGTACCAAAAGTTACCATAGGCTTGAGAGAATCTACGTCAATATCAACCTCTTTATCAAACACAGAACCCTGATCGCTAACCAATTTTTTCCATTCCTCAACTGCCTCATGCCAATGATCACCTTTTGGCACCATTGGCCTTCCTTCAAGGTACTCAAAAGTTGCTTCATCTGGAGCAAACATTCCCGCTCTTGCTCCTCCTTCTATACTCATGTTGCAAATTGTCATCCTTTCTTCTAATGAAAGAGAAGAAACTGTATCTCCTCGGTACTCTATAACATGGCCAGTTCCACCATCGACACCAATAGTCCCTATGATTTTTAATATTATATCCTTGGCAGAAACACCATTATTAAGATTGCCATTCAAATTAACGGCCAATGTTTTAGGTTTCCTTTGCAATAGACATTGAGTTGCAAGTACATGGGCAACTTCAGTTGTCCCTATACCGAAGGCTAGGGCGCCAAATGCTCCATGGGTACTGGTATGGCTGTCTCCACAAACCATTGTCCTACCAGGTTGAGTTGCCCCCAATTCAGGACCAATGACGTGTACAATTCCTCTGCGATCACTATCAAAACCATAGAGTTCGATGCCAAAATCTTGACAATTTTTAATCATATCTCTGATTTGCCCAGCGGGGCCCGATTCAGCAACTAAATCTAAATCCTTAATTGTTTTAATTGGCACAGTCGGTGTGGAGTGATCCATGGTTGCTAAAACTTTATCGGGAGCTCTTACGCTTAGATTACTTTCTTTTAATTGAGTAAATGCCTGAGGAGTTGTAACTTCGTGAATCAAATGAAGATCAATGTACAAGATAGCAGGTGTGTCTTCAGTCTCAGGAACAACGATATGTTGATCCCATATTTTTTCAAAGAGGGTTTTTGGGGAATTATTCAACACTATCTAACCAACCCCAATCGTCTGGAGTTGATCCATCAAATAGTCCGAAAAATACTTTTTGGATCTCTTGTGTTATTAGACCTCTAGAACCATTACCTATGTTAATCCTATCCACACTTCTTATTGGAGTGATTTCAACTGCAGTACCTGAAAAGAATAACTCATCAGCTAAATAAAGTTCCTCTCTAGCGATTTCTCTCTCCGTAACTTCATAGCCTTGGCTCTGAGCAATTTTAATGACAGAGTCTCTCGTAATACCATCAAGGATTGATGAGCTAAGAGGAGGGGTAAAGATTTCATTATTTTTGACCATAAATATATTCTCGCCGGCTCCCTCACTTACCATTCCCTTAGAGTCAAGGCATATACCTTCATCATAACCATTCTCTTTGGCTTCAATTGCTACCAGAGTTCCTGAAAGATAGTTACCAGAGGCTTTTGCCATTACTGGAATAGTATTAGGAGCAATTTTATTCCATGATGAAACACAAACATCGACACCTTTCTCTTGTCCGTCAGTTCCTAGATAAGCTCCCCATTCCCATGCTGCTATTGCGACATCAATTCCATCATCAAGAGAGGCATGGAGACCTAGATCATTATAGCCACGAAAAGCAATGGGTCGAATATAAGCCCCATCATTTAAATTGTTCGAAGTAATTGTGGTTCTTGAAGCCTGCATAATTGCCTCAATATCATAAGGCATATTCATTCTGTAAATCTTTGCTGAATTAAATAGTCTTTTTATATGGTCTTCTAATCTAAATATCTTTGTCCCATTTTTGGTTGAATAAGCTCTTATTCCTTCAAAAACAGCGGCCCCATAATGCAGCCCATAACTCAAAACATGAATCTTTGCTTCATCCCAAGGAACAAGTTCATTATTGAACCAAATATGTTTTGTTGGTTTTAGTGACATAATTCCCCTCTAGTGTTTCTCTCTGTTTCGCTCTATTCGATTAATTACTTCAAGGTAGGCTAGGGCGCCAGATTCAATTATGTCGGTGCTGACTCCATGACCTCTATAGTCTTGTCCATCAAAATTAACAGTAACGGTCACCTCACCTTGAGCATCTTCACCCACACTAACGCTGTGAATCTCAAAATTAATCAATTCCAAATTGTATCCGGTTATTTGATTAATGGCATTAAAAACTGAATCTATAGGCCCACTTGATCGTCTCTTTTCAGAGTCTGACTCATGCACAGTACCATCAATTTTTTTAAGCTTTAAATCTGCAACGGCTCCCCAAGAAGAACCAGATGAAGTTTCTAAATCAACTAATTCCCATGTGTTAAGCCTGCTTGTATCTGCATTAAGAACTATTGCTTCTATATCAGAGTCAAAAATTTCTTTTTTTCTATCGGCTAGTTTCTTAAATTCCTTAAACGCAGGATCTAGTTCGTCCTTACTTATCTCAAAGCCAAGCTCTTTTGCTCTATCTAAAAATGCATGTCTGCCACTGTGTTTGCCCAAGACAAGGTTAGATCTACCTATGCCAACATCCTGAGGTTTCATAATCTCATAGGTGGATGCGTGTCTAAGCATTCCATGTTGATGTATTCCAGCCTCATGTGAAAAAGCATTGTCACCAACAATAGCCTTATTTCTAGGCACATGCATGCCTGTGATACTCGAAACTAGCCTGCTGGTCGGATAAAGCTTGGTTGTATCTATAGAGGTATGAAAATCAAAATACTCTTTTCTTGTTTTAACAGCCATACATACTTCTTCAAGAGAGGTGTTACCTGCTCTTTCACCAATACCATTAATGGTACATTCCACTTGTCTCGCTCCAGATTCTAATGCAGCCAAACTATTAGCAACCGACAAACCAAGATCATCGTGGCAATGAACACTGAAAACAACATTTTCAGTGTTCTCACAATTTGTAATGAGATGACTAAATAGCTCACCAAATTCATAAGGAATAGTGTAACCAACAGTGTCTGGTATATTAATTGTAGTAGCTCCAGCATCAATCGCAGCATTCACAACTTCAGTTAAAAAGTCATGGTCAGTTCTTGATGCGTCTTCTGGAGAGAATTCTACATTGTCGCAAAACTCCTTAGCCATCTTAACCCCCTCATAAGCTGCCTTGAGGACCTCTTCTTTAGCCATATTTAATTTGTGTTTAAGATGAATCTCACTTGTGGCAACAAAGACATGGATTCTTCGATTTGGATTAACCTCTAATGCCTTATGAGCCTGCTCTATATCATCCGGATTACATCTTGCTAACGTGCAAATCGTCGGTCCCTCAATCTCCTTAGCGATAGTATTTACTGCTTCAAAATCTCCTGGAGAAGCAGCTGCAAATCCTGCCTCAATAACATTAACATTAAGATCTTTAAGGGCATGAGCTATTTTTAACTTTTCTCCTAATGTCATGCTGCAACCAGGAGCTTGCTCTCCATCTCTAAGAGTGGTGTCAAAAATTATTACTTCTTCAGATTGATTCATGATTCTTCCATTATTTCTTGTTAATTTTTTGATTTATCTACTATTTTATTTTTTGCAATCCAGGGCATCATTCCCCTTAATTCATGGCCTACATTTTCTATTGAATGGTTAGACGCCTGATCTCTATAATTTTTCATCAAAGGACCTGGTTTACCATTATCACTTTTATTACAATCATCCATAAATTCTTTTGCAAATTCTCCAGATTGGATTCTTCCCAGAATTGACTCCATCACCTTCTTGGTGTCTTGATTAATTACTTTTGGTCCACTTACATAATCACCGTATTCAGCTGTATTAGAAATGCTGTACCTCATATTTTGAAGACCGCCTTCATAAATCAAATCAACAATCAGCTTAACCTCATGCAGACATTCAAAATAAGCCATCTCAGGTGGGTATCCATTTTCAACTAGTACATCGTATCCAGTTTGAATGAGTGAAGTAAGCCCTCCACATAAAACAGCTTGTTCACCAAAAAGATCTGTTTCAGTCTCATCTTTGAAGTTGGTTTCAATTATGCCAGCTCTACCTGACCCTATTGCAGAAGCATAAGACAAACCAATGTCTCTAGCATTGCCTGAAATATCCTTATGAATTGCTAACAAACAAGGCACTCCTGCTCCTGATTCATATTGAGATCTAACAGTATGGCCAGGGCCTTTTGGAG
>Ga0310344_10004677_pt1 | contig 10156 bp, 9 predicted proteins | sample HC15DNA20200_MG_FD_203801 | JGI IMG/M metagenome (GOLD analysis project Ga0310344, IMG submission 203801) | Marine microbial communities from station ALOHA, North Pacific Subtropical Gyre - HC15-DNA-20-200_MG | ecosystem: Environmental > Aquatic > Marine > Oceanic | place: Pacific Ocean: North... | reverse complement strand
CAACTCCACGGGCCTTAGCATCCTTGAGTATATAAAGTGCATCTTTCGAGCTTTTATGCGCAATGTGAAGCCGGGCGCCGGTCCACTCTGCAAAAGCAACAGCACGACCTACCGCTTCGATAGCACAGACCTCTGGCCGCGCAGCAAGATGAGCGAGGGCATCTGTGCGCCCCGCCTTTTCCATCCGCTCCTGCCGCCTGGCCATGATAGAAGGGTTTTCCGCATGCACTGTACAGCGATAACCATGCCGGGCAAGAATTTCAAAACCCTCGAGCATGGCCCCGTCCGACGGTGCCGGCAAATCACCGAATGTATTCCCCATAAAACATTTAAACCCACTCACCCCCGCATGAATTAAATCTTCAAGAACATCAATATTGTCTTCATCTAGAAGACCGTAAATTCCATAATCCACATGTGCTTGTGCCGATGCACAATCCTGCTTCAATTTTAGGGCATCTAACGTCCCTGTTGGCGGGTTGGTGTTAGGCATTTCAAATACACTGGTAGTTCCTCCACAGGCGGCTGCAGCAGTGCCAGTTGCCCAATCCTCTTTATAGGCGTAGCCAGGCTCCCGAAAGTGGACGTGGCTATCGATAGCACCTGGAAGAACATAACGTCCGTCGGCGTTAATTTCATTTTTAATATCCGGTAATATACCAGGTGACACCACTGCTATAATTTTTCCGCCGGCAATAGCGACATCAGCCTTAATGGTGGAAGATGGTGACACCACCTTTCCCCCACGAATAACCAAATCAATTGTTTCTATACTCAATTCATAAACTCCACAGATTAAATTACCCAACCACCATCAATCGCCAGGTCTTGACCAGTAATGTTTTGGGACGCATCGCTCGAAAAAAATAAAATCGCATTTGCAACATCCTGAGCCGTAGAAATTCGACGCAGTGCATATTCCTCTTCATGCTGTGCCCGTGCTTCTTTTATACTGATACCGAGGCTCTCCGCCCGCTCAGCACAAACTGTTTGGAACCTAGGGCCGTCAACCATCCCAGGACACAGGCAGTTCACGTTTATATTGTGTTGGCCAACTTCCAATGCGGTACTCTTGGTAATACCCCGCAACCCCCATTTTGAAGCACTATAAGCCATGCGGAGCGCTCGACCTCGCATACCAAATGTGCCGCCAACATTCACAATTTTACCGTAGCGTCGTTTAATCATGCCAGGCAGGACGGCCTGCATAGTCAAAAAACAACCTTTCATATTCAGATTTACTATTTGATCGAACTCTTCCGGTGTTGTTTCCCAAGCCTTCTTACCTAGAGGCCCTGTACCACCTGCAATATTGACCAAAATATCAATTTGCCCAAATACTGCGAGTGCCATATCCCGCATTTTTTCTACTTGGCCATGCTCGGTCACATCACACTGAATGACCTCAGCTTTCCGTCCGAGATCACGCACTTTCTTAGCAACATTTTCAATTGGGGTAAGGTCACGCCCAACAAGAACCAAATCAGCCCCAGACCCAGCTAATGTCAAAGTTGCAGCCTCGCCCATACCTTTAGCTGGGCCAGTTATCACTGCAATTCGATTTTCTAAACCAAAAACTCCGTCCAAAATATTATCCACTCTATATAGTTAAGCCCACTAAACTCGATGGGGCAGAAAATATGCTATAAAAAAAGGCGGGTCTATCAAATTGTAATAAATTAAATTACATCTCCACCGCTCTACCTAGAAACGCGGCCGCGTTTACTCCGATTATAATAACATCAAGTCTACTCATATGAATTTTATGACTAATTATATCGGCCATACGATGGAGTTCGGGATCATCGTGGTATCGTAGACACACAAACGTTCGCGAAATTTTAAGGTTTTATCCTCCCGAACAATTACATCTCGATATTCACCTGCACATTGGATGTGGGTATCTTTTCCTGCCAAAGTTTCAAAAATAACAAAGTTGGTGCGAGCCAGGATCCTGCTCTCGGTTCCGGTGGTATGAACAGCGCCAAGTATATGCCGCCAAGTGCGAGGTCCAAATACGTTTAATTTTGTAAAAGCTTCAGTTCGGTCCTTCAACATTCCCTGGGAATCACACAGCAACATTGCCAGTGGAAGCCCCGCGTCAAAATTTTCTTTAGAAATTATTTTATATAAGCAAACTGAGGCAAAGAATTGTGGCCACCGATCCAGCTCCCCATCATCAATGACGAGAACGTACTCGTTAATTAATTTTTCTATCTCAGATTGCAGCAGAGGAGGCAAAGTCACAATCCCATAACTTTCCGGTAGCCTTTATAAAAAGCGCGCAGCGCAACCTCTGTGACCATATGGTCCGTGTCATCAGTTTCCCGTCCGCCTAACTCCACCACACCCTCACAATTTGGATGCGCGCGAATTCCTTCCTGCGTGCGTTCAAGGATTTGCCCATCATCTATTGAGACAAGACCTGCTGGTCCCATTAAATTAGCTTGGCGTAGCCGTCGCTCCGTCATTTCTTCATCATCAGTCTCATATCCAAAAAAAGTCCAGTGAAGTTCAAAAGCATTGGGTCCCTGCGGCACAATTTGACGTGTTGCCAGCGTATTTGATTGCTGTTGCAAAATTACATTTGGCCATAGCGTTTGCATCACAACTGTTTGATCACCGGGAAATTCATGTACGGCATCGAGCAAATTGGGGTCGTTCAAATTTAGTTTAGAATCAAATGAACGCATCTGAGCGGTACCATCGTTTAGTTCTTGCGCACCGCGAATTGAGCTTAGAGCTGTGTGCAGACCAGTCTGGTCCATTTCTACGCGGGACTCGTTATCAACCCGAAACAAACCGAAAGTAACAAAAAAAACATGCAGGAGGCTTGCATGGTGCGTATCCTTAATATTCTCCAACATTAGTTTCCAATTAGCCCCGATTCTTTGTCGGGAATGACCTAGTAACTTAAGAATTCGACCATCTAATTGCCTGTCATAGTATCCAAGAATACGTTTGCCCATATAGTCCTGAAACGGTGGCGTAGCATCAGACATAGTCGCAAAAATACCACCGTTCCGGACGTGCACCTCCAGTTTGTCCAGCCCGTTTTCTTGTAAATTAAAGTTTTCGGGCATTCCGCCATTTCCGCTAACACCTCGGTGGAAGGGCACCCCCAGTAAGTTGCCCTTCAAATCATAAGTCCACTGATGATAGGGGCACATAATTTCATTAAATGACCCGCTATCCTGTTCGCAAATTTTCACGCCCCGATGTGCGCAGCGATTAACCAGAACATTAACCCCGTCATCAATATCGCGCACAACAATGACGGATTGATCACCAATTTGTGTGCGCTTGTAATCGCCTGGCTTTGGTATCTCACATTCTAAACCAACATAGTTCCAGACTGGCCCGTAGAAAATATTTTCCAGCTCACGCTCGTAGTTTCCCTGATCAGTGTAAATCCAGTATGGCACCCTGTCATTGCGGTCAGGCCAAGTGCACAGTGGTTCCGCCATCAATGCTGATCCAATGCGAACTGAGCTTGCTCAACCAGTGCATAGTTAGGACGTGCCGCCGTTGGTATTTGTTTGATGGTTTTAAGGTAAGCTTTGCAGCTTTTTAGAACTTCCGAATTACGATTATTTAGAAGGTTAACAAAGTCATCGACTTCGCTCTCAAGTTTATTTTTTGAAACTATGCGGGATACTAAACCCATCTCATAGGCTTCAGCAGCAGCAAATTCACGGCTCGACAGAATCAGATCCAAGGCACGTTTGGGCGGCAAATGGTCGAGTATAACTTCCATCAAGAACATCGGGGGAAATCCCAAGCTAACCTCATCAAGCATGAAACGGCAGTCATCGGCAGCAATCGCGATGTCAGAACGCATCACAATACCCAAACCGAATCCATAAGTACGCCCCTTTACAGCAGTCACTATAATTCCTGGAAAAGCAGAAAATGCCGCATTTACGCGGCTGATTTCACTGAATGAAGCGTATGGACCTTCAGGGTTCTTAGGTTCCTCGCGATCTCGCCCCAAGGAGAAATCATCACCAACGGCATGTATGACAATAATATCAGCCTCGCCTTGAGCCGAGAACACAACCTCTGCGATACGCCCCAACATTTCTGAGGTAAATTTATTAGCATGTGAGGACCGCTGTAAATACAAGTGTCCAACTCTGCCGTCCTGTTCAAACCCGATCATGGTTTATCCCATTATGAAAACTTAAGTTCAAATTGTCGGGCAGACACGTGCAATCGGTCAACTGCTGAAACGTTTTTGTGCTGCCTGCAATAGTTTTAAACGCAACGCGCTAAGATTTATAAAACCTTGAGCATCTCTCTGATTATAAACCATGTCAGCCTCAAATGTGACATGTGATTCAGAATATAAACTTTTGGACGATTGCCGGCCTACTACAGACACCGAACCCTTATAGAGTTTCAGCCGAACCAAACCGGAAACGTCTCTCTGACTTTCATCAACTGCGCGCTGAATCATCTCACGCTCTGGTGAAAACCAAAAACCGTTATAAATAAGCTCAGCATATTTAGGCATCAGCTCATCTTTTAGATGGGCCGCCCCTCTATCCAAGGTTAGGCTCTCGATACCCCGGTGAGCGGTTAACAAAATCGTTCCCCCAGGCGTCTCATAGACACCTCGTGACTTCATACCTACATACCTGTTCTCAACGAGATCCAAACGCCCAATGCCATTCGCCCCACCTAGCGTGTTTAGCTTGGTGAGTAATGCCGCCGGAGAGAGCTTTTCACTATCAATAGCCACCGGATCACCGCCTTCAAATTCAATCTCAATATATGTTGGCTTATCAGGGGCCTCTTCTGGTGAAACGCTGCGGGTGAACATGGCCTCGCTCGGCTCAAGCCAAGGGTCCTCCAAAGCACGCCCTTCATAAGAAATATGCAAAAGGTTTGAATCTGTTGAGTAGGGCGGCTCGTCTTCTTTATCACGCGGAATGTCTATTTGGTGCATCCGAGCATATTCTAACAACTTCTGTCTGCCATCGAGATTCCATTCTCGCCAAGGAGCGATAACTTTTATTTCAGGATTGAGCGCATGATACCCAAGCTCAAACCTTACCTGATCATTACCCTTACCTGTAGCACCATGACTAACGGCATCAGAATTGGTTTCCCGCGCAATTTCTATTTGACGTTTCGCAATTAGAGGTCGAGCAATCGACGTCCCAAGCAAATAAACTCCCTCGTACACCGCGTTTGCCCTAAACATTGGAAAGACATAATCACGAACAAATTCTTCCCTTAAGTCTTCTATATAAATTTCTTTGACACCGGCTGCTTCGGCTTTTGCCCGCGCAGGCTCCACTTCCTCTCCCTGCCCAAGATCCGCGGTAAAAGTGACAACCTCGCAGTCATATTCCTCCTGCAACCAACTCAGGATCACCGATGTGTCCAACCCCCCAGAGTAGGCAAGGACAACTTTTTTTACATCTCTATCTTCAATTGTAGCCATTGGCTGGCCCTTTGCTCAAAATTTACCTTAAAAGAGCGCGCAGTATATGAATTAGAAGAGGCACCACAAGAAAAACCGAATGTCAAATAAACTGACTAAGCTACTTGTTTACTGGCGCATCATACCGCCAGTAGATGAAGTTAAATAACTTTTAGAGAAAAAACATTAAAAAACCCAAAATTTTTAATGTTTTGTCCTTTCGCTAGCCGATTTGAGTTGTCCACAAGCCGCCAGAATATCGCGGCCACGTGGGGTACGAACCGGGGATGAATATCCAGCGTCATTCACAATTTGTGCAAACCTTTTGATAGTGGAACCATCTGAGCATCTGAAAGGGGCCCCTGGCCATGGATTGAATGGTATTAAGTTGACTTTAGCCGGAATTCCCGCAATTAGCCGCACCAATTCCCGGGCATCAGCTTCAGTGTCGTTAACCCCTTTAAGCATCACATATTCAAAAGTAATGCGTCGCGCATTGTTAGCAGTGGGATAAGCGTGGCACGCGTCCAACAATTCCCTGATAGGGAATTTTTTATTTATGGGCACAATCTCATCACGCAAATCATCTCGTACCGCATGCAGTGAAACCGCAAGATTAACACCAAGCTCATCCCCGCATCGCTTTATATTAGGCACATAGCCTGCCGTTGATAATGTAATCCGGCGCTTCGATATAGAGATGCCCTCCTCATCCATAATAATTTTTATCGCCTTCGCGACATTCTCATAATTAAGCAGTGGTTCACCCATACCCATCATTACAATATTGGAAATTAACCGCCCACCATTTGGACTAGGCCATTCATTATATGCGTCTCGGGCAATAAGGACCTGCCCAACAATATCCGCTGCCTCCAAATTACGCACCAACGGTTGTGTGCCAGTGTGACAAAATTTACATGAAAGGGCACACCCAACCTGTGAGGAAATACATAAAGCCCCACGATCTGCTTCGGGAATATAAACCGTTTCGACTTCACCACCGTCATTAACGCCTAATAACCACTTCCTAGTTTTGTCAGTAGAAATTTTTTCGTTTGTTATGTTAGGACGGATAATACTGCAGGTTTGCGCAAGTTCAGCTCTCACTGATTTAGACAAAGTAGTCATTTCACCAAATGTCTTTGCCCCCTGATGATAAACCCAATGCCTTATTTGTTTAGCTCGAAATTTTGGCAGTCCAAGCACTTCAACAGTATCTTCAAGCTCTTTACGACTAAGCCCAACAATATTGATTTTGTTTTTGGAGTTTTCTGGTCTGGCGATCAATTTGAATTCTCAGGTATTAATATGGCATTTTTCCTTAAAGGGCATTGTACAGAAAGCTAAGGTTAAAGCGTCAGTTTCTTTACTCAGCACTCATAGGGACTTTAGAACGCCCGAGGCCTGGTGGTGCAGCACCAGGCTTAAATTTAAGATAAAGTACGGCAACAAATACTATAGCAACACACGGCAATAAAAGGGTACAGACAGTTGTCCAACCAACACTATTATGCAAAAGACCCGCAGAAAGCGAAAAGACTGCTACAGACTGAAATACAAGGAAGTCGTTTATTCCTTGTGCCTTCGCTTTTTCCTCAGGTTGATACATTTTTGTTAACAAATGGGTTGAGCCAACAAACAAAAAGTTCCAACCACACCCAACACAAACATTAGCAAACCAAAAATGTTCAATGGAGCCACCTGATAATCCAATCAGGGCAGCTGTTGTCGAAAGGACTAACCCAGCGAGCAATACGTTTAATAGTCCATATTTTTTGATAAGGGTTCCTGTAAAAAATGAAGGGGCAAACATACCAAACATGTGCCACTGCGCGATGAAGGCCGAATCTTCAAATGTATGCCCGTACTCTCCCACCATTGCAAGTGGTGTGGCGGCCATCATCAGCACCATTACACCCCAACCGATTACCGCGCAAAGAACCGCTGTAATATACCCCGGTTGCCCAACAACCTTCTTCCAAGGCCTTCCGGAGTTCTCAAACTTTTGTTGCTCCAATGGTGGAAAACCTACCTGACAAACAATCAAAATTAATAAGATTGGTATAAAGGCGAGAACAATGAATGTACTCGCAAACTGATATGGTGGCGTTTGCGCCGCCGAAGCAACCGCGCTATCAGATACAATTCCGGGACCACATATAAACTCCACAGCTTTTGCAAAGGTTTCATTGCCGAGCCATAAACCCGCGACATCGTGTGTCCATTTTGAGATTTCAGGACCAACAAATGCCGCTAGCACACCCCCACCGACCACCAATGAGATTGCTACGCTGTGCCACTTTTCATCGGCAACGTCCACAGCAGCAAATCGATATGTCTGACCTGAGATTGTAAAGGCACCAAAAAAAATTATCGCAATTAAATATAATTCGAATGAACCTTGAAAAATTGCAATGGCTGCAATAATCGCCCCTAATGAGCCCATCATTGCGCCAAAGACAAATCCAGCCCGTCTCCCAAACCGACGCATCATCATTGCTAGTGGTATAGAAAAAGCTGCCGTCGCCTCCCATTGTAAGGCCTGCGGCAATGTAGCTAATGATTTATTAGATGCCAGGGCAAGACCTACCAACGCTGAAACTGAAAGCACAACACCAGTAGAACTGTTGAACAGTGCCTGACATAAGGCCAGCAAAGCAACGTTCTTTTTCATGCCGGGTTTTACAGAACCTGCATTTTCGGAATTGTCAGCCATTTAGGCTCCAATCAAATGATAACTGGAAAATTTATTTCCGGAATTTCAGTAATGCATATACTACCATCACCGGAAGCGCCAACCCCGTTTTATTTTTTTATGCCGCAGGACTTGTTAATTTCCCTGTGTGCGGCGGTGAAACCGGCGAGAGAATAATGATCTTTGGTCACCGTACCCCGGGAGGATATGCCGGTAACGACCATCTTTGCACCAGCCCTCATGGCTACGACAAGGACAGAATCGTCACGAGCGTCCTTCGCCCAAGCAGTTCCCCCGTCAGTAAATAATAGAAACTTATTGCCGCTAATATTTACTTTAACTTCGCTCTCCTTTTTATAAACGTAACCGGCTGTTATCGAGACCTCGTTACGCACCTTGTTCTTTACCCGATGAGTTACCTGTATATAAGTAGCATCTCGGCGCTTAGATTTACCGATCTTTGACAATAGTTTAGGCACTCCGTGAATGTAACAAATTCTTTTGTTTTTCTTCCCAATGACATGAACTGACCAAGCCTTAAAGCTCTTTACAGCCTTGACACCCTTTGCTTCCACTTGATTGCTACTCAAACCAAACACTAAAAGATATGCTGCAAAGCCCAAGCCAATAGAAAATTTTTTAACAGGTCTTATGAACGGTCTATGCATTTTTAACTTAGCTCTCATCAATAGGTTTACTAGACTTTGTCGTAGTTTGTTCATTCTTCGAGTGGCGTTGTCTTTTTTTCTTCCATATAGGCTCTCCAAATTCATGCTCAAGAATCGGTTCTATTAGGCCACCCGCAACAATTGGGCGACCGCCGAAACGCCCCAGCGTCGTCAGGCGATCATACATAACAATTGCACCCGCCGTTGCAAGATTAAGCGAGAATTGAGTTGGTATTTTGACGATATAATCGCAGCAATCCATTAACTTTGGCGACAAACTCCCCCGTTCCATCCCCAATACGTAAGCCGCCGCTCGAGGGTGTCGGAAACTTGGTAATTCGATTGCCTCTTGGATCAGCTCGATACCAACCAATTCACATCGATGGGGCAAAGTCATCGCTTCAACATCATCGAAGGTGTAAAGAGGAACTTGCCCACCAATTGCAGACGTATCAGATTTAACTAACTTTGGGTCGAATTTTGCACCAATAGTAAATACGAAGCCAGCGCCAAACCCGTGCGCCGTCCTAAATAAGTTTCCTGCATTCATTGGCTTGGAAACTCCTTCTATGCCGATCCCAAAATAGCCGCGCATCATGTTTTAACCTCTAAGCCTTTAATGAACAGAATGCCAGCCTGTTAATAAAACCCCAAATCGCCCAGATAATTTTAAATTCTTTTTCTTTCTGGCCCAAATCAGAGGGTGTTAGCTAAAACCTGGCTGTATTTGATCAATTTACTCCAACTGTGTCACCCAAAGTCAGCCCTATTTCCATATTGAGAACTAAGTCAGCAAAGCTATCAAGCTCTGTGGGCTCACGATTTATAATAACCAGGGACGCCCCCTTTTTAGCAGCAGCCTGCGGAAATCCTGCCGCGGGATAAACCTGAAGAGACGAGCCAATTGATAGGAACAAATCACATGCGAGCGTTTCCTCTTGAGCGCGGCGCATAGGGCCTTCTGGCATTGGTTGACCAAATGAAATCGTTGCACCTTTCAGGAGTCCGCCACAAGCCTCACAGTCCAATATGGTGCCATCTGCAAGAAAGGCGGCCTTTATGGGCTCCAGTTCATGGCGTAAACCACAGGCAAGACAAGATGCATACGTACTATTGCCATGAAGCTCTATTATTTTTTCCTCCGGGACACCGGATTCCAGATGTAAACCATCTGTGTTCTGGGTAATCACAGCTGACACCTTGCCATCTCGGACAAGCTTTTCCACTGCGCGGTGACCGCGATTTGGTTCAGCACCACCGAATCCATATGAATCATCAAATTTCCGCCGCCAAGACTCCCGCCGTGCCTCTTCGGAGGAAATATAGTCGTCATAGAGGATTGGTGTATATTTGGTCCAG
>Ga0310344_10004676_pt1 | contig 10157 bp, 10 predicted proteins | sample HC15DNA20200_MG_FD_203801 | JGI IMG/M metagenome (GOLD analysis project Ga0310344, IMG submission 203801) | Marine microbial communities from station ALOHA, North Pacific Subtropical Gyre - HC15-DNA-20-200_MG | ecosystem: Environmental > Aquatic > Marine > Oceanic | place: Pacific Ocean: North... | reverse complement strand
CTCGAATCGCAGCAATCTCTTCTGGCCTTAATGGTTCCAATCCTAATGGCATACGTTCACCCGCAATACCCGATCGGCCTTCTATTTTCCAGACCATATAGCTCTCATCGGGGTTTCCTGGCTTGATGCGTTGGACTTCTGGAACCCCAACGCTCGGCACCCCGACTAGATTTTGACGAGAAATGCCGGCATTTAACGCTAAACCTAACGGAGGTGTCACGCCGGTATGGCACTGAGTGCATATCGCGGTAAGAATATTTGCCTGGATTGAACTCAGGGTTGCCTCTAGCGGGGGAAGTCCTTCAGGCGTAAGGGGTTGTCCGAATTCATCCAAGCCAGTCCCGTTTCCCGCACAGCCTACGTGTACAAGGGAGATGAACAACAGGCCAATACCCCGTATCCACTCAATCACATTCGTTCTTCTATATCCAACGCGAAATTCCTCCTGAAACAACTGGTTGGGCAGACCCTTTCTACAGGTACAACAAATACAGAAAGCACAAAAAGGGCCACTCGGGAAACCCGAGCGGCCCTTTTAAATTGCCACAAATAACTACGGTGTTAGACCGCTTCCTCCAACCGTGTAACGTTCTCAGCAGCCGGGCCCTTACTGCCCTCGGTTACCTCGAACTCGACGGCCTCACCCTCCTTGAGGGTTCGGAATCCATCGGCCTGAATAGCTGTGTGGTGCACGAAGCAGTCCTTGCTACCATCCTCCGGCGTTATGAAACCGAAACCCTTCTGATCATTGAACCACTTCACGGTACCTCTCGTACGCATTACCTACTCCTTGGTGAAGTCACTGTCGGAGTTCCGGTAACCCGTACCTGCCGACCACTGACCATTACGACGCGGATCCCCCACGCCCGGGTCGTGACATTCGTCACGAAACAGACAAAAAAAATGGGTGGCCACTTGAGAGGCCCCCCGATCCTACGATCCTGCCTGCTCAGTCCTATTGCCCACATTTAAAACATTTTGGGCATGTGACATAATGATTGCTACCCAATAGTCATTCGTCAAGGGCAGTCTTTCAACTCTACAAACAACTTTAGGACTGCTTAGAAACAGTCGAAGTGATAAGTGCTTCAGTATCCGGATCAAATGGGTGGAAGCGACCACGCCAGTACCCACTCACAAGCCCATTGTCATCTAACAAAATAGTGTGGGGTATACCGGGTGGCAGGTGCAATGCATCGAGGAGTGCCTCCCCATCCGCCATTAGCGTCGTATAGGTGATCGAATTTTCCTCAAGAAACGCCTGAACCAACAAAGGTGAGATTTTATCAATAGAAATGCCAACTACCGATAATACCGTTGGATCATACTGGATGTGGAGTTCTTCCAATTCGGGCATTTCATCGAGGCATGGGACACACCATGTAGCCCAGAGGTTGAGCAAAATGGCACGACCCTCAAAACTGGCAAGAGTGACGGTTTGTCCACCTAAATCTTGCAACTCGAGGGCGGGCAGTGGTTCCCCAACCCTCAATCCCCCAATCACATTATTCCTAACCTGTTCTTCGCTCCGACACGCGTTTACACAGCATAATAAAACTAGAACACCGAAGAACCTATTCATCACTAGACCACACTAGGCTGGGTGTTCAAAACTGAGGTTTGTCGGTACCGGAAATACCCCAGGTGGACGCGAGTAGGGATCGTTTGTCACAATAGGGTCTGAACTAGCTGTTAGCTCAACAGTGGTTGACACTTCCTCAAAGCTAAGGTCATCCAGCCAAATGTCCCCGTCACCGGTAATCATTGCACCTATGAGGATTGTCACACTCTCCGGCGGAATGTCCACGACAATGTTTTGCCTAGTCCACTCTTTCGTACCTTTTATCCGATCACCCTCCAAATTGTCCATCACAAGCATCGCAGCGTTTTCGTCAACGATACCGTCGACACGGAGCCACAATCCTCCTGACCCCACACCTTCACTGCGGACATATCCGCTCAATCGTATGCGCTTGTCTCGGTACGAAGTCGCATCAATCATCTGAACGCTTACCGCCCAGTCATCCCTATGTCGGTTTCCCCGAGCCCTAAGCCGCATGCTAGCCCCACCACTGCGAAAAACCTCGACATCGCGGCTCAACTCGTATTCCCGCGCGTCTTGGCCTGCTATGAGCCACGCTTGCGGGCCTTGTGCCATAAGAGGTGTCAAACCAATCGGACCAAGAACCAACACTAGAGTGAGACAACTCAGCCCACTGAACAGCCTCATGTGATTCCGTATCCGAGCACGATGGGGCACTCCTTTTTGGTGGCAACGGGTCAACTCAGGTTGAGCAGTCTCAAGATGATGCTGCACTAGTCTAGGAGAGCATCTATGACCTCGACAGCGTCATACTCCATTATCTTTAACCGAACCATGCGGCGTAGGCGATCGAACCCTTCTTCTGTGCGACCTTCTACCCGTACGGTCACGTATGGACTCGTATTCGATGAACGAATCAAGGCCCACCCATCTTCTGTGATGATGCGAATACCATCAATCGTAAGGGATTGCGGGTAGAGTTCGTGGAAGTGGGTCACCATATCCGACACAACCTTAAACTTCTGGTCATCCGGACAAGGGAGTTTCATCTCAGGTGTCGACGGATACTGCGGCATGCTCTTTAGAAGTTCTGATACTGAACATCCCTCGGAATCTAGGAGTTCCAAAAGATGACAGGCTGCAAGCAACGCATCATCGACACCATACCAATCGTCTTTGATAAACATGTGCCCACTAACTTCTCCACCCAAAAGAACACCTTCTTCTCGCATACGACGTTTTATGAGTGTATGGCCAGTGGCGGTCAGTATCGGGACTCCTCCCAAGGTCTCGATCCCCTCGATAAGGGACATCGAACATTTCACATCAATCAAAATCTTCTCTCCAGGGTGCCGATTTAGAAACCGACGCGATAAGAGAAGCAGCAGCATGTCAGCCTCATGGTGTGTCCCAGTCTCATCGATGAATCCGACGCGATCACCGTCGCCATCAAAACCAAAACCAATATCTGCTGAAACCTGGATTACTTCACGCTGCAAGTCTTTGAGGTTATCCGCCATCTCTGGATCCGGAAGATGGTTTGGGAAAGAGCCGTCCAGATCACAAAACAACTCAGTCACATCGCACCCAATTCGCTTAAGGAGCGACGGAACATACTTGCCTGGGACTGCATTACCCGCGTCTACAACTACCCTTGGAGTAGACTTGAGATCGATACGAGTACCGATCGCGTCAAGATAGCGAGTCGTCAACTCAGCCTCGAACCCTTCCTCAATATCCCCTTCGCCAACCCAAAATTGACCCTGTTCAATGAGTCTATACATTTCCTGGATGGCCTCGGTTGATATAGGTACTCCGTCACCTTCGACCATTTTGAATCCGTTATACTCAGGTGGATTGTGACTTCCGGTAACCATCAAACCACCATCGAATACGCCGTCTGCGACCCCAAAGTAAACCATAGGAGTCATAACGAGGCCCGCATCAACCACGAGGGCCCCTGCTTCTACGGCACCCTCCATAACCCTTCTAGCAAGGCCTTCCGAACTCGGCCGATTGTCGCGTCCGATAAGAAGTCGCGCAAAACGACCAACTGCGGCCTGACGGAGGGAGGCAAACGCTCGACCCACATCCCGAGCTACATTCTCATCTATCTCGGTACCGAGCAGGCCACGTATGTCGTACGCACGGAAAATGAGAGGATCAGGCCTCACGATCATCCTGTCCACCTTTATTATTTGTGTACACTGTTAAATTTCTAATTGTCATGGAATGTCGGCAGCAACTTCAACTGGCGCCACAATCTTAGTTCAGACTCACTGCACCAGCTTGCCCTTAAAGCCCCGAAACAGGTAAAAGAAGCTTAAGAGGTAAACAGTCAATCTCGATTCTATAATGAAGCGCCTCGCTTTCGCGCGTTGTTTCTCCATATTAGAGATTAGAGCACAGTTGGTCACAGATGGCTTGAGCATGCTGTCCACCCCACTGGTGAATATGAACCAATGAGCCCAATCTAGGCATTATGAAACCATTGCACCGAGAAGTACTACCGGGAATCCACATGATCCAGGAGTGTGGAGGACATCGAGCAGGTATCGCGAAAGCAGTCCTTGCCAAGCAGGTACCTTGGTATTCCGAAGGTGTCGAACTCCATGTACCCCAAAACGCTTATCTCCTTGTAGGTGACAGGACGTTCCTTTTCGATACGCTGTCGCCGGCAGCAAGCGATGTGATCCTGCGGGGCCTAGATCAAGTACTGGGGAACAGGCCACTCGACTACCTTGCTCTTTCCCATCCAGATGTGCCACATGCCGGGAATACATCTCCAATCCTCAGGAAATACCCTGAATGTCAGCTCGTCGCGCCGCGGGCCGGTGAGACACATGCCTTGTATCACCTTGATGAAGCGATCAAGGTGGGGCCAGATGATGAACTGGACCTCGGGGGTTTACTGCTACGTTTTCCTGAAGCCAAATTCCTGGATGCTGCCGTACACACCTGGATGACGGAGGAGACGTCGAAGACACTCTTCACAGTTGATTGGATGGGGTTTCCACATCTTGGAAATGAATGCCTAGCGTGTGTCGATGAGCTAGACGTCGAAATTTGTGTCAGCCGCCTTGAAGAGTTCCATAGCCGGGTCATGTTCTGGTTCCAATATGTCGATCCAGGTAAGGTCCAGGAGGCGACCAACGCCCTCGCCCTCGCATTCGATGGCTATGGGATAGCATCCGCTCACGGACTCCCTATCCGACAGAATGTAGCTCCCTTCTATGCAATGATGAACGAGGTGGTAGAGCGTGTCTCCGATGCAGGGAGAGGAGGAGTCCTGTGAGGAACTCAGGGTATTGGGATCTTGTTTATCACTCTCACACTAGTGCGTTCCGGTGAGCGGGTTGCACTTAGGAAACGGTGTGACGTGGGTCCACGAATGCTTCCCTGAAGTCAATGGACATTTACACGTGTCAGTTTATCTCATTGAGACGCCGCAGGGCCATATCCTGATTGATTCAGGCTCTTTCTATCATCGAGATAGCCTGGCTGATCGTATCAATCACGCTACGAGAGGTCAGGGGGTCGGCGCACTAATCCTCTCACACTCCGACTACCCCCATTCAGGCAACATCCCCTCTTTTCGAACAGAGTGGGGGGATTTTGACATTGTGGCATCTTGTGCGGACCCGGAGATTCAAGGGCTGCCCTATGCACGTCGCGTACGGATTGGAGAAACGGTTGATGTACTAGGTCGCCGGTTCACAATTCTTGATCCTCCATTAGCAGACCGGTCGCACACAACATGGGTTTTTGATGAAGAGTCCAGTGTGTTGTTCGTCGCTGACGGCTTCGGGACGCTCCACCAACCAGGAGAATGTCACACAGCTTGGGGCGAGCTTCCGACCGAGGGGCGTGGAAACGGCGTGACCGATTTTCATGAACAAACACTACCATGGGTTCGTTACGCCGACCCAGACCGCCTTATGGACTCACTACGGGCAATATTCGATCGACACGAAGCCAGTTGGGTAGCCCCGATACATGGCCCACCGATAGCCGCGCGAGACCTAGGCGTGTACTTAGATAATCTCGACCATGCCGTGCGTAACATCTCAAGCAAGTAGCTGAATCAACGGTATAGCCAGTTCACAAGACTCATCGGTATCGCCGGCAGGTAAGTCACGACGACAAGAACGGCAACAAGAACGGCAACAAACCGAAGGTTGACCTTACTAACTTCCCAAATGTCGGCTTTAGCGACAGAACAAGCTGTGACGAGGACGCTCGCTACTGGTGGCGTCTGCTGACCAATCCCAAGGTTAAGCGTCACGATCAGTCCGAAATGTACTGGATCGATCCCTGCAGCTCGTACGAGTGGCATCACTATAGGAACAACCAGAATGATCGCAGCCGCGGAGTGGAGGAAGAGTCCGATCACAAGAAAGAAAACATTTAGTAGTGCGAGGATTACCCACTTGCTATCCGTGAACCCCATAATCCCCGAAGCAACCTGCTGCGGAAGTTGCTGTTCGGTAAGGTAATCACCGAGGAGTGCCGAAGTCGCAACCAGCAGCATAACGACCGCCGTCTGGATGCCACCTTCGAGCATTGCTTCCCGTAGCTGTCTCAGATCGAGTTCACGATACACCAATCCACCGATTAAGAGCGCAGCAACAACTGCTAGGCCGGCCCCTTCGGTCGCAGTGACCCACCCGCTGAAGATGCCACCCAGAATTATAGCCGGCAGGCACAGGGCCCAACCAGCATCTCGGAAGGTCGTCCATACTTGAGCACGTTCGAAAACACCTTCGACCGGGAAGTCGTGGCGCCGCGCATAAAGCCAAGCGACAAACATGAGGAGAAGACCACCCAAGATACCGGGAATGATCCCGGCGACGAACAACTCTACTACCGAAGCGTCCGCCATGACGCCATAAATGATCATCGGAATTGAGGGCGGGATAATCACAGCGAGCGTCGCCGACGAGGACATCACGGCGGCGGCAAACGGAGTCTCATAACCCCGCTTTTTCATAGCAGGGATTAGGATAGATCCTAACGCCGCCACATCTGCTACAGCGGATCCCGAGATCTCTGCGAAAAAAAGCGATGCCGAGATACTGACCATGGCCAGTCCGCCACGGATGAACCCCACAAGTGCAGACGCAAACGCAATCAGCCGTCGCGAAATCCCAGTAGCATTCATAATCGCGCCGGCCAAAATGAAGAGCGGAATTGCAATTAGTGGAAACGAGGTCGCGCCATCGAACAGAACGAGGGCAAGATTAGGAAGAGAAGAGATTCCACCCGTGGAAAGCATCGCTATCAAAGCGACCATCCCGAGTGCCACCGCAATTGGGACACTCCCTAAAATGAGTACCAAGAGACCAAGAAAGAGGAGTATGAACGTCATAGCTGAGGCGCTTTTGTATCCGTCTGTGGCGGATTAGACGGGACTGTTGCGAGGACATCACGAAGGCTTATTAGCTCCGCCATGATGAAAAGTAGAGCTCCAATTGGGATCACCGATTGCGCAACAGCAGCTGATACTGAGGGAAGGCTCACCAGGGTGATTTCGCCTAAAACCTGCGTAACTCGCCAACCAGCCCAAGCAGCCACTAAAAAGAACGTAATGACTACAGCCTCTGCTCCGAGGACAACACCGACTCGAATACGCCCATGGAGCCGCTCAATAAGTGTGGGAACGCCTATGTGTGCCCGTTTTAGCGCGGCGAGAGCAGCGCCATAGTACGTGAGCCATGCAAGTAGAATCGAGGCTACTTCATCATACCAGACTAGTGCGGCACCAGCTTTGCGGAAAACAACTCCGAGAACCACAATAGTCGCAAGGACAGTCATTAGGACAAGCACAGTCCACTCGAGAAACCGCCCTACAATGCGTTTCACCAGATACCCCCGAATCGCCTAGGAACCAGCCCTGATCGCTTTTTCAATCAATGTTTGACCACCATCGACGTTGGCCGCAAACTCTTGATAGATCGGCTGGCTCGCCTGTCGAAATCGCTCCGGGTCAGCACGATTAATCTTAATGCGTGTGGTCGCGAGCGCCGCTAGAAGTTCCTCATCCATGCGGGCAGCAGTTTCATACACAAAAGCTTGCATCTCTCGAGCGATGGCCTCGACTTCAGCACGCACGTCCGCCGGGTACCTCGACCATGCCTCAGCAAAAGTGGTCACGAACGATGGGCTATACACGTGGCTCGTAAGTGATAGGTAATCCTGAACCTCGTGGAGTTTGGCGCTCGAGATTTGGGTCAGCGGGTTTTCCTGCCCATCAATAACTCCCGTCTGCAGGGCAATAAATACTTCGGAAAACGGCATCGGCGTCGGGTTAGCATCGAATGCCTGGAAAAGCTTGACCCGCCAGATCCCGCGTGGTGTACGTAGCTTTATACCCTTAAGGTCGTCGGGTCCCTCAATGGGGCGTTCGTTATTCGTGATATGACGGAATCCATTTTCCCATACCGCCAGGATCTTATAGCCATCTGACTCGGCTTGCGGTACGAGATCCGGCCAGACAACCGCCTCCTCAATCTTTTTCATATGCTCTCGATCCTGAACCAGATAGGGCATCTCGAAGAGTCCAAACGCATCAACTACCGAAGACATAAATGTGGAAGGTAGTGAAAGGTCCAATGTTCCTAGACGAAGACGTTGGATCATCGTTTCGTCGCCACCGAGTTGGCTTGCACCGAACACCGTCAGCGTGGCACGGCCTGCGAGGCGCTCGTTGATACGACGTGCAAATTCTGTCGCGGTCACGTCGTAGAGAGAACCCGGAGAGCCAACATGCCCAAGTTTAAGTTCAACGATACCCCCATCATCTCCCACCCCACAGCCAACACCAAGAACGATTAAACAGACTAGGGAAGAATCTCTGAGACCTTGAAAAACAAATTTCATGATGCCACCAAGAATTCGATCGCTGCTCTCAAGCCTCTATCCTCGTGCGGTATGCCTTCGACCTTTAACCCCATCTCAACTCCAGAAAGTGCGCCCATGAGCATGAGTTCATTCAAATCGCCTAAGTGTCCGATTCGGAAGACCTTTTCCTTAAGTCGCCCAAGCCCGCTCCCAAGCGACATATTAAAACGTTTGAGCACCACTCCTCGAAAGGCATCAGCGTCAAAACGGTCAGGCATTTGGACCGTCGTTCCCGAGTTAGAGTAGGCGATGGCATCCGCGCAGAAGTTGTCCAACCCCCACCCAGACACCGCAAGGCGTGTCGCCTCCGCCAAGCGGGCATGCCGTGCGAAAACCATGTCCAACCCCTCCTCACGGAGCATTACTAACGCCTCTTCAAGTCCGTACAAGAGCGTGGTTGCCGGAGTATATGGGAAAAACCCAAATCTGTTCACATCTAGCATATCGGTGAAATCCCAGTATCCACGGTTCGATGTAGCCCTTTCATGCCACTCGATAGCCTTTGAACTCACGGCACAAAAACCGAGCCCAGGGGGAAGCATTAATCCCTTCTGCGAACCACTTACCGTGACATCCACCCGCCACTCACCCTGTTGGTACTCAGTGGCGCCAAGTGAAGACACGGCGTCGACCATGAGCAATGCAGGGTGCTCCACCGAATCAAGTACTGCTCGCACCTCAGCAATGTCACTTGTAACACCGGTTGAGGTTTCATTGTGGACTACAAGAACCGCTTGGATGGAATGGTCCTGGTCGGCTTTTAGCCGGTCGCGAATCGCTCGAGCGTCGACAGGATATCGCCAATCGCCCTCCAGGGTCTCAACATTAAACCCAAGGCGTTCTGCAATCGCTCCCCATTTCCCGGCGAAAAACCCATTGTTAAATACCAAAACGTGATCACCGGGAGAAAGCGTGTTAACGAGCGCAGCCTCCCAACAACCACTTGCGGACGAGGGGAAAACAAACACGTGTTCGGGAGCGCCAAATATCCATCGGAGATCCTCTAACAACCTTGTTACCATTGTCGAAAACTCAGGACCGCGGTGGTCGATAACGGCTCGGTTCATCGCCCGAAAAACCCGATCTGGGACATTGGTAGGCCCGGGCAGTTGTAAGAAATGTCTTCCGCTTTTACGTGGCACGGGGGCTAATCTCTCCTCTATCTCAATACGGGTTCAGGCTGAGTCGCGTGCCTCGGGCCTTGTCAGACCCCAGGCCATCCCTATAAGACTTGCTCGTGACATATGTAATCTCTCACTCCGTAGCGGCTGCGCAACGGCCCTCTAAACTTGAGACCCGTCTACGCCAAGCAATATCCGGCGATATTCGGTTCGATGGCTTTACGCGAGGGTTATATAGCACAGATGCGTCCATTTATCAGGTCGAACCAACTGGTGTAGTCTTTCCGCGTTCCAGCGAAGACGTGACGCGCACTATTGAATTGGCTGGAGAAGCCTCTATCTCCGTAATCGCACGGGGAGCGGGCACGTCTCAAAGCGGACAGTCAATTGGGAAGGGACTGATCGTTGACACCAGTAGATATCTGGACGATGTGCTTGATTTCGACCCGGCCGCCCGTCGAATAGTGGTTAGGCCAGGGCTGGTGCTAGATCAGCTTAACACGTTTCTGAAACCATATGGACTCTTCTTCCCTATCGATGTTGCGACATCAAGCCGGGCGACGCTCGGAGGCATGGCCGGGAATAATAGTGCG
>Ga0310344_10004675_pt1 | contig 10157 bp, 9 predicted proteins | sample HC15DNA20200_MG_FD_203801 | JGI IMG/M metagenome (GOLD analysis project Ga0310344, IMG submission 203801) | Marine microbial communities from station ALOHA, North Pacific Subtropical Gyre - HC15-DNA-20-200_MG | ecosystem: Environmental > Aquatic > Marine > Oceanic | place: Pacific Ocean: North... | reverse complement strand
ATAGATGAACGACCAGAAGAAGTTACTGATATGCAAAGATCAGTACAAGGAGAAGTAATTAGTTCTACATTTGATGAGCCAGCTTCAAGACACGTAGCTGTCGCTGAAATGGTAATTGAAAAAGCAAAAAGATTAACCGAGCATAAAAAAGATGTAATTATTTTGTTGGATTCCATAACAAGACTTGGAAGAGCTTATAATGCCGTAGTTCCAAGCTCAGGTAAGGTGCTAACCGGAGGAGTAGATGCAAACGCTTTACAAAGACCAAAAAGATTTTTTGGTGCAGCAAGAAATATAGAACAAGGCGGCTCTCTTACAATCATTTCAACGGCTTTAATTGATACTGGTAGCAGAATGGATGAAGTAATTTTCGAAGAATTTAAAGGAACAGGAAATAGTGAATTAATTTTAGATAGAAAAATTTCGGATAAAAGAATTTTCCCTGCTGTTGATATTACAAGATCTGGGACAAGAAGAGAGGAATTACTTTTTAAAAATGACGATTTATTAAAGATGAATGTTTTAAGAAAAATATTAAGTTCAATGGGAACAATGGATGCGATCGAATTCCTTCTTTCTAAGTTAAAAGGTACAAAAAATAATGCGGACTTTTTTGTATCAATGAATAAACCAAGTTAATTTCTTTCAAAATCTAGTAATTTTTTTTTAAGAGAGATCCCGCCTCGGGCTGAAAAGCCACCCATACTTCCGTCAGATCTAATTACCCTATGACAAGGAATAAATAAAGGAATTTTATTTTGAGCACATATTTTTCCAACATGTCGTGGTGACAATTTAAATTTTTTTGCTATTATTCCATAACTTTTTGTATTTCCAAATTTTATTTTTTTTAATTCATTCCAAACCTTTTTTTGAATAGAATTTCCTACAATAAGAGTATTAAATTTAAGAAATTTATTTTTTTTTGTTAAAAAATTATTGAGACTAGATTTGAACTTTTTTAGATTATTACTGGTCGATTTATTTCTGCATTTTCCAAATTTAACCTTGTAAATCTTATTGTTTTCTTCGAAAGCGCTAATCCATCCAAATTTGGTTTTAATTGATATTTGCTTTATCATTTTTTATATAAACATATCAAAAAATATAAAAATTAAATATATTGATAAGTATGGATAAAAAAAATGAACCTTTAAAAATGACTTATATGAGAGCTTTGGAGAGTTATAAGAAGCAGGATTATAAAAGTGCGGAAACTTTTTGTTATAAAATTCTCAGTATCGATGCCTATCACCTTGATTCAATTTTGATGCTAGCAAGTATTGCGGGAGGTAATAAGGATTATGATCAGGCAAAAGAACTATTGATAAAGGCAATTGAAATTCAGCCTAAAAACACAACCGCCATTCATAATTTGGGGACCTGTTATAAAGAAATGAAAAAATTTGATGAAGCTAAGAAGTATTACGAAAAAGTATTACAAATAGATCCAAAACACACCAATGCAAATTATAACCTTGGTATAATTTATTATGAACTTAAAAACTTAAATAAAGCAAAAATTTATTTAAAAAAAACTACTGAAATTCAAAAAAATTATGGTATCGCTTTTTTTAGTTTAGGTAACGTGCATGCGGATTCAAAAGAATACAATGATGCTATGAGTTGTTACCAAAAAGCTATTGAAATAAATCCACGTATAGTTGGTGCTCATAATAACTTGGGTTTGATATACAGAACTCTTAATGATCTTGAGAATGCAGTAAAGTCATATCAAAGAGCTATAAAGCTTCAGCCAAAACATGGTGGAGCTTATCATAATCTAGCTTTGGCCTATAAAGAATTGGGTAAATTTGATCAATCAATTGAATCTCATCAAAAGGCCATTGAGCACGAGCCAGAAAATTTAGCGCATTACTATTATTTGAGTGAACTTAAGAAAGAAATATTAAACTCAAATTTAAAAGACAAAATAGAAAAATCTTTATCAAACAAAAAAATAACAAAGAAAGATAGTGCTTTTGGGAATTACTTATTAGCAAAATATGAAAGAAAAGAAAAAAATTACCAAAAGGAACTAAAATTTTTAATAGAAGGACATCAGAATTTTTTTGATTCTATGAAAAAGAAATTTGACCTAGGTATAAAATATTGTTTTGATGATGTTCTTCAAATTGAAGACGGTGCTAAAGTAGAAAAAACAAATGCCGATTCTTATGATGAAATGAAACCTATTTTTATAGTAGGAGTGCCCAGATGTGGATCAACGTTAGTTGAAAAAATAATTGCTTCTGGAAGCAAACTCATACCAATGGGAGAAGAGACGGGAATTATAGAAAATTTTGTTAATAAAAGAATATTAGAAAAAGAGTCATTGAATTTGGGAAGTTGTTTAGAAATTAGAAAACAGTTACGTGTACTTTATCAAGATAGAGGCTTGGTATTAAAAAAAAATGATAATATTTTTACTGATAAATCTCTAAATAACTTTTTTTATTTGAAATTAATTAAAGAAATTTTTCCTAATGCGAAGATAATTAATTGTAAAAGAGATAAACTTTCATCTATAGTATCAATTTTTCAAAATAATTTAATTGAACTTGCATGGACACATAATCTAAATAATATTTTAAAATATTTTGATAATTATTTTAAAATCATTGATAATTATGATCAGGAAATGCCAGGTACAATATATCATTTAGAATTAGAAAAACTAACAAAAGAACCAGAAAAAGAATCTAAAAAATTGATGAAATTTTGTGGGTTGCCGTGGGACAAGAAATGTTTGGAATTTTATAAAAGGAAAGATTTAATTTCAAAAACTGCAAGCAATATTCAAATTAGAGAAGCAATTTATAAGCACACTTTGGAAAAATATTTACCTTATAAAAAACTTCTAAGTGAATACGGAAAAAAATATTCTTGGTTTAATTAAAATATGACAATATATGCTTTATCTACGGGACCAGGTACGTCTGGCTTAGCAGTAATAAGAGTTTCAGGTAAAAATACAGCTGAAGTTGTTAAAGAATTAACAGGGTCAAAATTACCGACCCCAAGAATGGCAACTCTTAAAAAGTTCAGTAAAAATGGGGGAAAAGAGCTGATCGATGAGGGGGTAATTATATGGTTTCCTGGCCCAAACAGCTACACAGGAGAAGATTTGGCAGAATTTCATGTACATGGTAGCCGGGCTGTTATTAAAGCTATGCATTTAGCTATATCAAAGATAAAAAATTGTCGTTTAGCAGAACCAGGTGAGTTTACTAAGAGGGCATTTCAAAATGGAAGAATAAATTTATTAAAAGCGGAAAGTATTGCTGATCTAATTTCTGCAGAAACTGAAATTCAAAGAAAGCAAGCTTTGAAAATCATGAGCGGAAAATCTTCTGATAAGTTTAACTTATGGAGAGAGAAGCTTCTTAAAATTTTATCTCATGTCGAGGCAAAAATTGATTTTCCTGAAGAGGATTTACCTAGAAACATTATTAAGGAAATACAAAAAAAATCAAACGATGTATTAATAGAAATTAAAAAAACATTAAATGATCAAAAAGTTGGAGAAAGAATCAGAGAGGGTTTTAAAATTGCAATATTAGGACCTCCTAACTCTGGTAAATCTAGCTTATTAAATTATCTTTCAAAACGAGATGTTGCGATTGTTTCTGAAATAGCTGGCACAACAAGAGATGTTATAGAAACCCATTTAAATCTTGATGGATATCCCGTGGTAGTTTCTGATACCGCAGGAATTAGAAGTTCAAAAAATGAAATAGAAAAAAAAGGAATTAAAATAGCATTGAAAAGAGCTGAGGATGCAGATTTAAAGTTGGTGATCGTATCTGCAAAAAACCTTGAATTTACTAGTGTTTTGAAGAAATTACTAATGGAAAATGCTATTTTAGTTGTAAATAAATCTGATTTAGTAAAAAAAAAAATGAATAGTAAATTTAAAAAATATAATCATGTTTTGATATCAATTAAAAAAGATTTAAATGTAAATAAACTAATTACAAAAGTTAAAAGTAAATTGATAAATAAATTTACAACAACTGAAGACATTTTAATTACTAGAGAAAGACACAGACAAAATTTAATTAACTGTGTTCTACATTTAGAAAAATTTCAAAAGAAAAAATCTATCCAAGATTTTGATAAAGCAGCCGAAGATTTAAGATTGGCCACAAGACATCTTGGAATGATTGTTGGAAAAGTAGATGTAGAGGAGCTATTAGGTAGTATTTTCAACGATTTTTGCATAGGTAAATAAACTAGTATTCGACTTGTAAATCCATAGATCATCTATAAATTTAAATCATGAAAAATGATTTGTCATTTGATGTCGCTGTAATTGGTGGAGGACATGCAGGATGTGAAGCTGCTGCTGCTTCCGCTCGAATGGGTGTAAACACAGGACTGTTTACTCATAAAATTGAAACCATAGGTGAGATGTCGTGTAATCCAGCTATTGGTGGTTTGGGTAAAGGACATTTGGTTAAAGAGATTGATGCCTTAGATGGAGTCATGGGTGTTGTGGCAGACAAATCAGGAATTCAATTTAGATTACTAAACAAAAGCAGAGGACCAGCTGTAAGAGGTCCAAGAACTCAGTCAGATAGAGCTTTATATAAGAAATACATGCAAAAAACGCTCTTAAGTTATTGTAATTTAAGGGTTTTTTCGGACCCTGTAGTTGAGTTCATTTTTCATAAAGGTGAGGTAATTGGTTTTTACACAAGGTCAGGGAAAAAAATAAATTGCAAAAAAATGATTTTAACTACTGGAACTTTTCTAAATGGACTGATCCATATTGGAGATGAAAGAACTCCGGCGGGCAGACATAATGAAAAACCATCGACGGGCTTAAGTGAACAATTAGAAAAATTTTCAATCAAATTAGGTAGACTAAAAACTGGTACTCCGCCACGATTGGATGGGTCTACAATTAATTACCAAAATTTGGAAAAGCAAGATGCTGATGTTGATCCAGAATATTTTTCTTTTTTAACGAAAAAAACTTATAATAAACAAATTGCTTGCAGTCTAACTTATACAAATAAAAAAGTTCACGAGATTATAAAAAAGAATTTAAAGAAAAGCGCAATGTACTCTGGCAGTATAAAGGGTGTGGGACCGAGATATTGTCCTTCCATTGAGGACAAGATTGTAAAATTTTCTGACAAGACAAGACATCAAATTTTTTTAGAACCAGAAGGTTTAAATGACAAAACAGTTTACCCAAATGGTATTTCAACGTCTCTACCTGCTGACGTACAGGCTGAAATATTGAGTAAAATCAATGGGTTAGAGCGAACTAGAATTATAAGACCTGGATACGCTATTGAGTATGATTATGTCGATCCTAGAGAGTTGAATTCTACTTTAGAAACAAAAAAGATAAAATCGCTCTACTTAGCTGGTCAAATAAATGGAACAACAGGTTATGAAGAAGCGGCTGCCCAAGGACTTATGGCAGGAATTAATGCTGCGCTAGCAATTAAAGATCGGGAGCCATTAATTTTAGATCGTGCACAAGCGTACATAGGTGTTATGATAGATGATCTAGTTACTAAGGGTGTTAGTGAACCATATCGTATGTTTACTTCACGTGCTGAATATAGATTAAGTTTGAGAGCTGACAATGCAGATCTAAGATTAACTCAATTAGGAATTAATATTGGTGTTGTACATAGTAATAGAGCTAAAATATTTACTAAAAAAGTCAATAAAATCAATGAGTTAGGAAATAATTTGAAGATTCTAAAAATAACACCAAATGAGGCTGAGAAATTTAGCATTAAGATAGCAAAAGATGGGGTAAAAAGATCAGCTTTTGAAATTTTATCTAGAGAGGGAGTGACTTTTAATAAACTAAGATCAATTTGGACCAAGATACCAAAAGCGTCAAAGGATGAAGAAGAACAGATTGAGATAAGTGCTCACTATTCCGGTTATTTAGAAAAACAAGAAGCTGATATCCTAACTTTTAGGAAAGATGAAAATCTTAGAATTCCAGATGATATCGATTATGATAGATTCAGTGGTCTATCCAATGAGGTAAAAGCTAAATTTAAGCAAATAAGGCCAAAAACTCTTGGTCAGGCTCTTAGAATAGACGGAATTACTCCTGCAGCAGTATATTTACTCCTTTCTCACGTGAAAAAATTGCCTAAAAAGCTTAAAATGGCATAGATGGATAGAAAAATCCAAATAGACACATTTTGTAGATATTCTCAAGTTTCACGTGAAACAATTGGTAGTTTAATGAAATACGAGGAATTGCTAATAAAAAATAACAAAAGATTCAATTTAATAGGAAATTCAACAATTAACTACATATGGCACAGGCATTTTCTAGATTCATTCCAAGTCATTGATTTTATTGATAAAAATCAAAAAACGTTAGTAGATATAGGTTCTGGAGCGGGTTTTCCAGGCTTAGTTCTTTCAATTGCTGCTAAAGAAAGAAATATTCCTCTAAAAATAAAATTAATTGAGAAGAGCAAGAGAAAAATAAATTTTTTAAAGGAAATTATTACTAAACTGAAATTAAACGCTAATGCGATTTACCAAGATGTTGAAGATGAAAAATTTCATTTTGTTGATGCTACATTTGTAGCAAGAGCCTTTAAACCTTTGCCAAAAATTTTTGAACTTATTCACAATAAGGCAAAGAATTTTAAAAAAATTATTATTTTTCTAGGGAAAAATGGTCAGGATGGATTACTTCAAGCTTCAAAAAATTGGGATATCAAGTATAAGCAAACAATGAGTGTTACAAACAGCGATTCGATTATAATTGAAATTAATAAACTAATAAAAAAATAAATTGAAAAATACACAAATTATTTCTGTAATAAATCAAAAGGGTGGGGTTGGTAAAACTACTACTGTAATTAATTTAGCTACCGCACTTTCATTTCATGGTAAAAAAATTTTAGTAATTGATTTAGATCCTCAAGGAAATGCTACTACTGGTTTTGGGTTATCTAATAATGATGGTAGCAAAACAATTTATGATGTTTTAAATGGAAATTGTCATATTCAAGATACGATTAAAGATACTAAAATCGAAAATTTAAAATTGGTTCCTTCAAATGTTGATTTATCTGGATTAGAAGTTGAAACTGCAAATGAAAGCAGAAGAGCCTTTTTACTAAGAGATAAAATAGAAAGTTTTGTAAATAGTGATAAAAATCAATTTTCTTATATTTTTATAGATTGCCCCCCTTCATTAAGTTTGCTCACAGTAATGTCTCTTGTTGTTGCAGGCTCTCTGATTGTTCCTCTTCAAGCCGAATTTTTTGCCTTAGAAGGCCTAAGCCAATTAATGAAAACAATTGATAGAGTTAAAGAAAAATTAAATCCAAAATTACAGATAAGAGGTGTTCTTTTAACTATGTTTGATAGAAGAAATAAATTATCTATGCAAGTTGATAGTGAAGCTAGAAAATTTTTTAATGAAAAAGTATACAAAACTGTAATACCTAGAAATGTCAGACTCTCAGAAGCCCCCTCGCATGGAATTCCTATTTTAATTTATGATAAGCTTTGTGCAGGTAGTAAATCATACTCTAGTTTTGCAGAAGAATTTTTAAGTCAAGAAAATGTTATGGAAAGCGCTGCCTAACTTATGGAAAATCGCTTAAAAAAAGGCTTGGGAAGAGGATTATCATCATTATTAGGAGATACTCAAAAGAAGGTAGAAACAAATAAAGTTCCAATTAAGGATATATCAAGAAATAAATTTCAGCCCAGAAAACATTTTAGTAAAGAAAATTTGGATGAACTTACAAATTCAATAAAAGAAAGGGGAGTTATCCAGCCTATCGTTGTGCGTCCTGATAAGGTAAATAAAGATAAATATGAAATTATAGCTGGCGAAAGAAGATGGCTAGCTTCTCAAAATGCCGGACTACATGAAGTTCCTGTTGTTATTTTAGATGTTGATGATGTTAAATCATTGGAATTTGCTATAGTTGAAAATGTTCAGCGACAAGATTTAAATCCAATAGAAGAAGCTAAAGGTTATCAAAGGCTAGTTGATGACTTTAACTACAATCAGGATAAATTATCTAAATTTATAGGTAAAAGCAGAAGCTATATAGCTAATTCTCTTAGATTATTGGGATTACCTTCCGACGTACTAACTATGGTGGAATCAGGTAATTTAACTGCTGGGCATGCTAGAGCGTTGGTAGGTTTGAATAATGCGATAGAAATTGCAAAAAAAATAATTCAAAATAAATTGTCAGTACGTCAATCTGAATTGTTAGTTAGGCAGTTTAGAGATAAAAAATTTAAACTAATACATAAAAAAGATTCAAATATTTTGGATTTACAAAAAAATTTAGAAGAAAAAACAGGTCTAAGTGTGTCTATTTCTAATAAAAAAAATAACACTGGAACCATATCTTTTGAGTATCGTGATCTAGAGCAACTTGATAAATTAATAAATATTATTAAGAAAAACTATTAGCTTTTTTACAAATTTCCATAAAAAAATTTAAAAAAATACTTGAAGATATATTTGGATTTTTTTTGCATAAAATTTCTGTTTTATTAATATCTGAAATTATTTCTTTCAAATCATTTAATTTCCATAAGGCTAACTGCTTTTTTACAATTGGTTTTTCCTTCCAAAAAATTGGTGGTTTACATGAATTTAATAGGGTATCTACATTGTGTGCTTTATTTGTTTCTTCTTTTATCTTTAATAAACGATGTATTTTATTACTTAAAATTCTTAGCAGTAAAATTTGATTAATGGTGTTTACATATAATTCTGATATTATTTTTTTATATTGGATCATATTACCACATAAGCATTCGTTAACAAAAATATCGGATTTATAATCACCTGAAAAATTAATTAACGTCTTAATTTCATCTACTTCAATTTTTTCTTTATTATGTGAATAAGCTGCAATTTTTTCAATTTCATTTCTTAAATTGTTTCTATCGGCATTAGATTTTTCAATTAGTAAATTAATTGATTCCCTAGATAATGTTATATTATTTTTTTTTAATTCTAACTGTGCGATCGTTGCTAAATCTTTTTCATTGTCCAAATAACACGGAATACATGTTAGTTTTTTTTCTTTTTCAAAAATAGTTCTTATTTTTGATTTTTTATCCAAAATATTAGATACAAAAATAAGATATACGTCTTCGGGACATTTCTCATAAACATATTTTATTATATCAATTATTTTATCCGTAGTTTCATTAATGGTTATTTTTTTTTTTTTACTGAATAGTGAACCTGAGTATACTAAATTAAAAAAATCATCTTTATTGTTAATAATTTCGTTTTCATAAAATGACAAAATTTCTAAATTATTATTTTTTTGTTTTAATTCATTTATAATGAAATTTTTAATATCTTTTTTTAAACCTATATTTTCTCCATATAATAAAAATAAATTATTTTTTAATATATTTGATTTATTTTTTTTTACTTCGTAACTTTTTATTATCATTTTGATGATGTAACTTGTGAAATTTTTATCAATGCATCCTGGTAAGTTTTTTCAATTAAATTACTAATATTTTTATTTTCTAATTTTAAGGTATCTGAATGTTCGTCTTGCACTTTATATCCAATAGAGTAATTAAAATTTTGTTCGAATATTTTCTTGTCGGTTAAAAAATCATTTATAGTAATATTGGTATCTAAATTTATTTCGTATTCTAAAATATTTCCAACGCTATTTTTTACAGTAGCTCTTTTTCCTTTTTTGCTTTCAATAGATATAGTAATGCTTCTTAAGTCTGGATTATTTTTATTTGATAAAGATATATTATTTATTTTTCTATAAATTAAATTCCCTAATTTTATATCTCCTTTAATAAAGTGTTCTTCAATTTTAAAATTAAAATTTGATGTGGCATAAATTGGTTTATAGCCAGTGCACCCACTAGCAAAAGCAAATAAAATTATAAATGCAAAATTTAGGAAAATTATTTTTTTCATTTTTTAATTATAAAATTAATTAGTTTGTTTTTAATATAAATATTTTTTACTATTTTTTGACCTTCTAAATGTTTTAGGACATTATCAACTTTCTTTGACTTTTCTATAATTGTGTTTTCTTTTGAATTTATTGGCATTTCTATTATTCCTCTTTTTTTGCCATTAACTTGAATGACAATTTTGCAATCTTTTTCTTGGAGAAGTTTTGAATCATATT
>Ga0310344_10004673_pt1 | contig 10158 bp, 9 predicted proteins | sample HC15DNA20200_MG_FD_203801 | JGI IMG/M metagenome (GOLD analysis project Ga0310344, IMG submission 203801) | Marine microbial communities from station ALOHA, North Pacific Subtropical Gyre - HC15-DNA-20-200_MG | ecosystem: Environmental > Aquatic > Marine > Oceanic | place: Pacific Ocean: North... | reverse complement strand
TCCCCCGACTCGAAGGCATCCGGGAGAACCCGGGCCTTGGTTGATTCATCCGCGACCCACCATGCGTAGCGCCCGGCACGATTCACACCCGAACCGGGTTTGGAACGAATCCCCAGAAGGGCACCGGAAACGAGCTCCGCGTCCTGGGTTGCCGTCCCAGAGGTCCCCCGACCCATCAGGATAACGCCCTCACTGTTCGCATCCGGCAAACGCGCACCCTCGAGGGTCAGGTTCCGGGCGCTGTCGAGGGAGCTGCGCTGCCTCTCATTCATCGAAACGAGCCACGACCGGAAGTGGTCCCTGCGCTTCTCCTCGTAGGCCGGAGCCAGTCCCCGGTTCGCCGCCCCGGCAATCGTGCGATGCTCACTGGGTTCGTCCCCCCCAAAACTTTGGCCTCCTGCAGCCCAGGAATCCCAGACACCCGTCCAGTGGGGATGGGCAACCTCCTCGTAACTGGGGGTCTCCACCGACTCGTCCAAAATCGCGGCGGTGGCGGAGATGCGCTGGTCAGGGCCCAGTTGCTGTTGCAACTCCCCCAGAGCCAGCATCAGGGCAAGACGCGCATTTGCGCGAGCCTCGGACTGTGCATCGAGGGCCGTATTGGACCGCACCGTAACGGTGGAAAGGCTGAGGAGGCCGATGGCAATGAGGGCCAGCAGGACCAGAATCATCACGGTGGTGATGAGCGAAAATCCCTGTTTTCCGGGCCCCCCTCCCCTGGGCGTCCGTCCTGCGGTGCATCGAACCATGGGTGTAACTTCTGCGCTGCGGCGTGCGAGCGCGTTCATACTAATTGATTACCCCACGTAATGACATTGTCAATGCCAATGTAGTGGGATCGGACTCGCTTATCTGGCGATTTTGTAGCCGAAATCAACATGGAAAAGAGATTCCGCGCCCGGCATTGACGCGGAGAAAAAGAAGAGGCCAAATGCGGCATGGTGTTCGCGGGGCGGAGTTTCACAAAAATGGTTTTAGCCACCGTCCTGCTCGGGGGAGGAGTGACCAGCTTCCGGGGCCAGGCCCAGGAAGTGGCAATTGCCTGTCTCTCCTTTCCGAAGCAGGCGCCGTCCTCAATCGAGTTGCTGGTGGGACCCGGCAAGACGGTTCCGATCACGCTCCAGAGCCACACCCTCACCGAATCCCTCAAAGTTCCCCGGCTTGCGATCTGGAAGTTCGGCAAGAGCGGTACCAACGCGGAGGGAGAGTTCCAGTTCAAGTCCTACGGGCAGATCAAGCCCGGGGCAGCCCGGGAGCAACTCCTTCTCTTTTTACGCAAGGGACCCACCCCCGCGGATGGGTTCAGAATCCTTGCCCTGGACAGTGGTAAGACGTCCTTCGGAGCATCCCAGATGCTCTTCGTCAACCTCGCTCGAGAGCAGGTCGCCGGACTGGTGGGCGGCAAGCAGTTTCGTCTCAATCCCGGCAAGCATATTATCATCAAGCCCAAGGCCGACCGGGGCAAGAATCTCTGTTTTGCCTCTCTCAAGTACTTGCGTGCCAATAAGTGGCGCACCTTCTTCTCCACCAACTGGCCTACCCTGACCACTGCTCGCGGCCTGATCTTCCTGTACAACGATCCCAGATCGAGATCGGTCAAAATGCACTCGGTGGTTGATTCCCTCGTCCGGGTACCCACCCCGGAGTAGTGAGTCTGGGTCCCTGACTGGCAGGGTCGGTTGACAATCGATCGACAACGCTCAAGGATCACTTCCCATGAAAACGCTAACCCACTTTCTTCTGGCTGGATTCCTTGGCCTCCTCACCCTCTGCCCGGCCTTCGCCGATCACCACGGAAAGATTAAAGTCCTCTACATGGGTGGCCGTGGACACGACTCAAAGGGCTACGAGAAATTCCTGACCGGATTTCTCGCCCGCCAGGGCGGCTTTGACCTCGTTATCAGCAACAAACTGGATGACCTCAGGGCCGAAACGATTGGCAAATACGACGTCGTATTTTTCTTCGGTTCAGGCGGCAACTTCACCGATCCAGCCCAGGAAAAGGGGTTTGAGAACTATATCAGAAATGGCGGCGGCGTGGTCGGGATCCACGCCACCGACGCCTTCAAGAAATCAGACGTCTACTGGAAGATCTTCGGCGGACAGTTCATTGGCCACGGCGGCGGCACGTTCCCGATCGAGTTCACTGATACCAAACACCCTATCACCAAGGGGATGAAGGGCTTTGAGATTTCAGACGAATCCTATCGAGACAAATTCCACCCTGCTACCATCGACAAGCTGCACCACCTCGGACGCATCAACCGTGGCAACGAGAAACACTCCATGATCTGGGTGCACGAGTATGGCAAGGGCCGCCTCTTCAACACCGGCCTGGGACACGACCAGAAAGCCTGGGACAACCCTGCTCTCCAGAAGCTCACCCTGCGGGCCCTCTACTGGGTCGTCCGGAAACCTCTCAAGGATCCCAGGTAATCGGTAGCGCGGTTACTTCCCGATTCTCTCCCTCCAGGCCGGGTACTCCACCTTCAGGAGCCGTGCAGGCCACCTGCCCCCGATCCACCCATGCCCGACCCGGTGGGAGTGACTCAGTTCCGCCAGGTTGTATTTGACCACCCCCTGCTCGATAAAGAGGGGTCTGTTGGTTCCGATTTCGTAATAACGCGCCCAGATCGGATCCGCGTCTGCGTCCTCCACCACCCGCCGATCCCTGCCACCCGGAAGCGAGTCATCCTGCACGGTCACCACGCGCACCCCCTTGATACTGGCCCGTTCAAACCAGCTCACCGCACCTTCCACTGCCCTGATAACATCGAGTGACGGACGCTCGATCGACATCAGGAACCGCACCACGTCCACGCTCTCCGCCCCGGAAATGGAAGGGAGTTCCGAGATCCTCCCCTGCGCGGGAGCCAGGGTCCGCTCATCATGTTGCTGACACCAGGCCGTCTTTCTCCCTTTCACCTCGATCTGGCACTTGAGGACACATGCGATGCCCTTCGCAACCGCCTGTTTGCATTCTGCCCGGAGTTCCTCGTCGAGCAGGTCCATGGAAGCCCGGCCATTCGCCACCTCATGAAGGACCGAGAGGGCCCCGGTCATGGCCCCGTCGTTAAAGGTGATACGACTGGAGTAGCCCGGCCTGAGAGGGTAAAACTGGGCCCAGCCTCCGCTTGGATACTGCGCCTTCAGCAGGTAGCGGACCCCCTTGGCAAAGCCCTCCCGGAACCGGGACTCCCCGGTGGCGCCGTGAACCGCCGCCAGGTAACGCATCTCCGAGTGAGTCGCCCCGTTGTCGAGGGTGCAGGGATACACCCTTTCCCGGAGTGCGTCACGATGGACCCTGCGCTGTTCCTCCGTCAGTTTCTCGGTGGCGGCATGCCCGGAGGGATGAACACTGTTATCGTTCTTGTACCACCCTCCATGGGCGGACTGGTAGTAGAGCACGTTATCGGCAATCCGGATTGCCTCCGCCGTCCCATACCACTCGAGGTCCGCGGACAGGCACTCACGCCAGCTTCGCCCCCGGGCAGCGCTCTCCAACGAGGTCACCATGAGAGCGACCACCGTCAAAACTCCACTCCACCCCGCGCCCCACGTAACCCACCACCTCATGGATCACTCTTAGCACGGCCCCCGGACGCGCCGCGAGCATATTCCCAACTCTCCGCTCAGGGCTACTTCTTGATTTCGAGAACCTCAATACTCTTGAACTGCGTCGGATGACTTTCCGCCTGAATCGAAATGGTTCCCTTCTCAATCAGCGTGCCATCATCCAACTGGGGCAACTGATACTCCATGACCAGTTCACCGTTCACAAAGTGACGAAGTCCCTCACTACCGCGCACCTCCACTTCACAGGTCACCCACTGGTCCTCGTGGAATGTCTTCGACCGGGAGCCTATGCAGTGCCTCTTCTCGACCCGCTCATTGAACACCACATGCGTCCCCGGGGTGCAGAGATTCGCCGTAGTTCGACGCCCCTTTCCGAAGCCACCCAGGAGCTGAACCTCAATCGAAGCGGGGAAATCCTGGTCGAGCGTCATGCTTTCCAAGGTCTGGCCATGCAGCATGAGACCATTGTTGCGCCGGGCCCACCCCGGCCCCCCATTCACCTGATCCCCGATGAAACGGTAGACGGCACGGATCCGGTAATGTGAGAACTCCGTCTTGTAGAACAGGTGACCGAAAACGCTGTCGAACTTCTCCCACTGGTCATAGCTCACCGTGAGAAGCCCATCTACAACCCGGAAGGTATTGTTGTAATTCTTACCTGCCTTGTGTCCCACAAATTTGGGCGTCCAACCCTCAAGATCCTTGCCGTTGAAGAGACTGATCCACTGACCCTCCTTCTTGGGGGTGTCGGCCCCCTTTCCCTCGTCCGCCCAGGCGGAACCAAGCATCAGCCCAGCTACGCTCACCGTTATTCCGATCCGTTTTGTGACCTTCATCTGCACCGGGTTAGCATGCATCGGGGTGCCCATGCAATCTCCTCGCGCAGCCTGATCCCTTCTGTCCCGAGGGCTCTGTTACTCGCGCTTCTGCGAAAACATCCAGTCATACATCTCCTTGGTCGAGAATACCAACCGGCCTGCTCCATGCCCTTCGTCAGGATAGACTTTGATTTTTGCCTGCTTTCCCCCCGCCTTCCTGATGGCGGCGATCATCCTCTCGGAACGTTCGGCCGGGACAACCCGGTCCTTGGCACCAGCGAAGGCGTAGACGGGAACCTTGGCCAGGTTAGCGGCCCACTTGGCGAGATTGTCCGTAACGGCCTTCGGTCCTCCCCGGCCGATTCCGCCCACCACCGGAACGATGGCCGCAAAATGCTCCGGACTGTGACCGCCCCAGACCCAGCAGCCGTAGCCTCCCATGCTGTTTCCGGTCACATAGATCCTCTTCTCGTCGACTGGCAGCGTCGCCTTCACGTGCTTAAGGAATAGATCGAGGTCTTCCGGGGTCCAGGTCCCCCTGCCCGCCGGCGTGACCCTGAGGCATTGCGGGGCCACCACCAGGCAGGGCCCCTTCCCGAACTTCCGGATTCCGCTCACTACCCGGCGGGCCTGCCCCCTGATCTTGCCCAGGTCATTGCCCACTCCGCCAGCGCCATGAAGATAGATCAGCACCGGCAGCTTACTGCCCTTTTTAGACTCCGCCGGGAACAGGAGAAACTCCGGGTTGAGATAAGTCGTCTTGGCCTGCAAGTCCTTCTCCAGTGTTTTTACAACCGGGACCTCCTTTTGTCCCCAGACGGGAGCCACCCCGCTCAGGAAAAGAAGGAGCATGCCCCGCCTGATGACGGCACGCCGAAGAGGAGAGAAACGATTCATGGATGCGCAAGAGGATAGGATTAAAGGGCTCGCATGACACATCTTTCTCAATCAATTCCACAAACACGGAGGCATATGGAGATCGCGTGTCGTGAGACTGCATGGAAAAACCTTCACCCTGTTTCCCCTCAAGCAATCAATCGCCTCACGGGTAACAAGTGGACGCTCCACTCCTACGCTGCGTTGCACACACAGAGGGCTTCCGCACAACCACACTGGCCACACAGCCCGAAACGACCACAGTTCGGCGAAAGACCACAAAGCATGCGGTTGAGCTTGCAATGACAACTCATACATCCGGTCCCTGCTTTTGTCCCTACACTGATTTCCTCAATTGAAGTCGCACCGGTCTCCTCAATCGCCAAGCGCAACTCGGCCTCCGTCACTTGGTGGCAGTGGCACACAAACTCTCCTCCCATGCATACGGGAAGCTCGCTCGCATGCTGCGCCTGGACAGCTAATGAACTCATTTGGACAGTTTCTCAGCGTTTCTAATGCCCAAAATACAATTGATGGCACTCTCTTCAATGTTTTATTGCTATTGAGACCCAATCTCAATAGTAAGGCCCCGTGCCCGCTTTATCCCCCGAGCTTTTGCACGAAAGTTCTCTCTTGGCAGACGGTCAAGTGGAGCTTTTCGCGGACGAGCTGGAGTCTTCCCTCTCTTGGACGGGGAACCTGCAGACGAACAGCATCTGTTTTTGTTTCAATGAGTCCGGAGAAGCCCTCATCATGGGGGAAGGCGATACCAGACTCTACCTGCGGCCCCAGTCCCTGAGCCTTTTCACTGTCGGCTCTCAGCTGCCACCCATCGCCACACGAATCGGTGCCGGTCATCATAAGTTCGTCCTCATCACGGTTCCCAGGGATAATTTGAGTACGTTCTTCGGAAGCGACCTGGCTCATCTACATCCACAGTTTCACAAGTTTATCGATCGGAAGACCACCGTCGGCTTCGGCGTTGTCCGCCCCATGTGGTCCGAAGAAAAACGGCTCATGGACTGGCTCCGCAATCCTCCGGTCCCTGATGCCGCCAGAAGCCTGTGGTATCAGTCCAAGATAGGAGAACTCCTTGCGATTCATTTATTTGCCAGCGACCATGAACCGTTCTCAGTACGACAGAACCGTAGGAGCAACCACTTTTCCGACCGTGCCCTGACTTATCTCAGGAAGAACTACGAGGAGCCTCTTAACCTCAACATTCTCGCTACCAGTTGCGGATGCTCGGGGCCCTACCTCAGCCGAAGCGTTAAACGGGAAACAGGCAAAACGCTGCAACAGCACCTTCGCTCCATCCGAATCGATGCCGCCGCCCGGATGCTTAACGGTGGAGCCAACGTCACAGAGGCAGCCTTCGCGGTGGGATATTCATCCCTCAGCCACTTTTCCAAGGCCTTTGAGACGGAAAAGGGAATTCTTCCATCCGATTTTGTCCGCGCGGAATTTGTCTGCTCAGATTAGCCTCCCCGGAGGAACGTGACTACAATTGCCCTGCAGTTGTCTCCTTTAACACCAGCGCAATATCCCACATGCCCCGGGAGGCTGCCTCCCGGACAATCCGGAACTGACGCACGCTTGCACCAGACATATATCTTGGACTGCAAATGCCGAATATTCACTTTGCAAAGGACAACTGAGCGCTAAGTTTCGGGTATCGATCGCGAGCGGAAACGGCTGAAGGATGGCACCCTCCCTGCACTTCACCGACATCGGTTCCCGTCCATGAATTACTCCAACATCGACTCCCGTAGCCGAGCCTTACCCGTAAGCAAAACAGTATTAAAAAACAAGACCTCTGGCATACCGTCCAGCCATGTCGTCCCCAATCCCACAGGATCTGTGACACCGCCCGGGGGCTCTCGCGCAGCTGATGCCAACGAGCCGAAGGTCCACAAGGACCAACCTTAACCCTCTATTCCCACCCTTTCATGAAACAGACGCTTCAACTCCTCACCATTGGCCTGTGGCTTGCACTTTGTTCTTTTACCTCGGCCAAGGAAGTCCGCCTTTACACCCAGAGGCACTACACCGCGGACAAGCAATTCTTTGCCCAGTTCACCAAGGATACAGGGATTGAAGTCAAGGTCATCAAAGCCGGTGCAAATGAACTTCTGGCCCGCCTGAAGGCCGAGAAAGCTGCGCCCCAGGCCGATCTCTATATCACTACCGACGCCGCCGCGCTTGACCGCGCAGATGCCGCTGGCCTGCTAGACAAACTGAACAGCGAAACGATCCAGAGTAGGATCCCGGAGGGATTGCAGGGGAGGAACAGCACGTGGATCCCCATTACGATGAGGGGAAGAGTCATCATCTACTCCAAGAAACGGGCCGGGAAGGACCTGCCCACTACCTACCAGGATCTTGCCGCCCGTCAGTGGAAGGGACGGATCCTCATCCGCTCCTCCAGTAGTGTATACAATCAATCCCTCCTGGCCTCCATCCTGGCAACTGAGGGCCGGCCTGCTGCCCTAGCGTGGGCCCGAGGCGTAAAAAACAACATGGCCCGTCCCCCGCAGGGTGGCGATCGCGACCAGGTCCGTGGAGTTGCACAGGGACTTGGCGAACTGGCTGTGACGAACACATATTATCTCGGTTTACTGGAACAATCCGATGATCCCAAAGACCGGGCTGCCCGGGCTGCGGTCGGGGTGATCTTTCCAAACCAGCAGGATCGCGGAGCCCACGTTAATGTGAGCGCAGCCGGAATCGTCAAGGGAGCCAAGAACCGGCTCCACGCCATTGCGCTGCTGGAATTCCTGACTTCAAAGGAAGTCCAGGCGGGCTACCAGAAAATGACTTCCGAGTTTGCGGTCGTGAAGGGCGTCGAACCTGAACCCCTCCAGAAGAACTGGGGCAGCTTCAAGGCCGACTACGCCTCCCTCCATAAACTGGCAGGCCATCACGAGGAAGCCGTGAAGATCTTTGACCTTGCGGGCTGGAAGTGAGAACTAGACCAGGTGAAAGCCCTCCCGACACCGGGCGCTGAACCTTCTGGCTCCTCATGGTCCCGGAGCCTTCGGTTCCCGGGCGGAGTCCTGATCTGGCGCATCCTCGCCTGGTCCTGTGCGATCGTCCTGCTCGCCCCGGTAGTCTTCGTCCTCTGGGGAGTAGTCTCGGGCGCGGACGGAGGCTCCTGGGACCACGTCCAATCCAATCTCCTCGGTCCAGCGGTTCGCGACACCGCTATTCTTGTAGCAGGAGTTTGCCTTTTCGCCTTCCTGCTCGGAGTACCCGCCGCCTGGTGTGTCTCCAGCTACCAGTTTCCCGGGCGCAGCCTGCTCTCCGTCCTGCTGGTCCTGCCCCTTGCGGTCCCGCCCTATGTGGCGGCCTATGCCTCCACCGAGGCGCGGGAAGCCTTCATCCCCACCTTGGTGAAAATTCGGCAGGACTGGGGAGTGGAGGCCTTTCTGAAGATTGAGCTGATTCACCGCTTCGGTTGGCTCGTCCTGATTTTTGCAGCAGTTCTCTACCCCTACGTCTTTCTCGCCTGCCGCTCTTCCTTCTCGGGAGCATCTCGTCGCCTGGCCGAGGCCAGTCGGTCCCTCGGGGCAGGAGGATGGAAAACGTTCTGGTCGGTCAACCTGCCACTGGCACGCCCCGCCCTTGTTGCCGGCCTGTTCCTGGTCGCGATGGAAGTGCTCAATGACTATGGCGCAGTCCACCATCTCGGCATCGATACCATGACGGTTAAGATCTTCCGGACTTGGTTCGACCTTGGCGAACTCGAAACTGCCCGGCGTCTGGCTGGATGGATGCTGCTCGGAGTCTTTGCACTCGTCCTTGTAGAACAATGTCAGCGAGGCCGACGGAGATTCTCGTCGGGGCTGGAAAGCGTCGCCCCACGCCGCAGGTGCGGAACCGCCGGGACCATCTCTTGCTGGCTTGTCTGCCTTTTGCCGGTTTTTCTTGGCCTGCTTCTTCCGGTCTACGTTCTTCTCGACTGGTTGGGCGCATCTGCAAAGGAGGAGCCTCTGACAGAAGTTCTCAATGCCGCCCGGAACAGCCTCCTCCTTGGCGCAGGCGTTACCATGACCTGTCTCGCAATCGGCCTGATTATCGCGGGGATCGCGCGATTTACGAAAACCCGGAGCGACCGACTCCTTGGGCAGGTCTCCGGGATCGCCGGCTATGCGTCCCCCGGGGCAGTCATGGCGGTGGGAATACTGGGCCTTGCCGCCATGCTCCGGAACTTGTTTCCCCAGGATACCTGGCTTGGATCCCAGCTTCTTTCCGACTCCCTCCTCTGGCTTGGATTCGCCCTCACCGCGAGATACATCGCCATTTCCATCCAGATGACCAGGCAGTCCCACTCCTCCATTCCCGGGAGTTATGACCAGGCCGCCAGCACCCTCGGACGCGGCCCGCTGGCCAGTTTCCTGACCATTCATCTCCCCCTTCTGCGACCCGCCCTTGCTGGTGCCGCGGTCCTGATCTTTGTCGATGTCTGCAAGGAGTTACCCCTCTGCCTGCTTCTTCGCCCCTTTGACTTTGAAACGCTGGGAACCTGGACCTTTAGCCTGATCAAAGAGGACCAGATCTTCGCATGTGCAACCCCTTCACTTATCCTTATCCTGACCTGTGCCACCGGCCTCACCCTGGTGGAAGCATTCGGCTGGCGCCACCAGAGGCGACGCCAGCCGTAAGGTCATGTGAGTCAGACGAGCACCACACCGAGGTGCGGCGCTCAGACAGGAACCTAGACGCCTCGGCTCATCCTGACTATCGTTCAATGTAGCCGGCGCTAACGCCTCCTTGTCCGGAAGAACCCCGAACCTCAATAGGAGCCTTGTCATCTCCAGTTCATTGGTTACAGCGGAAGTAGCGTGAGCGAACAACTGATCCTCGACAGCCTGAGCTTTACCTATCC
>Ga0310344_10004672_pt1 | contig 10158 bp, 6 predicted proteins | sample HC15DNA20200_MG_FD_203801 | JGI IMG/M metagenome (GOLD analysis project Ga0310344, IMG submission 203801) | Marine microbial communities from station ALOHA, North Pacific Subtropical Gyre - HC15-DNA-20-200_MG | ecosystem: Environmental > Aquatic > Marine > Oceanic | place: Pacific Ocean: North... | reverse complement strand
TGACACGTTTCTGTGACCTGCAAGGAATGCTTGAATTGTTTGAAGATAAATCTGAAGAAATTCGTTCTGGTGCGAACAAGTACTTTACAATGTTAGAAGTAGTAAGAAAATTGAAAGGTTTTATTGATAAAGATAAGCAGCCAGCTGGTCTGGATTTGGCTAAAATGTTTAGCAGCATACTAATGAAAAGATCATTTGATGCAGTTGGTGGCTTCCATGTCAAGGGATTATTCTTAGGCATGATGCACTTTCAGGACAAGTATAATGAGGATCTTGAAAGGCTACAAAGGTGTGATATTCATTATTTGACGCCTGATCTTAGGATAGTTCCATTCTGTGCCTTTAATGTAATTCCAGAATGGTATAGAGATAGAATTCAAAAGAAATACTCCATTACTGTCGAGGAATGGGAAGAAAGACAGGGTGAAAAACTTGAAGATGGTCTATACAGAGGTCTTATGAGAAGAGGGGCTGGAGACGAATTAGCAGCAGGTTGTGCAAAAAGCCAGATGTTCCATGATGCGCAACAAGCAACAATGTAACTAAACAGATAAAATTATTCTTAATTATTGATTTGGATTATAGTCTTTGTTTATTTTGTAAATTAGAGGACCAGTAAGTGGACCAGCTGCGTCTTTTTCAAATGATGGAGGAACATATACCAATTGAAATGGACCATCTCCACCTGTTGGAAACTTGATGTCTTTTACATAAATTGCCAGATAACCAGGCTTGAAAGTTTTTGATTGGATTTCAGCATTGTTGGGATCTACATATGCTATAGGCGTAAATGGTATCAAATGTCCTAAAAGTGTATTATCCCAGAATTTACTTTTGTAACTCTGCAAGTCTCTATTATAATAATCCAGAACTTGTAAATCTGTTATTTTCATAAACCAAAAAGCCTTAGTTTCATCACCACCTTTCTGTTGAATAGTATACAGATCTATGACATTATCATCAGACAATTTTTTTGCTACGAGATTTACTATAATGTAGTCAGCATCTAAACCTGTCATAATCGGTGAAACTTCGTATATTTCTGATACCCAATAATCAAATAATGTAGGATATGCAGCGGCCTTGTCAGCATCGTATTGTTGATCAGGTCCGCGTACGTCTGGATTTTCTTTCCAATTTTCAAATGAATCAAGTCTCTTTAGTTTCTCCTCATAAAATGTATCATTTGGGGGTCTAGTTGGGTGTGTGACATCAGCTGGCAAGGTTACATAGTATGAACCCACATCAGTTTCTGCGTCACTTGTTAAAATTTGCCATGCATTATCTGGTGTACTCATATACATAGCTCCTATTTTTCTAATTTGCCAATCTAATATTGTAGCATTATCAGCTAGAGTTTTTCTCTCACTAAGTGTACTAATCCAATATCCATAATCCCACCAAGCCGCAATAACCGCATCTTCATGTGTATTTTCTTTTAACCATCGCATAGCATCAGGCCAATCATTTGTAGAGATATTAAAATGACTACCACTGTTAAGCATAACAATAGGTATTCCTACATTATGGTTTGACCAGTTAAGTTTTTCAGGATAAACCATAGGTACAAGTAATAAGGCTACAATTACTAGTAGAAAAGAAATTTTGATTGTAGTTCCTCTACCTACAAGTTCTGTTCTTAGTATTTTTGATACTAGAATTGATACTCCTAACGATGCTAATATCATAATTGCGATTGAACCAAACACCTCCAATCTTACAAATGCAGAGCTGAAATAGATCCCAAGAAATCCGATTATGAGAGCAAATGCAGCCATCTCGTATTTAATATTCAAAGAATTATTGACTTTTTTTTGGAAGAGCAACCATGCTCCTATTCCTGCAAAAATCATCAAAACTGACATCATATAAAATGAAATATCAGTAGTTGTTGTTGCATGCTCAGCCACCGAGTCTGTAAGTATATCGGTTGTAATCAAAAACGGGTTTGCTGCATTAAGGTACCTAAATGACGGTAAAGCGATTAGATTAGAAGACAATATTACAACTCCAATTACGATACTACTTCCTAACAATGCAAGTAGGTTACGTAATTGTTTTTTTCCTAGTTTTTTGATCACAGAAGCTACTACCAGAAATCCAGTACATCCGATAAGGAAAAATCCATTTAGACTTGAAACAAAACCAATACCAGTCTTTTCAAATAATGCAGTTACTAAAAAGAATGCAGCTGTAAAAATAATCGAAGTCCATATAATGAATTTGTTATCTTTTCTCAGAAATGGTAATGCTATAAAAAAAAGTCCTATTGGTAAAATGAAAAACTGTACACCTCCCCATGAAGCAAGTCCAAAGGCTAGTAAGATACCCGCACCCACAATCTTTGCAGCAGAGACTTTTCCTTTGTCCACCTTGATCGCACTGATCAGTAGATAAACAGCTAATAACCCGTAAAAAAGACCAAGTGGTTCAGACTTGAACCATCCTAACGAGCCTCTCATAATGATTATGGGTGATATGGCAAAAAATAGTGAAGCAAGTAAGCCAGCAGTTGTACCTCCAATTGTTCTGACTAGTGCAAAAATTATGACTGTTGTAAGTGAGCTGACCACTATAGGGAACATTATTGTAAAATCATAAAGAGTTGAACCTATACCAAAAATTTGGTAAAGCGTTGCAGTAGTGGTATGAAGCATTACTTGCGAGTCAGCTGAGATATCTCTACCATATGGATGCCAACTTAGATCATCATGCCATTCTAGATATGCTGGTAATCCATTTTCAACCATGAACTCGGTTGCTCTATAATTGAAAAATGGGTCATATTCAGTTAATTCAAAACCATAATCCATAGGAAGTACACGTAGAATAAAGGATAATGAAAAGGCGAGAACTAGTATTCCAATGATTAGTAGATAGCGGGTATAATTTGATGATTTTTCAGCTCTAATTAGCTCATTCTTTGACTCCAACAAAACTGGTGCAAATTATCGACATAATACTCTTTATCAAGATTCAACAATTTACCAAATTTTCTGGTAGATGATTTTTGGTACAAATCATTACCAAAATTTAAAAATATATGAATTAAAGTTAGGTTGATTTTTGTGATGAGAACGATTCTTAGGGCTGCAGGTAGAGGCTTATAGATATGAAAATTGCAGTAATAGGTTTAGGCTTTGTTGGTCTAACACTTAGCTCAGTTTTGGCTTCTAAAGGAATCATAACAGTGGGAATCGATTTGGATAAAGAAAAATGTTCAAAAATCGAAAAAGGAACACCAACATTCTTTGAACCAAATTTAAAGAAAACATTGAAGAAAGCTTTGAAGAAAAACCTGTTCATTACAGACAAACTTTCTTCAATTAGTAATTGTGATTATATCTTTATTACAGTAGGAACACCGCAAAAGAAAAATGGCGAGATAGATTTGTCATTTATAAAAACAGTTTCTAGAAGTGTAGGCAAATTAATTTCAAAAAACAAAAAGAAACCGATCATATTAGTTAAAAGTACGGTAATACCAGGGACAATGAAGGATGTTATATTACCAATTTTAGAGAAGAACTCCAAGAAAAAAGCTGGTAGAGACTTTGGTTTAATTTCTAATCCAGAATTTCTACAAGAAAGTAAGGCAATACATGATACAATAGAACCGCATGCAATAGTATTAGGAGGATATAAAACTAAATTCATGAATAAAACTAGGAAATTCTTTTCACGTTTTAATCCGGGCATTCCAATAATAATTACAAATCATCAAACAGCTGAGCTGATCAAATATGCAAATAATTCATTTTTAGCTACCAAGATTAGTTTTATCAATCAACTTGCAAACATTTGTCAGAAAATTCCAGATACAAATATTGATGATATAGCACAAGCAATAGGATTGGATCCCAGAATAGGAGATCTATTTCTTGATGCTGGACCAGGATATGGTGGTTCATGTTTACCAAAGGACATGAAAGCGATTATCAATCTATCATCTAAAGTTGGTGTGAAACCAACCATGCTTAGTGCTGTGGAAAAAACCAACAAACAACAGATTAACAATATTATAGAATTGATAAAACAAAACATTGGAAAAATTAAAGGAAAGAAGATCACCGTTTTAGGTGTAGCATTCAAACCAAACACTGATGATATACGAGATTCAATGAGTATAGAATTAATTCATAGATTAATCAAATCAGGTGCGGTAGTAAAAATCCATGATCCAAAGGCTCTAGACAATACCAGAAAAATTTTCCATAATAATATCAAATATGCAAACACTATGGCAGACGCACTAAACAATTCTCAATGTGCTGTCATCATGACTAAATGGAAGGAATACGAAAGGATTACTAACAAAACTACAAAATACATGAATAAAAAATTCATAATAGATACAAGAAGAATTCTTTCTAACAAAAATTTAGATATAAAATATCATGGAATAGGATTAGGACAAAAAAAATGAAGATTCTTGTGACAGGTGGCGCTGGTTTTATTGGAAGTCATATTGCAGAATATTTAGTTCAACGTGGTGATGATGTAACAATTTTAGACAATCTAAATACTGGAAAGAAAAAAAATCTTGCCAAAATTAATGATAAAATTAATTTTGTAAACGGAGATATCCGAGATTACAAACTACTTGAAGAATTAGTTCATGATACAAGTGGTGTCTTTCATGAGGCTGCGTTAGCTTCTGTTCAAGACTCGTTTAACATGAAAGATGAATATATTGATGTTAATGTAAATGGAACAGAGAATATCTTAAAACTAGGAAAGGAATATGGATTCAAAATTGTTTATGCTAGTTCCTCTAGTGTATATGGTAATCCTAACAAAATTCCAATTAAAGAAAGTGATGATAGAAAACCAATTAATCCATATGCCCAAACAAAACTTGAAGATGAATATTTAGCTAAAAAATACTCTGAAATGGGAGTTAGTGTAATAGGCCTCCGTTATTTCAATGTCTTTGGACATAGGCAATCTAAGGAATATGCTGGAGTGATCAAACTTTTTTTAGAAAAAATTAAACAAGAAACGTCACCAAAAATTAATGGTGACGGATTGCAAACTAGAGATTTTGTACATATAGATGATGTTGTTAGAGCAAATATTTTAGCAATGGAGAGTAACATAAAACACGAATTCTTTAATGTTGGCACAGGAAATTCTATATCTATACTAGATTTGGCAAATGTAATAATCAATGCATCTAGATTATCTTTAGAACCTATTCATGGTCCAGAGTTATCTGGTGATGTAAGAGAAACTCAAGCGGATATAACATTGATAAGAAAATCGCTTAATTGGGAGCCAAAAATAAGGCTAGACGATTGGTTAACTAAAATTATTTCAAACAAAGATTTTCAAGATATTTAGTATATTTTAATCGATTATCTATTATAATTGAGAAAAATCTAGTAACAAAGGGAAAAATTTGAGGTTATTAATCGGCGGTTCAAGTACATTTTTGATTCATCTGAAAGAATTTTCTGACACACTAAATAGTTTGGGCGTTGAATCTAAATTAGTTTTTGACAGTGACTATGCCGATGGCTTTCCAAGCAGAAAAATAGGAAATTGGTTTCAGACTAAAAAAAAATTCAGTAAATTAATAGATGAATTCAAACCAGATGCAATTTTTGTTGATAGACAACGGCATTTTGGAATTAATGCATTAAAGGCCAATATTCCACTGTTTGTTCTTCTACGAGGTCATTATTGGTCAGAAATTTATTGGAACAAAAGGACAATGTACAAGCCACTCCATAAACGAATTGCATTATGGCAATGGGATAAATTTGGTAAAGAAATTTTTAATGGTGCAACAGCAATTCTACCAATTTGTAAATATTTGGAAAAAATAACAAACAAATTTGTTCCAGATAAACCAACTAATGTATTTTTTGAGGGCATTGATGCATCACGATGGTATCAAGTCAAAGGAATGAATCTTAAACATCCATGCGTTGGTTTATTACAACGTGCAAGTTGGTGGGGGAAAACTTCTGAAATGCTAGTTTTAAAAAAGGTTCTAGAAAAAATGCCTAATGTCAATTTTTACTGGGCAGGAGATGGTCCTCTACGAGAACGTGTACTTTCTGAACTTGACAAATATGAAAATTTTCATTGGCTTGGAGATTTGCAATACCCAGATAAAGTTAGAGAATATCTAAGTGAGATTGATGTATACGCCTTGATAACAGGAATGGATTTAGCTCCATTGACTCTAAAGGAGGCGCAATTAATGAAAAAACCTGTTATTGCAACTAATGTTGGAGGTAATCCAGAGATGATGGTAGACAGTAAGACTGGTTTTTTGGTGGATCAGGGGAATTCCAACCAGATAATTGATAAATTATCATTATTACTTAAGGATAAAGAATTATCAACAAAGATGGGAAATGAAGGTCGTAAATTTATTGAGGAAGAATTTAATTGGGAACTAGTGACAAAAAATTTCATTAAATCTGTGGAATCATATTTATAATAAATTTCTACTTTTGAAAATTTAACGTAATACTATTTGCGTAAAGGTGATTCATAAAGATCAAGATAGAGTTTTCCAACTTGCCTCCAATCATATTTTACAACAGTTTTAAGACCATTGGCTGCCATCGCAGTTCTTTTTTCATTTTCTATTAATAAATAAGAAATTTTCTCTACTAGTTCTTCTGTATTATTTGGTTCAACAAGTACACCAGTTTTATTATTCTCTATTAGCTCTTGGTTACCACCTACATTGCTTGCTATAATACAAGTTTCACAACCCATCGCTTCAAGTAACGTAGAACTAATTCCTTCCATTATTGACGGTTGTATAAGCAAATCTGATCCACGGATTAGTGAAATTGTGTTTTGCTTAGATTGATATCCCAAATAATGTACGTTGGTCTTTGAATTAGATATATTACGAACTTTTTCTTCCTCAGGTCCAGTTCCTAGAATAAGTAGGTTATATTCTGGGGATAGACGTTTGGCAGTATCTAATAAAACATCAATTCCCTTCTCTTTAGATAAACGTCCAGCAAAGATAACTTGTTTTTCAAATTTTTTAATAGCTTTTTTTGGAAAATCATCAAGATTTATCGCATTTGGGACATGTAGCACATCAAATCCATTTTTAGAATAATAGTCACATGTTTCCTTTGATACAGCGGTTATTACGTCAGCCCATTTTAATGCCTTATCTTCATAATTTTTCGATATGTTTGAATAAATTTTTCCATGAAGATTAGTGATTTGCTGTGAGTAGATACCATGAAGTGACAGAATTTTTTTTCCAGGGACATTTTTCATGGCAAGAGCTGAAGGTATATTGTGTGCATGAACAATGTCATTTCCTTTACTTGATCTGGTTTTCAAGAATGACGACAACATAAAGCTAGGATTCTTAAAACCCTTCACTGGGATGGTAAAAGTATTTTCGGATGATATAATATCGACCTTGTGATTTTTGGCGATTAAGAATTGGGAAAGACCCTGAATATGCTGTGCAATGCCACCAATACCCTTCTCGGTTGGTGAAATTAATAATATTTTCACTGTGAAAAAATCAAATTAATTGCATAAAAGCTGTTGTATTCATTAATCACATGTAAAACTAATCACTTTTAATTTCAGAATTAATAATTCAAGTATAAAATCATATTAGCTCTTAAAAAGCCGGACATAATTTCATTATATGTAAATAGACTTGGAAAAATCAAAGGAAATAGATGTTAGTGATATCGATGAAGTTAGAAATTCCCTAGATAGTAAATCATTGAAAGTTTGTGTAATAGGGATTGGCAGGATTGGTCTTCCAACTGCATTATCATTTGCGAAAGCCGGCCTTCAAACAATTGGTATGGACATCAATGAAAAATTAGTGGATTCACTCAACCAAGGAAATTTCGCGTTAAAAGATGAGCCCGGATATGAGGACATATTCAATAATGTCATAAAAAGTGGAAATTTTTCGGCAACCACTAACATTAACGAAGCAGTCTCAAAATCAAATTTGATTTTACTATCATTACCTACACCTATGAACAAAAAAAATATTCCAGATTATTCTGCACTTGAATCCGTATGTAAGCAATTAAGTGATATTCTTAAACCAAATTCATTGATTGTTGTTGAAAGTACAATTGAACCAGGTTTTATTGAAAATACTTTAATCAACATTCTAGAGAAAACTAATAGATTGTATATCGGTAAAAATTTTACAATTGGTGTATGCCCAGAAAATGCAAATCCAGGCGAAATTTTACATGATTTCACAAATTTACCAAGACTTGTAGGAAGTATAAATGAACAGACTACAAAAATTATTACTTTAATCTATGATTTTGTATTTTCTGTAGAATTAATTATAATGCCGGATTGTAAAACAGCAAATGCAGTAAAGCTTACTACAAATGTTTTCAGAGACGTGAATATTGCATTCATTAACGAATTATCTTTAATGTTTGACAAATTAGGTATTGACACACTGAAAGTTTTAGATGCAGCTAAACGGAAGTACAATTTTCAGATCCACTACCCTGGAGCTGGTGTTGGTGGTCCATGTTTACCCATCAACTCATATCAATTTTTGAATACTGCAATGAGAACAGATTCAAAACTAAGTATCATAGAACGAAGTAGACAAATTAATGAGAAAATGCCTGATCATGTTATTAATCTCACTTTAGACGGTTTCAAAAAATGTAATAAATCTATCAAGGATTCTAACATTTTGATTTTAGGTATAACTTACAAACCCGATGTAAAAGATGTTCAATTAAGCCCAGCAGAAATAGTAGTAAACAAACTAAAGGATTTGGGCGCAAAAATTAGAATATATGATCCATACTACAAAAACAGTGAAGTTTTTGGAATAAATGTAGAATCCAACATGGAAGATATAATTCCCAAAGTAGATGCATCAATAATTGTAACCGGGCATAAAGAATTTCAAGAAATTAATCCTCTAATATTTACCAAAATGAATACACCAATCTTAATAGATTCAAGAGGTGTGATTGACACTTCTTCCATAAAGGATGCTAATTTAGTTTTTCGAGGAATTGGACGTGGAATCTAATTTCTTATCACCCGAACCCTCTTCAATCACAAATATTCTAACATTGAGATATGATCCATCAATAACACCAAATCTACCTAGAAAAACTTGGAATAATTTCAAACATCTAATTGAAAAACCCTCGATTGAATTTATTGAAAAATCTATTGCAAATACTATTAGAAAACAGTTAGACAGCTCATCTGTAAAGAAAACCTGTATTGCATTAAGTGGAGGAATTGATTCCACGTTGATTCTTGCATTAATGAAAAAAACTTTACCTGATATTCAAGTTGATGCTGTATCAATAAAATTTGCAAATAGTATTGATGAGACAGAACCTGCCTCAAAAATTGCTGCAAAATTAGGAGCTGATCACCATGTTATCTATGTAGAGAATTATTTACGGGAATTACCTAAGGCTATTAGCATTATCAAGCTTCCATTTTGGGATCTTCATTGGTATTATGTTGTTAAGAAATCACAATCTCTTTCAAAGCATCTTGCTTCAGGTGATGGTGGTGATGAATTATTTGGAGGGTATACATTTAGATACAAAAAATTTCTATCTTTGATAAATACAAACTTTACACCATTAGAAAAAGTCAGAGCATATTTATCATGTCATGAAAGGGATCAAGTTCCAGATCAGGAAAAACTATTTGGAAAACGAGCTAAATTTTCATGGGAATCAATTAACAAACCACTAATTGTGCATTTTGATAATACTTTGTCTCCTCTTGAACAAGTATTTCTAGCAGACTATAATGGAAAATTATTATACAATTTTAATCCCATTAACACAAAAATATTGAATCATTTTGATATGAATTCTATATCTCCCTTATTGTCAGAGGATATGATCTCTTATGCATTGAGTATTCCATTACAATACAAATATGATCAAACTGAAAATATGGGCAAATTACTCTTACGAAAATTATTATCTAAATATAATATGGATAAGTTAACTACTAATGAAAAATTGGGATTTAATGTCAATACACTGAATTTATGGAAATCTTTTGGTCAATCTTTGTGTGAGGAATATCTCACAGATGCCCAAGTGGTAAAAGATGGTTGGATAAACAAAGATTGGATTAGTGAATACATACACAAAGGTGATTTAGACGTCAGATATGTCA
>Ga0310344_10004671_pt1 | contig 10158 bp, 11 predicted proteins | sample HC15DNA20200_MG_FD_203801 | JGI IMG/M metagenome (GOLD analysis project Ga0310344, IMG submission 203801) | Marine microbial communities from station ALOHA, North Pacific Subtropical Gyre - HC15-DNA-20-200_MG | ecosystem: Environmental > Aquatic > Marine > Oceanic | place: Pacific Ocean: North... | reverse complement strand
TTTTTTAATTGTTCTTTTGAAAAATGAGTTTCCATAAATTATATACCTGTATACATTTTTCCAGGGTTAAGTATTCGCTTAGGATCAAAACTTTTTTTAATATTTTGAGATAAATTAAAACGATTATTATTTATAGTAAAAACATCCTCGACATAAGGAAGATAGTCAGAATTTTTAATCATCATAATGTATCCTTCGTGTTTAACAACTTTTTTTCTTATTGATTCAAACATTTCTTCAGACAGATTATGTGCTTCTACCCACATTAAAGCTCCGCCCCAATCTAAAAAATACTTAAATTTGTTAGATAATTGATAAACAAGCTGCGTACATTCTGAAGGTGGAATTACTATTCTTAATATACTATTATTTGAATTAGAAAAAAATTCTAAAGCTCTAATTTTATTCCAAAAAATTTCTGACTGGACTACATCAAGGATAGATAAGTCAAAATCTAAAATATTAAGTTCATTAATTAAATTTTGAATCCTCTGTTCAATTGAATTCTTAGATCCTTCAATTCTAATTGCTGTTAATGAGCCTTTATGTTTAAGATCATTTAATTTAAAAGTCTTTTCTACATCCATTACGCATCCTGAAACTTTTGGATCTGAAGGTAAAAAAGTTGCTCCAGAAACATCATTTGATGATCCTATAGACTTTTCCAAAAAATCAACGGCAGATTCTATTTTTTGTCCATGTATAATTAATGTCTTGCTGCTTTCAGGAGCTGGTAGAACTTTAAATGTAATTTCAGTAAGAGCTACTAATGTTCCATACGAACCACAAACTAATTTGCTTAGATCATATCCTGTCACATTTTTTACTACTGTTCCTCCTGATTTAATTATTTCTCCTCTACCATTTACACCTCTAAATCCTAAAACATGATCTCTTACACTTCCAGACTTAAACCTTCTTGAACCAGATATATTGCATGAAATTTGTCCACCTGCTGTTCCAAAATTACTTTTTCCATATAGCAATGATCCAAAATCAATTGGTTCAAAAGCTAATTGTTGATTTTTTTTTTTAAGTTCTTCTTCTATTAGTTTTATTGGTGTAGATGCCTTAACTTTAATATAAAGTTCTTCAGGCAAATATTCTATAATTCCATTTAATTTTGATAGGCTTATTGTTTTTGAACACTGAAGCGGTTTACCAATATTTTTTTTTGAACCAGAACCAATAATTTCTAGAGGAATTCCAGACTTGTAACTCTTCTTTATAAAATTTTGTACCTCTTTCTCGTTTTGAGGATATTCAAAAGATTCAGAATCTTGGTATGTTTGGGAATTTTGTTTTTCCTCTGTGGACATGTATTCTCCCTTCTTCTGCGCATTTTCTTAAAATTGGATAGACTTTTCCTGGGTTTAATAATGAACTTGGGTCTAGTGCTCGTTTAATTTTTATTTGCTGCTGAATATCATTATTATTAAACATCTCACACATTAATTCTCTTTTTTCAACTCCAACACCATGTTCTCCTGTTAAAACTCCACCGACTTTCACACAATATTTTAAAATATCAGCTCCAAATTTTTCTGTTTTTTCTAACGAATTTTTTTCATTAGCATCATACATAATCAATGGATGAAGATTTCCATCTCCTGCATGAAAAGCGTTTGCGACAGGAAGATTATACTTTTTTGATAATCTTGATATTTCTTTTAATACGTCAGCTAATTTTCCTCTTGGGATAGTACCATCCATGCAATAATAATCGGGAGCCATATCACCGCAAGCAGGAAATGCAGCTTTTCGTCCGGCCCAAAACTTTAATCTCTGTTTTTCATTTTTATTAACTTTAATACTTGAGGATTTATTTTTTTTAGCAATTTTGTTAACTTTTTTCATTAATTCATCAACTTCGGTTTCGGTTCCATCTAATTCTACAATTAACATTGATTCAGCATCTCTTGGGTATCCTGCTTTTACAAAATTATCTGTTGCATGAATAAGTGCTTTGTCCATCATTTCCATTCCAGAAGGAATTATGCCGCTAGCAATAATTTCTGAAACGCAATTTCCACCATCTTCTATTGTGGAAAATCCAATTAAAGCAGCTTTAACCGTCTGTGGTTTTTTAAGAATTTTAACCGTAACTTCAGTAATAACACAAAGTAATCCTTCAGATCCCGTTATAAGTCCTAGCAAATCATAACCTTCTGAGTCCAAAGTTTTTCCTCCCAATCTAGTTATAGTTCCATCCATAAAAACAACTTCTACTCCGAGAATGTTATTAGTTGTTGTTCCATATTTTAATGAATGTACTCCACCTGAATTTTCTGCAACATTTCCTCCTATTGAACAAGCAATTTGACTGGATGGATCTGGAGCATAATAAAAATCTTTTTCTTCGACTGCCTGTGTTATTGATAAATTTGTAACTCCTGGTTGGGTAACCACACATCTATTTTTGTAATCAATATTAATAATTTTATTAAATTTTCCTAAACACAAAAGTATACTATCTTCCAAAGGAAGAGCTCCTCCTGATAATCCTGTGCCAGCACCTCTTGGAACAACTTTGATTCTTTCTTGATTACAATAAGAAAGTATTTTACTTACTTCACCAGTATTTTCGGGAAAAACAACAAGTAGTGGTTTTTGTTTATAGGCAGAAAGAGCATCTGTCTCGAATGGTCGTATTTGGTCTTCGTGATCCAAAATATTTTCAGCTTTTATAATTTTTTTTAGACTTGCAACTACATCGGCTTTTTTTGATATAAGTTTTCTATCAACTTTTGGCATTGATAATTTAGTCATTAAAATATATTACAGCCAAAAAGCTTGACCGTCAAAAATGATAGTATGAATTATTTAAGTATTTTATCTATTTTTTCTATAGCTTTGCTTATATTTTCTCTTGAAGCAGCGAAACTAAATCGAACATAATCTGTGGCAAAATTTCCAAATGATGTACCGGGTACTATAGCAACACCTACTTCCTGTAAGCATCTGTTTGCAAATTCCTCTCCACTCATGCCTGTTCCTTTAACATTAGGAAAGGCATAAAATGCTCCACCGGGCACACTGCATTGTATACCTTTCAAACTATTTAAACCATCAACTATAAGCTTTCTTCTTAAAGAAAATTTTTCCATCACATTATTTAATTCATCCTCTGGGCCATCTAAGGCTGCAATCCCTCCATATTGAATTGCCGCATTTACACATGAATGATTGTTCACACAAAACTTAACAACATGATCAATTAATTTTTCCGGCCATACACTCCAACCTAAACGCCAACCTGTCATACAATAAGTTTTACTCCAACCTTCTAGAACAATTAATCTATCATAAAGATCTGGATAATTAAAAAAAGTAGGCATTTCCTTGTCATCAAAAATAAGTCTACTATAAATTTCATCACTTAATATTGTTACATGTGGAAATTTTTTTAAACCTGCTACAAGCTGATCAATTTTATTTTTTTCTGTGAAACTACCAGTTGGATTGTTAGGATTATTTAAAATCAATAATCTAGTATTATTATTAATCAGAGATAAAATTTTATCTGGATTAATTGAAAAATCATCACTTTCGGTCAAGTTTAAAGGAATTGCTTTTGCCCCAGTATAATTGATCATTGATTTATAAATAGGAAAACCTGGATCTGGATATATAATTTCTGCACCAGGCTCACCAAATAAAGCAATAGCGTAGTACATGGTAGGTTTTCCTCCTGGCATAATTACAACTCTTTCCGGGTCTATATTTGCGTTATAAAGATTTTTTATTTTTCTGCTAACTGCCTCTCTGCATTCAATTATTCCGTTTGGAAGGACATATCCATGATGACCATCTTTTAAAGCTTTAATTGTGGCATCAACTATATGTTTTGGAGTTTTAAAATCAGGTTGTCCTAAACTTAAATGAATAATTTTTTTTCCTTTTTTTTCTAATTTTTTTGCCTCGGCAAGAACTTTAAATGCTGTTTCGGTTCCAAGCCTATTTACGTTTTGAGCAATTTTCATTTTAATCTTTTCTAAATTTAATTTTAGACCTGTTAAGATCTTTAACTGATTTGCAACCCATTAAAATCATATCTCTATTAATTTCATTTTTCATTTTTTGAAGTATTGCTTGTACACCTTTTTGACCGGCAGCACCCAATGCAAACAAATAACCTTTTCCAAAACTGCATGCCTTTGCCCCAAGTGACAAAGCTTTTAACACATGAGTCCCTCTTCTAATTCCTCCATCAAGAATTACTTCTATTTTATCTCCAACTGCATCAACGATCTCTGCAAGCTGATCGAATGGTGCTCTTGAACCATCAAGTTGTCTACCTCCATGATTCGAAATCATGATTGCTGAACATCCAATATCGATTGCCTTTTTTGCATCTTCAACAGACATAACTCCTTTAAGAGCAAAAGGGCCTCCCCATTTTTTTACACAATATTCTGCATCTTTCCAATTCATTGATGGATCAAACTGTTCATTAATATAATCAATTACAGATTTATCTATTGAACTTCCCTTTTCTGTCATATGAATTAAATTTGCTAACGTAAATTTTTTTCCAAAAAGATAATTAAAAGTCCAGCTTGGATGTAAAGCAAAGCTTAATAAACTGCCAAACGTTAATCTTGGCGGAGTACTAAATCCTGTTCTATAATCTCTTTCTCTATTTCCAGCAACAACTGTGTCAACTGTAAGACACATGCTATTAAATCCAGCCTCGCGACACCGTTCAATTAAATTGTCCGTCAAGCCTCTATCTTTATGAATATAAAGTTGAAATAATTTTGGACCTTTTGTTAATTTTCCAATTTCTTCAATGCTAGTAGTTGCCATTGTTGATATGCCAAGGATAGTTCCCATTTTTTCAGCTGCTTTTGCCGAGGCTTTTTCTCCATCATGATGATAAAGACGATGCATTGCAGTAGCCGCAAGAAAAAGAGGAAAATCAATTTTTTGCCCAAGAACTGTAGTAGATAAATCTATATTACTAACATCGGATAAAATATTAGGAATCAAATCACAATTATTAAAAGATTCACTATTTCTTTTTAAAGTTATTTCATCATCTGCACCACCATCAATATAATGAAAAATTGGAGATGGTAATTTTTTTTTTGCCAATTTTCTAAAATCTTCAAAATTATGACAGTCTCTAAGATTCATTTATTGGTCTTTAAATTAGTATATTTAACTTGTTAAATTAAAATTGCTTAAGAAAATTAATCATATAACTATTTGCTCCTGGATTTTTATCCCCAAGACTAGCGTTTGAAATATGATTGTAAGACATTCCAAACTCAGTACTATCTGACAAATCTAATGATACCTGAACCTCACTTTTAAACTCCAGAGCAGAGCCCAGATCTTTTCCATTCCCATAGCTATAATATCCAGGAGCAAAACTTGGCGTAAGTGTTAAAAAACCCAAATTGTATTCTGCTTGCGCTCCTGTGTAGAGGTAAAATGCATTTTTTTCAGTTAAAAAACCGCCTGTGATAGGAGATATTTTTCCTAAAAAACTTTCTCTGAACAATTCATCATTTTGATGTTGTACGCCGATCAAGCCAGATGCTTGTGTGGTATCGCTAAAATCAAACATACCTGTAAAAAAATTCAATTCAGTTTCATTTTCATTTACATTTTTTTCTTCAGCATTTGCAAAAATCAAAAAAGAAAAACTAAACAGCAAAATTATTGTTTTTAAAGCAATTTTCCTCATTAATTAAACATATAGCTTAAGATCAAAAAAAGAAACAGATTTTATTATTTAGATAATATTGGCTTAAACCAAAAATATGCCTAATTAAGATACGATGAGGGAGATGAAGATTACTTTAAGTAAGCTTAATTAGGCATTAATCAAGTATTACACCTACACTTTGTCTAACTTTTGCAAAAATAATGTTTAATTTGAGGCAAAAAATTTGAACTAATTTGATGGTCTAAAATAACCCGATCCCTTTTTGCCTGTAAAAATTTCTTCAATCAACGGATGTTTAATAGGCTCGTCAGAGTCATCACTAATCAAATTCTGTTCAGAAACATAAGCTTCGTAGGTAATGTCATTATTTTCTGCTAGCAAATGATAAAATGGCTGATCTTTTCGTGGTCTAACATCTTTTGGAATGGATTCATACCATTCTTCAGAATTATTAAATTCAAAATCAACATCATAAATTACACCTCTAAAGTCAAAGTGTTTGTGTTTAACAACATCCCCTATTGAAAATTTAGCTGTGTTTTCTGCCATTGATACGCGTATGTTATTTAAATTTATAAAAAAAGCAATAGAAAAAATACCCCTGGGTCAACACATGTGTTAACATTTTATTAATGTATAAACCCATAATTAAACTTGTATCTGATTTTGGCCCACTCCTTGTTTTCTTTATTATTTATTTTCGTAATGATCATGACTTAAAAGTAGCAATACCTCCTTTTATTATTGCGACTCTTATTTCTTTAATCGTAATTTACTTTATGGAAAGAAAAATTCCCATGGTTCCTTTAACTGGCGCTATTCTAATTACATTATTTGGAGGTCTTACTTTATACTTTGATAACAAAATATTTTTTTACATGAAACCAACAATAATTAATTTGCTTTTTGCTGCAGTTTTGTTTTTTGGAAAATTTTTTACTGAAAAACCTTTATTAAAAATTTTTTTTCAAAATGCTATGAATCTTGAAGATGAAGGATGGAAAAAACTAAATTCTCGCTGGATTTATTTTTTTATCTTTGTTGCTGTTCTGAACGAAATTGTTTGGAGAATATATTGTCCAGAAAATGAATATATATGGGTAAACTTTAAAGTTTGGGGATTACTACCAATTAGTTTTATATTTGCAGCTAGCCAAATTGGTTTAATAAATAAATATAAAGTAAAATAATATGAAACATTTAAAATTAATTATTAATAATGATAAGCAAAAAAAAGATATTTTCTTTAATAAAAATGAACTTAAGTTAATATTGAATTTATATGCAAAAATGGTAGCTGGTGGCGAATGGAAAGATTATGGATTGAGTATTTCAAAAAAGGAAATTAGCTTCAATGTTTATCAGAGAGCATCCGAAGTACCAACTTATAAAATAACAAAAAATTTTAAACCTAAAAAAGAAAATGAGAAATACCTAATCAAAGATTCCCAAAACAGAATAGTTAAAACTTCGGAAAATCTACAAAATCTAATAACAAAAATAATTTGGAAAAAATTTAAATTGGTAAATTAAATTTATCGTCTTTGACCAAAAAGTCTTAACAACATTATAAACAAGTTAATGAAATCTAGATAAAGTGTAAGAGCTCCCATTACAGCTTTTTTTGCCATAATCTCTCCTGAGTCACTAGCTATATAAATATTCTTAATCTTTTGAGTATCATAAGCAGTTAATCCAACAAATATTAAAACTCCAAGAATAGAAATTACATAGTACATCATTGTTGATTGCATAAACATATTAACTATTGATGCAATAATAATTCCAAACAATCCCATCATTAAAAAAGAACCTAGTTTGGTTAAATCCCTTTTGGTTGTATATCCGTAAATACTCATGGCTCCAAAAGTTCCTGCAGTGATAAAAAACACTCTGGTAATACTCCAAGGAGTATAAACTATAAATATTGAAGAAAGAGAAGCACCCATCAAAGCTGCAAATACCCAAAAAGTTCCTTGTGCCTTAGCAGCACTCATTTTTCTAATTCCAAAACTCATATAAAAAACTACTCCTAATGGAGCCAACATTAAAACCCACATTAATGGCGATTTAAAAATTAAATCTCCAAAAGCATTTGTACCTGTAATTCCTACAGAAGTTATTTGAATGTTATAACCCCCAGAAAATTTAAACAAAAATAATGAAACAATTCCGGTTAGAAAAATACCAGAAGTCATATAATTGTAAACTTTTAGCATGTATGCTCTAAGGCCTTCATCTATTACATGCGCCTCACCAGTTCTTATTTTTGATTGAATATTTTGTTTATTAAATTCCATAATATGAAGTAAATATATTGTTATTTTTTAGAATATTCAAGATGCTACAATGGTTTAATAAAAGTTTAAAATAGATTAACAAAGGCCATGAATTTTAGAAAGTTAGGAAATACAGAACTAAAAGTAAGCACAATTTGTCTAGGTACAATGACCTGGGGTGAACAAAATTCCCAGGAAGATGCTTTTAAACAAATGGATTATGCTTTAGATAAAAATGTAAATTTTTGGGATACTGCTGAAATCTATTCTGTCCCACCTAGAAAAGAAACCTTTGGATCTACAGAAAAAATTATTGGGGAATGGTTTTTAAAATCTAAAAAGAGAAATAAGGTAATTCTTGCATCAAAAATTGCTGGACCAATGCGTGAATATGTAAGAGGTGGAGGCAATCAATATGATAAAAAAAAAATTACTCAAGCGTTAGAAGGAAGTTTAAAAAGATTAAAAACTGACTACATTGATTTATATCAACTTCATTGGCCAGAAAGAAATACCAATTTTTTTGGTAAATTGGGATATCATCATACAGATTACAATAAATGGAATAAATTTGAAGATATATTGGAAATTTTAAAAAAATTTATTGATGAAGGAAAAATAAGATATATAGGTTTATCTAACGAAACTGCTTGGGGTCTTTCAAAATTTTTAGAACTTGCAAAAACTAATAATTTACCACGAATGGTCGCAGTTCAAAATCCTTACAATTTATTAAACAGAACTTATGAAATTGGTCTCGCTGAAGTTTCGGTTAGAGAACAAAGTGGACTGCTTGCCTACTCTCCATTAGCATGTGGATATTTAACTGGTAAATATAGAAATAAAAAAATACCAAAAAAATCTAGAATGGATCATTCTTTTGATTTTTGGTCTAGATATAGAAAACCCAATTCTGACAAGGCTATTGAAGAATATTTTAAAATTTCTCAAAAATATAATTTAAATTTTGCTCAAATGTCTTTAAAATTTGTTGAAATTCAACCGTTTGTGACAAGTGTAATTATAGGTGCAACCACTATGGAACAGTTGAAAATTAATATAGAAAGTGTAAGTGTAAATTTAAAAGAAGAAATCTTAAAAGAAATTAATGATGTACAAATAAAATATCCAAACCCATGTCCATAAAAAAAATTTTATTATCAGTCCTACTATCCTTGGTATGTTCCATTTCTTATGGAGAAGAAAATATAAAAAGCATAGGAAAATTTAAAGACTGGGAAAGCTTTATACTTTCACAGGACGGAAACAAAATCTGTTTTGCGCAATCAATACCTGTTCTAAGAGCACCAAAAAAAATAAAAAGAGATCCTTCTAGATTATTTGTAAGTTTCAGACCTGGAGAAAATATTAAAAATGAAATTAGTGTTACCAATGGATATAAATTTAAGTTAAAAGCTCCCGTTATTGCGAAGTCAGGAAAAAAAACCTACGATCTGTTTTCGAAAGATAGGTTTGCCTGGGTAGCTGATAATAAAGACGAAACAAAATTAATAGTGACTATGAAAAAAGCTTCGAGACTTATGGTAATTGGAAATACTGAAAAAGGCGATCAAACAACTGACCACTATTCTATGATGGGTTTTACCAAAGCTTATAATACTGCAAAAAAAAGTTGTAGCTAATTAATAAATTTAATTAATAAAAATGAAAAAAAAAAGAAAGATTGTTTTAGCCTATTCTGGTGGTCTAGACACTTCTATTATTCTCAAATGGCTTAAAGAAAATTATAATTCCGAAGTGATAACTTACACGGCTGACATTGGACAAAAAATTGAAAAAAAAAAAATTATTGCAAATGCTAAAAAATTAGGTGTTAAAAAAATTATCATAGAAGATTTAAAAAATATTTTTGTAAAAGACTATATTTATCCAATGATCAGGGGGCATGCTCTGTATGAAGGGGTTTATTTACTAGGAACCTCCATAGCAAGACCTTTGATTGCAAAAAAACAGATTGAGGTAGCAAAAAAATTTAATGCATATGCAGTTTCTCATGGTTCAACAGGTAAAGGAAATGATCAGGTAAGATTTGAGCTCGGATATAATTACTTTGGGCCAAAAATTAAAGTAATTGCACCTTGGAGAATATGGAAATTAAATTCAAGAACAGACTTAATTAAATATGCAAAAAAAAATAAGATACCTATACCTAAAGATAAAAAAGGCGCTCCACCATTTTCT
>Ga0310344_10004670_pt1 | contig 10158 bp, 10 predicted proteins | sample HC15DNA20200_MG_FD_203801 | JGI IMG/M metagenome (GOLD analysis project Ga0310344, IMG submission 203801) | Marine microbial communities from station ALOHA, North Pacific Subtropical Gyre - HC15-DNA-20-200_MG | ecosystem: Environmental > Aquatic > Marine > Oceanic | place: Pacific Ocean: North... | reverse complement strand
GTCATGACAAGTGATGAAATTCTGCAAATACTAAGTTCTAATCGTAACTAGAGTAGACTATGAATACTTGGTAACGTAATTGACATCTGTGTATTACTAGTATTTATGCTATTGGCTTGTCACTGAAGATTAGTACCGCCATTAACATGCATAGTCGACCCAATGCAGAAAGAAGCATCGTCAGATGCTAAAAATAGCGCTGCAGCTGCTATTTCCTGAACCCTCCCGAGTCTGCCTATAGGCATTAATTCTTTGGTTAACTTAGATATAACTTGTTGGTCCAAGCCGGCCAGCATTTCAGTGTCAGTCGGTCCCGGAGACAACGTGTTAACACATATGCCTTGATTAACGACCTCAAGCGCCAAACACTTGCTAAACGCAATTACTGCAGCCTTGGAAGCAGCATAGTGGCTGAGACCAGAATTGCCGCGGTGTGCAACCTCAGAGGCGAAATTTATTATGCGACCCCGTTCCTTCTTTTGCATTAATGGCAGCGCAGCTTTGCAACAAATAAACGTACCGCGGACATTTATTTGAAACATCCGATCCCACTCATCCGTTGTTAATTTCTCAACTAATCCAGTTCCGACAATTCCTGCAGCGTTAATTAAAATATCTATACCGCCAAAATGATCATCAATCTTCTCAAATGCATTTGAGACAGAGGCTTGAGATCCAATATCAGTTAAAAAACATTTATGATTGTGAGCCGCATACCCCTGAAGGGATGTCACCGTTTTTAAAGCATTTTCCTCATTAATATCCAAGATAGCTACTTTAGCACCTTCCAGTGCAAATTTTTTAGCAATTGCCTTGCCAATTCCTCTTCCACCGCCGGTAATAGCAGCAATTTTGTTTTCCAATACTTGCATTACGTTTATCCCTTATCAGAAGCTGTTAAATTTTTTGGTGTAATCAAGGGGCAGTAGTCCTCTTAAAAAAGTTAGCCATAACTTGTTGCGGTTCTCCGCTTTCATAAGCCTGTTTTTGTAGCCTTATTGCTGTTTCAAAGGCTTTATCAAACCCAGCTTGACCATCCTCACGAAATCTTTGTTTTGTAAGGCGCATGGCGGTTTGAGGTTTTTCAGACAAATCTTGAGCAATGACTATTGCTTGAGGTAGTAAATCAATCTCTTCAACCAGATTATTGAAAAGACCAAGTCGGTGACATTCACTACCATCTATTAATTTTCCGCTAAGGGTCAACTCTACAGTTTTCGCATGACCTAAAATAGGGGACATGATATACGGGCCGAGAAGGCTTGCGAGCCCGACATTAATTTCAGTTTGTCCCATGCGTGCTCCTATATGACCAACTCGAATGTCGGCAAGTAAGGCTAGTTGATAACCAGCGCCGGCTGCAACACCGTTAATTGCTGCAACGCATGGTTTGTCTAAAAAACGAATTGATTCATATAGTTTTTTTAATCGTATCATCCAATCTGTAGAGCCAACTGGATCAAGGTTTCTTAAAATATCCATGTCCATACCCGCACAGAAGGCACGGTCTCCAGAGCCTGTGATTACGATGGCTAAACAATCTGAATCACTGTTAAGTGCTGTTAAAGCGTCGACCATCTCTTCTATTAATTCGTAATTAATGGCGTTTAAAGATTTAGGACGATTCAATTTAATAAGAGCTGTATTATTAAACTTTTCTAGTGCAATATTTTTTGCCATTTCCTGCTCCAAATAAGTTTAATCTTATAAAAGTGAATTTGGGAAAAATTTTTATGATAATGGCAGGTTCCCAAATTTTAATTATAATATTATTACTAATAATAACTTTTATTGAATAAGGATTTTGCAATTCATTGGGCTGCAGAAACGGTTTTTTGTATTTTACGTGTCTCCTGACTCTCTATCCATGTCAAGATTCGACCGCCTAGTTTTTGATCTGTATATTGAGACGCAATATTTATAGCCTTTCGTAACTTTGGAATCTCAATGCCTGTTTGATAACCCGATTTTTCTAGTAAAAAAACCACGTCCTCTGTTGCCACGTTACCAGTTGCTCCTGGAGCAAATGGACACCCGCCTAATCCACCTAAGGACGTATCAAATTTTCTTATTCCACATTCGAGAGCTGCCCATATATTGGCCAGAGCTAGTCCTCTCGTATCATGAAAATGAGCAGCTAATCGTTCTGAACCAAAACGGGCTGCAAGAGTTTCAAAAATATACTTAACTTGAGCAGGGTGTCCTGATCCAATTGTATCGGCAATAGCAACCTCTTCAGCCCCTGCGTCAAACATTAATTCAGTAAGGTCAAATATGACCTCAGGCTCGACATCACCTTCAAAGGGACATCCCACTGCTGTCGATATATAAGATCGAGGTTTAATTCCTTCCTTCTTAGCCCTTTTAATAACAGAAACATTAACTTGAGTTGCTAGGTCAAGTGACATACCGATGTTTCTCTGATTCATGGTTTCTGTCGATGCTAAAACCAATGCTATCGTTTTAGCGCCGGCTGCAACTGCCCGCTCATAACCTTTTTCATTCGGTACCAATGCTTCAAAACTAACATCTTGGTTTTGGGGAAGCTTAGAAAATAGCTCCGCTGCGTCAGCCATTTGTGGAACGGCTTTAGGGGAAACAAAACTACTGGCTTCAATAGAAGAAATACCCGAAGATAGTAATGCATCAAGGATTGCTAATTTACCTTCCAAAGGGACATGCCGTGGCTGATTCTGTAGTCCGTCCCGTAAGCCTACTTCATTAACTACAACATTATTACTCATTGTAATTCTCCAATTTATGAATGCCTTTATTCCACAGTGCCCGCGTTTTTGAGCTTGTTTATTTCAACGTCACTTTTACCCAAGAATTGCCTCAATATTTGATCAGTTTGTTGCCCGAGAACCGGCGGTGGTTTGAATGTTTCTTTCCCGCCCTTGCTCATTTTGACGGGGTTGCCGGGCATCTGAACACTGCCACCTTCAGGATGTTCCACGGATACTACCATATTTCGAGCTCGTATTTGAACATCGTTTAGAGCTCCTTTAAAATCATTAACTGGAGCGCATGGAATTTTAATTTTCGTTAATTTTTCTAGCCAATAACTGGAATTTTTTAACTTTAAATGGGTATTTAGTATTTCTTCTATATCGCCTTTTGCAGCCAATCGCCCTGGTTGAGTCTCATAGTCACTTGACTGAAGTTCTTCCAAAGCAATCATATCACGAAATCGAATCCAGGCATCATCAGTTATAATTGCAATAATTATCCAAAGGTCACTTGTGGGGAAGGTATTGTAGGGTACGTGTACGAAATGGGAGTTTCCAATTGCTTCAGGTATATCATTAGAGAGAAAATACATAGTAGCCATGTAATTGATAAGGGATATTTGACAATCCTGCATCGAAATGTCTATGTGTTGGCCTTGGCCGGACTTTTCCCTCGCATGCAATGCGGCTAGAATTCCAACCACGCTAAACATTCCGCCTCCAAGGTCGCCGATCGGTATGCCAGCTCGTGTTGGCGGAGTGCCCGCCTGCCCAGTTATTGACATGCCCCCTCCATAACCTTGAGCTACCATATCAAATGCAGGCCTTTTATATGCAGGCCCTGACTCTCCAAAACCAGTTATAGTACATGTGATTATTCTATCATTAATTTTTGATAACTTTTCATAATCAATACCAAGTCTGGTTGTTACACCAGGGCTAAAATTACTCAAAACAATATCTGCTTTTTTGACTAAATCATAGAATAAGGACTTTCCTTCTGTGGTTTTGAGATCAATGCAAATACTTTCCTTATTCCGATTTAATGTTAAAAAATAAGGTCCCATACCCTTAAAAGAATTCTTTGGGTCTTTTGCTAACAACCCTCGTGTAAGTTCTCCTTGCCCCGGGGGTTCTACTTTTATTGTTCGAGCCCCAAGGTCTGCTAGCAACATTCCCCCAAATGGACCCGACAGCATGTGAGTAAGGTCAATAACAACAAGATCAGATAACGCATCCATTAGGCGCTTCTCCAGTAATTATATTTATTTCAAATTGACAGAGATTATGACAAATCTATGGAATAAGGGTAAGCTGGTCAATATGGTGACTGAAACAAATATTTTAGATTGCAAAAAGGATGGAATGCCGTGGCTAACGACGTATACCAAAATATAGGATATGGTGATGGACACATAGGTTATGGGCGCCAACCTGCAATATTGGTGGTAGATTTTCAGAGGGCGTTTACCGACCCTGAGATGGAATTTGGTAATTGTGCACTGGTACAACGGGCCGTGAAAAACACTGCGGTATTATTAGAATTGGCACGTTCTGCCAATATACCTATAGCTAATTGTTATACTGCCTATCACTCAGATCGTGACATGCCTCATTGGAAGATCGAACCGGTTAGGCGTACATTGTTTCATGGACAACCCGAAGCAGAGATTGAGCCACGAACTTCAAATGCAAAATATGATTTCATATTTTCGAAAAGTGCACCATCTATTTTTTTCAATACGCCCTGTACTACCCTGTTGACTAAAAATGCTGTGGATACAGTGATCATTACCGGCTGTATGACTAGTGGGTGTGTTCGGGCTAGCGTTGTGGATGCTTTTAGCCATGGCTACCGGACCATTGTTCCAGAAGATTGTGTGGGCGATGCAGAAGAGGGGCCGCACTTGGACAATTTGCGTGATGTGGGAAGGCGTTATAGCGATATTATTAAATTAAGTGATGCTTTAAATTATATAGATGACTTTAGAAAGAGAAACTCTTAGTTAGTATCTGGAAGTTAAAAAAGCTTAACTAAGGAGTTATCAGTGAATATTAGTATGTTTCCGAGTATTTTTAGCATATTGGGCTGAATAGCTATTTCGTTTTATGATATTTGTCGGATGTTCGTGCCTGCGATATGTGTTCATTGAACTCGCCATAGTTGGTGCAGCTCTTTTTGTGCCGCATGCGCAAATAAAACTAAGTAATTCACATCCTCAAGCATTGACCTCACTACGTACTACACGCCAAATAGCCTGCTCTCCAAAAACCCCCTCAGAAACGTAGTAATATGCATTCATAACGGAACCTAGATCGTTTTATCCAGCTTGGTCTTTTGTAAATGGATAAATTTCTGTAAAGTCGGAATCAGGTTTATCTTGAAGCATCCTTTTCCAGACCTTATCCAGAAGCATTTCACTGAGTGTGTGAGGCGCTCCTAATTCCTTGCACGTATTTACATATAGCGTAAGGTCTTTCGCCATAAGCTTGGTTGAAAACCCTGAATCATAGCGATTATTAGTAATTCGATTTGGGAATTTATCTGTGATCGCTGAATTTGTGCCAGTGGAAACGGAAACGATATCAATAATACGTTGCATGTCTAGTCCCTGTTCTGCGCCAAAAGCAATTGCTTCACTGGTAGCGGCCATTGCCATGCCTGATAGAAAATTATTTAAAAGTTTCATGGCCATTCCTTGGCCCGGTTGCTCGCCGACATGCCGAGCATTCTTGGCCATTAGGAGTAATAGTGGTTCCAGCGCCACATAAAGATGTTTAGGTGCTGCAACCATCATCGTTAAGGTGCCAGCTCTTGCTCCGGAAGCGCCCCCACTAACAGGGGCGTCAACGTATTCAATATCAGATTGCTTCAGAATCTCATGGGTACAAAAAGCTTCTCTTGTTCCCGATGTAGTATTATCAACAATGCTCTTTATATGATTTGACGGTGTGCTAATTATATCTTTGACAACTTTATTAACCGTTGGGCCATCAGGTAAACACAGAAATAAAATTTCAGAATATTCAGCAACCTCAGCAATACTAGATGCATGAATAGAATTTTGTGGAGCACGTTTCGTTGTGCCAGCTGAATCATAACAAATTAATTTGTTTACACCTTTAGAAAGGTTTGCTGCCATAGGTGCGCCCATATTGCCGAGTCCAACAAAACCAATTCTCTTTTCAATCATTATTTTCGCCTGGAGACTCATCTGTTTTCTCCAGTTCATCCATTATTCTCTTGCCTATGCGAAAGGCTTCAACTGCAGCTGGCACCCCGCAATAGATTCCAATTTGCAATAATGTTTCTTTTATTTCTTCGACGGAGCATCCATTTTTCAAAGCCCCTCTAAAATGCATTTCAAATTCCGCTGGCCTATTTAGAGCGGCAAGCATACACAAATTATTTAGACTTCGCTGTTTTCGGCTTAAACCAGGTCTACCCCAAACTGCACCCCAGCAGTACTCTGTCATGAACTCCTGGAAATCTTTGTTGAAATCGTTGGCTCCCTTGATTGCTTTATCGACGTACTCTTCTCCAAGTACTTCAGTTCGAATTTTTAGGCCTTTTTGGAACATTTCGTTGGACATATATTATTTCTCTCAATTTAGGTTTATAATTCTTTATTATACACTAGCTTCATTAACTGCATTTTCATTTAAAACGTCAGTCACCAGGGTACCCTTCCACCCAGCTTCTCTTCGTGCCCAGTACTCTGATAAAATTTTTGTAGTTAGAATCCCGGGAGCACCATTACCAAGTGTTTTTCCGTCTATCTGAGTAACCGGCGTTATGCCTCCTGCCGTAGTACTAGTGAACGCTTCGTCTGCAGTGCGCAAATCATCTGGGGTGAGAGATTGTTCACAGGCTTCAATTTGCATTTCCTTTGCCAAATCAAATACGGTGCTACGCGTTACGCCCTCAAGGAGGTTGCCTTGTGGTGTGAAAATTTTACCATTTTTTGCAAGCCAAATATTGAAACCATAGCCTTCAGATAAAAGGCCATCTGGTGTACAAAGTACAGTGCTGTCTCCACCATTTTTGTATGCGTTTAATAAACCGCGCGTTAAATCCATCCAGTTGAAATTTTTTATTTTTGCATCAATAGAACTCGCAGGAACCCTATGGTTCTCCGCAATGCTTAAATTTACACCATTGGCTTGGCTATGTTCCCCTAGAACCCAGTAATACGGAACACACACGGCTATTAATCCGTTTTTACATTTACGAATATCCCGGTCTAAAATATCTATGAAGGGGCCACGGGTTGCCATTAGGGTCACGCAGGTATTTTCAAATTCAGATCTAAATATGCTTTCAGCGACCACGTGACGAATTTCATCAATTGAATAAGGAGGGTTAAGTTCCATTGATTCATAGGAGTTTTTAAAACGTTGTAAATGCTCATCCAACCGAAATATATATCCTGACCAAGATGATAGTGTATCATAAACTACGTCACTTTTTGTAAACGTAGGTTCTAATATAGAAATTTTTGCTTCTGATGTTGGTACAAATTTGCCTTCTATGAAGGCTATAGCCTCTGCCATAATAGGCTCTCCTAATTTTTAATTTAGTATTACAACAATTTACAATTGTAGATTTTCAAAGGTATTGATTGATAAACGCATAGATTTTGGTACTGATACTTTCTCACCAGTACTAGATACTACTAATACTAATAAAGATTTAGAATTACAGCATTCTCCCTTTTCTAGGCTCCATGTACAATATTCAAGATCTAGGCTTGTGTTTCCTATCCGTGATGCTCTAACCGTAACTAGTAATTCCTCTCCAAATAATACTGGTTGTTTATAAGTTGCTTCCAATTTTGCTAAGACGCATGCATATCCTAGCGAATTGGGGTTTGGGGCGTCTAGACCGTGAAACATCAAATATGATAAGCGTGCGTCTTCAAAGTAGCGTAAAAATGTAGTGTGATTAAGATGACCGAGTGCGTCTAATTCACCAAATAGGGCGCGTCGCTCGAGTGCAAACCTCCAGTTACCTTCAACGTTATATTTTGTGGCCAATAAAGGATAATTTTTTAAGTCGTGATAATACTTATTGGATTGTTGGCTACTATCTTTTGTGGTCATTATATCTTCTATCTACCTATATTAGAAAATTTGATGGTGTCAATTATCAGTGTAATAATAAAAGGGAAAGTAGACTTCCTGTTACTACTCCTCGGGAATGCACCATGAATTAATCAATCCGAATTCAACTGAATATTAGAATTAAAGTTTACATTGTTGAACAAAGATTACATTTAAAACATAACAAAAATATAAGCACTTAAGTTTAATTGGCTCCCCGGGACGGATTCGAACCGCCGACCCGTCGGTTAACAGCCGACTGCTCTACCGCTGAGCTACCGAGGAATAATATCAATGATTGCGGAAATGTGCCCATGTTTGGCGGAAAACCGCTGATGTCCCACCTCTTAAGAAAATAGCATTCCAGTGGGTTGATACCTTATAAATTGTTCTTATGCAAGGTCTCTCGCCACAAATCACAGTTTAATTAATTCTCTGGTTATGTACCGTCAGACATTTTTATTAGAAGTGATAGGGTATCGTTTTTATCATACTGCTTTAATGATTCTCTATTGGATCAAAAGAACAATAAAGTATTAGTAAGTAACTTAAATTAATTATTTAGAAACTGTAACTGGGCGGTATAAATTTTGCTGCCATGAGAAATATATAATTCAGTAATTCGAAGTTTAGCAACTAATTATTAGTGTCGGCAGCAAGTCGTCTCTTGGCCAGTTTCTTAAGTTCCTCTGCTAAATCAGGGTTGTCTTCAAGTAGGTAATTTAGGTCGCGAGCTTCTAATATTAGAAGCTGGCATTCGGTGATCGAAATAACATTTGCTAGTCTTTGTCCTTGATTTAAAATACCGAGCTCACCGAAGTACTCACCCGATTTAAGATGAAAAGGGTTGGGAGGCAAGTCCACCTCGACGTCTCCAGATACAATAAAATACATGCAATCAGCAACTTCACCCTTTCGTATGATTGTGTATCGGGGAGGAATTGTAGATGGTTTCAAGAGTGCTGCAATCTCAGCTATTTTTTCTGCATTAAGGCGTGCAAAAAAAGGAACTTTGGCAACCATGCTCCAGGTGACTACAAATTGGCGTTTGCTTAATTCTTGCATAAAACCTGAGGCAAGAATAGCAGCAGGAAGGGCATACATTGCGAGTCCTAGTATAGTAACTATGCCACCTAATATTTTCCCGTAATCAGTGACTGGAGTAACATCTCCATAACCAACTGTGGTAAGTGTGACGAGTGACCACCACATGGCGGAGGGAATGTCTGCAAAAGCATTCGGCTGAGCCTCGTGTTCGATAGCATACATTAGGCTAGCCGAAAGTATTAAGAGAATAAACATTAAAAATGCAGACATAAATAAAGTACGCCTTTGTCCGTGCAGTACTGCAGTAAATGTTGCCCAGGCACCTGAGTACCTGGTTAGCTTTAAAATTCTGAGAAGGCGTAAAATTCTCAGTATCCTAAGGTCAATGCCTATAATAAAACTTAAATAGAAGGGAAGTATGACCATTAGGTCGATTAACGCTAAAGGAGTTAACATGTAACGTATGCGTCCTAAAATTGGCCTCCGAAACTTACCGTTTTTACTTTCAACGGAGACCCACACACGTGCCAAATACTCGAGGGTAAAAATGGCAACAGATATTAGTTCAAACATCCCAAACTGTTGTTCGAACTCTTCACTTAATGATGCAATTGACTCAAGAATAATTGCGACTACGTTTAGCGAAATTAAGACAATGAGCCCGTAGTCGATCGCTTTAGAAAACGATCCTTCATTATAACCTATTTCAAGAAGGTCGTGAGTTCGTTTGCGAAATGTTTTTATCACATGAAATGTCCGTAATTCTCTCAAGTTTTTTAATAATTTTTAATAGGAAGATGATAGCAGGTAACTTGTAGTTTTACCTAGCCAACAATTGCTGGAAGTAAAGTTAGAGGAAATCGGAGCTGGGAAGTAGAATATTATAATGTTTGTCGGGTTATTATTCCCGCAAACCTGCTTCCTTCATTAGTGGCATAATGCGTTTTCCGAAATATTTTAATTCTTCGTGATAGTCTAACCATGATAAGGCAAGACCTTCTACACCAAGTTTATTGAGATCGACCATCTTTGAGACAATCTGCTCTGGTGTGCCTACTAGAGGAAGACCGCCCCAGCCTGCAATAAAACGTTCGCCCATGGAACGTACTTCTTCTTTTTTAGTACCATAGGAGTAATTTTCCCCCAACATTAGCTCAATAATGATATTTGTAGCGCCCCAGTCTCCTTCATCTATAATATGCTGATAAAGCTCCTGTGCTTCTTTTTCCGTCTCTCTACAACAAACGAGTGCATAACTCATGACCCCACAATGACGATT
>Ga0310344_10004669_pt1 | contig 10159 bp, 7 predicted proteins | sample HC15DNA20200_MG_FD_203801 | JGI IMG/M metagenome (GOLD analysis project Ga0310344, IMG submission 203801) | Marine microbial communities from station ALOHA, North Pacific Subtropical Gyre - HC15-DNA-20-200_MG | ecosystem: Environmental > Aquatic > Marine > Oceanic | place: Pacific Ocean: North... | reverse complement strand
CCACGTTGTCCGTGCATGCATTCCGATCCTAAATTTCCAGACTGTCCACCTCAACAGACCCGTGAAATACGCGGATGGCTTTCGTTTTACGAAGGCGAGGCAATCGAAGTGGAGCTGGATCGTTTGCTCCAATCAGAAGTGTTCAAATAATAAGTGGTGCGCCTTTCGGATTAGAGGTTCTCTCAGAGGTTAACTTTCCATCAGGGCAGACCATTCCGATGATGAAATTAGAGTGTTTCTGCTCTGTTCAGTCATCGTTTTGTTTGAGACCGGAGATGACCTGTTGTGTGATTTCTTTCACCAGTGATTCCAGATCATCACGGGAAATATGTGATAGTGATGACCTAGCCTGTGTATGAGGAGTGTTATTTTCCTCGGCAGGGAAAAACGCATTGGGCCGGGGAGCACAATAACCTTCACGGAAAACAGTGTCTGAACTTAAATCCATATCTTCACCATCGATTCTGGGGTCAGAAAATCCAAGGCGACGTTTCATTTCTAATAGTTCACGGGTCTGTTGCTGGGTAAAATAATGGATCGGTCCGAGTTGTTTGGCCAGTAACAGCATGTGGCAATACGAATCCAGAATTTCAGTAAACCAGTAGGCTTGCTCGACATGATGACCAAAGCTTACGGTGCCATGGTTGGCCAGAATGATGGTGTTGGAGCCGTGAACGAAGGGCAGGATCGAATCAGCGAACTTTTGTGTTCCCGGTGTTTCATAACGCGCGACGGGTACTTCACCCAGGAACACTTCAACTTCAGGCAGGATGCATTTGGGGATCGGTTCGTGAGCGATAGCAAAAGCGGTCGCATGGGGAGGATGGCAGTGCACAACGCTTTGAACATCTTCGCGTGCTTTCATAATGGCAAGATGGAGTAGAATTTCGCTGGTTCGCTTTCGCTTGCCAGATATCTGATTGCCTTCCAGATCAACCGTACAGATATCGTCAGGGCTCATAAAACCTTTACAGATCATCGTTGGACTGCAGAGCACTCTGTCAGGTGCGATGCGAACGGATATGTTACCGTCATTGGCAGCAGCAAAACTTCGGTTATAGATTCGCCGTCCAACATCACAAATCTGTTCTTTGATGAGTTCCGGATTGGTTTCAGGCTGATCGTTCATGGTGGGTCTCTGGACAGTGGGTAAGGAAGATCAATAGCATGTCGAGACAGAGCGTTTGTTGCAATGGCCGTGCTGGACGAGCATGTTTAAGGGTCTTGTCAGGAGTTTCGGTGACGCTGACGGAAATCGATTTCCCGAGTTCCTGTGCATTAAGGTAGGCCGACCCATAGGCATGTATGGTTCCGGCATGGACCTGGTATCACGTTGAGATCAGCGGATTTCAGACCATTACTGTTTCAGATTTCATAGGTTATTCAAGGTGCGTGGTTCCTTTGATGGATCCAATGCTGCGCTCGTCTTACTGTTGGAAAACAAACAATTAACAAGGACATCATCACAACAGCTGAGTATAGGGCGGAAGCGTGATCCGTCCACAAGTAACCTGTCAGGTTGAGAAAGACTCCCGCTTCGGCCGTAATGGCTGAAGCCATTACTTGTTTTTGATATATCGAGCGAAGGGTTACGGGTGCAGGTGATTTCAAGTCACCGTCGTTTGGAGAGGGGATTCGGCTGGAAATTCTTTTCAGAGATCGTTTGACCAAGATCACAGGTATTCCCAGATACATGAGGATCAGCACGGAAGTTGTAATCCACAGAGGCAGAAGCAATTTACGTAGTATTGGTGGTCGATACCGCTGTACGGACTCACCGATCGGATACGAGTATGCGAGTGCCTTGTCCAGTTGAAGTACGGTCATTCCGTTTTCCAGCGGACGAGTGGAAACTACGAAAAGTGTTTCCTGTTTTGTTCCGAGTGTAATTCGCGTAAGAGCCGGCAGAACTTTTTGGGCAGTGATGGTAGTGTCACCCATATCGGCTTCTTTAGCCAACAGGGTACTGAAATGATTGTCGAAGGAAAAAAGGGTAACGCTAAAAAAGAGCAGACCGGAAAAAATCAGGGAACCGACAACCACTTGTGTCGAACGTACCTGGAGAATGATTTCTGGATTTGCTGTTTTCATCATCAGTCATAGTGGTGTTTGTTGTGGGCAGCGTAAGGCGCCCCGTGTATTTGGCATCACCGCTTCAATCTTATAATAGAGTTATATGATTTCAGACAAAAATGTAAAAGATCGGGCATCCTTTAAAACAAATGATTTTACGTTCGTCAGGACCGGTAGAGGTGATTTCCGTGGATGCGTTCCATGGTAACGGTGGAGGTATCGGAGTATTATGAATAAAGAAGACCGGTTAAGCAGCACTGGACTAGCCGTGATGGGAGAAACAATGAGTGATAGTTGTCATGAGAGCGGAATGCGAGACACGGGTTTTAGTGCGAGGTATTGTTGTTTTGCCTTAGGGCTGGCTTTATTAGAGCTTTCAGGCTTATCCCGTCCAGATTCTGTTCGTGCCGAAGAGCGTGTTGTTTTGTCATCTCAGAGCGACACGGAAGAGACCGGGGGCTTTCAGCTGGATCCAGGTAAAGGCCTGTCTAGAATTGGTCAGGGATTACGTGATGCTTTTATGAAAATCGAAGAGCGTAAGCCGATTTCACGAACAGCGAGTGCGATAGTTCGTTTCGGGTACCGTGTTTCACCGATTCGAATTCTGCTGGGTAAACCCTGGGACGGGTTTGAGTGGTCTTTCATGCCCGTAAGCGACTGGCCTCAACCTGTGGAAAACCTGGTGCTGGGACAAGTCTCGGGCGTCGCGCACGATTCCCGAGGAATGACCTATGTGTTTCATCGTGGTGATCACCCGATTCTCTGTTTTGACAATGACGGAAAGCTGCTTCGCTACTGGGGTGATGGGGTTATTGGCAAAGCACATGGTTTACGGATTGATAAACAGGGCGACGTATGGGTTACCGATGTCGGTCGGCATGTAGTACATCAGTTCAGTCCACAAGGTATCTTAAAGCGTACGCTTGGAACACTGGATGAACCGGGTACCGATACCCGTCATTTTGACCAGCCTGCAGACGTTGCCTTTGGACCCCAGGGAGAAATACTGGTTGCTGACGGATATGGTAACAGTCGAGTGATGAAGTTTGATTCATCGGGTACCTTTTTGAAACAGTGGGGCAGTGCAGGTGATCAGGACGGTCAATTTAATCTGCCGCACAGCATTGTGGTGAATGCAAAAAATCAAGTACTTGTCGGCGATCGCGAAAACGATCGTATCCAGATCTTTGACCTAGATGGTCGCCTGCTGCAAATATGGAAGGGGTTCGCACCCTTTGGGATTGCGGTTGCTACGACAGGGGAAGTGTTTGTAGCCGATGGTCGTGCCCATGCGATTCTGAGGATTGGAGAACAGGGCGACGTCGTTGAATCCTGGGGAACCCAGGGAGATGCACCGGGGCAATTTCAGTTACCGCATATGTTGTCCATTGACCAGACAGGCAATCTCTATGTAGCCGAAGTGTTAGGGAAAAGAGCACAGAAACTAAAACGTAACTGAATTGTGGAAGATGTGTACGTTCAATGATCAGAGAGCGATGACAAACATAATGAATGAAAAGCAGCAATGGGTGAGACGGGTGTTAGGTGGCTTGTCGATGGTTGTTCTGGCCGGGTGTATTGAACCGACTGAAAAAATAACCGAATCGGTTCCCAAGACGGACCCAAAGTTTCGGGCAGACGTCACCGCTTTTGAACGTGATTTGTACCTTGATCTGTTGCAACGAAGCTTGACAGATCTGATTTATGAGAATGATCCGGAAGCAAGAAAGGCGCGTCAGGATGGTCGAGACTGGCCGAGTCGTGCCTATACCATGATTGGGATGAAACGTCTCAACAACCTGCGTTTCTGTATTGAAGAGGTGCTGGAGCAGGATATTCCTGGAGACTTTATTGAAGCCGGTGCCTGGAGAGGAGGCGCCACGATTTATATGCGTGCTATCTTGAAATCGCATCAGGTGACCGATCGTACCGTGTGGGTCGCCGATTCTTTTGAAGGTCTGCCAGCGCCCGATGCCGAGAATTATCCGGTTGATGAAAATGCCAAGTTGCATGAGTATGAAGAACTGGCTGTTTCCGTTGAACAGGTGCAGTCCAATTTTGATCGCTATGGATTACTGGATAATCAGGTTCAATTCCTGAAAGGATGGTTTAAGGATACTTTGCCGGATGCCCCCATTGAAAAGCTGGCTATCCTGCGTATCGATGCCGATCTCTATGAGTCCACCATGCAGGCACTGGAAAATCTATATCCCAAACTGAGTCCTGGCGGTTATGTCATTATCGATGACTATGTTTTTTATGAGCGGTGCCGTATTGCGGTAAATGACTACCGGCGCGAGCACGGTATCGAAGAAGAGGTCAAGAATATTGACTGGTCAGGAGTGTACTGGAGGAAGAGTCCGCTCAGTACGGAAAACGATTCCACGGAGAAGACGCCCTAGCTTTTGAGGCACTTAATAGTTCCTTCTCTGGATCAGACTAGGGGGGAGGGACTGCTATCCGATTGCGAGCGCGGTGAGTCGGAACCGTTCGATTATAAAGCGGCTCTTTTTCAGATTGCCGTGTACATCGTGTGATTTATTCCCACTCAATGGTGGCGGGCGGTTTGGAGCTGATGTCATAAACGACACGGCTTGTGTCGGGAACCTCGTTAATAATGCGTGAGGAGATCACCGCGAGCACTTCATAGGGTAATCGGACCCAGTCTGCGGTCATGAAATCTTCCGTTTCAACGGCACGAATAGCAATCACTTCACTGTAGGTGCGCGCATCTCCCATGACACCCACGCTCTGTACCGGTAACAGCACCGCGAACACCTGGGAGGTCTGTCGATATAGTTTGGCACGTCGGATTTCTTCGACCACGATCGCATCGGCAAGTCTTAATCGCTCCAGCCGATCCCGGGTGACGGCGCCGAGGCATCGTACTGCCAGCCCTGGCCCGGGAAAGGGATGTCTCCAGATCATTTCATCCGGTAAACCGAGACGGGATCCAAGCCGTCTCACCTCATCCTTAAACAAGTCTCTCAATGGCTCGACGAGTGTCAGTCCCAGTTCTTCAGGAAGCCCACCGACATTGTGATGCAGTTTGATCGTAGCTGCGGGACCATCAGCGCTAGCTCCGCTTTCGATGACGTCGGGATACAAAGTGCCCTGGGCGAGGAATTCAGCGTCGCTGTACGGCTCGGCTTCTTCCCGGAAAACATCAATAAAAGAATGGCCAATAATGCGCCTTTTCTCCTGGGGATCGACTACCGAATCCAACGCTTTGAGGAATCGGTCAGCGGCGTCCGATACGTGAAGATCGGTCTTGAAATGCTGATTGAAAGTATCTGTGACCAGTTCCACTTCGCCCTGTCTCAGGAGACCATTGTCAACCAGGATACAAATAAGCTGCTTACCTATGGCCCGGTCTAGCAGTGCCGCGGTTACGGCTGAGTCCACGCCACCGGAGAGTCCGCAGATGACACGGCGATTTCCCACTTTTTCTTTGATGCCTTCGATGGTTGTTTCTGCAAAGGAATCCATCTTCCAGTTTCCCTGGCATTGACATACCTGATGGAGGAAATTGTGCAGTATGGTCGAACCATCCGGTGTATGCGTTACTTCAGGATGAAACTGGAGACCGTAGACAGGAAGCGTTTGATGCTTTACTGCCGCAAACGGACAGGTTGGAGTAGTACCCAGAGATACGAACTCTTTGCCAAGATTGAGAACCTGGTCACCGTGGCTCATCCAGACTGTGGTTTGTTCGCTTATATTCGCAAACAGAGGATTTGTTCCGGGGCTGATATGAAGCGATATACGGCCGTACTCACGTGCTGTACCCGCATCGATGTCACTACCTAACGCCTGGCAGGCGAGTTGCATTCCATAGCAGATACCCAGTACCGGAAGACCGAGCTGAAAGATTTTAGGGTCACACTGAGGAGCCTGCGATTCATAGACACTACTTGGACCGCCCGAGAGTATTAATCCTTTTGGGTTCAATTCGAGAACTCGGTCCGCGGAGATGTCGTTGCGAACGATTTCGCAGAAAACATTCTGCTCACGAACCCTACGTGCAATCAACTGTGCGTATTGTGATCCGAAGTCAAGAACAAGGATCGATTCGCCAGTAAGTGTTGTTCGGTTTGGGAGGGTGTTCATAGGGAGTCTTCTGTTAGCAATCAAGATGGCGTCGCCCCTCAGGGGCAGTTGATCGAATCCGGGTCAATTATAGAGGAAGGATTGATTTGCGATAGTTTTTCATCCCGGATACAGCTCGAACATAGTAAGCGATTCAAGGACGAAGCGACCGGTGTGGTCCCGTCAAATATTGTTCTGAGACAACTCTTGAGAACGGTGGGTTGCCGCTTCGACAGCATCGATGAATGCTGCACGTAAGCCGTGTTGTTCAAGAACCTGAATTCCAGCAGCGGTCGTGCCTCCCGGACTTGTGACCATTTCTTTGAGTTCTGCCGGGTGCAGCTCTTCCTGGAGCAGCATTTTGGCTGTTCCGAACACGGTTTGCATGGCAAGTTGAGTGGCTATGGGACGCGGTAATCCCATTCGGACCCCTCCCTCGCTCAACGATTCTATGACCATGCTGACATATGCCGGACCACTGCCGGATAAAGCGGTAATCGCGTCCATGAGTGACTCGGAAGTCGGCATTGCCAGTCCTACTGCTTTCAGCAAGGTTTCGATCAGCGTTTCATCCTCTGGTTTCGCTGTCGGGGACGAGCAGTAAGCCGAAGCGCTCGCACCAACCAGGCAGGGTGTGTTTGGCATGACTCGAATCAGTCGAATATGATCTCCCAGATGTTCGGCCAGTTGATCCAGAGTGACGCCTGCGGCAATGGAAACAATAAGGAGGTCTTTGTTGACGTCTGCCCGAATCGTGTCCAGAACTGAGAACATAACCTGTGGCTTGATAGCCAGGAAAAGCACGTCACTTTGTGCGATGACTTCCCGGTTATCGGTACAGGTATGAATCGCGTGCTGATCTTTGAGAGTCTGTAAGGTCTCGGGTATCACGTCACTGGCCCATATCTGGGAAGGTGATACCAGATCTGATCGCAAAAATCCTGCGATTAAAGCGGAAGCCATTTTCCCGGCGCCAATAAAACCAATGTTCTGTTCGATGATTGCTGAAGACGAAGTTGTCGGGTTCATGAGAGTATGCTGCTGGCTGTAGATGAGGGGCGTTTGAACTGCAATAAGGTTTGAAAATCGTTATTGGGACATCATATGCAAATAGACCGACCGGATCCAACCCTTGCTCTATAACAACGCGAGCGGTAGGATTTGTTCTCTCGATTTTCTTCCTTCTGAAGATGTATTGTTGGATGTTCGGGTGGTTGCTGCCACCCTTGTCTGGAGACAGTGCCCAAATACCATGTGAAAGGTTTAAATCCCATGCAGTGGTACGGATTACATCTCGTCGACTGGATTGTTCTGGCTGTTTACCTTGTGGGAATCGTAATTATCGGGACGTGGTCCTATCGGCGTGTGAAGAATATGGAAGATTTCTTCATGGGAGGAAGAAGATTTGGCAAGGTGTTCATGATGTTTTTTGCTTTCGGTGCTGGTACCTCCAGTGAGCAGGCTGTCAGTGTGGCCTCCGGTTCATTCCGTTTTGGATTAGCTGGAATCTGGTATCAGTTTCTCTGGCTTTGGGCTACTCCGTTTTACTGGATTATTGCGCCCACTTTTCGCAGGATGCGTGCCCTTACTACCAGTGATTTTTTTGAAGCCCGTTATGACACGTCCACTGCGACCCTCTATTCCTGCTTTGGGATCATGATGTCGATTGTCTTCATTGGCGCTGCTTTGTTTGGAAGTGGCCAGATGATCGAAGGCCTGACAGATGGTGGAATGCAAGCATCCTACGCGATTTATGCCATGACGGTCATGTTCATCATATATGGCGCTGCAGGAGGGTTAGCTGCTGCAATCGTGACCGATTTTATCCAGGGAATTTTGACCATTATTTTTTCATTTTTGTTACTCCCTTTCGTATTTAGTGTTGCGGCAGACGTGGTAGGGACTTCGACGGGCTTTGAAGCCCTGCAGGCCGACATAGCGGAATGGGAACGACCGGATATGCTCAGTCTTACGCTAAGTGAAAATCTTGCCCAAAAAATGGGACGAGAGCTGATTACCCCGTTTTATGTGATTATGCTTTCTATCTCCGGGCTTCTTGGAATCGTGGTGCAACCACACATTATGGGAGTTTGTTCTGCGGGTAAAACGGAATTCGAGGGTCGATTTGGCTTTACGTTTGGCAATTTTCTAAAGCGTTTTTGTACGATCGCCTGGACGTTTACAGGGTTGGCCTGCATTGCCATTTACCTGACTCCAGGCACAGATTATATGACTCCCGAAGATGTAGCACAGTTTGAATCGGATCCGGGAGCTTTTGCAGATCAGGTGTTTGGAAGAGCGGCACACGACATCCTTCCTACAATCAGCCTGGGGCTTGTAGGACTGCTTTTTGCATCGCTTCTTGCGGCGATTATGAGCACATGCGATGCGATGATGGTGGTGGGTTCAGGATTGTTTACGGAAAATATATACAAGCGATTCTTTAAGCCTCAGGAGACTCCAATGCACTACCTCTGGGTGGGACGCATAGCGGGTTTGATAATTGTGGTATTTGCTCTTCTCATGCAGACGCAGTTTCAGGATGTGATTCAAGTTCTGGGACGTTATGTTCAGGCACTGCCCGCTTTTATGGGAGTGGCTTTCTGGTTTGGAATTACATGGAGACGTTACTCTCCAGCTGGTGTGTGGACATCGACATTGGTAACCGCAGCGAGTTGGTATCTGACACAAACCCATCAGCCGGTAGGAGGCATAATCGACTATTTTCCTCATAAAGTACGGCTGTGGTGCGGTGAAAATATTCCCGCAATCATGCTTAATCCGACTTTAAATGAGGCTGGCGAAGTGGTGAATGCCGTCATGCGTTTGCCGTACCAGATGCTTATCTACATGTCAGCAGGGGCCGTTGCAGGAGTGGTGGTTAGCCTTTTTACCAAACCAACCAGTAGAGAAAAACTCGATCATTTCTTCCGTTTGATCCGAACACCTGTACGTCCGGGTGAAGAAGTTAAAACACCTTGTACTTTGCCTGAAAATCCGCTTCCTGCTGAAAAAGGCAAACTGATTGATCTACCCGATCTGGAAATTCCTCGTCCTACGGTATTGGGACTGGGTGGATTTGTTGGAGCATGGTGTGTGGTCGGTTTGATTATCTGGCTCACACAACTACTGGCTAACTGGGGTTAAATGGGTTTCTACGGTTCTTGAATAATCATAAAGACAATCGTGGTCATACCACCTTACAGAAAAAAAGAGCGGCCTTTGGTAAAAGACCGCTCGAACGTTTGCTATTTGGTCCACTAGAAACGATCTTCTCTATCGGTCTGATCTTAGAGGAGATCTTTCCAACCTACCGGTGAAAAGGTGTATGCGGAATCGTGGAAAGCCCGGTGCAAGGTCAGGCGGTCGAAAGCCCCCAGCAGTACCGGGTGGTTGCGTACCCCCGCCGCCGGGTGGCTGATTGCCGCCACCGCCGCCACCGCCACCGGGTGGCTGATTGCCACCGCCGTCTGGGGGTTGATTACCGTCGCCACCAGCTGGTGGCCCAGGTTCATTTTCATTTCCACCACCGGGAGGCTGGTTTCCACCACCACCGGGAGGACCGGGATTAACGTTTCCACCACCACCACCACCGCCACCAGGGGGAGGACCGGGCTGATTACCGCCGCCTCCGCCGCCACCGGGTGGTTGATTGCCACCACCTCCGCCACCACCTGGTGGTTGATTACCACCGCCGCCACCACCGGGTGGCTGATTACCACCGCCGCCCCCGCCGCCGGGTGGCTGATTGCCGCCACCTGGTGGCTGATTACCGCCACCGCCGCCACCACCGGGTGGCTGATTACCACCGCCGCCGCCACCGGGGGGCTGATTACCACCACCGCCGCCACCGGGGGGCTGATTACCACCGCCGCCGCCACCACCGGGTGGCTGATTACCACCGCCGCCGCCACCACCGGGTGGCTGATTACCGCCACCGCCGCCACCGGGGGGCTGATTACCACCGCCGCCGCCACCACCGGGTGGCTGATTACCG
>Ga0310344_10004667_pt1 | contig 10160 bp, 11 predicted proteins | sample HC15DNA20200_MG_FD_203801 | JGI IMG/M metagenome (GOLD analysis project Ga0310344, IMG submission 203801) | Marine microbial communities from station ALOHA, North Pacific Subtropical Gyre - HC15-DNA-20-200_MG | ecosystem: Environmental > Aquatic > Marine > Oceanic | place: Pacific Ocean: North... | reverse complement strand
CATCCCCAAGGTATTTAATACAACCAACCATTGATCTGACTTGATGTTGCAAAAAGGACCTTGATGTAAATTGAAAAGTTATTTTTTCTTTATTTTTTTTTATTGAAATATTTACCATAGTTTTAACTGGCGATTTTGCTTCGCAAGATGAAGCTCGAAAAGTTGAAAAATCATGAGTTCCTAATAATAATTTTGCTCCTTTTTTCATAGCTTTAATATCTAGTTTTTTACGAACATGCCATGCTTTATTTTTTTGTAGCGTCAAAGGTGATTGCCTATTAATTATTATATATTGATAAGTTCTTTTTTTTGCATCAAATCTTGCATGAAATTTTTTATTTGTTTTATTAATTTTTAGAACTGTTACAGGTTTGTCTCCAATGTTTTGATTGATAGCTGGCAAAAGATTTATTTTTTTTATTTTTTTTTTTAAATTAAAGTGTGCTACCTGCGCCAAAGCATGCACTCCAGAATCTGTTCTGCCTGCCCCCGTTACAATTACTTTTTCCCCAGAAAAATTAAATATAGCTTCTTGCAATACTTCTTGAACTGATTGTCCATTTTTTTGAAATTGCCATCCTACAAATGGTGTTCCCTCATATTCTATTTTTATTTTATATCTTTGCATTAATTTAAAATTATCCCTTTATCAATTTTGTTGCCCAATAAAAAATTTTTTGTAGTTTGTTTATTTTTTCCTTGGCGCTGTAATTCTAAAATTTTAATAGAAGCCGATTCACATCCTATAGTTAAATTCTCGTCAAGGACTGATCCAGCTTTTCCTTCTTTTGTAGATATTTGTGCTCTTAAAATTTTAAAACGTTCATTTTCAAATTCGAACCATGCTCCTGGATTTGGACTTAAACCGTGTATATGTCTTAAAACCTTATTAGCATTTAAGCTCCAATCAATTTTTGTTTCATTTTTATCTATTTTTTTTGCATAAGTAGCCAGAGAATTGTCTTGATCTATAAATTTTGAATCACCAACTTCAATAATTTTCAGGCTTTCAATTAGTAAATTTGCTCCCATAATAGAAAGCCGTTTTTCAATTTCACCATAAGTTTCATTTTGATTTAATTCTAACTCTTTTGATATTAAAACAGGTCCGCTATCTAATTTTTCTTGAATTTTCATAATGCTCACTCCTATTTTTTTGTCTCCATTCATTATTGCTCTTTGAATCGGTGCTGCCCCTCGCCATCTTGGTAATAAGGAGGCATGAATATTAATAAATCCAAATTTAGCTATGTTTAAAAAATTTTTTGGAATAATTTTTCCATAAGCAACAACAATGACTATATCTGGAGATAATTTTTTTAAATTTTCTAATTCCTCATCATTATTCAAATTTATTGGATTATTATAATTTATCTTATTTTTTTTACAAAAATTTTCTATTGGCGAAGAATTAATTTTTTGCCCTCTTTTTGATTTTTGTGGAGGTTGAGTGTAAACTTTTAAAATATCGAATTTTTTTTTAATTAAAATATCCAAAGTCGGTACTGAGAACTCAGGAGTTCCCATAAAAACTATTTTCAATGGCATTAATCTATTATTGAATTTAAACTACAATTCTTTCAAGTTCTTTTTTTTGCTTAGAAAGCTTTTTAACAATCATTGTTTTTTTTAATTTTGATAAATAATCGATAAACAAAATACCTTCTAGATGATCTATTTCATGTTGAATACAAGTTGCCAGCATACCTTCAGCTTTAATTTCTTTAGGTTGCCCATAATAATCTAAATATTTTATATAACATCTATCTGGTCTATCAATTTCAGCAAACTGACCAGGCACTGATAAACAGCCCTCTTCATAGGTTGAGTTAGTTTCTGATTTTTTAATTATTTCAGGATTCACAAAACACATTGGATTTCTGGGTGCTTCTTTAGAAGCAATATCAAGAACTATAACTCTTTTAGGAACTCCTACTTGTATTGCTGCTAAGCCAATACCCGGAGCTGCATACATAGTTTCCAACATATTATCCATAAGTTTACGCAAATCATCATCAACTTTTTCAACAGCTAAAGATTTCTGCCTCAAAATTTTATTTGGTTCAGTTAAAATTTGCATTAGAGCCATAATAATATGAATAAGTTATTAGATTATTATAGTCAAGTAATTGAAATTTTCAGGATAAAAAATGCCTAAACTCTTACTGGAAGCACTTCGCTTAAAATATTGTTTCTTATTTTTTTCAAATTCAATTTGTTTAATATTTTATTCAAGAAATATATTGTCTCTGGATCCAAATCACCAATATTATCTTCGCCGATTATTTCTATCGTTTTAAGCATAACTAAACCTAGTTGGTTTTGGTCTACAAGATCATTCAAGTTTTTTGGTATGGTTAATTGTGAAGAAATTTCTTGATAATTTAAATCTTTGGGCAAAGAAATACCATCAGCCACAAGAGATTCCAAAACAATAATATCTTTTATAGAAATAAAATACTTCTTATTTTTTTTTATTTTTTTGTAAACGGATTTAAAATCTTTTTCTGTTCTACTTATTTTTTTATTATTATCTAAAAAATGCTTTATAATTTTAGATCTATGCAATATATCATTGTCAAACTTGATCTTTTTTGCTGTTTGTAAGTTTTGTTCTAAATTTTTTCTTACCAATTCCTTGTAGTTTTCCGGAATATCACTCGGGTCAATAGCATTCAAAATATTAAACAATTCATCCGAATAAACATTGAATAAGTTGTCTTTTACAAATAAATCTTTAAGCAAAAAAGTTAAGTCTAGCTTTTTTTCAATTTTATCACTTAATAAAATGCTTTGATAAATCAATGCTCTGGCCTTATAACCTGGCAAATTTTTATGGACTTCTTTTGAATTTATTAGCTGATTGATATTAAAAAGAATTTTTTTGTAAATGTAAAAAATTTTTTCACTTTCAAAAGAATTTTCCTCTGCGGCTCTTTCGTATGTTAATATAACTTCTTCGTTTTCAAAATCATCAGTTTTGATTAAATTAGCCGAAGAAAGATATCTCCAAATATATTTATCTGTTTTTTCATCGGGATTATAAACAAAGTTGTCACTAGTGATATGTGATAAGTAAAAATTTAAAAGATTATCATCTAAAATTTTTTTATTTGTATTTTCTTTTACGCCCAACAAGAAGCTGATTTTATCCTCAAAAAAATTATCTTTAAAACCTTGCTCTTTTAATAAATCAAAAATTAATTGAGCCTCATCTTTTCTATCGTCATTTATTAAACAGTAAATTGTAAATTTGTCGAGATAATTGCTCTGAGCATTTTGACTTATAAAATTTATTTTTTCGCATGCAGATTTTATATCTGTTGATGAAAGGTATTCGTTAATCAATAATTTTATTGCTTTTGATTCATAGCCGACTTTTGGATTAATTCTTAAAAGAGTTTCCAGATCTTTCAATCTCTTATTTTTGATTAACCAATCAACTTTTATTTTTAAGAATTCGCTGGAAGTTAAATTATTTTTTGGAGGATATGCATTGGTAAACAAAACTTGAAAAAGCAAATTTTCGGAAAATTTAGAAAGTTTTAATCCATCAATTCTTTTCAAAACCTTTTTTATGTCCTCTCCATCAGATCCCAACCACATGTCTAAATTAAAATTATTTTCTTTTGGATCAAATATGCCGATTACAGCCTGGTCGAAATCATCAATTTTCTGCTCCTCAATTTTTTTTGTTAATTTATTTATATCATCAGATAAAATTGGACTTTCTATTTTTATTTCTTTTTCTTCGACACCTTCGTTGCTCGATGCATCTTGATTATCTTTTTTTTTCCATATATCGACAGGGGTAGTTGCGTAAGCAAAATTGAAAATTAATAATGTAAAAAGAATTATAACTATTATTAATTTATTTAAGCGTAACAAGTTTATCATTGCTTATTTGTTGTTTAATAAGTTTGTTTGGTACTGGCATCTCTATTTTATCAATTAAAAATATTGCTAGTACAAAAACCAGAGCAAACAAAACTGCTTTGATTACAAGTTTGCGTATTATTAAGTTTTTATCGTTTCTAGGTTTGAATCTAAGTTGCATAATTATTAAATTGTATTTAAACTTAAAAATTAAGACAAAATTGTGAAAAATCAAATTTAAAATCTCAGGTAATAGTGAAAAAAAACCTTGTTTTAATAGGAATGATGGCTGTTGGGAAAACAACTTTAGCTAGGATTGTGGCAAAAAAGTACAACTTAAAATTTGTAGACACCGATGCAAATATCAGAAAAAAAAACTCAATGAGCATTGCAGAAATATTTGAAAAAAAAGGTGAAAATTTTTTTAGAAAAGAAGAAGAAAAAGAGGTTTTAAAATCTTTAAAAGATAGTAATTGTGTTATTGCCTTGGGTGGAGGAGCATTTATTAACAAAACGGTCAGAGAAAATGTCTTGAAAAATGCAATATCTATATGGTTGAACATTGATATAGAAACCTTGAATAGTAGAATAAAAAACAATTATAAAAGACCATTACTTAAAAAAGAAAACAACCAAGCAAAACTAAAAAGACTGTATGTTGAAAGAAAAAAAATTTATGAATTAGCTAATCATAAAATTGAGTGTGGAAATCTTAGTAAAGAAAATATTGTAAAAAAAATAATGACTTTATATGAAAAACATTAAAATAATTGTAAAAACTAAAAGTAAATCATACCCAGTTTATTTGGGTAATGGAATTGTGAATACAACAGGCAGTTTAATTAAAAAAAAACTGCCATATGTAAAAAAAATATGTTTGATTTGCGATAAAAATGTACCTTCATTGTTTATAAAAAAAATAAGTAATTCCTTAAATAAATATGATCTAAAAATTTATAGATTGTCCATAAAAGAAAAAACAAAAAGTTTTAAAGTTGCTAACAAATTAATTGAAGATTTGTTGAAAAATAATTTTAATAGATCTGACTGTATAATTGCTCTGGGTGGAGGAGTCCTTGGTGATTTAGCAGCTTTTGTTTCAAGTCTTGTTAAAAGAGGAATAAAATTCATTAATATTCCCACAACACTCTTAGCACAAGTTGATGCTTCAATTGGCGGAAAAACTGCAGTTAACTCTATTCAAGGGAAAAATCTTATAGGTACATTTTATCAACCTGATTTTGTTTTAATGGATATATCTTTTCTTAATAGTTTAACTCGTAGAGAAATGATTTGCGGATATGGAGAAATGCTTAAACATTCAATAATTTTAAATAAAAATTTCTTTTTATGGTTAACAAAAAAAGCAAAAAAAATAATTAATGATAAAAATAAAAATCTATTAAAAATTTCAATTTTACAAAATTGTAAGATTAAAGCAAAAATAGTAAGTAAAGATGAAAGAGAAAAAAATTTAAGAAAAATTCTAAATTTTGGCCACACATTTGCTCATGGGTTTGAAGCCACAAAAAATTTTTCTAAAAGCTTAAATCATGGCGAGGCAGTATTGCTAGGTATAATAATTGCTAGTGAATTATCTTACAAAAGGAAACTATTACCATTTAAAGATTTAATGTTAATAAAAAAACATTATTTAGATTTAAATTTACCAATGGAAATTAATAAATTTTTCAAAAAGAAAGAAGTTGGTAAAATTGTTAATTTTATGAAAAAAGATAAAAAAAATTTAGACGAAAAAATAAATCTGGTTCTTATAAAAAAAATAGGAAAAGCAACAACACTCGATACTTCTATTAATGCTGATAAACTAAAAAAATTTTTGATAGAAAATTTTATTTAGCTATTTATTTTATTTCAATTTCTAAAGCATGAATTTTATTTTTCATTTCATCCCTTAGAATGGAAAAAATTATCTTATGGGCATCTATTCTCTTAATGGTTTTTAGTTTTTTTGATTTTACTATAAGTTTAAGATAAAACTTGTTATTATCAAACCCCTTGTGTTTAGCATGCAATTTTGAATTATCTAAAAGCAAAATATGTTCAGGATTAAGTTCCTTATTAATTTTTTCTTTTATTTTTTCTAGAAAAGTTATCATTTCACTTATGAAATCTTAAGGCATATAATAGTTTCAAACAATGAAAAATATTTGTGAATGGAGTAATTGTAAAGAGGTTGGCAAATACAAAGCTCCAATAGAGAAAGATAACATTAAAAACTTTAGATGGTTATGTGTAGAACATATAAAAATGTTCAACAAAAAATGGAACTATTTTGAGGGAATGTCTCAAAATGAAATTGAAAACTTTATAAAATCTGATTTAACATGGCACAGGCCAACACAAAGATTTGGCTCGAAAGATAATTTTTTTAATATTTTATGGAACAATGCTTTAAACGATAAATTTAATGTCTTCAAAATCAATGGTTCTTTTAAAATTAATAAATCCAGAAAATTGTGTGAAAAAGACAAGGATGCATTTAAAATTATGGAACTAAAATTCAATGATGATTGGACAACTGTGCAAAAAAAGTTTAAAACACTTGTTAAAAAGTTTCACCCAGATAAGCATTCTGGGAATAAATTATATGAGGATAAATTAAAAAAGATAACTCTAGCTTACAGCCATTTGAAAATGCTAATGACAGCAAAATAAATCGCCATGACCAACTTAGCTAATTTAACACCAGATATCAAAATTTCTATAAATCAAATTTTTGGAATAGAAACAGATATGAAAGTTGATGGTTTTTCAAAAAAAAGTGAGTTCGTACCTGAAATTGATGGCAACTATAAATTTGATAGAGATACTACTTTAGCAATTATTTCTGGTTTTGCCTTTAACAAACGCGTTTTAATACAAGGATATCATGGAACAGGAAAATCAACCCATATAGAACAGGTCGCTGCAAGACTCAACTGGCCATGCATAAGAGTTAATTTGGATAGTCATATAAGCCGAATAGACTTAATAGGAAAAGATGCAATTGTAATCAAAGACAACAAGCAAGTTACTGAGTTCAAAGAAGGAATACTTCCTTGGTCAATTCAAAATCCCGTTGCCTTAGTATTTGATGAGTACGATGCCGGTAGACCTGATGTGATGTTTGTAATTCAAAGGGTGCTTGAAAATGAAGGAAGTTTTACCTTATTAGATAAAAATAAAATTTTAAAACAACATCCTTTTTTCAGATTGTTTGCAACAACTAATACGGTTGGATTAGGTGACACTACAGGACTTTATCAGGGCACCCAGCAAATAAATCAGGGCCAAATGGATAGATGGAATGTAGTAACAACTTTAAACTATCTTAAATTTGACAAAGAACTAGAAATTGTTTTAGCGAAATCGCCTGGTTTTAATAACAAGGGGGGCAAAGAAATTCTCTCGAATATGATTAAAGTTGCAGACCTAACTAGAAAAGGATTTGTTAATGGAGATATTTCTACGGTAATGAGCCCTCGAACTGTTTTATATTGGGCGGAAAACTCTCAAATATTTAAAGATGTGGGCTATGCTTTTAGAGTAACATTTCTAAATAAATGCGATGATTTAGAAAAAAATATAATAGCAGAATACTATCAAAGATGCTTCGGCGAGGATTTGCCTGAATCACTAGTCAATATTAAAATTTGATCTATCTATATGGACGAAAGGGAACTTTTAAAAGAGAAGCTAAAAACAGCTGTCTCTTCTGCTATTAAAGTTATTTCAGAAAAGTTTGACCTTGAAATCAAATTCGGCAACTACACAAATCAAAAAAAAGATTCCTTGAATCTTCCAGATATAATAAACCTTAGAAATCTACAAGATTTTACTAATTTGAGGGCCTTTGCTGATTCTGAAGCCTTGAAAATAAAGTACACTAACAAAAAAATTTACCTTGAAAATGAACCAAAAGGAACTGTGGCCAGAAAATTATATGCCATTGCTGAAAAAATTAGATATGAAAAAATAGGATCTGACAAATTAAAAGGTATAAAAAATAATATAATCAAATGTTATGAAAATAAATTCAAGAATAAAAAAATTGAAGAAATAAAAACTGAGGCTGATGTTCCAATTACTGAAGCTTTTGAATTGTATTTAAGAAATCATTTTTTTCAAATAAAACAAAATAGCACCACAGAAAGAGTTCTGAGTTATTGGAAAGATATGTTTGATAAAAATTTGAAAAAAAATCTTAATAAACTGGATAATAATGTTGAAAATCAAAGCGAATTTAATCGCTCCGTAGCAAAACTAATTGATGATCTTGAGTTTGAAGACTCGGATTCTCAGCAAAGTGAAGAAAAAAAAGAAGAAACAAAAGAAAATGCTTCGTCAGAAAATAGTGACAACGAAAATGATTCGACTCATGAAGATGAAAAAAATCAACAAAATGAGGCTGAATTTAATATTATGGATAGTGATGTAGATAATTTTGATGAAAGCGAAAATATAAATCAAGATGAAACAAAAGAAGTTAGTGGTGATGCAAATTTACAGAAGAGAGGTCAAAAAAATTTATTACAAGATAAATATAAAATATTTACTAACGAATATGACGAAACAAAAAAAGCTGAAGATCTAGAAAATTCTGAAGAAATTATAAAACTAAGAAAAAATTTGGATCAACAACTTACCAATTTACAAAGTGTAGTTTCTAAACTTGCTAACAAACTCCAAAGACAATTATTAGCAAAGCAGAAAAGAGCTTGGGAATTTGATTTGGAAGAAGGAATGCTTGATGCCGCAAAACTATCAAGAGTGATAATTGATCCTTTACATTCACTGTCGTATAAAATGGAAAAAAAAACAGAATTTAAAGATACTGTAGTAACACTTCTTATCGATAATTCTGGATCTATGAGAGGAAGACCAATTTCCGTAGCTGCAATTTGTGCAGATATATTATCTAGAACTCTAGAAAGATGTTCAGTAAAAGTAGAAGTATTGGGTTTTACAACAAAAAATTGGAAAGGTGGAAAGAGTAGAGAAAAATGGAATTTAAATAATAAACCTACAAATCCAGGAAGGTTAAATGATTTGAGACATATTATTTATAAATCTGCAGATGTCCCTTGGAGACAATCGAAAAAAAATCTAGGATTGATGCTTAAGGAAGGTCTTCTAAAAGAAAATATAGATGGCGAAGCGCTTTTATGGGCCTATAAAAGAATTGCAAAAAGAAGGGAAGAAAGAAAAATACTAATGGTCATCTCTGATGGAGCCCCAGTAGATGATTCCACATTGTCGGTAAATTCTGGTGACTATTTAGAAAAACATCTTAAACAAAGTGTAAAATGGATTGAGGAAAACTCTAATATTGAAGTTCTAGCAATTGGAATAGGTCATGACGTGACGAGATATTACAAAAAAGCTATAAAAATTGCTGATGTACAAGAACTTGGAGATGTGATGGTTAACCAACTAACGGATCTATTTTCAGGAAATCGGAAAGAAACTATACACTAATTTTTTTTTCAATAGTTGAAATTTCCTGAACATGAAAAAATAACAATCTAAAGGGAATCAACATTACTAATGCAACAATAATTTTAACAGACAGATCCCCAAAAGATAAGGTTATCCAATTTATTCCGGTTCCATAAAAAGAAATTGAAAAAAATAAAAAAGTATCAATAATTGAACCAATAAATGATGATGTTAAAGGAGCAATAAACCATATTTTTTTTCTTAATCTATCAAAAATGTTTACATCAACTAGTTGTGCAACAAGAAATGCAGTTCCAGATCCAACAGCAATTCTAATCGATATCAAGTCTGAATAATTTGTTGAAAAATAAAGTGTTAAAAACACCCCTAAAAAGAAACCTGAATATACAATCTTTTTTGCAATATTTTTTCCATACCTTCTATTTGATAAATCCGTTATCAAAAATGCAACTGGATAGCTAAAAGCTCCATAAGTTAGTAAACTTTCCAAACCAAAATAATTTATTGGAAATTGAACAAGATAATTTGATAGAGCAACCACAGAAGCCATCAAAAATACTAAAAGAAAAAATAATTTATTTTCTTCCTTAATCATTAATAATTAAGCCTTGGCTATTATTTTGCTTTTTAATTTTTTTGCTTTTGAAGAAAGCTTAAATGATTTTACCCCTTTTAAATAAAAATCTATACCGCCTTTATAATCAACCGTTCTTAAGGCTGCATTACTAACACTAAGTCTGATATTTCTATCCAATATATTGCTCTTGAAAGTTACATTTTTTAAATTGGGAAAAAATTTCCTTTTTGCTTTGTTGTTGGCA
>Ga0310344_10004665_pt1 | contig 10163 bp, 9 predicted proteins | sample HC15DNA20200_MG_FD_203801 | JGI IMG/M metagenome (GOLD analysis project Ga0310344, IMG submission 203801) | Marine microbial communities from station ALOHA, North Pacific Subtropical Gyre - HC15-DNA-20-200_MG | ecosystem: Environmental > Aquatic > Marine > Oceanic | place: Pacific Ocean: North... | reverse complement strand
GTACAATAACCTACGGCTGAAATAATAATTTTTGCCTTTACTTCTGATATATTTTTAATCTCTCCTTTTATAAACTCAGCGCCTAATTCCATAGCTTTATTTTTGAGAGCAGCATGAAACATATGTGGATCCATCCAACCTTCCATTTGATTGTCTGTATAGGTTACTGTTTCAATTCCTTCATCATTAACATAGGGAAATATTTTTTTTAATTCACTTCCTTTAATATTTTTTGTACCAGCTTCACAGGCTTTATGGTTTTTTAAGGCTTCGTACTGCTCAGGAGCATGTTCAGAACCAAATAAGAATAAGTATCCGTTTGGAACTACACTTGCCGTAGGCTTGGGGTTTTTCGTGGTCTTGAGTAGATCTGGTATTTGAAAAATAAATTCTCTAGCAAATTTGCCTAGTAAAATATTTTCTTTTTGAAAAAACTGCCTCCTAAAACCTCCAAGAGACAAGGGAAATGAAGCTTTTTTATAGGTAGGATCTCTCTCTATGACCTTAACTTTTCTTCCTTCCTTTGACAAAAAATAGGCTGAAGCTGCACCTATTATTCCTCCACCAATTATAACTACATCATCCATAATCAATTTAAATAAAAAATAGTTGTATTAAGAATTAAAGCGTAAGAAGACCATAACAAATAAGGTGTCATTAGTAAAAAACTTATTTTACTAACTTGGTAATAAATTTTCATTAACCAAAATATAAAAATTAATATTATCCCCAAATCAATTAAAGCAATGAAGATTTGATGAAATCCAAAAAATATTACACTCCATATAGAATTAAAAAATAAATGAACAAAGTATATTTGTAAAATTTTTTTGTCTGATATTTTTTTCCAGGCAATCCATGCAGCAACTGACATAAATATATACAGGAGAGTCCAGACAGGGCCAAATACCCAACTTGGTGGGTTAAAGGTTGGCAAAATAATTTGTGAATACCAAGGTTCTTTGAAAGAAGAAGTTACAAAACCTCCAATACCAGATGCCACGAATGTGACTAAAAGTATTAATGCTAAAGATATATATTTATTATTCATCATAATTATGAGATATAATTTATCATGTCAGAAAACCAGAAAAAAATTTGGATTACAGGTGCAAGCACTGGTATAGGCAAAGCAGCTGCTGAGAAATTTTCCAAAGAAGGATGGAAGGTTGCAATTTCTGCTAGAAGAGCAGAGTTGTTAAAAAATATTGCTCAAGATAATAATATTTTTGACTATCCTCTTGATGTAACCGATGAAAAAAAAGTTGGTGAAGTTTTTAAAAAAATATTAGAAGACTTCAAAAATATAGACTTGTGTATTTTTGGCGCTGGAACGTACGAGCCTAAGTTAGAAAAAGAAATAAGTCAGGAACAAATTAGAAAAACTATGGAAGTTAATTTTTTTGGTGTTGTTAATTGCATTAAAGCTGTTGAAGAATATTTTAAAAATATAAAAAATGGTCATATCTCAATTGTTTCATCTATAGCGGGATATCGTGGTCTTCCAAACTCAAGTGGTTATGGCCCTTCAAAGGCAGCTTTATCTAATTTAGCTGAGAGTTTATATTTTGATTTTAAAAAACATAATGTTAGAATTTCTTTAATATCCCCAGGATTTATTAAAACTCCCATGACTGACAAAAATAAGTTCCGAATGCCATTTATTAAATCTCCAGAGTTTGCTGCAAATAAAATATATAATGGTTTAGTAAAAAGTAATGCTTTTGAGATAACTTTTCCAAAACAGTTAACTACAATATTTAAATTTTTTAGAATTCTACCTAACAAAATTTATTTATTTTTGATAAAAAAATTAGTGAAACGTTAGTCTTTAAAAAAAACAACGGTAAGTTCAGCAACTTTAAATCCAAACTTTGTCATTTTTGCTCTATTGATTGCAACTCTATCATCCTGTTTGAATATCCAATCATCGAAAGTAATTTTAACTTCTCTGCCCTTTACAGGAACTAATAAAACATATTCAAATTTAAATGCTGGACCATATGAATAACCTTTTGCCGTTCCAATTACGTCTGCCGCTGTACCTTCGTAATAATTATTGTTCTTTTTAATAATTTTCCATTGACGTGTCTGAACTTCGCCGTCTGACCAATTAAATTTCTCATCCAAAATTAATTGTGACCCATCCCACTTGCCATTTAAATTTGCTGAGAATTGTCTTGTTACTTTTCCACTTCTATTTTGTAAAATCCCATAAGCTTTTACATTTCCTTTTAAAAACTCTTCAATAATTAGTCTGGGCTTTTGATCTTTAAAATCTTCTGGTTTCATACCTGCTACACAATTTGTTAAAAAAAAAGTTAAAAATAGAGTTAAAATATATCTCATATTTTATTTATTTTTAACGGAAAATTGAATTAAATCGATATTCTTAGAATTAAATCCGGCTTCACAATAAGAAAAGTAAAAGTCCCATATTTTTTTAAAAGAATTATCAAAGCCTTGATCTGAAATCTGGCTCCAGGAATTAATAAAATTTTTTCTCCACTTGCTTAGTGTTTTAGAATAATGTTTGCCATAAGAATTATAGCCTTTGAGAACAAGCCCTGTTCTTTTAGAATAACTTTGTATCGATTCTAAAGATGGTAGAAAACCTCCTGGAAAAATATATTTTTGAATAAAATCTTGGTTTTTTCTATATCTTTTAAATAATTCATCTTTAATGACAATTGCTTGAATTGCCCCTACACCATTAGGCTTTAGATTATTTTTTATTGTAGAGAAATATTTATTTAGATATTTTTCTCCTACAGCTTCTATCATTTCAATAGAGGCAATGGCATCATATTTGTCTTTCAAATCTCTGTAGTCTAAAAATTTTACATTAACCTTATCGTTTAAACTAAGACGATTCATTCTGTTTTTTGTATATTCATATTGTTTTTTTGAAATAGTAATACAATCCAACTGGACATCATAATTTTTAGCAAGATGTTCGGCAAAGCCTCCCCAACCGCATCCTATTTCTAAAATCTTGTCACCAGATTTTGGTTTTATAAGCTTGATAAGTTTGTTGTATTTATTTATTTGAGCATTTTCTAATTCTTGGTCAGGTTTTTCAAATATTCCACAAGAGTAAGTTAAAGTTTTATCAAGCCATACTGAAAAAAATTCGTTTCCAAGATCATAATGTTTAGAAATGTATTCCTCACTTTTTTTTCTGGTATTAGAAAGAAAAATTTTTCTAAAAATATTTTTTAAACTTGAAATATTTAAAACTCCGGCAAACTCATGTGTAAGATTAATATTTTTTGCTGTTAACTCTATAAGGGAAGGTAAATTTGAAGTTTCAAAATCATTTTTTATATAACTTTCTGCCAAAGCTGAGCTTCCACCTCTAATTATATTAAAATAAAATTTAGGATCGTTAATTTTTATCTGAGATTTTAAATTGCTATTTTGATCTCCAAAATTATATGATTTTCCGTCATAATTATTTAAAGACAAGCTTCCATTGATAATAAGCCTAAGTTTTTTTAGAACAAAGTTTTCTGAAATTTTATATGGATTTAAAATCATTTTTCTAAAGAAAGGTTGTTTTTTATTTTTTTTTTTCTTTTAACCAATTTAACACCTTTTTTCCATAATCTTAATGCTTCAAAATGTATCGCCATAATAATTTTAATTGTCATCATGGGATGTTTGAAGAAATTAATTATTAATTGTTTTGTGGATATCTCTTCTTTTCTTCCTATCTGACAAGCTGAAAGTAATGTTCCCTCTGCATCTGTCTGTTTAATAAATATGCTCAACGTTTCTTTTGGTTCTGCCAATCTGAAGTTGTAATGTGTTTCCATTTCAATAAATGGTGAAACATAAAATTTTTTATTACAATTTTGTGTAATAATTTTAGAATCTTTTTCTACTGGAAAAACATAAGTATGTTGTTCATTGAAAGTGTTTTTCACTTCATAAAGAATTGCTCTTAATTCAGTATTTTCATTGTAGCAGTAAAAAATACTTAACGGATTAAACGCATAACCAAATATTCTAGGAAAACACAAAAGTTTTATTTTTGAAATTTTAGAATTAATATCAAATTTTTTTAAAGTATTTTTAACCCAATCTTTTAAATCTCTTCCGTCTCTATTGCCGTGATCTTTGTTATAAAAACTAAATAAATTAAATTTATTTAAAGAGAATATTGAAACATTTTTCTCTAAATCTCTTAGTTCGTCTAAATCAAAGAAAATAGAAAAGGTTTTATAAGAAAAGAAATGCCTTTTTGGTTTAAATCTTCGATGCGTAACTATGCCTTTGTATATGCAGGTCTCCATCTTTCCCTTCAAATTGTTTTAACATTTCCAGTGAAGATTTTAGTCCATCCTCATGAAATCCATAACCAAAATAACTTCCTGAAAACCACGTTCTTTTTTTTCCCTGCAAATTGTTTAGTTTTTTTTGCATTTCAAAACTTTTAATATTCAAATAAGGATGTGTAAAATTAATTTTTTTTATAATTGTTTTTTTTTTAATTTCACAAATTGGATTGAGAGTTAAAAAATAATTTTCTTTTGTTTGTAAATTCTGAAGTTTATTAAGCCAGTAAGTAACACAAGTTTGGGACAAATCTTTTTTAGATATAGAATTCCAACTTGACCAAGCATGTTTTTTATTTGGCATTAAGTTGGTATCTGTATGTAAATATGCAGTGTTAGAAATATAAGTAAATTCTTTTAGGATTTCCTTTTCCTGAATAGTTGGTTCCTCAATAAGTTTTAAACTTTGATCTGCATGGCAAGAAAGTACAACGTGATCATAATCTCGATAATCTTCTGATGACTCCATAAAAAGTCTAACATTATGTTCGTTCCTTACAATTTTTTTTATTTTATAATTTTTTAAGTAATCTCCATTAATCTTTTCTAAAATTTTAGAAACATATGTTTTACTTCTATTTGTGACTGTATACCACTGAGGTCTATTTTTAAGTTTAAACAGACCATGATTATTAAAAAAATTTAAAAAAAGTTCTAATGGTATATCTTTAGCCTTTGAAAATGGCATTGACCAAATCGCAGCAACCATTGGAATGATGTGATAGTTTACAAAATACTTTGAAAGCTTAGAATTATCTAAATAATTTCCCAAGGTTAAATTTTTTAAATCTTTTTTAAGTAAAATTGGCGCTCTTTTATAAAAAGATATAATCTCATAAATCATTTTTATAAAATTTAAATTGAATAAATTATTCTTTTTTGCAAATAAGGAGTTAAAACCTTTTCCTCCATATTCTATCTTTGAATCTTTTACCGAAACTGAAAAGGACATGTCGCTTTTTTCGTATGGAACTTTTAATTTTTTAAAAAAGTTTATTAAATTTGGATAAGTTAACTCATTAAAAACTATAAAACCTAAATCAACAGAGATTTTTGTATTAGTTGATGTTTCCTTTATGTCGTAAGTATAAGAGTGTCCTCCAAAATGATTGTCCTTCTCAAATAAATCAACATGGTATTTTTTTGACAAATGATATGCTGCGGATAAGCCTGAAATTCCCGAGCCAATTACTGCAATTCTCATTAAGCTGCTGTTTCTTTATACTCGTCCATTGAAGGACAAGAACAGACAAGATTTTTATCTCCATAAACATTGTCTACTCTAGCAACTGGGGGCCAGTACTTATAAGATTTTAAAATTGCAGAAGGGTATGCGGCAGTTTCTCTATCATATTTGTGTTTCCATTCGTTAGCGGTAAGCTCTACATGAGTGTGAGGTGCATTCTTTAAAGGGTTGTCAATTTTATCAAATTCTCCGTTCTTTACTTTATTAATTTCTTCTTTAATTTTTATTAGAGTTTCACAAAAACGATTAATTTCAGATAGGCTTTCACTTTCAGTTGGTTCTATCATTATTGTTCCTGGAACAGGCCAAGACATCGTGGGTGCGTGGAAACCAAAATCTATCAACCTTTTTGCAATATCCTCTTCTGTTATTCCTGTTTCATTTTTAATTTTTCTAATGTCTATAATACATTCGTGAGCTACATTTCCGTTTTTCCCTTTATATAAAATCGGGAAATGATCTTTAAGTTTATTGGCTATGTAATTAGCATTCAAAATTGCATTTTGAGTAGCAAGTTTTAAACCTTCGGAACCCATCATTTTAATGTACATCCACGATATTGAAAGAATGCTAGAGCTTCCCCAGGGTGCTGCTGAAATTGCACCTATTCCAGTTTTTGGGCCACAGTCACTTATTATAGGATGGTTTGGTAAATAAGCTTCCAAATGTTTTTTACATGCGATTGGACCCATGCCTGGTCCTCCTCCACCATGAGGTATGCAAAATGTTTTGTGTAAATTAATATGACAAACATCAGGTCCAAAATTTCCTGGCTTTGCAATACCAACTAATGCATTTAAATTTGCACCATCCATATAGACTTGACCGCCGTGTTTGTGAATTAAATCACAAATATCGGTTATTTTTTCCTCAAAAACTCCATGAGTTGATGGATAAGTTACCATCAATGCAGACAAAGTATCTGAGTGTTCTTCGGTTTTTTTCTTTAAATCTTCATAATCTACATTTCCATGGGAGTCGCAATTAACAACAACGACTTTCATGCCAGCCATTTGTGCGCTGGCTGGATTAGTTCCATGTGCAGAGCTTGGTATTAGACAAACATTTCTATTTTTTTGACCATTTTTTTCGTGAAATTTTCTAATAACCATTAAGCCAGCAAATTCTCCTTGGGCTCCGGCATTTGGCTGCAAAGAAACACCAGAAAAACCTGTTATTGTTCTTAACCAATTTTTTAAATCAGTGAACAATTCTCTATAACCATCCATTTGTTCGATGGGGGAATATGGATGTGGATGTGAAAATTCTTTCCATGTTACGGGAATCATTTCAGAAACTGAGTTTAATTTCATTGTACATGAGCCCAAAGCAATCATTGACCTGTTCAATGCAATATCAGAATCTTCTAGTTTTTTTAAATATCTAAGCATTTCTGTCTCAGAATGATAGCTGTTAAAAACCGGATGATCTAAATATGTTGAGGTTCTTAATAAATTTCTTGGTAGGTTTGATAAACTTTTGTTGGTTGTTTCCTTAGTTGTTTCTTTAATCGTCTCTGAACAATTAAAAATTTTTAACAACTGATTAGCTCTATAAAGATTTTTTCTTTCATCAAAAGAAACAGCTAACATTTCAGAATTGACTTTTCTGATATTTACTTGTTGACGTAAAGCATTTTTATAAATTTTATCTGTTTTATCCAATGTTTTTACAGTAACAGTATCGAAAAAATAGTTTGAATAAAGTTCGTACCCAGACTGTTTTAATTTGTCCGCAAAACTTTTAGTCAATTGTGAAACAGTATCTGCTATTTTTTTAATTCCTTTTGGGCCATGATATACGGCATAGGCAGCTGAAACTATTGCGAGTAAAGCCTGAGCGGTACAAATATTGCTTGTAGCTTTATCTCTTCTTATATGTTGTTCTCTTGTTTGTAGAGCCAATCTGTAAGCTTTGTTGCCATGCCTATCTACTGAAACACCAACTATTCTTCCTGGCATTGATCGTTTATATTCATCTTTGGTAGCAAAGAATGCAGCATGAGGACCTCCATAGCCCATTGGAATTCCGAAACGTTGGGCACTTCCCACTGCTATATCAGCTCCAAGTTCGGCAGGTGTTTTAATTTTAGCAAGAGCTAATAAATCACAAACCAATACTGCTTTTCCATTCTGTTTATGTATTTTGCTAATAGCTTCGCTAGGATCTTTGATGTCACCTAAAGTACCTGGGTATTGTATAATCCCACAAACAATATTCTCTTTGATATCTTTATCTTCATCTCCTACTATTATTTTTAAACCCAATGGCTCAGCTCTTGTTTTAATCACATCAATAGTTTGAGGGTGACAATTTTTCGAGACAAAGACTTTTTTTGTGTCACTTTTACAAATTCTATAACTTAAACCCATAGCTTCGGCCGCTGCTGTACCCTCATCTAAAAGAGATGCATTCGCAATATCCATACCTGTAAAATCAATCACCATCTGTTGAAAATTTAACAGCATCTCGAGCCTTCCCTGAGCCACCTCGGGTTGGTAAGGGGTATAAGAAGTATACCATCCTGGATTTTCCAAAATATTTCTTAGTATTACATACGGGGTATAATTTCCGTAATATCCCATTCCCATAAAATTTGAATAAATTTTATTCTTTTGAGAAATATCTTTTAATTTTCTAAGTGCTTTGTATTCTGAATTGGAGTCACCAATACTTAAATTTTCCTTTGAGAGAATTTTTTTTGGGACTGTTTTGTCAATCAGGTCATCTAAACTATTATATCCTAATTCTTTAAGCATAGCCTTTTGTTCTTCTTTAGAAGGCCCTATATGTCTTTGAATAAAATCTTTCTGAGCGTTTTTTAACATTTAATTTGTATTTTCCTTTGCAAATTTTTCATAATCTGCTTTGTTCATTAATCCATCCAATTCTGATTTATTTTTTACTTTAACTTTAAAAAACCAAGATGTGCCCTCTGGATCTTTGTTCACTATAGCTGGATCGTCTACTATTGATTGGTTGGTTTCGGTAATTTCTCCAGTAACTGGTGTATAAACATCACTTGCTGCCTTTGTTGATTCTACTACTCCAGCCTGCCCTTCTTTTTCAACATTTTTTCCTTTATCAGGTAATTCAACAAAAACTATATCTCCCAATAGTTCCGCGGCATGCTTTGTAATACCAATTGTCGCTACGTCTCCTTCAATAGTAACCCACTCATGTTGTTTTGAATATTTTTTCTCACTCATTTTTCACCTCACATAGTTTTTTTTGTAAAAAGGAAGTTCTGATATATTTGCTTCGTATTTTTTTCCTCTAACTTCCAGTAGAACTTTTGTACCTGGTTTAGAAAAATTTAATTTCACATAACCCATGGCAATAGGCTGATTAACACTTGGTCCAAAAGTACCGCTTGTAACTAATCCAATCTCTTTATTGTCATTAGAAAAAATTTTAACTCCTTCTCTTGCTATGACTTTTCCTTCAGGCTTAACACCTACTCTTAATCGAGTTAAACTTCCATTCATGTCTGATTTAATTTTGCCATAACCTACAAAACCACCTTCTTCTATTCTTCGTTTGGAAATTGCCCACTTAAGATTTGCTTCTATTGGACTTGTTGATTCATTAATATCATGACCATAAAGACATAATCCAGCTTCTAATCTTAAAGTGTCTCTAGCCCCTAAACCAATTGGTTTTACTCCTTGGGAAATTAGTTTTTTTGCGAAATCCTCGACAAGTTCATTTGGTATGGAAATTTCAAATCCATCTTCACCTGTATAACCAGATCTTGTTATGTAAATTTCTTTGCCGTTATAAGAATATTTGTTTCCATTCATAAATTTAAGTGAAGAGACTCCCTTTATTGTTTTTTCTAATATTTCTGAAGACTTAGGTCCTTGCAAAGCAACTAAGGATAAATTTTTGTATAAAGTTAATTTAGATTTACTTCCAAGTGCGCTTTTAATAATTTTAAAATCGTTATTTTTACATGCTGCATTTAGAATAATAATAAATCCTTTTTCAACCTTGGTTATAATTAAATCGTCATAAATTCCACCTTGTTCGTTCATAAGAAAAGAGTATTTGGATTGATTAAGTTTTATTTTTTTTAAATCTATAGGAATAATTTTTTCTAATTCTGTTGCTAAGTTTTCATTATCTTCTATTAGTAGTTGCCCCATATGCGAAACATCAAATAAACCTGCATTCCTCCTTGTGATTTTATGCTCTTCGACTATGCCAGAAGAATATTGGACAGGCATTTCATATCCAGCAAACGGAACAAATTTTGCTCCAAGACTTTTGTGATAATCGTATAAAGCTGTTTTTTCTGTATTCATAATAACTCTTAACAAACCCGATCTGTCTAGTTACCTGAGAGATTTACTCCTTCGGTGAGGCTACTGCCTGCTTTCCAGAGTTATTATGTTAACGGTCCTTTTGCCTGAGAGTTTCCTGGGTTGTTGCTCCTTCGGCGCCAAAATTGGTCTCTCCCGTTATATGTTAATTTTCTTTTAATTTAGGAAGGAAGTCAATTGCAATTAAGTTGCGACTGGTTTGTTTTTTTCCAAACTTCTAATAATAACAGCGGTAATTATCATTGCTCCAGC
>Ga0310344_10004664_pt1 | contig 10164 bp, 9 predicted proteins | sample HC15DNA20200_MG_FD_203801 | JGI IMG/M metagenome (GOLD analysis project Ga0310344, IMG submission 203801) | Marine microbial communities from station ALOHA, North Pacific Subtropical Gyre - HC15-DNA-20-200_MG | ecosystem: Environmental > Aquatic > Marine > Oceanic | place: Pacific Ocean: North... | reverse complement strand
TTAGCACATCGTCTTGGGATGGGTGAAATTAAATGGCAATTAGAGGATTTGGCATTTAGGTACCTACAGCCAAATCAATACCGGACTATTTCAAAGCTTCTCAATAATAAGCGTCAAGAGCGGGAAATATTCACAAACAATTTAACTGAAATTTTGGGGCAAGAGTTAGTTCTGCAAGGCATAAAAGCAGAAATTTCAGGTAGGCCAAAGCATATTTATAGCACTTACTTAAAAGCTAAAGCATACCGCGCGCAAGGCAAACAATTCGGTGATATTCATGACTTGTTCGCGGTCCGGGTACTAGTAAATAGTGTTCAAGAATGCTACTCAGCCTTAGGTGTAGTTCATTCGCTTTGGACACCTGTTCCTGGTGAATTTGACGATTATATCGCTGGGCCAAAAGATAACTTATATCAGTCTTTGCACACTGCAGTTAGGGCTACTGGGGGAGTTCCGATTGAAGTTCAAATACGTACTTTTGAAATGCATCATTTCGCTGAATATGGGGTAGCGTCGCATTGGCGATACAAAGAAAATTCCGATTCGACTAAGGGGTCTTTCGATCAGCGAATGGCTTGGCTACGACAACTGATTGAAATGCAAGGGGATTTGCATGGCGCTGAAGAATTTCTGGAGTCTGTTAAGACTGATATTTTCAATGATCAGGTTTATATATACACTCCAAAAAATGAAATCAAAGAACTTCCTACTGGTGCAACTCCTGTAGATTTTGCTTATAGAATTCATACGGAACTCGGGAACAGGTGTATTGGAGCAAAGGTCAATGGCAAATTGGTGAGTTTAGACACACCGCTAAAAAGTGGGGAAACGGTTGAAATCTTAACTAGCAAAATCACTCATGGCCCAAGTCTTGACTGGCTTAATCCTAACCTTGGATATACAGTTTCAGCCTCAGCTCGACAAGCGATTAGGACCTGGTTTAGAAAGCAGCAACATGGTGAAAATGTACAAAGAGGCAAAGAGCTTTTAGAGAGGGAACTTAGGAGGTTGAATATAAAACTCACTACTAGTTCAATCTTGGAAATTTCCGATATTGCTTCTGAGGATGATTTATTTTTAGGGATCGGTTCAGGGCAAATCTCTCCTTTGAAAATCACTAACAAGTTAATCTCTGAAGCACAATCAAATAATATTTCTCAACAAAAAAATCCGAGGATTAGTATTAGTCCATCTGCCAAGGTATTAGGCGCTGGTAATCTCATGATTCGGATTGGCGAATGTTGCAAACCCTCTCAAGAATCAAAGATTGTTGGTTACATTACTCGCTTGGGCGGAGTCACGGTTCACCGTATAGATTGCTTAAATTACGGGCCAAATCCGGATCCTGCCCGGGTAGTTGAAGTATTCTGGAACCAAGAGGATCTATTGGAACTAGTCAACATTCGAATAGAGGCATCAGATCGAGTGGGATTACTCCATGATATTACAGGCACAATGTCGGGTGAGGGTGTCAATATAACGGAATCTCGAACTGATGTTGAGAGTAGTGGGCGAGTAATTGTTACATTAAATTTGGAGTTAAGTTCTGTTGCTCAATTGAGCAAGATGTTTTCTAGGCTAGAGGGTATTAGAGGTGTCAATAGTGTTACTAGATTAACTGATTATTAGCCTTAATATCCCGTTGGGTGGTAAAGCGCGGGCTGAAGAGCGATAATTAGGGAGTTAGATTCGTTTGGAGGAAGTTAAGTGCCAGCAAAAAAAACTGCTCGCTCTCAGGAGCGCCGCCGAGTTGCTAATAGAATAATTAGGTCGAGTACAAGAACTGCTTATAAGAAAGCCGTACGTACAATACAAAGTGGTGCAGAGAATGCATCATCATCTGTCACTGCTGCCATAAGACTGCTTGACCGAGCTGTTTCAAAAGGTGTGATCCATAGAAATTCTGCAGCTCGCAGAAAATCGAGCTTAATGCGCGCAAATAATAAGAAGTAATTGCGTTTATTTTAAAACAGAATGACAAAAGCTCATTGACGTTGCCAGTTAACGCCCATAAATTGAGGTTAGTAACTCATTATCGAGGCGTTGATGTCAAAGTTATCTTCCCGGCAGTTAGAAATCTTGGAATTCATTCGTTCTTACCATGAAGAGCATCAGTTCATGCCTGCTGTTAGAGAAATCCAGTCTGCATGTGATTTGAGTTCAACATCAGTCGTTGACTACAACTTGAGAATTTTGCAAAGGGAAGGAGCAATACGGAGGTCTCCGGATATTTCTCGAGGTCTAGAGCTCACTGATCAAATTGGCAGTTCCATTGCTAGTGATCATATGAACATTCCTGTAGTTGGGCCTATATCTGCAGGCTTGCCTCTACCTGTTTTCAACTTAGAATCATGGAATTCTGAATGGGCTGAAACGATAAGTATGCCATCGAGCATGTTGCCTAGAAATTCATCAGAGCTTTTCGCACTTAGAGTAAAAGGTACCTCAATGGTAGATGCGTTGGTTGATGATGGGGATATTGTCGTTTTGCGATCCACTAGAGATTCGCTTAATGGCGATATGGTTGCAGCTTGGATCTTATCTACTGAAGAAACAACCTTGAAGTATCTATACAGAGAGGGAGATAAAGTAAGATTGCAACCTGCGAACCATCAAATGAGCCCCATATTTGTTTCAGCTGATGATGTGGAAATTCATGGGAAAGTAGTCGCTGTATACCGTAACTTAGGATAACTAGTCAGATGATGGTAGTTTTTTGGGAGTTAACATTTCCATCTCTTCTTCCCCAACCAACAGTTTCCCCTTGCCTGGCTTTGTGCAGAGTAAAGTAATGCCTGTGGATTTAGACTCATAACGTTTCCCTAGTAAAAAGCCATCCCCTTGGTCAATATAATTAATTTCATGGTCCCCACCTCTGGTTACAACAAAATGAGGTCCCTCTTCCGAGTAAGATAACTTTTGTCCCATACTAGTAGGCACGGCTTTCTCCTTCCAGCATTCTATCAGAATAATGATAACTCATTGATATACAGCTTCTGTACGTCTATCCTCAAAACATGGCAATAGCAAAGCACATCAGAGTTGCAATGGAATCTAGCTCTTGGATTAGGCGAATGTTCGAAGCTGGAATCGAATTAAAGCAAGAAAGAGGTGAATCCAATGTCTTCGATTTGTCTTTGGGCAACCCAATTGCCGAACCTCCTCAAGAATTCAGAGATGAGCTAAGGAAGTGGGCTGAAAACCCTAAGCGTGGTATGCATCGATATATGCCTAACGCTGGATTCTACGAAACTAGAGAGGCCATAGCAAAAGGGCTCTTAAACGAAACTAATATTTCATACCAACCTTCCCATATTCTAATGACAGTAGGAGCAGGTGGGGCTTTAAATTGTGCATTGCATGCCCTTTGTGACCCCGGTGACCAAGTTATAATATTCAGGCCATTTTTTGCAGAGTACCAGTTTTACGCTAACAACCATTCTGCTGAGGCTGTTCCTGTGGATTGCGATTCACAGTTTCTCCCCGATATGGACGATCTTGCTTCAAAGATTAATTCTAGGACCAAGGCTGTTATCATTAACTCTCCCAATAATCCCTCAGGGGTTATTTATAACGAAGACACTATTGCCTCAATAGCTGATTTGATTTCCCACTGCTCTAGTAGATTAAATATTGAACCTTATATAATCAGCGATGAGCCCTATCGCAAAATCTTGTTTGATTCCTTGAGGTATGCTTTCCCGCAGAAAGCATATAGCCGTACGATTTCGGTAACTTCACATTCAAAAGATTTGGCTTTGGCAGGTGAAAGAATCGGATATGCCGCTGTGCACCCTGATGATCCAGACGCAAGTTTACTAATGGATGCTCTAGTTTTCAGTAACCGTGTGCTAGGATTTGTTAATGCTCCTGCTTTGATGCAGACCCTAGTTGCTCGATTGCAGAACGTTACCGTTGATATTGCAGATTATGAGCTGAAACGCAACATTTTGTATAAGGGTTTGAGTGATATAGGCTTTGAATTAGTCAAACCGCAGGGTGCTTTCTATGCTTTTCCTAAAGCACCTATTCAGGATGAATTGAGTTTCATTAATTCTTTGTACGATAACGGAGTATTAGTAGTACCTGGTAGAGGATTTGGTCTAAGTGGCCACTTTCGCATTTCCTATTGTGTCGAAAATTCAGTTATAGAACAAGCACTACCTATTTTTGAAAAGGTATACAAAGAATTTACCCTTACTTAGTATAAGAACCATCGAGATGGAGGAATCAAGTAATGAATAACTCAGGAATCGCTTTTGGACCAGATCGACAGCTGCAGGCTCGCATGGCTATTACCATGTTACTTCTAGGTGTCCTCTATTCGGTGTTCGTTATTTTCCTCTTACAACTTGGTGCTGCTTTTGCTTTGATTCTTGTAAGTGGGATGGTGCTCGTCCAGTTTTGGATGTCCGACAAAATGATTCTAGCTACTATGCGCGCAAAGTTGGTTAGCAATGCTGAGGAACCTTTACTCCACGAAATGGTTACTGACTTATCAGCAAAAGCTGGAATACCCAAACCGAGGGTAGCTGTTGCGAATATGTCAGTCCCTAATGCTTTTGCTGCAGGAAGAAGCCAGAAACACGCGACCGTTGCAGTCACTAAGGGTTTAATGGAAATGCTTACTAAAAGCCAATTAGAAGCAGTTCTGGCGCATGAAATAAGCCATATAAAAAGCCGTGATGTACAGGTAATGACTTACGCAAGCTTTTTTGCAGTTGTTGCATCTTCCCTCATGTCCTTTTTCTTTTTCATGGGATTATTTGGTGGATTTGGCGGACGCAGGAGTAGTAGTGGAGGAAGCTACATAATGGTGGCCTATATTGTTACTATTGTGGTGTGGGTAGTGAGTCAAATTTTAGTTGCCACTCTTTCAAGATATCGAGAATTTTCAGCGGATCGAGGCGCTGCATCTTTGACCGGAAGGCCACTGGAACTGGCATCTGCTTTAGATAGAATCAGCAACTCTGTGTCTAAGGTTCCGAAGAACGATCTAAGAAAAGTGGAAACGATGAACGCATTTTTCATAATGCCTGCTATTGGCGACTCCATAGCCAGTTTTTTCTCTACTCACCCATCAACAATGCGGCGAATTGAAGAACTTCGCAAACTTGCTGCTTCAATTAGTTAGGTGAAATAGCGTGTGGAATCTATTTGGCAAAGGCTCGGTGAATTCTTCTTCGTGGAATTCATCAATAAATTCAATGGGATTAGCTGAAGCATATATCGAATCTCAGCTTGAAACAAAGAATTCAGGATTTGCCGCAGCTATCCTTAGGTCTGATAGTAATAACGGCCATACCCTCAAGACCCTGAAGAATATGAAGGTGATGAAAGAGCTTGATGCGAGCTTTTTTGAAGATGATTTAGGTTCATATTGGATATTTGTTAGAGATGTTGAATTAAAACAAAATTCATCCAAAATTGCACTGATAATTCATGAGTTGGAATCGAGTGATTTATACCATCAATTAATTGGAACAGTATTCCCCTTTGATTGGTTTGATTCAATTAGGGGTAAATCGATTCGACTATACTGGATCCTTCAGGCGCGTATTAATAAATTCACACCATTTGTTCCAGTAGGATCACCCGAAGATAAATTGAGAGATCAGCCACTAGAAACGCGAATGGAAAAAGCCATGCGTAAATACATTCCAACTGAAAAAAACGTTAGTGAATGGTATCCAATTTGGGGTATGCCTGAATTGGATTAGCTATTTTTTAGTTCTTAGCAAATAGTAGGCGGCTGAGATTAAAAATACATCAAGTGCTGCGAGGATCCCTAGTCCAAAACCTATTGAAGTACTAATACCTACGAGTATGGCTACAACGCCGCTTAATAATAGGCCAAGTAGGAGAAAAATCCCGATGTAGTAGGATGAATGCATAATTAACTATTATAGGTTAAGTGATAGGCTTAATAAAAAGCGTTTGATAACAGTATATGTACTCTGAATTATGACTACAGAAGAACTTAAAGGGAAAGTAAGTAAAAATCCCGTTATTCAGAAGTTTAGAATGCCTATACAAGGTATGACTTGCGCTGCCTGTGTGAGTGCAGTCGAAAATGCCATAAAGCAAGTTCCAGGTGTAGCGAGTGTCAACGTTAGCCTTGTTTCTGAACTAGCTGACATCACCATTAAACCTAACCAGGCTAATAGCTCAGCTATTGTTCATGCTATTAATTCGTCAGGATATAGATGCGGGCTAAAAAATGTTGCTATAACAATTGATGGGTCTTTTGATTATGCTTCGTCGAAAGTATTACGCGAGGTTGCTTTAGACATAGACGGGGTTGTCAGTGCTCAAGTTCAATCAGCAAGTAATCAAATAAATATTGAATTAATCAATGAATTAATCGATTTTGATTCGCTTCAAAGTAAAATTGAAGGTGCAGGGTTTAAGATTACTGATTTTGATTCAGAAAACCCAATCGAGTCGGAAGTTAATCGATTGTCCCGTTCGGCTGAAATCAAACATTTGCGTAGAAAATTCATCGTTAGTTTTTTGGGATCTATTAGCTTAATCGTTATGATGGTTCTGGCCTCTAACAATCTTATTGATGGCCCTGTTGCCATCAACGTTATCTCAGCTTTTATAGCAACGCCTATTCAATTTTGGGCAGGTAGGCAGTTTTACCAAAGTGCATGGGGGGCACTTAGGCATCGCACTTCGAATATGAATACCCTTATTGCTTTGGGTACTACCGTCGCATACTTCTATAGTGTTTTGGTGATATTCGACTCAGGCAGGTTTATAGATTCTGAAAAAACTTACTTTGATACTTCAGTAATGATCATCACATTTGTACTTTTGGGGAGGCTTTTGGAAACAATTGCAAAGGGAAGAGCATCTGGAGCAATAAGGCAATTAATAGGGTTACAGGTGACGCAGATAACTATTGAGCGCGAAGGAATAGAAATGACAGTAACTCCCGAAGAAGTTATTCCTGGTGATCAAGTTACCGTATTCCCTGGTGAGAGAATTGCGGTAGACGGCAAAATTATTTCTGGTACTTCAACTGTAGATGAATCAATGCTGACTGGAGAAAGCAATCTGGTTGATAAAAATACTGGTGATTTGGTTTTTGGCGGCACATTAAACCAAGCAGGAAGTTTACTAATTTCAGCTGATAAGAAAGGTGATGAGTCTGCATTGAGCCAAGTTGTAAGATTGCTTCAAGATGCACAAAGTGCAAAATTGCCTATCCAACAATTAGTAGACACTGTGTCTGCTAAATTTGTTCCAACTGTACTATTAATTTCACTTGCAACATTTCTAGGATGGTACATTTATGGGCCAGACCCCAGTTTCAGACTGGCTCTTTTAAATTGTATTAGTGTTTTAATAATTGCGTGCCCTTGTGCTTTAGGTCTTGCTACCCCGACTGCCTTAATGGTAGGCATGGGGCGTAGCGCACAACTTGGCATGTTGATACGTGATGGAGATTCTTTGGAAAATGCAAGAAAAGTTAATGTTGTAGTATTCGATAAAACTGGCACTTTGACACTAGGTAATCCCTCTTTGGTTCATGTTTCACCCAAAAATAGCGCTAGTAGGCAAGAGCTTTTAAGTTTGGTCGCAGCAGTAGAAAAATTTAGTGAGCACTCAATCGCCAAAGCAATAGTCAGGGGTGCACATCAACTAGTGAGCTGCACGAACTACCCTGTCTCTTCTTTTCAGTACGCACCAGGGTTTGGTGTAAGAGCAATGATTGATGGGAGTTGGATTACAGTAGGAAGTAGCAAATTGTTGGAGGATTCCGAAGTAGGTTTAGATAAACCATCCATTTCTGAAATGGATGTGCTTGCTGGAAACGGAGTCACTCCAATTTTTGTATTTAGAGATGACTCACTTATTGGAATACTCGGCGTTTCTGACACAGTTAGGCCTGAAGCTGAAGAAGTGATTAAAAGGTTGAAGTTATTAGGTGTGAGAGTGTTGATGCTTTCAGGCGATAATAAAATGGCTGCTGAAAGCGTAGGAGGAGGATTAGGGATTGATTTGGTTATATCTGAGGCATCTCCTGCCCGTAAGATAGAGTTCATTAAGAGCTTAAAAGATAGTGGTGATTATGTTGCTATGGTCGGAGATGGTATTAATGACGCTCCTTCTTTAGCAGAAGCACATGTTGGAATTGCCTTAGCCACTGGAACTGATATTGCAATAGAGGCAGCTGATGTAGCTCTAGTTCGAGGCGATTTAAATAATGTCGTTCAGTACTTCCAATTATCTAAGTCTATTCGTACTACTATTAAGCAAAATCTCATTTGGGCTTTCCTCTATAACCTTCTACTAATTCCTATAGCTGCAGGTTTGCTTTTCATAGTATTTAGAGAAGGCAATGTGCCGAATAGTTTTAACTGGGCTTTGGGGGTTGATGGATTTTTGAATCCTATCCTAGCTTCTTTTGCCATGGCTTTGAGCTCAGTATCTGTAGTTTCAAATAGTCTTCGACTTAGAAACTGGTCAAAAAAGTAATGGAGTAGATATGAGTAGTCAATTCGATAGAATATTTGAAATAGCTGAAAAGAATGAGATCGATCCTGTATGTGGGATGTCTGTAAGCCCTGATCAACCTTCAGGAGGATCCTATCTGCATGAGGGAACTATTTATTACTTTTGTGCTAATTCTTGCCGTATTAAATTTTCTGAAAGTCCGGTTTACTTTTTAGAAAACTTCGGAAAACATGGCCACTAGTTTATTTTCCATCTCTGCTCCAGTATGCGAACCCGCAGCCTATTTTTGCATGGCTTGAGGCGAAATAGTCTACAATTTCAGCATGTGAATCCATAGCAGATGCAACAGAAATCCACGCTCGAAGCTCACCTGTTCCCCCGTTTAACGCGGCAGAGTCAAAAGTAAAAAGAGATTTCAATAAATTATGTTCATTTTTAGCTATGCGCTCTAAAAACCATTTATCTAATGGCTCGTCCACCCACCCAGCCCTCGGGCCAGTAGGATCATGAGACAAACCCCCGGATGCATAAATTGCAACCTTGCCTGGGTATGTATCTAATATTGACCTGATTGCCTTACCCAACTGCCAACATCTTTTTGCAGTAGGCATTGGAGGGAAGTATTCATTAAGGAACACAGGAACTATGGGGATATCAAGAGCGGGCATAAGCTTAGGCATTGGATGAATCATCGCGTGGGAAGCTCCGTGCTCTGGTCTTCCTATTGGTCGTTGTATTTCTGAATAAGCCGGGTCAAATCCCTTCTTAAATAACCCCTCAAGCAAATGATTCGCTATCCCTTGGTGTACTTTTAATTTAATTATCATACTTTTGGGATCTTCGTCCAAATAAGGTACTGCAAGAGTTCCCCAAAGTTCACTACCAGTGTATACACAGATAGCAGGCATCATAGATTTAGCAAACATATCGCCTTGGTCATCTCCTAAAATCACCAAGGCATCAGGCTTAAAAGACTCTAACTTTTCTTGTAAAACAGCGAACCCCGCATTAATTCTGTCTATATAGCTTTGTATTACTGTGGGGGTTTCTTCAATTGCAGTATGCGGTTGGCTGCCTTTCATGTATTCAGGAATAGCAGCGTATATTTGGGGCCAAACTTCTGCAGGGCGAAATAATGCAGGAGCATGTGATGAAGCAAGACCGAGACCAAGCATAATGACTCCTGATTTAACCTGCGCTGATAGTGTGTTCTTCTAGAGACTCTAGCTGAATATCTTCAGCCTTTTCCAAGGAATTTGCGTCAGTTGCAGATTTACTCCATACACGCTCGTAGTCCCGGGATTTCAAGGGCATTCTGCGCCTCCAAAATGCGTTGGCAGCATCGGTGGGCCCTAAGGTTTGCGGTTTATCCGGGTCCAAAGAACCCACTCCCTGTACTGGCATATCCTCAAGTTCATTGATGCCTTGGCCAAAAATGTAAAGGTACCAAAAGTTGTAAAAACTTGACCACCAAAGTTTGCCTAGTTTGGTAGACCAGCCAAATATCCCTTTATGGTATCTCTCGTGGCTGATTGTGAAAGTCCACATTCTGCATGAATTTTCGTCGATAGCCACGGCCCATCTTAAATGTTCTTGTTCTCCTGGTATAAACGGAGATGCCATGGCAGGGAGTCGATAAACGCCTCCTTTTCTGTCGGGATGCAGACGCATTTTTTTAGTAGCTTGACCTGGGTGCAT
>Ga0310344_10004663_pt1 | contig 10166 bp, 4 predicted proteins | sample HC15DNA20200_MG_FD_203801 | JGI IMG/M metagenome (GOLD analysis project Ga0310344, IMG submission 203801) | Marine microbial communities from station ALOHA, North Pacific Subtropical Gyre - HC15-DNA-20-200_MG | ecosystem: Environmental > Aquatic > Marine > Oceanic | place: Pacific Ocean: North... | reverse complement strand
TTTCTTTTGATTTTCTTAGCGGCACCACCATAGCTCCTGGCCAATTCCTATTGGTGCTACCTTTTGATCCCAACAACGCGGCGAATGCAAACCGTCTGGCTGCATTTCAGGAACATTACGTGCTGACACCTTTCTTGTCAGTGGTAGGAGGCTTTTCGGGTGGCTTGAACAATGGCACAGACTTGGTGTCACTACATCGAGCGGAGGATCCACCTACCAGCAATCCAGGATTCACACCATACGTCGTCGAAGACAAAATCCTCTATGACGATTTAACACCGTGGCCCGTCGCTGCCGATGGAACGGGCCAGTCACTTCACCGAGTCGCGTCGGATGCGTGGGCTGGTGACGCCACGGCGTGGACGGCTGGACTTCCCAGCCCTGGGCGGTACGGACCCGTTATAACTGCTGAACTGCTGACTGGCACAACTGTGATCGGAGAAGTCGGTCAGGTGACTGATATGACCCACGCAGTGCAAACAGTGACCCTAAACCACACGTATGCCAACCCTGTGGTCATCGCCCTCCCTGTATCCACAGAAGGTACAGATGTGGCCATAGTTCGTGTGAACGACATACAGTCGAATCAATTCGAATTGTACCTCACAGAACCTTCGAACCTAAACGGCATGCACAGCGTCGCAGAAACGATCAGTTACATCGTGTTAGAAGCTGGTGTCCACGTGCTGGACAACGGGACGATGCTGGAAGTGGGAACCGTAAATACTGGAGCAACGGTCGGTCAGTCCATCCCCAGTCCCACATGGGAAACTGTGAATTTTACGGCGCCCTTCATCGGTGCTCCGATCGTCATGACTCACGTACAGTCCGGCGCCGGCACTCCGTTCCTGTCCACACGTCAAGAGGCAACGACCTCCACCGGTTTTCAAGTTGCACTTCAGCCAGAAGAACTGGTCTCAGCGCCACAGAACTCGCTGAACGTAGGCTACTTGGCAATCGAAGCACACGTAGGTAGTTGGAATGGAATTGCCTACGAAGCCATCCAGACCTCGCGTTTGTTTACAGAGCTATTTACCAACCTTACCTTTCAACAAGCCTATACCAGCGCACCACATTTCATTGCCTCCCTGGCATCGTTCCATGGTGGCGACAATTCCACGTTACGCTACGACAACATGACAAATGTGGGAGTGGGCGTTAAAGTCGAAGAGGACACAACGCTTGATATCGAGGTAGGTCATACTGCTGAAGAGGTATCCTACCTCGCATTGGATGGAGCCGGTTTGCTGACAGCCAGACAATCGCTGGTCAACGATGACCAAGCACATACCTTTCAAATTCATCATTCGGGCCAAGGTACCATCAACGATCTTAATGTTACATTGGCACTGTTTCACAGCTACAGTTCTGACCTAGACGTTTTCCTGGAGTCACCTTCTGGCACCATGGTCGAACTGTTTACCGATATGGATACGGACGGTGATCATTTCTTCGCCACAACATTGGATGATCAGGCAGCTCAGTCGATCAGCTCCGCTGCAGGCCCGTCTGGTGGGACCTGGCAGCCCGAAGGTTTGTTGGCCGCTTTTTCAGGGGAAACTGCGAATGGCATTTGGCAGTTACATGTGACAGACGATTCGGCAAATGGTGAATCGGGAAACCTGGTCGATTGGTCACTGGACATCGAACTGGCGCCGGCAATCAACGGCAATCTAAATTACGACGGGACCTTGGACGATAAAGACATCGATTTGCTATTTGCTTCCCTCGGTTCAACTGACTCGCTCATGGATGTAGATCACGATGGCGATACGGATGCCACCGATGTTGATGAGTTGATACTAAACATGATGGACAAGCGCTATGGTGACAGCGATCTAGACCAGGATGTGGACATCGCTGATTTTGCCCGATTGGTGCGTCATTATAGTCCGTTGGGTACCAGCCATTTCTTGGGCTGGGCAGATGGCAACTTTGATGGCGATAATGATGTCGACATCAATGACTTTAATCAACTGGCAACGAATTTTGCACCAACTGGATATGCGAGTGGCAATCTAACATTGCCGGTTAGCGGCGACGGTGGCTCGGTCGTGCTCTTAGGTGAGAACCCAAGCCGAAACCAACCATCGCTTGCGGTAGCTTCCTCTAACACGATCACCACTCCGTTACAATCGCAGCCATCGTCGGTCGAGCAGCAAGTAGTGCACAGTGCAACCGACTTTTCGATAGAGGATGGGAGAGGATCTTTTTCTGTCCGACCCAAGCGGACAGCTGGCAACAACGTGAAAGACGATCAGCAGCCACTCCTATAGTGTTGGTTGGAAATTCCACTCGCCACAGAGTGCTCGACGGATGCTGCTGGTTTTGGTACGTACGTCGTCCTGACAGATAGCCGAGCGGCGCAAGTGGCCCGTTGATGGCGGAATATTTCTCCTTTACGGTGTGGCTTGCGCCGCCCTACTACAAACAGCATGGCGGGTCAGATTCGTGGGCTGCAGCTCATCATCTTTCGCCGTTTTTGCGAACTACGGGAGTTCGACTGCGTAAAAACACCACATTTAGGGAACTTTCACCGCTCCAAGTTGTGATGCCTTCAAAGTTCGGCTTGTGGTATACTGTGGGCGGAACACCAACTCCCCTAAATCCCACACCTTCAGAAGACGACTACGTTGCGATTGATACTTACCCTCCGCACACGTAGTCGATTCGCGTCCCAATCCATCCCGCCGAAACTCAGCGAGGCCCTCAAAGATGTCATCGCCCGATTCAGATCATAAAAATTCTCCTACCGAATCAGCCACCCCAGCTGTTGGAAACCGTCGTAGATTTCTGGCACAGTCAGGAGGAACCGCTGCGATGACTTCGGCCGTATCCGTTCTCGGAGCCGTCCATACCGAAGCAGCTGAGCGCAAGGAGGAGATTGCCATTGGCCTGATTGGTTGTGGAGGCATGATGCGGGGTCACGTCAATAACTTGACGAGTCGAAACTCGGGCGTAGTGTTTGCGCACCTGTGTGACGTTGATCCACGTCAAATGGACGCCATCTCCGGGCGCATCGATAAGTTCCAATCCTCGAAGCCGAAACGGACTTTGAAGCACGAAGATGTGATCGCAGACAAAAACGTAGACGCCATAATCGTGGCCACCCCCCACCATTGGCACGCCCCCATCGCCCTGGCCGCACTTGCGGCTGGCAAAGATATCTATTTGGAAAAACCGATCTCCCATGTCTTCCATGAAGGATCGTTGGTAATCGAGGCAGCAAAGAAATACCGCCGCGTGTTCCAGCATGGGTCGCAGATGCGAAGCAGCCCAGTGACTGAGCAAGCCGGAAAGTTGTTGGCAGACGGGATTATCGGAGAAGTCAAAGTGGCCCGTGCGTGGACGGCAGAACAACGCGAAGTTCGGCGGCCGGTTCCCGACAGCGATCCACCGGCCGGAGTCGACTACGACCGGTGGCTCGGACCTGCGCCCAATAGACCATTCAACTCATTACGGTTTCACGTGCTGTGGCGATTGTTTCGCGACTATGGAAACGGAGAAATCGGGGATGACGGAATCCACGATCTGGACATGGCGCGGTGGGGTCTGGGTGACCCCTACCTGCCCCACAAAGTGACCGCTCGCGGTGGGCGCATGAAGCTGCATGGTCACGTGAGCGAGTATCCAGACAATATGCATGTTGTCTACGAATATCCCGACGGCAGAGTTCTCGTTTACGAGAACTATCCCTTTACCGAATACGGCTTGCATGGATTTGACAACGGGAACGTGTTCTATGGCACAGAAGGCTATATGGTCTTTTCTCGTCGAGGAGCATTTCGCACTTACCTCGGTCGTAAAGGGAAACCCGGACCTACGGAAGACAAAGCAATACGAACCCAGCGTGGTTATGTGGAGCATCAAGATGATTTCTTGAACGCGGTTCGTACTCGCTCGATGAAGACCAGAGCCAATGCCGAGATCGCTCATTCGTCTGCGGCGCTTGTTCATCTGGGTGAGATCGCTTATCGCACTGGAGGAAACCTGGAATTCGATCCTCAGTCCCAACAGTTTGTGAACGACGATGAAGCGAATGCCATGCTGACTAAGGAATACCGTAAACCGTTTGAACTACCTCAGGTATAAGTGCGTTCCCACAAAGAGCGTGGGAATGAGAAAAAAAATCGCCTACAAAAAATAGAGTTTCACCACACAACAGTTCCTCGAAAGGACCCGTCATGTCGAAATTCACACGTCGTACATTGTTAAAATCGGCCGCTGCCAGCACGACTTTCTCTCTATTCACGATCTCCGGGACCAAAGCTTCCGGGCGTGTGATTGGTGCAAACGACACGATTCGTATCGGTGTAGCAGGCATCAAAGGCCGTGGCTCTTCCCATATGAACGCCTATGCAGGCATGAGCAACGTCGACGTGACCTACCTGATCGACCCGGACAGCAGCTTATTTGGACCACGGTCGGAACAAATCGAAAAACGTGGTGGTAACACTCCGAAATGTGTTCAGGACATTCGTGAAGCTCTCGACGATCCTAACTTAGATGCTGTGTCTGTAGCGACATGTAACCATTGGCATTCGCTAATCGGAATCTGGGCATGCCAGGCGGGCAAAGATGCCTATGTCGAAAAGCCGATCAGCCACAACGTGTACGAAGGCCGTAAACTTGTGGAAGCGGCAAAGTATCACAAACGAATCGTCCAGCATGGGACTCAACAAAGAAGCGATCCTGGCCGGGCACAGCAGATTGCGGCCATTCAATCTGGTAAATACGGTAAGCTTCTGGTTTCTAAGGGCTATTGCTGTAAACCTCGCTGGTCCATTGGATTTAAGCCGAAAGAAAAAATTCCGGCCACACTCGATTTCAATCTCTGGTTAGGCCCCGCTCCGGACCAACCGTTCCACCGCAATCTGGTGCACTACAACTGGCACTGGTTTTGGGACACCGGAAACGGAGATACGGGAAACCAAGGGGTGCATGAAATGGATGTTGCTCGGTGGGCAATCCGAGGAAGCACACTGCCCAATCGAGTTTGGAGCGTGGGTGGGCGGTATGCCCCCGGTGAAAAGGATCTGGCCGACCAGGGAGAAACTCCTAACATGCAGTTGTCCGTGTACGAATACGGCGATGTGCTGCTGGTATTCGAAACGCGGGGCTTGGTAGGCAAAGATGGAGCCCCAGACCGCAAAGTGGCCAATGAGTTCTACACAACCGAAGGCAAGATCGTAGGCTGGAAATTTTATCCCAAAGATGGAGGCGATCCGGTAGCGGTCGAAGGAGAAGCTTCGGTGACTCCCGGAGGTCCTTTCGGTAGTTTCATCGCCGCCATGCGCAGCCGAAACAATCAAGATATCAACTGCGATGCAGAAGTCGGGCATTACAGCAGTGCCCTCTGTCACCTGGGTAATATCTCCTACCGTTTGGGAGAAAACAGCACGTTCGACAAAGACTGTGAAGCTCTGGGAAATAATCCTCAAGTGGTGGAATCGTTCGAGATGATGCAACACAATCTTAAAGCCATTGACATCAACCTTGGTCAAGCAGCTTGCCACGTCGGTCGTGTTTTGGATTTTAATACAAAGTCTGAACAGTTCGTTAATGACGATCAGGCCAACGCCTTATTAACGCGGAATTATCGCGCACCATTTGCTGTGCCAGACACCGTGTAGCGGAAAGGCATCCCCAAAGGACGGATGCACGATGTCGTATCGAACGTTGGACGCAGCGCGACAGCCTCGGGCATCACGCGGAGGGTGGAGGCTGGCTACGGCACTGGTTTTGTTGGTGGTGCTCATCTGGTTTGCACCCACCATCGTAGCCCGCACTTCTCTAAAGAATGACCTCATCAAGTGGGCTGCACCCGACTTGAAAGAGGAAGTCGTTATCGGATCGGCTAGCCTGGCGTGGTTGTCACCGATCACCTTGCGCAACATAGAAGCCATCAACGAGAACGGTGAACGTATCCTGTCGATCGCCAAAGTCGACACGACGAAATCTCTCCTGGCACTCTTCCTCGATCGTACTAACCTGGGCTCAATCCGCGTAGAACGTCCCGAGCTAGACGTGATCGTTGGCGAGTATTCAAGTAACGTCGAGAAAACACTTCGTCACTTCGAATCGTCTACAGATAACACGACCGACAAGAGTCGCAAACTTCAGGTACACATTGCGGTGAAAGATGGCCGGCTTGTGATCACGGATGAAACTTCACAACGACAGTGGCGCGCTGATCATCTTAACATCGACTTCGAATGGTTACCGGGGACATCTCCTGGATTCGAATTGAGCGGTTCTGGGAATCTGACCAATGATCAGCAACAACGAGGAACTGTGACCGCTGAAACCGACGGTGGTCGCGTTCACATTCAACTGGCCAATGCACCTTTGGACATGGTCGAACCGTTCCTCCACCACCGTACTCCCGACGCTCGCATAAATGGCACGGTATCCGGCAACATGACTTTTCACGCCGGGGAAACCACCCAACACGCCCAAAACAGGTTGTGGACTTCGGTACACCTATCGGTGGATGTGAATAAGGCTCGCGTAACCTCCCCCGAATACTTCGGCAGCGATGAGTTCTATCTGGAAAAAGTCGAGATTCGGGGAGACCTACGCGTCTCGGAGCAACAAGTGGCAATCGATCAGCTAAACCTCGACACCGATTTTGCCGGCATCGTCGCACAAGGGACGTGGAAAACGGATGAACTATCGAAAGGCGGATGGACTCAGTTCTTTGCCCAACGTGACTGTAGCGTCAATGCCACAGTCGATCTGGCAAAGTTGGCGCAACTACTGCCGGATACCCTGCACGTCCGTGAGGGGACGCATGTCGAGGCGGGGCATATCAACATTCGATTTGCGAACAGCATCAACAACAGCATACGGACCTGGTACGGGGAAGTCGAAACAACCAACCTGGTCGGACGAACCGCCACCGGTCGCCAGCTGGCCTGGCAGCAACCGTTGATGGTTGTTTTTCACGCATACGATGCTGATGACCACGTGGTAATCGAACGCTTCGTTTGCCATTCGGATTTTCTGGTGATCGAAGGAAAAGGCCAGCTGGAATCGGCAGAATTTTCGGCCCGCTGTGATCTCAACCAGCTCGTGAAGCCACTGGGGCAGTTTGTGGACCTGGATCGTTGGCAACTTTCTGGTAATGCAGAGGCCCATCTGGATTGGCGCTGCCGTCAGGGAGAACCATTTACAGTCCAGGGTAGAGCTCAGGTCGATCACTTTGAATTTTTGATTCCAGTCGATGATTCGTTCGCTGATAACAGCAATACCACGCGACCTTGGGTGGAACGCCAGTTAAACATCAATGTGGCGGCCACCGGTTCAACCGGTGACCATGGACTGGAATGGATCGACCAGGCATCGTTTCGACTATTGGCAGGTGGCGATGAACTTGTGGCTAGTTTGACTCAGCCCGTGGACACTACCGACGACACAGCAGCCTGGCCGATCGATTTTACGGTCTCTGGTAATTTAAGAAGTTGGTCTTCGAGAATACGACCGTGGTGTGACCTGAGCCAGTGGGATGTGCACGGCCATATTTCTGGAAACGCCCAGGTCCAGTGGAACGAAGATTTGGTGCAGCTCACAGCCAGCAAGCTGGAACTCGAATCGGTCGTTGCCACAAATGATCGCTGGAACATTGACGAGTCTAAAGTCATTCTGGAAGTGGACGGTCGGATGGACAGTGAGGCTCGCATATTGACAGAGGCCTCTGCCATCTTTCGCTGTACTTCGGTGTCCATGAAAGTAGATGACCTGCATGTGGACTTTCCAGAGGATGGTGCGCCTGCCGCTCAAGGGAATATTAAATATCGAGGCGACTTGTCTCGGATATCCCGCTGGTTTACTCCACGGGGGAAGCGACCCACACAGCGGTTGACTGGGCAGCTTAACGGCAACGTCCAGTTGGCACACCAAGGCGACGCCACCGTCGCTCGCTGGAACGCTGTCATCGGTGACCTAACCATTGAACGCAACCCGGACATTTTAGGAGTTTCGGTGATGCAACCGGTCAGCCACAACAACACCTGGGAAACCGTATGGTCAGAAAAGGAATTGCGGATGACTGGCCAGGGTACTTTGGACCAAGAATCGGAATCGTTCCAACTCGAAGATTTGCAGGTGCAATCACAACTCGTTGCCATGACTGCTACGGGTCAAATTCAGGATGTGATGGAGCAGCGTGAAGCTGACATTTCCGGAAGCGTGCACTACGACATGCACCACATCGTGCAATCTCTCCGCGGATATCTTGGTCCTGGTGTCGAGATACTGGGCCAAAAACAATCTCCTTTCAATTTGCGCGGTTCATTGAAAACGTCGGATTCTCGCCGCACCACGTCCGCCATACCACACACCGTGGTTGTCGATGCCACATTCAGCTGGGACGCAGGCAGCGCATATGGTTTGACTCTGGGTGGTGCCGAGATGCACGCACAGCTTGCAAAGCAGATCGTGTCCTTCACACCTATCAAAGTACAAGTCAACGATGGCCATCTGCGATGTACTCCTCAATTAACATTCCAACAAAATTCTCCGATGTTGATTATACAACCTGGCACATTGCTCGACCGCGTCAGCATCACACGCGAGATGTGCTCGCAATGGCTGAAGTATGTGGCACCCCTCCTAGCAGACGCGACGCGCATCGATGGACAAATGTCAGTCAGCCTGGATCATGCCCGCGTCCCCATAGAGAACAGCGACGAAAGCGATGTACTGGGAATGGCAACCATTCATTCGGGCAGTGTACGCCCCGGTCCGCTGGCAGAGCCATTCATTAATGTCGTGCGTACGATCCGGCGAGTCGCACGTCGGGGTCCGTTGTCGGGAATTGATTCGAATGATCCGCGCATCACGACCAACGAACAGCAAGTGACCTTCCACCTCATTGATGGACGCGTGTATCACCGTAACATGCGCGTGCAACTGGGGGACATGCCAATCCACACGTTCGGATCTGTCGGGCTCGATGAAACCCTCGACATCGTAGCCGAATTGCAGATTCCCGATACGTGGATTCGTGAAGACAGTATCCTTTCGAGCTGGAAAGGAAAAGTGATTCAGGTGCCTATCCGAGGTACGTTGGACGATCCAGATATTGACCGCAGTGCGATTGCCGACATTACGACCGATTTGATCGCCGAACCGGTACAGCGCATCATCGACCAAGGCATTCTACGTGGGTTGGATCGGCTGTTAGACCGAGAACAAGACCGCGACTGAATAGAAAAAGTTAAGAATCGCTCGCATTGATACTGTTGATCTTGACGCGAGTGTACATTTGGCGGTGGCCCGTTTTGCGTCGTGAATTCTTGCGACGGCGAAATTTTTGCACGACAAGTTTGTGGCCCATCTCGGGACCCAAAACCTCGGCGGTCACTGTGGCTCCATCCAAAGCCGGTTGTCCCACTGAGACGCCGTCGTCTCCGGATACCAACAGTACGCTATCGAATGTCAGCTGATCGCCCTTAGAAACATCACGATAGTCGATATTGATTTCCTGTCCTTCTTCGACTTTGATTTGTTTACCGTCTTCGCGAATAATGGCGTACATGGCTGTCCCGCGTGTCTGTGGCTAACGTGATAAGTATGAATTTGCTTGATAGGTTTTCGATACGTTGCTTGTCTGCGATGCCTTTTACAAAAAACGTTTCCGCAATGGCTGGGCATTCGGAAAACGACGGCGAACCAAGCAGGCCATTACAACAAATCCACCATTTCTCGAACAAATGGGGGAACTGGTTAACGTAACAAAATTACCTCTCGAGGTGAAGGGCGACTCGGCTTTTTGGTCCTACTTTCTTGGACATGTCACGACGATATGTCCCTCTAATCCACACGCTTCCAGGTGGATTTCTGCGGGAATCATCACCCGAAATTTCCGTTTTGATGCTGCCCTAACCCGGTTTTTCCCGAGAAATCGTAACCCGAAGGGTCAGCGAGGGATGGATTCTATCGCTGCATACCCTCCCTCACGTTCAGGACCGTTGATTTGATCCATGCGGGATCTGAGAAGCTGACAGCTCCAATTCTTATCTCTGCGGATTGGGAAAAGCTGTTAAAATAGCCGCCTACCCAGAAGATACCATGTTTTATCCTTAGGAAACGATAAGCCTTCTGATATTGATCGTCATCGTCCGTCGAAAGGGCTTCGATGCTAAACATCATGGGTGCCCAGC
>Ga0310344_10004661_pt1 | contig 10166 bp, 10 predicted proteins | sample HC15DNA20200_MG_FD_203801 | JGI IMG/M metagenome (GOLD analysis project Ga0310344, IMG submission 203801) | Marine microbial communities from station ALOHA, North Pacific Subtropical Gyre - HC15-DNA-20-200_MG | ecosystem: Environmental > Aquatic > Marine > Oceanic | place: Pacific Ocean: North... | reverse complement strand
CTTTTCGGTGATTTCTCTATTAACACTCTCCCAGATGGAACTCAAACCGCAAAACCTAAATATTCAAAAATTTAAGAGAATTTTTTCTTTGAAAATAAGTATTCCTGAGACGTGTTAATATCTAAAAATATCATCTCATTTTGAAAATTAACAAAGTTCAAACTATTACGATGTTCATTAATTAATGCTTTCAAGCCTTTTTTAGATTCAGAAATTTCCATTAATTTTGATTTTAGTTTGTATGAAAAAATTATTGGATGGCCGGATTTAAACCCATTACTGGGTACAGATATCAAAGATTTTGAATCTGAATGACTCCTAATTAAATGGTTTATAATTTTATGATCTCTAGGTTGGTCTACACTTAAAATCATTATATCTGAGGATATTCCTGAAACTGCTGAAACTCCTTTAAGAATACTTGTAACTTTACCTTCTTGATATTCGTCATTAATTAAAAATTTTGCTTTACTACTGCAAATAAATTTTGAAATTTCTTTAGAATTATGTCCAAGAACTACAATTACTTGTGAAGCACCACCATCGATCAAATTCTGTATTTGATATTGAATCAAAGGAATTCCTTGCCAATCTAAAAGAGCTTTGGGAGATCCCATTCTTGTAGATTTGCCAGCTGACAACAGAATTGCTGAAACAAAATTGGCCATTATTCTTAAATCAAACTATATGATGATATATTTAGCACAAAAAACTGTTACTAAACCTGATTTTTAGTTAATTGATGATAATAAGATTCATCTAATTTCATAGGAGAACCATCACCACCTAACCTAAATAGTAACATTTCAGAAACTATACTGATAGCTATTTCATCAGGAGTTCTAGCGTGAATATTCAATCCTGCAGGAGATCTAACTTCTCTAACTCTTTCAATAGGTATTCCTTTATCAACTAATTCTCTTAAAATTAATATCGCTTTTCTTTTACTCCCTAATAAACCAACATATCTTGCTGAAGTATTTACTGCCATTTCCAAAGCTAAATTATCGTATTTATGTCCTCTTGTTGCAATTAAGACATAAGAATTTTTATTAATTTTTAACTTTTTGAATGCCTCTTTAGGATCTGCAACCAAAACATTTTCAGCTTCACTAAATCTTTCTCTATTTGCAAATTCATATCTATCATCAGTAACAGTAACTCTGAAACCCAAATTGTGTACTAAAGGAGAAATAGCCTTGGAAACATGGCCACCACCTACCAAAATTACTTGGGGAGGGCTTGTATAAGCTTCCATAAAAAATTCTGTGCCGTCTTGTGTCAGAACAAATTCATTATTGCCCAAATCCATTAACCCTTCAGATTTAATTACCGCTAAAGAGTCAGCTTCTAAACTTCCAAGAGTTCCATCTGAAGTACCATCTTCACGAATAAACAACTTTGAACCAATCGGTAAATTATTATCAATTGAAGGTTTAATTAAGGTAGCCACTAATACAGCAGGGCCTCCAGTATAAGCATTATTAATTTCTGAAACATATTTTGAGCTAATAGATGATTGATCCAAAGGATCTAACAGAAAATACATTGTGCCTCCACAAACTAATCCGTCATTAGCAGCCAAATCTTCATTCAAAATATAATCTCTATAAAACGCACTCCCATTATTTTTTATTAGTTCTTCTGATTCAAACCATATATCTCCTTCTACGCAACCTCCACCCAAAGTACCAGTACCATCACCAGAACTAGAAACTAACAATTTAGCCCCTGGTTTTTGGGGAGTTGAACCTTTTGTTTTAATCACCGTTGAAATAACAAAAGGGTTTTTCAACTTTAATTGTTTTTCAGCTTCTTGAAAAACATCATACATTTACGAATTCTCCATATTCCAAGATTAATACACTTCAGGATTCACACATGTAACTAGAGGTTCCCCTTGAATTCCATTAATTAAATTCTGCGCAGAAATCCTAGACATCTCAAATCTTGTTTTAACAGTAGCACTAGCTATATGTGGTACTATCACACAATTTTCTAATTTTAATAAAGGGTCATCTTTTGAAATAGGTTCAGGATCTGTAACATCCAAGCCCGCCGCCCAAATATCTCCATTTTCTAAAGCATTGAACAAAGCTTTAGAATCTACAACAGGACCTCTAGCAGCATTCACTAAAATACTTGTTTTTTTCATTTTTTTGAATTCATTTTCACCAATCAAATGAAATGTTTCGTCGCTTAAAACTGTATGCAAACTAACATAATCGGAATCGGTTAACACAGTATCTAAATCAACAAATTTTATGTCAATTTTTTCTTCTAAATCTTTGCGTCGATTAGTATCATAATATAATATTTTCATTCCAAAACCTTGAGCTCTTTTTGCCACTTCATAACCAATCCTACCCATTCCAATAATACCAATCGTTGCAGAATGAATATCTTGTCCAAGAAAATGTAAAGGATGCCATGTTTTCCAATCACCTCTCCTTACAAAACGTTCACTTTCAGTGACGCGTCTTGCTGCAGCCATTAAAAGAGACCACGTTGCGTCTGCAGTGGTGGCAGTCAAAACATCTGGAGTATTTCCTACAGGTATTCCTCTTTTGGTAGCCTCTGGAATATCTATATTGTCAAAACCTACTGCGATTTGACTGATAACTTTTAACTGACTACCAGCGATATCCAGAAATTCAGAATCAATTTTATCAGTCAGCAAACATAATATTCCGTCAATACCTCTGCTTTTTTCTAACAAAATATCTCTCGAAGGTGGCAATTCATCTTCCCACAATTCAACATCAGCAACTGATCTAATTTCATCAATCCATTCAGGAAAAATTTTTCTAGTAATAAATACCCTTGGTTTCGACATTTGTAACTCCTAATTAACAATATTGATTGATATTCTATACCAATTATCACATACAATCATTCATTTATCCTAACAATATCTAATCATATCAATTGATATAAATACTCTATTACTTGTTGAAAAAATGAAGTTAAATTAATATTGTTGAAGTATATAAAAAATCATCTTAAATAGTGGAGTTACAATGTCACTTAAAATTATTTCTTGGAATGTAAATGGTATAAGAGCAATTCACAAAAAAGGGTTCATTGACTGGTTGAAAAAAGAAAATCCAGATATTATGTGCCTACAAGAAACAAAAGCTTGGCCCGAACAATTACCAGAAGAATTATTAAATTTATCACCTTATCAAAGTTTTTTTTCTTCTGCGGAAAAAAAAGGATATAGTGGTGTGGGAGTATATTCAAAAATCCCTCCTATATCAGTTGAGCATGGATTAGGTATAGAAAAATTCGATTCAGAAGGCAGAACTTTATTGATTGACTTTAAAGATTTTGTATTATTTAACATTTATTACCCCAACGGAAAGGCTTCTGAAACTAGACTCGAATATAAACTCGGATTTTACGAAGCTTTTTTGTCCAAAGCGATGGAATTCAAAAAAGCTGGACGTAATATTGTAATATGTGGTGACTTAAACACTGCTCATAAAGAAATTGATTTGGCTAGGCCTAAGGAAAACTCCAACACATCTGGTTTCTTAACAATCGAAAGGGATTGGGTAGATAAATTTTTAAACATGGGATTCATTGATATATTCAGAGAATTTTGTAAATTACCAGACCAATATACTTGGTGGGATTATGCAACTCGTGCAAGAGAACGAAATGTAGGCTGGAGGATTGATTATTTTTTTGTAGATAACAAAACTAAAAAATTAGTTTCAGATGCATTTATACTTCCAGATGTGAAAGGTTCAGACCATTGCCCAGTTGGTATTGTGATCAATACATAACATAATCAATGAGTCACATAATTTATTTCCTTATTGTATTTACCTAAAACTTTATCGTACATTAAATTACATTCTTTTGCAGAAAAAATTTCAATACACGATGAAACTCTCATGTCAAACCACGCATAAACAAAAAGAACACAATCATATTGATCTTTAGTACTTAAACACCACCTAAATACATCCCTATCTTGCGCATCTCTATTATTAGTTAAACTATAATCTGTTCTAATTGGATTAACTTCCATTGAATTCTTAATCATCGCGTCTATCAATGATTTTTCGCAATGATTAACCCAGAACACATCAAATTCATGTAAGCATGTAAATATAAAACTTTCTTCTATTGCTTGTATTTGATTAATAGAGTTTTTATATCCAAAAATTCTAATTGAATCAATGAAAAATTGTTTTGTACTAATCTCTAATTCTTTTATATCTTCGATTTTTTCATATTCAGAACTTGAAAAATCCAATGAAAAAGGTGTCTTTTTATTTTCAACAGATGACACACAAGAAATGATCAAAAAAATAAATACTACTACTGAAATCTTAACGATTTGAAACTTAAATATTTTCAATCTAACACTTTCATATTAAATACAACTATCACAAAAAATCTACTTTGACATTCCCAAGGTTTTCCATACGAACTTCTACTTGATCCCCTTTATTTACCCAAATTGTTTCTACAATACTCCCTAAAGATATTATCTCTCCTTTTCTTAAATAGTCTTTTCTATGGGAAAAAAAATTGGCCAACCAAGCTAAAGCTTCAAAAGGATGACCCATAATATCTCTTCCAACACCCATTCCTACCAATTTATCTCTAACTAAAATACGTCCATTAATTTCTCTTAAATTAATAGACGCAGGATCTTTATATTCACCAACTACACAACCTGAACCAAAAAAATCGTCAGAAATCAATGAATATGTATCTACTGATTTATAATCAATCCAGCGATCGTCTACAATTTCTATAGCACACATCACAGAACTAACAAAAGGTTCAACAGAATTTCTATCATATTCAAAACCATTATCTCCCAAATCGGTCCCCAAAATTACTGCAATTTCACATTCGACACCAGGACGGATAAAATCATCAAACAAGAACTTTCCATGAATTTTTTGAATTCCCGATGAATAAATGGCACCCACACATGGTGTTTTAATTCCAAGATAATTCTGCATTACTTCAGAAGTGCATCCAATTTTTCTTCCCGATATATTCCCATAGCCAGAAGAAACCAAATATTTATGAAATAAAGATTGTATATAATACGCTTCTGATTCGTTTTTAGGTCTTAATTTTTCAGGCAATCTAGGCAAAGGGATTTTATTAAGTCGTGCTTGACTTAATAAATTTACAGCTTCTTTACCCAATGCTATATCCATATCAACACCATTAGAACTATCATCAAATCTCTCAAAAGTACCCCTGCCGGGACTCGAACCCGGGCACACGGTTTAGGAAACCGATGCTCTATCCTCTGAGCTACAGGGGCTCGAAAATTTGTTCAGTAAAACACAAAATTAATATCTGTTTATATTACAAATATATCAGTTTCTTTATGTATGATTCAAGAAGGCAAGACAAATCAAAGAAAAAGATATATAATGTATCTTATCTAAATTATCGCTCACTTTGGTTAATAGCTAGTAAATGATACTTGTAGGGCTTGACAATTTATAGTCAGTCTGAATATTATTCAATGTGTGTAATTTTAGTTTCTTGTTTTAACTTGTTGAAACATCAAACAAGAGATTGATTTAGTAGGACGAAATAGTTAATTTTTAATAAGAGAGGAAGTCTCATGGTAAAACATCTTCCTAATAGATTAGGTGCGCTGGCAGTATTTTCTATCATGTCAGCTATGTTATTTTTAATCGCTTGTACAGGACCAGCAGGTTCCGCAGGTGCAGCAGGGCTCCCTGGTAATCCAGGTCTCCCTGGTAATCCAGGACCTGAAGGACCACAAGGACCAGCCGGTGAACCAGGTCTTCCTGGTAATCCTGGTAATCCAGGTTCCCCTGGTGAACCTGGTGCTGCAGGACCTGAAGGACCACAAGGTCCTAGAGGTGCTACTGGTGCTACTGGTGCTACTGGTGCTACTGGTGCTACTGGGCCAGCAGGTTCCGCAGGTGTCTCGCCTGAAGCATCCGTTGCTGTTAAAGGCGGAAATGTCATCTATCTAGATGGCGGCGCTACAGTAATTGGTTCCGGGTTCAAAACTGGCGAATCAGTTGAAATTATGTTTGACCTCCAACAAGGTTCAGGCGCAAATGAAGCTGTAATCGGGTTTGCTACTGCAGACGCAGCAGGTGCTTTCAGTTTAACTGTTAGCAATCTTCAAGATAGAGCAAGCATTGTAAGAACATCAGCAAAACTTCTAGCTACTACAGCTGTCGTATTGAGAGCTAAAGGTTCTCACGGTAGCAATGCTACATCAGCTGTCAGCTTCGAAGCTAGCGCTCCTGGAGCTGCTGCTGTACATGTTGGTACAGTAAGTAAAGGTTCAGCATCCGATTTTATTGGTACTGGATTTGTCCCTGGAGAGTTAGTCAGCTTTATAGTTCTTAACGCTACAGGTGATGGAACATCCTCATCAATTGGATCTGCAGTTGCTGATGATGGTGGAGTTGCAAATGCTTCTATTACAACCACTATCGACTCAGGAACATACTCCGTAATAGCTAAGGGTGCTACTTCAAACAGAGTTGCATCAACAGCATTAATTGTTTCTGCAGAGAAATAAACACTTATTGTCATAAAGATTTATGACAGTATTAAATAAGAATTTTAAAGAACCCCGAGGGTTTATAACCTGAGGGGTTCTTTTTATAACAATTGTTAAATTGTTATAATGTGCTAAAAAGACATTTATACAATTAATATCTAAAATGATAGACATAAATATACTCAGAGAAAATCCAGAAATTATTTTAAACTCACTTGATCATCGTCAAGATAAAATAGATTTAGAACAAATTATTAATCTAGACAATCAAAAAAGAAAATTAATCCAACAAAGTGACGACCTAAAAAATCAAAAAAATATTGTCTCAAAAAAATTAGGTCAAGCTGATAAAAAACCAATTTCTCTAATTGAAGAAATGAGAGAAGCCGGGAATCAAATTAAAAATTTAGATTTGAAACTCGAAAAAATTAGCACAAAATTAAATTACTTACTTTCTACTATTCCAAATTTAGTTTCAAATAATGTTCCTTATGGTAAAAATGAAGATGAAAATGAAGTAATTAAAAGCGTAGGTGAAATTAAAAATTTCGACTTTACCCCCAAGCCTCATTGGGAACTGGGATCTGAGCTAAATATCATTGATTTTGAAAGAGGTGTATCAGTATCTGGCTCAAGATTTTTCATACTAAAAGGAAAAGGAGCCAAATTACAAAGAGCTTTAATAAATTGGATGTCAGATTTTCATCAAAAAGAATTTGATTGCGAAGAATTATATTTACCAAATTTAGTAAATGAAAAAACTGTATTTGGAAGCGGTCAATTACCTAAATTTGGTGAAAATATGTATGTAGATTCAGACGAAAAATTATGGCTTGTACCTACTGCAGAAGTACCAATAACTGGCATGCATCAAAATGAAATATTTAACATTGAAAATCTTCCAATAAATTACGTAGCACACACGCCTTGCTATAGAAAAGAAAAAGCATCTGCAGGTAAAGACAAAAGAGGAATGAAACGAGTACACCAATTTGAAAAAATAGAAATCTACAAATTTGTAGAACCTAAAAACTCTGAAAATGAACTGATTAAACTCATCAATCAAGTTACTGAAATTTGCGTCCAGTTAAAAATCCCTTATAGGTTAAAACAACTTTGCTCCGGTGATTTAGGTTTCTCAGCAACAGAAACCTATGATATTGAAATGTGGTCACCAGGATCAAATGAATGGTTGGAAGTAAGCTCTTGCTCAAACTGCGGAGATTTTCAAGCTAGAAGGTCAAATATCAAATTCCGAGAATCTCCTAAAACTAAACCTAAATTTGTTCATACATTAAATGGATCTGGTCTAGCACTACCAAGAACAATAATTTCAATCATCGAAAATTACCAACAAAAAGATGGATCAATAGCAATTCCAGAAATATTAATTCCGTACACTGGTTTTGAAGAAATCAGATAAATAACTTCACATTAATCAAATCTCTTCAATTTAAAATCTCTGACACCCTTTTTATCTCTAAGTAAAAAATCCCTGATATCGTATGGTTCATTAGTCTTTGGGACAACGTGTCCAGAATCCACTAACAAATCCAATGGATAATCTAATGTTTTTAGAGGCATTTTAATCATTTCATGCAGTCTAGTAGATTCATAAACTGCAGAAGCCATTTCAAGCGCCTTATATCCATTAATATAATGATTCCTGTGTGTCTTAATTTTTCCACATAGTAATTCATAAATTTCTTTTACTTGGCGCACACTCGCTTCTTTGATCTCAAAATCAGAATCTAGTAATGATTCATATGTCCCGTCAATTCTTCTAAGTTCCCATTTCCCCAAAGTTTTACCATTAAATAATCTTAAATATTCTGTCCGTAGATCAATAATACCTTCAGATCCATATATCATACATCCCTGATAAAAATTAGTAGTCAGATCACTTAAAAGTATAGCTACAGTACCATTTTGAAATCCAAAAGTTCCAATTGCTTTATCTTCTATTTTAATTTCCCTTTCAAAACGATTGGAACTTCTTTCAATTGATCCCATTACCCAATCACATTCAACGTCATTCAAAAGAAATCTAAACATATCAAAATGATGAGTAGACCAATTAAACAAACCCATCGCTGAATCAGATTTAATTAATTCAACTTTTCCAATTTCGCCATTTGAAATTAAATCTTTAGCCTCAATAAAAGATGGCAAAAATCTCCTTTGATGACCAATAATTAAATTCACATTATTTTCCTCACAAGATTTAATCATTTCTTTAGCAGTTTTTAAACTGTCAGCCATAGGTTTCTCACAAAGTATTACCCGAGGGGAATGTCTAGCAGCTTCAATAGTCCATTTAGAGTGTAGCTTATGCCAGGTACCAATTGAAATAACATCATAATCAGAATAATCAAACATTTCTAATGGATCCGTAAAATGCTTGGGAGAATAATTTTTCATATGCGCAAAAATAGAATCAAATTCTAACATCGCTTCAACATGTGGATCTGAAATAGCAACGATATTGAATTTGCCAGTAGTTAAATATCCATAAACATGGTTAGAAGACATTGAACCACAACCAATGATTGCTACTTTGTATTTTTTGTCCATATTAATCAATATAATCTCATAAAATAAACTTTTCCACATCTGCTCTAGATGGAATTGAAGAAAATCTCGATGAACGCACTGATAAAGCTGCTGCAATATTTGCAAACTTTGCAGAAATTACTGGATCTTTTGTTTCAAAAAATCGAATAGTGTAAGCAGTAGAAAACACATCTCCTGCACCAATAGAATCATGTTCAATAACATTTAGGGCTGGAATATCATATTTTTCATTTTGAAAAAAAACAGTAGCACCTTTTGTTGCTCTAGTAATTATAAAAATGTCACACAAATCCAACCAATCAACAGGAACATCTAACCCTTTTATATCATCTTCAGATACAATTATAGTATCAGCCTGTCTAAACAATTCCTCTAAATCATCATTGATATAAGGGAAAATCCTACCATCACTTTTCAATCCTCTAAGCCATCCTTGCAGAGCAACCACAACCAAGCCTGAAAAATTGTTGATAATACTAGGTTCTAATTCACCAGCTATTGGACACAACAAAACCATTTGAATATTTTTTAAATCTTTCGACACATCTTTTGATTTGATTATTCCCGAAAATGACTTTAAATATTGTTTTTTATTAAAAGATGAATTCTCATATAAAAAAATAGTGTCTTTGCTATCTGGAATAACCCTGACATCAACATCAATAAATTCGCCAAATCTATAAATAGTATCTATTTGACCTCTTGATAAAATGAATGGTTTTACTCCTAATTGATTAGACGTAACTGCATTAAAAATGACAGAACCACCTATGTGATAAACACCATCTAGCCAATCCAAACAATAATTTCCGATACATAATAATTGCGCATTCATAACAATCACCTTGATATAAAAATGTTTACAACTAATGAAACGTTAATTATTTTTTTCTATAACTACTCTTCTCTCTTGACCAGAGCCTGTACTACTTGTGGAAACATCTGGATCATCTTGTAAAGTCAAATGAATTATACGTCTTTCATTTGCAGGCATAGGTTCCAAATGTATTGGTTTCCCAGATTTTAAAACTTGATGAGCAACTTTTTCAGCTAAATG
>Ga0310344_10004658_pt1 | contig 10169 bp, 7 predicted proteins | sample HC15DNA20200_MG_FD_203801 | JGI IMG/M metagenome (GOLD analysis project Ga0310344, IMG submission 203801) | Marine microbial communities from station ALOHA, North Pacific Subtropical Gyre - HC15-DNA-20-200_MG | ecosystem: Environmental > Aquatic > Marine > Oceanic | place: Pacific Ocean: North... | reverse complement strand
CACGATGAAGGGGGGGCGGAGACCGACGGGTTGTTTGCCGGGCTCACCACTCCACTGATCGCGACACGATATCACTCGTTGATCGTCGAGTCCGAGGAGCTGCCAGCCGCATGGCAGGTCACGGCCCGGACTCGGGACGGGCTGGTGATGGCGATGTCCCATCGCGAACACCCGGCAGTGGGTGTTCAGTTTCATCCGGAAAGCGTGCTGACCGGTTCGGGGCATCAGCTTCTGTGGAATTTCCTGGTCCTGTCCGGTGTCGTCGACGGTCCGATGCCGGCTGTGCCCAATCCCGCGCCGTTGGCTCGGGGGCATCATGCGGTCGGATCTCTGGACCGTTATCGAGCCGACGCGGTCTTTCCCGATGTCGAGGCGCCGTCCTCGACCGTGCTGCATTGGTGATGCAGTCGTCAGGATCCCCCCAGTCGTCATCTCCAGTGGTCTCCCCAGCGGTGCCGTGACCGTCGTGTCCGGTTACCAGATGAGCTGAGAGTCGGGATGCGGCACGAACCTGCAGATTGCGGGCATATGGGTCGGGGTAGGGCGCCGATAAGCGGCGAGGTGTCTGCCGAGGGTGGACGTCCATGGCGTGCGCCTGGAGGAGATGACCCAGATGCGAAAGACCACGACACGGTGTTTGGCCCTGATTGCTGTCCTGGTCATGGTGTCCATGATGCCGCAAGTGTCTTCGGCCGCGGTCCGCGTGAAACGGACGAAATCGCAGCGTGGGCTGATCTGGCACAAGACGTTTGCTGTGGCGCAGGCCGAGGCCCGGCGGCGTGGTCTGCCGTTGTTGGTGCACTTTCACGCGAGTTGGTGTGGCCCCTGCCGCATGATGGAACGTGACGTTCTGGACACTCCCAGGCTGCAACTTCAACTGGGGAATCGTGTGGTGGCGGTCAAAGTTGATACGGACCGTGAGCCGAGCGTCACGTCACGTTTCCGGGTCAAGCTGCTGCCAACCGACCTGGTGGTGACTCCCGACGGAAAGGAACTGGCCCGGACAAGGGGCTATCAGGGGTTTGGGAATTACGTGGCCCGGATGCTACCGGCGGTGACCGGGTACCTCGTGGCACATCCACCAAAGACGTCGGCCGGTGGCACCGTCCAGAGCCGGCCGGTGATCGCGAAGAAGTCCCGAAAAACGACCGGTGCCGGGACGGCCTCCGGCGGCAAGTCCGAATTCCGCGTGGGGTTGGCCGGATTTTCGCCTGTGGCACTTTGGGCCGAGAAGCGATGGCGGCGCGGCGACAGGAAATTCTCCTGCCGGGTGGGTCAGGTGGTCTATTTCCTGGCTTCGGCCTCGGAACTTGAACGGTTCCGGCGAAAGCCAACCCGGTTTGCACCGCGGCTGGAAGGGTGCGACGTGGTGCGGCACCTGGATACCGGTCGCAAGATGGCCGGGAGCATCAAGTACGCCTACTTCTACGATGGAGGGCTTTATCTCTTTGTCGATGCCCAGAGCAAGGCCCGTTTCTTCAGTTCACCGGTCCGTTACGCCAAGGCAGCGGGCGGGCGGTGATTCGGAAGCCACCGCGAAGAATCCGGCCCCGAACTCACTTTTTCCCGGGTTTCAGTCTCCGGCGGTATCGCCGGTAGAATCGGGTTTGTCGGCTTTCGGGGCGGAACGGGCGACCGGCGACGAAGACGCCCTTGACCTGAGAGGTGACCTGCAGGGGTGAGCCGTCGAGGATCACGAGGTTGGCGTGCTTGCCGACATCGAGCGATCCGACCTGTTTGTCGATGCCCAGCACGCGGGCGGCTCCCAGCGTGACACTGTGGAGAGCGGCTGCTTCGGGCAGACCAAATGCCACGGCCATTGCGGCTTCGAAGGGGGCGTTGCGGCTGTTGGAGGCGTCGTTGCTGCGGATGCAGAATCGGACGCCGGCCTCATGCAACCGTCCGGCGTTGGCGTAGGGCGCGTCGGAGGGGTCCCACCGCTTCACCGGAGCCCGCATCACCGGCCCGACGATCACCGGGATATCCCGCGACTTCAGTGTGGCGGCGACCTTCCAGGCATTGGTTCCGCCGGTGATGATCAGTTTCAGTTTCTCGGACTCGGCAAACCGGATCGCCTCGACGATTGCGTGGCGGCTGTGTGCTTCGATCAGCACCGGTTTTTTTCCGGTGATGTAGGGCCCCAGCGCGTCAAGCCGAGGGTCTCCGATCGGCCCGGGGCGCTTGGCGGCCCGGGCTGCGGTGAGCAGCCTGTGGTACTGGCGGGCTTCGGTGATCAGTCGGTGGAATTGGTCGGCACGTTGTTTGCGTTTGGCGTCGTTCGAGTCGGTGGGCCAGTGGACCCGCAGCCCCAGTTCGTAGTCGACGACCATCTCCGGCGCCGTCCATCCGGCCAGCTGGACCAGTGAGGCCTGTCCGGCCACCAGGCCGCCGCTGGGGTGAACCAGCGCTGAGGTGATTCCGCCGGCACGGGCAACCGGAAACAGTTCGCTGTCGGGGTTGATTGCCACTCCGGCTCGCAGATCCGGTTGCAGGTCGCCCCCTTCGCCGAAGTCCAGCGTTTCCCGGACCTTCTTGATCTCGGCCAGTCCCAGGGTTGTCCCCGCGTCGATCAGGCCGGGGTAGACGTGCAGTCCAGAGACATCGATGACTCGGGCGGCGTCGGGGGGAGTCACGCCGGGGCCCAGGGCTGCAATTTTTCCGTCATGAATCACCAGTGTGCCGGCCAGGTCCGGACCCGATACCGGGTGCAGCATGCCACCGACCAGCGCGTAGGTCGCCTCTTCGCCGTCGTCGGCTGGCAGGATGGTTGCCGATCGTCGTTTGGAGGGTTCGGGCAGACGGATTGGTGCCGGCGACACCGTCCGTCGTCGGGCCGTTTCGGACATCACCGTGGGGTGGGTCTGCCGCGAGAAGAACACCTCGCCGTCGACCAGTGTCAACTGGCATCGGGCGAACGAGTTGAGAGGATGGGCATTGAAGATCGCCAGGTCCGCGTCCTTGCCCACTTCGATGGACCCCATTCGCTTGTCGAGTCCCAGTTCACGGGCAGAATTCAGCGTGACGGTTGCCAGGGCACGGTCGGGATGCATGTTCCCGTATCGGACCGGCTTGGCCGCTTCCTGGTACAGGTGACGGATCAACTCTCTGTCGTCGCTCTTGATCACCACGTTGGCACCAGCTTCAGAGAGCAGGGCCGCGTTGTACGGCGTGGCGTCGTAGGCTTCGACCTTGTAGGCCCACCAGTCGGCGAATGTGCTGCAACTGGCTCCGTGAGCGGCAATCTCCGGTGCGATCTTGTACCCCTCGAGAACATGCTGTAGCGACCAGACACGAATGCCCAGGTTTTCGGCCACCCGCAAGAGCATCAGGATCTCGTCGGCTCGATAGCAGTGGCTGTGAATGAACTTCTGATGGTTGACGATGTCGGCCAGAGCCTCGAGACGCAGGTCGCGTCGTGGAGGAAGCAGTTTGCCGCCATCGGTTGATTGCCGGGCTGCCCGGTACTGCTGCCAGCGTCGGCGGTAGTCGATCGCTTCCAGGAAGGCCCGATTCAGCGTCGCTTCGACTCCCATCCGCGTGTTGGGGAAACGAGTGGTGCGAAACTTGACGTTCTCTCCGAGGGCGAATTTGACCCCCTGAGGAGCGTCTGCGATGACCTGTTCCGAGGCCGTTCGGCCGTACTTCAATTTGACCACAGCGTCCTGGCCACCCACGACGTTGGCCGACCCGTGCAGCAGTCTCGCGGCGGTCACTCCGCCGGCCAGGGCCCGGAATTCGGAAACGTCCTGGGTGTTGATCACGTCCTTGACCCGCACCTCCGGGACGATCGACTGAGTGGATTCGTTGATTCCCTGTGTGATCTTGATGTGGCTGTGAGTGTCGATGATTCCAGGCATCACGAATTGGCCTGTGGCGTCGATGATCACGGTGCCGTTGCTGGCGTTCAGGTCGATGCCGATGGACGCAATCTTGCCGTTGCGGACCAGGATTGAATGGCCGGAGAGGGTGCGGCCGGTTCCCGTCAGGACGGTTGCGTTACGGATCAACACATTGCCACCGGTTGTCACAGACCTCCTCAGGCGGTCACTCTCGATTTCCGAGGGCCGCGTCGGTTCGTCGATGGTTGATCGAGGCAATGGCGGCGGTGGAGGCGAATGGGTTACCGGGGTGGCGGGGGCGGATGTGGCCGAGGGGCGTGGCTTGGCCGACTTGCTGTACTCGAACAGGATTCCGTCAACCAGCACGAAACGTACTCGGCTGCCGGAGTCTTCGAACCGCCCGGTCCAGAGTGCGATGTGTCCGAGGCGTCCGGGGTCGAGGGTGCCCAGGCGTTTGGGGAGTCCGAGGATGCGGGCCGGTCCGGTGGTCAGCGCAGCCAGGGCATCGGAGACCGACCAGCCGTGGGCAATCGCCTTACGGATCTCCCTCAGCAGTTCCCCTCGGTCTTTGAGTCCACGGGATCCCACGGCCAGCCCCAGGCCGCGACGTTGCAGTCGACCGATACCACGGACTCGCCGAAGCCAGTTCTGTCTCCTGTCGTGTTGGACCTTCAGGGGGTCGGCCAGCGAAGCGGTCAAATTGTCCGGTGAGGATCCCGGGCGGATCTTCGGTTCCGTACCGAATCGCATCGACAGCAGCAGGTCGAAGCGACCCTTCTCGAGTTGATCGAGACACTCGGCAGCCGAGTCGACTCCGAGCAGCACCGGGTGGATCTTGTGTTCGCGACAGAAGGCGATGGCCCGGTGAATGTCGTCTCGCGTGCCGACACGAAATGCGGGGCGATGTCGATGTGCAAGAACCTGGCCGAGAGCTTCGAGGACCTCGTCGGCCGGCGGTCGTGGAACACTCGGTACGGCCTCGGTGTAGAGCTGCCGATGCCGAGAAAATCGCCGGGCGTCCAAGAAGGCCTGGCGGAGGTGCGCGTGGGCACCCATCAGGGTGTTCGGGTAACCGTTGCCGCCGGCAGGTCGCAGGGCAAAGGTTGCCAGGGGCGGTTGGTTGACGATCGACTCCCTCGGAGGCAGGCCGGCAGTCGAAACCAGGGCGGTGGTGCCACTGGCGATCCGACCGTCGGGAACCACGTGCACACTTGTGAAACCCTGTTGGCGAATTCCCGTCAGACGACCGGCATCCAACTGGAGTGCTGAACTGGCGGCGAACTGGGGTGTCAGGCTCTTCCGGTTGTCTGGTCGCGTGGCGGCCAACACGTAACGAGAGAAATCGACCGGCCGCCCGGAAGGATTCGGCAGCGATTTGGTGGACAGCAGGTCACTGGCGTCGGCGTCAATGAACCCGGCATAGGCGATCAGGCCACTGCCGTCGACGATCACCGCCTCGGGGGGAACGACCGCTTTGGCACCGGCAGCCACGATCACACCGTCACGGATGACTAGCGTGCCACGGCGATCTTCTCGGCCCGGCGCCCGCACCAGCCGGGCTCCGGTGATCGCATACACTCGGGGACGAAATCCGGCGACGCGCCCGGTCGGGTCCTGTGCCAGGCTGCCATCCGGTGCCAGGCACAGGGCACCTAGCAGCAAGATGGCCAATGTTGGCAGGGGAGCGTTGTGAAGGCGTCGGGAACCTGTGTGTGGACTTCGCATCAGAGGACTCGGAAAAACGAGACAGATCGAGGAGAATTGGCGTAAAACCCAGCCTACCAGCGCGCCGAGCCAGCATGCCAGCGGAGGTGAGATGGGGGATGTGTGGGAAGTGGAGAGGAGAGGACCCGTCTCTGGAATTGACACCTCATGACGATGCAGTATCATGGTGGCAGTCTGAGAGCGGGCGGGGAATTCTAGGTCCCTGCTATCGATTCCAGGCGGACACCGTCCGGAAACGACGACGGATGACGCTCGAAGGCTGGCTAAATTCCCTATGCGGGATCCCTCGACACCGGGCGCCGGCTCGGGTTCTTCAGCAAGGTTCGGGTTGTTCCGGCCTTGGCTGCGGACTGAACTGGGCTTGGGATGGGTTCTGTCGGGTTCACAGCGCGGGTGTTTTCCTGTGCCGTGGATCAATCTGAACTGATCAGGGGACGGTCGGTCACCGGAGCAAGTCGGCAACGGCTTCAGACGTGATACGGCTTGTTCCCTCATTCAGCGCACATTTCGCAACGACCTGGAAAGGCTAGATGGCTGACCAAGACAACGGGCCCTCCTCCGAAGAGCCCCAGCAAACTTCTGGCGAGTCGATTCCCGAGACCCCCTCGGAATCCGTCTCCCCGACCCCGCCGTCCGAAGATCAGGGGGACCAATCTCCTCCGGCCGAGCGACCCTTGCCGGATGGGGCCGTTGCCATAACGGACGACGATGGAGAGATTCCCGATCCCAATGATTCGGGGATGCCACAACCCAACCGACGCCGTCGCCGACGCCGTCGCCGCCGTGGACGCGGTGGGCGAGGAGGAAACGGTGGTGGCGGTGGTGGGCGAGGTGGAGGACAGGGTGGCGGAGGCGGTGGAGGACAGGGGGGCGGTGGAGGACAGGGTGGTGGAGGCGGACAGGGGCGTTCTCGCAAGGACATCCCGGTCGTCGAAGGAGTGATTGAAGGTGTGCTGGAACTGCATCCCAAGGGATACGGTTTCCTCCGTGATCCGCAAAAGAACTACGCCTCACAGGATTCCGACCCGTTCGTCTCGAGTTCGGTTGTCGAACGCTTCGGGTTGCGGGCCGGAGGACTGATCAAGGGTGAAGTGGGGCCAGGCTCGAAGGGGCAGGGGCCACGGTTGAAGACGATCGAGACAGTGGATGGATTGACCGTCGAGAACTACCAGGAGGTGCCTCACTTCGACGATCTGACGCCGATCACTCCTTCGGAGAAGATCCGGCTCGAGACAGGGTCCAAGCCGGTGACAATGCGGGTGATGGACCTGCTGACACCCATCGGGAAGGGCCAGAGAGCTTTGATCGTTGCGCCGCCGAGAACCGGCAAGACGATGCTGTTGCAGGACATTGCCGACTCGGTGAGTGAGAACCACCCCGAGTTGCACCTGATGGTGCTGTTGATCGACGAACGGCCCGAGGAAGTCACCGAAATGCGGCGACGGGTCAAGGGCGAGGTGATTGCCAGTTCGATGGACCGCGAGGTCGAGAGCCACGTGCGGATCGGTCAGTTGATCATCGAGCGAGGCAAGCGGTTGGCCGAGGCCGGGCATGGCGTGTTCGTGTTGCTGGACAGCATCACGCGGACGGCTCGAGCCTTCAACAAGTGGGTCGGCAACACCGGGCGAACGATGAGCGGTGGGTTGGACATCAAGGCACTGGAGATTCCCCGCAAGATGTTCGGCACCGCGCGGCGATTCGAAGAGGGAGGGTCACTGACGGTTGTCGCCACGGCCCTGATCGAGACCGGCAGCCGGATGGATGACGCGATCTTCCAGGAGTTCAAGGGCACGGGCAACATGGAGATGATGCTCAGCCGCGATCTTGCCGACCGCCGCATCTGGCCGGCGATTGACATCACTCGTTCCGGGACGCGTCACGAAGAGAAATTCTTTTCCGAGGAAGAGTACGAGTACGTGACGATGATCCGTCGCCACCTGATCACGCTGACACCGGCCGATGCCATGGACAAGCTGATCAAGATGATGGAGAAGTTTCCGAGCAATGCGGAGTTCTTCGAGAAAGTTCGCATGATGATGTGAGGTGCTTGGGCCCTCTCATCCATCAGCGACGTGGTGGGGTGGGGCAGGTCACTGACGGCCGACAGCTGCATCTCAGACCGGCCGCAGGACCAGGGCGCGGCGAAGCTGTTTGTACTGGCCGGGGGCAACCAAGCAGACAAAGACCGTTCCCGAGTCGGTGTCGGTCCAGGCGGTCGTGCTGAATCGCCCCGATTTCGAGTACGTCGGACGAGCACTGCTCACATCGCCGGCCGCCGGTGATTTTTCCACTTCCTCGATCGGCACCGCCACCAACAGGCCGGCGATGGATCCTCGTCGTGCGACTGGAACCCGGAAGGACATCACCGCGACCGAATCCCGGTTGGGCCATCCTCGTGCGGGCCGATGCAGCCACGACGGGTCCCAACTGGGCGGCAATGGCGCACCACCCCGGGACTCGAGCCATTCGGGCAGAGCGGCCAGGGCTTCGTCGTCATAGACCGTTTCAAATTGCGTGTCAGGCCAGTTGCGGATTTGCTCGACGGTCAGGAGCCCGGGAGATTCCGGGCTCAAACGCCACGCCACACCGATACCAATCAACAACATCACCACCGCCGCATTCAACAGGCCATGACGAGCGGACGTTTGTTTCGATGGGGTCCTGTCGGATTTCACGGTGTCGGGTTGAAGCGGAGTGTGGGAATCGATTGCGGAGAGGATCCTGTCGGTTAGTCCCTCGGGGGGGATCGACGTGTCGCAGGAGCTGTCGGCGGCAGTCGTAAGGAAAGCCAGGTCCCAGTCTCGCCGCTGCAATACCTCCTGCCGACACCCGAGGCAGTTCTCCAGGTGTTCTCGTGCGGCGTCAAATTCGGAGTCGCCCCAGTCCGAGCCGTCCGGTCTTGCGGCGTCGAGTTGCAGGAGGGCGTCGTGGCATTTCATGAAGACGAGGCCTGGATTATCCGGTGTGGGCAACGCTGTGATCGGGCTCGAGGTCAAGTCGGCCGAGCCGTTCTCGGAGACGGGATTTTGCTCGAGACAGACGGCTCATCACGGTCCCGATCGGCAGGTCCAGCGATTCGCTGATCTCCCGATAGCTCATCTCCTCGAAAAAATACAGCACGATCGGGATCCGGAATTCCTCGGGGAGGGAGTCCAAAGCCAGCAGGATCGCTTCGCCGTCGACTTCCATTTTCGCGTGATCCGGTGCACTGGGTTCGCCGAGCCCATCGAGCGAAATTGTCGAGCCGCGTCGTCGGCTGCGAACCAGTTTCAGGAATTCGTTGCGGAGGATGGTACATAGCCAGGCGCGAACCTTGGTGGTGTCGCGGAGTTGGTTTCCGTGAGCGTGGGCAGCCAGGAACGTCTGCTGCACCAGGTCCTCGGCATCAGTCGAACAGCCGGACAGCCGCCTGGCGATCCCGAAAAGCAGGCCGGCGTATTGCTCGACCAGTTCCGCGAGATCCAGAGATGGTCCGGGGGTGTGGTCCCGAGACGTTCCCATCGGAATTGGAGATCCCTGGGTGGGTGAAGATATTCCCGGGAATCGGCTCCCGGCGAAGAGTCATCGTCGAATCCCGGTTGGAAGGGACACCCGACTTGGGATGAGACGCCCGGAGGGCTTGACGAGTTCCGCTGAAAATCGGGATACAGCGTGTCTTTGCAGGGGACGGAACGCCAATTCGACGATTGAATCGGAGCGGTGTTGGTTGTCAGTCCGGAAAAAGAATCGATAGACTCGGGAGCCTTCCAGGGAGACTTGGGAGCGGGGTGGGGATGAAATCTCCCCGGTTCGACAACGGGTGGTGTTGGTTCCGCCCGGACATTTTCAGTTGAACAGGAGTGTGCGGTCATGCGTTTCTTCTCGATCCTGTTGGCCGGTATTTTTCTTTCGGTGGTCGGCTGTGGCGGCGGTGACGCGACAGACGGTACGACGGGTGGAGCCCCGGGGCCCACGGGCGCGGATCTTGCTCCGGCCGGACTCGATCCCAAGGACATGCCCGTTGATGAGGTCAAGGATGATGACGGGAACGTCGTCGACCCGGGCGGCAAAGAGTCTCCTCCGGAAGGGGCGTCGGTGATTCCTGAGCAAGTCGGCAAGCAGTTCGGAGGTGGTGCCAGAAAGAAGGGGGCGGCGGAAGCCAAGAAGGAGACTCCCAAGAAGGAGGCACCCAAGAAGAAGGCCGACGGCGGCAAGAAGACGGAGAAAAAGAAGGGCTAGGCCCTGCTTGTCTCCGGAGACCATTTACCACCCCCGTGACCGTGCGCCGGTCGCGGGGGGGCTTTTCGTTTCCGACAGCCGCCGGAGTGGGGACACGGGGGAACCGCTACTCGATCGTGGCCTTCTGCACGGTCAGTTGCTCGAGCCGTTCGGGCACCGGGTCGGGCAACTCGGTCGAAGCGACGACCGACGGGCAGCCGTCGGCATCAGGGATCAGTTCCAGTGGCGGATCGGCCATGTCCTGGTGATAGAACCGGGCACTGGGGAAGATGTCGGCCGGGTAGGTGAAGTTGTCGAGCATGGCCAGGGCCACGCAGGCGGCCGAGCCGGTGGCGCTTTCCAGCATCCCGCCGACCCAGCAGGGGATTCCGGCCTGTTGGCAGACAT
>Ga0310344_10004657_pt1 | contig 10172 bp, 8 predicted proteins | sample HC15DNA20200_MG_FD_203801 | JGI IMG/M metagenome (GOLD analysis project Ga0310344, IMG submission 203801) | Marine microbial communities from station ALOHA, North Pacific Subtropical Gyre - HC15-DNA-20-200_MG | ecosystem: Environmental > Aquatic > Marine > Oceanic | place: Pacific Ocean: North... | reverse complement strand
GGCGATGTTAATTTCATAGAGTTGATCCGAGACAATCCCTGGGATTAGTAAGGCGATCACTGGTGCGACAGCAAACGGAAGTATTGAGGTTAATCCTCGGCTCACGCTGAGGATGACAATGGTCACGATGGCAAGATAGATCCACCCGAGCTCTTTCAGGCCAATCGGTTCAAAGATCCATACCCTGAATGTCTCGGGCGGAGCCGCAAAGAAGAGTGATTTGGATCCTGCGAAGAACAGGTATTCGGTGGGTAAACGGAGGAAGTGCTCGGGCGTAAGAGCGAAGTTGGAACGTTGACCCACTTCGCTGCCGAAAAACAAGGCTGAATAGGTGCCGTCGGGGATCACGATCAAAAGGGATGCAATTCCAACAAGACTGGTGAAGGTGATAGCCAATCGCCAGTTTCCGCGGATCGCGAGTCCGATAGCTGTAGCAAAAAGGGTTGCTGCTGCAACAGGAAATATTTGCTCTGCGACTGCACCAGCCGTCGCGAGTGTCATAGCGGCCAATAAAACTCCGACTCGGCGTCGATTGGCCGAGTTGCCGAGCGTTGACGTGAGAAAGACAGCGCCAGAAGCAGCGCTCAGGCCGACTATTACGGTGTAGTCGTTCCCAGGTGCAAGGATTAGGCCATGGCCTAACACGTATCCCTCCGCTATATCCCTCTTTACGGTCGCGAGGCCGTAGGCGATTGAAGTACTTAGGGAGTCGAATGGGGCTTTCCATATGCCGAGGAAATTCGCGGGTCCTGCGGTGAGAAAGAGGACGGATCCGAAAAGGCCGGATATGTATGACCGAAATTGGGAAAGTGCCGCGAATAGTCCACCCGCGATCGCACAGATGGATGCCAGTACTGTTATTACGGTCGCTGGATAAAGACCAGCGCCAGATGCTCGCATTAAGGCCGCTGTCCAAACTTGTGCAGCGTGGCGATAGAGGCGTTGATGATCTGGTGAATAGGGATCCATGACCGGCCACGAACTTTCAGCAGCGTGAGCTGCCATAGCCATGCGCACAGCCAAATTCTCGTGCGTAGAACCAGTCCATACGCTTGCGCCGAGATCCACAACTGTTCCGACCGAAATTAAGCCTAGGATCGAGAGGGCAAGAATGGACCACCCGAGATGAATGTCCCAAAGATAAGCGTGGTTTCTTAGGGCAACAATCGCGTAGATTGCCGGTGGCACGGCAATCACGAAGACGAGGGTGACGACCGTATCTATGGACAATACTCGCAGGAGGGTGATTAGGACAAAGATCGATAGGGCATGACCTATAGCCAAACCTCCGCCGACGATTATTGGGAGGCGGCGCTCGTTGGGCAGTAACCAGGCCGTAATCCCGCATCCAGCGAGCATAGGAAGTAGCGCTAGGAGGACGACTCGGACGATCTCAAACAATTCCGTCACCACCTGCCACCATCAATACGGTCTAAATTCGAGTGTGTTCGACTGCAGTTCTCGGCGTCGTCAATGGAGCAACGTTTTTGTAGCCCTTCGAGTTCATCCAGCGCATCTCTAGATAGTGCCGATATCGTGACCTTAGATTGGACACAAGGGGGGCATTCCATTACCGGATGATTATGGTTCAGGTGACGTCCGAAATGGTGATCTCGTTTTGTCGGGTGCCAAGACGGTGACCACGATAGCTAGTGTCACAATCCATACCCATTGCGCGACGAAAGAATGAATCGCTGTGACGATTTCGTTCGTTAGGCTCATTGCATTGGCAGCGCCGACCCAGAATTCAACGATGATGAGGTGGCTAGCGACGATTCCGAGCCTTGCAGCCTCTGGAAATTTGTTCCGTACCTTATGAAGACGCCATGCTGTGAGGAGTACAAGCAATGAGGCCACAGCGGCAAGCACTCGGTGGATCATATGGATGGCCGGTCCGTGTCCTTGATCACCGACGGGGATTATCTGGTTGCCGCACAAAGGCCACTCGGGGCACGCTACACCTGCATATGAGCTTGAGGTATAGCCACCAGCTGCAATAACAAGTGCTGTTGCTGTGGCCGCTGCTATCGGCAACCAAAACATTGGTTGGAAAGATGCAGGACGTGTGGAATTCGATCGTGTGATCCTGATTGATACGAAGGTCAGCAGGCCTATTAGCGTGGTGGCTGAGACTAGGTGGGCGGTCACTATCCAGGGAGGTAGTTCTTGGAGTACGGCTGCAGCGCCCAGCAGTATTTGAACAACAAGCAGGAGGATGAGCGCGATGCTGGCGGTTCGAAGGGAGGCTGAAGTCTGTTTGTTTACCAGCGTTAGGATAGCCGTGCTTAGGATCATGAGTCCGCCGATGGTGGCGAGGATTCGATGGCTGTATTCGATGATGGCCTTAATGTTGCCTGGGGGTGGTGTGAGTGATCCGTGACATAGGGGCCAATCTGGACATCCGAGACCGGAACCGGTAGCACGAACGATCGCACCCTGAGTCGCAAGTACCGTCGCAAATACAAGCGCGATGAGTGAGACGGTTCGTACGGTTTGGCCTTCTCGCAATTTAAGACGATCGATAAGCCCAGGTTTTTCTCGTCCGGTCTTGGAGGTGTCGCCACCTCGGTCTTTGCGAAATGCGACGCGGTCCATTTGCGACATCAGCGGGAGGCCGAATGAAGGAACGCACGCTCATCTGGCGTGGTTCCAGCCCAACGGAAGAACTTAACGGAGATCACACTCCAAAGAACAGCAGTTCCGCCGAGTTTCATGATGAGGCCACCGATTCTCTGATCCGCGACCGTGGATATACCGAACGGGTTTGATGCCAGGGCGTATGCGGGGTATATGGGGTCCGAGGCGAATACAAAAATTGAACTGAGAAGACCCATGGGCAATGTGAGTATGAAGAGATAAAACATCTGGATCGGTGTGCTTGCCGCTGGTGCGGCTCTCGTTCGGCTCGCCACGGGCCACCACATCACGATTGCTGCCAGAATTATCGTGATGTGTGCCGTGTCGTGAGTGATTCGATCCCGTAACGTTGCTTCGTAAAGCGTTGGTAGATGCCAGACCCAGAACACGGACGCTCCGATCAATCCGGCCACTATTGGTTTGGTTAACCACCGGACTATTGCATGGATCAGGCGCGTTCGCATCAGTGGGTTGAGCATCCACTCAGGAATACCGAGTATGAGTAGAGGAGGTCCTATAAGAGCCACCATTATGTGTTGGGTCATGTGGACGCTGAAATAGGAACTGCTAAGCGTGTCGATGGGTGGGTGGAGAGCGGCGAAAAATATGGCTATACCAAATGTGAATAGTCCAATGCGCCACGGTGATACAGGATCGGGTCGATCAGGATTCCAAGGTCCGATTGCGTACAGATAAGTGGCGAGTATTACTCCGGTGCCGAGTGTGAGTTCTGGAACGAGGTAAAAGGTCATCGCAAGGTCCGTGCTCTATTTGAGGCTGCAACAGGCCATCGTGCGCCTATTACGGTAGTTGTGAACACCTCTGACACGGCCCCTGTGCTAGCTAGCTGCCGATGTGCGGCTTACGCTCCCGACAGCGTGAAGATGAAAAAGAGGATGAGCACGATGCTGGATGCAATGATGAATGGGAACATAAAGAGTGCTGTGAAGAGACGGCTATCCTCTCTAAGGTGCATGTAGTAGGCGACGACGCCGATCCCTTTCACGAAGGATAAGACCAACAGCGAAGCGACTACTCCAGGTCGTGTTAGAGCGTCACGAATCTCTGGACGGCTTGGGATCACAATTTCGATAATCGTGATTACCGTCAGTACGACGGCTACGACAAGGTATTTGGCGTAACCATGTCGGTGTTCGGCACCGTGTGCCGTCATACTGACCTCAGTTTCATAATGCGGATCGACATAATAGGCATTAGACGAGGTATATCAAGGTGAAAATCGCCACCCAGACTAGGTCGACGAAATGCCAGTAGAGACCCACAAACTCGATGCCCCACATGTCAGAGCCGGATTTGAAGCGTCCGCGATAGCTGTAGACGAACACGGTTGTGAGCCAAAGAACTCCAATTGCAACATGTGCACCATGGAATCCAACTAAGGTAAAGAATGATGCTCCAAACAAATTTGTGGAAGGGGTGAGTCCGTGGTGTACGAACTCTGAAAATTCATACACCTGGCCGCCCAAGAAGACGATTCCCATCAGGATGACAAGTCCGAGCCATATGCGACCCCAAACAATTGATCCGTTCCGGAATGCCGCGAGTGAAAGCACCATTGAGAGACTGCTTGTCAATAGCACAAAGGTCGTTACTGATGTGAGTGCCAGGTCAAGAATTTCTTGGCCCTGTCCGCCTAGAGTGTTGTGCTTGTTGATCAGCATGACGAGGATGAAGCAACCGAAGAACATCGTTTCAGATCCCAGAAAAGCCCAAACTGCAAGCTTGCGATTGTCGAGGCCTGTCGAGGAGTGATGCTCGTGTTCGACGTGGGAAGGGCTACTCACGCCGCTGGCTCCTCAATCCATCCAAACAGCGAGATGCCAAAGATCATTGCGCCGAGCAAGATCAACACTTGGTGGAAAATTAGGCCACAGGCCGCAAGAACAAGCCCAGCAGCGAGCAAAATAGGCCAGTACGACGGGTTTGGCATGTGAATATTGGAATGGCTGGCATTCGGGTCATGTTCCAACGTTGGATTGTCGGCGCCGGTGTGGCCGCTCCCGCGCTTTGCGTCCCAAGCTGGGTATTGACTATTGACGACAGGTATTTCCGCGAAGTTGTAGACAGGCGGAGGGGACGGAATCGTCCATTCTAAGGTCCCACCGTCCCATGGATCTGAGCCTGCTACTTCACCGCTTCGCGTTGAACGTAAAGCATTGACAGCGAACACAACGATTGAGAGGGCGATCATAAATGCGCCAATCGTGGATAGCATGTTCCATAAATCAAATCCCATGTCGGATGGGTAGGTGTGGATGCGACGCGGCATACCGTCGATTCCAAGAAGATGCTGGGGAAGGAACGTCAAATTGAACCCCAGCATCATCAGGATGAAGTGTACCTTTCCCCATCCGTCATGCATCAGCCGCCCCGTGATTTTTGAAAACCAGTGGTAGATGCCGGCAAACAAGCCGAAGACAGTGCCGCCAAATAGCACGTAGTGCAGATGGGCGACGACGAAGTAGGTATCTTGCGTTTGTGAGTCGATTGGTGGAGATCCCAAGATCACTCCACTAAGTCCGCCAATGATGAACATAGCGACCATGCCTATTGCGAAGAGCATTGGGGTTTTAAAACTGATCGAACCACCGTAAAGAGTGGCAATCCAATTAAATATTTTGACACCTGTCGGGACGGCAATTGCCATTGTTGAGATAGCGAATGCGGTGTCAGCAATAGGTCCAAGTCCAACAGTGAACATGTGGTGGGTCCAGACGCCGAATCCAAGCAGCGCAATTGCCGCACCTGAATAGGCCACAACAGCGTAGCCAAACAGCGGCTTGCGGGAGAAAGTCGGAAGAATCTCGGAAACGATGCCCATCGCTGGCAGGATCAAGATGTATACCTCGGGATGACCGAAGACCCAGAACATGTGCTGCCAGAGAATAGGATCACCGCCACCACCGGGTAAAAAGAAGCTTGTCGATAGGTAGCGATCAAAGATCAGCAGAATGAGACCAACCGTGATCGCGGGGAACGCAAAAATGATTAAGAAGGCTGTAATCATCGACATCCAGACGAACATCGGCATCCGGTTCAAGGTCATACCCGGAGCACGCATGTTGATGATCGTCACTATGAAATTGATCGATGCCAAGATTGATGAGATGCCGAGAATCTGGAGGCCGAAAGCCCAGAAATCAATTGCATGTGTGGATTCGAATTGGACGGCGGTGAGCGGTGCGTAACCGAACCATCCGGCGTTTGGTGCGCCACCAGCGACAAAGCTTATGTTGATGAAAATTCCACCAAATAGATAGATCCAGTAACTGAGAGCGTTGAGGCGTGGGAATGCAACGTCACGAGCCCCAATCATCAACGGAATGAGAAGATTGAAGAACGCGGCGCTGAGTGGCATGAGAGCCAAAAAGACCATGGTTGTACCGTGCATCGTGAACAGTTCGACGAAACGATCTGGCGCTACGATGTCCAACTCGGGTCTCGAAAGCTGTAGGCGCAGCAACAGTGCTTCAAGGCCTCCAACCAGGAAGAAGCCCAGGGATGTCACTAGATAGAGCACAGCGATCCGCTTGTGATCTACCGTCGTAATCCAGCTCCAGGCTGTCCCCGAGAAGATGCGCGTGTCTGGGACGTTCGCGCTCAGCGTTGCCATGCGACAAGTCTCCTACTCATATCTAAGTTTTCTGAGGTCACGTACACGGCTAAGTCAAACCTTGTAGGTAGGCGACGAGCGCGTCGATTTGATCCTCAGTTAGAGATGGAATCACCATGCGATTTCCAGGTTTGACAGCCTGAGGGTCCTGTAGCCACTGACGTAAGCCATCGGTGGTGTTGGGTAGGACGCCGGATGCAATATGGCTGCGTCCGCCAACGTGTGTGAGGTCGGGTCCAATCGTTCCTTGTGCGTCAGTTCCCCGGATAGTGTGGCATGCGACACAGCCTCCGGATGCGAGCAAGGTCTCCCCTGTTCGTGCCAGTTCGCTTGCCGGCTGCGTTCTATCGTCGAGTTGCCTTTGTACCCACGCATCAAAATCTGCCTGCGATTCCACAACCACGGTGAATTTCATCAAGGCGTGGGCGGTCCCGCAGAATTCGGCGCATTGGCCTTGGAATGTCCCGACGACTTCCGGCCGAATAACGAACTTGTTTGTTCGCCCCGGGACCATGTCGAGTTTCCCACGCAATCGCGGCACCCAGAAGCTGTGTAACACGTCCTTGCTCTGTAGTTGAATTTCCGTGCTCGTGTTGACGGGCATATGCAGTTCGTTGGCCGTCACCACGCCAAGGTCCGGATACACGAACTCGAACCACCATTGATGGCCGGTTGCCTGAATTGTGAGATCACCGGGCTTTGCCGCTTGCGCATCATCGAAGATTTTGGGGACGGTGAGTACGGCCACGACTGCGATGAGGATGGCGGGTGCGATTGTCCACGCGATTTCAAGGCGTGTGTGGCCGTGTGTCTGGGCTGGCAGGCCATCCCCACGCCGTCGTCGGTATCGGATTAGGATGTAGACAAGTGCGCCTTCGACGACAACGAAGACCGCCACGGCTGCCCAGAATACAAACTGTAGAAGCCAGAGCGACCTGCGTGCGCTCTCGGTAGTTGGTTCGAGTGTCGTCTGTGGAGTTGTGCCACACGCTGTGAGCGCGGCAATTACAAGAGGAGCCGCTGCGAGAGCGAGGAGTCCATGAAGGGCTGCTCGAGGCATGCTATTGCGTTGTTGCGGACTTAGTGCGGGGAGCACGAAGCCTTTCGCTGCTACTTATTGGGCTCAATTCACCACGGGTTCTGAACTAGCGACTTACTAAGTCAGTAGTGCACGGCGGCTAGCGTAGCACGGGGCAGTGACTACCATCCCTATAAACGGCATCTGTTCGGAACGACAACATGACAATCGTATTGTTGGTGCGTCACTTTTAGGGCTAATGGATCGAATACTAGAGCTTGGTTGCTTGACACTGATTTTCAGCCGGTGCTAGCGTTCATACCAGATCGGGTGTGTGCTTTGTCGCTGCGCCCGAGTAAGCATCCCAGTCGATTCCCCGTGGTGCTTCTTCATTCGTTTCATGATTTTTCTGTACCGCAACACATGTGTGTGTCTATATGTCTGTCCAACTATGAGTGAAAAAGTTTGAGTGATACCCCATCAGGACCACAGCTGCGATTTAGATCGCACATGGGGTCATGCTCAGAGTTGATGGGAGTTGTTGTGATTGGTGGTAGACGCTGCGTGTTAGGAGGGTCGTATGTCTGACGGCGATGGTCGGTCTGGTGGCATGCGTCGTTCCCGGAGGTCAAATCGTGGTCGTCGTGGTCCTCGTGGTCCTCGTCAGATCCAGCCCGATCCTGGGCATGAATGGATGGAGCTCGAGGAAAAGTCTATGGACGAACTTCGATCGATCGCGGCCGACCTAGAGGTCACGCTTAACGGTGATAGCGATCATACGAAGGAAGATCTTGTAAACCTGGTTCTCCAGGCTAGGTCGGAACGGGACGGATCACTATTCCTTGAGGGCTTGCTTGAGACTGTTGATGAAGGCTATGGCTTCCTTAGAAGGGAAGCACATTGGACGCCGAGTAACGACGATGTGTATGTGTCTCAATCCCAAATTCGGCGCTTCACTCTGCGAACGGGTGATCTGGTGAGTGGTCAGGTGCGACCAGCGCGGGATGGTGATCGGTATGCAGGTCTAGTTCGTGTGATGGCGGTCAATGGAATCGATCCTGAAAAGACGCGCACCCGGCCGCAGTTCGAGCAGATGGTTCCGATCTTTCCGAACGAGCAACTTGTTCTCGAGCATGAGGCGCGCGAACTCACGTCGCGCATTGTTGACATTATTTCGCCCATCGGACGTGGTCAGCGTGGTTTGGTGCTTTCACCTCCTAAGGCGGGTAAGACCGAGCTGATGAAACGACTCGCCCGCTCGGTCTTGAATAACTACAGCGATGTTCGTGTCGTAGTTGCGTTGATTGGCGAGCGGCCAGAAGAAGTAACCGATTGGACACGTCATGTGACCGGTGCTGAGGTCATTAGCTCAACTTTTGATGAACCGCCGCGGAGCCACACACGCGTCGCAGAGCTCACGTCGGCTCGGGCAAAGCGGATGGTTGAAGCGGGCGAAGATGTGATGATTCTGCTCGACAGCATTACCCGGCTCGTTCGTGCGTACAATCTAGTCCAGCCTTCTAGTGGACGCACGCTCTCAGGAGGTATTGAACCTCAGGCGCTTTATCCACCTAAGAGCTTTTTTGGAGCCGCCCGAAATATTGATGGTGGTGGAAGCCTTACCATTATTGCGTCCTGTCTTATTGAGACGGGAAGCCGAATGGACGAGGTCATTTATGAGGAATTCAAGGGCACAGGTAACTGGGAACTTATTCTTGATCGGCGGCTGGCTGAACGGGGCAGTTTCCCTGCTGTAAATGTTCTGAGTTCTGGTACCCGTCGGGTTGAGCTTATGTTGGACGAGGACAAACTAAAATATTTTTGGATGCTGCGTCGTATGCTCAATGCGCTTGATTCGCACGATGCTTACGATTCCACTGAGCTTATGTTCGATCGAATGAAACGAACTGAGACCAATAAAGAGTTTTTCGCTTCGTTCAGTGAGTCGGGTGGGCGTTAAATATATGGTTGGTGCGTCACTGTTCAGGAGTGTCTACTGATGCCGAATCTCCAGGTTGTGTTGCTTGAGGATATACCTGATCTTGGGAATATCGGAGATATCCGATCGGTCGCTGCCGGGTATGTGCGTAACTACCTTCTTCCAAAAAAGCTGGTGGTTCTTGCATCCGAGCGTCGGTTGGCAGACAGCCAATTCCATGCTTCCCTTGAGCGCAGGCGACAGGATGCTGAGCGCCAATTGGCAGAGGGTATAGCCGAAGTAGTTCAGGGCTCTACAATTACGTTGGCTGTGCAGGTAGGTGATAAAGGACGCATGCATGGCCAAATCACGAATCAGGATGTTGCGACTGCTCTAGCGGAGCAGTTGGGTGTCGAGATCGACCGTCACGGCATCCAAATCGACAGTCCAATTCGATCTCTGGGCAGATATCTTCTGCCGATCAATGTGGCTGTAGGACTCAATGTTTCCGTAACTCTGGAGGTCGTAGACAAACAGGAAGAAGAGGAAGCGGAAGAGGAAGCGGAAGAGGAAGCGGAAGAGGAAGCGGAAGAGGAAGCGGAAGAGGTTCAGCTCCCGTCTGAATCGAATGAGTTGGATGTTGAGGATGACGAGGAAAACTAGTGGCTCGTGTGGCTCGCTTTAATGCGTAAATACGAAGAGCAAGACTGGCTTAGTGACGGTCCGGTTACGATTGTCACTGGGGATAACCTCTTGGCTGATGTGGACAACTTGTTTGGTCGAGGATGATTTCTCAGTGCAGCACATATAGGTTTGTTGGCTGATTTGGCAACGGCAATCTTGGCTTGTAGGCGCCGTACCTTGTGAGCAGTGTGGATATTGTGGACAACCTATAACTGCTCACTCGTTCATTAATGATTCCTGTTGTCTCTTGAGTGTCTGGCAATACGCTCATATGGTCACGT
>Ga0310344_10004656_pt1 | contig 10173 bp, 5 predicted proteins | sample HC15DNA20200_MG_FD_203801 | JGI IMG/M metagenome (GOLD analysis project Ga0310344, IMG submission 203801) | Marine microbial communities from station ALOHA, North Pacific Subtropical Gyre - HC15-DNA-20-200_MG | ecosystem: Environmental > Aquatic > Marine > Oceanic | place: Pacific Ocean: North... | reverse complement strand
GGCGCAACTCACGGCCACCGTCACAGACTCAAACGGCGGGACCATCAATGATGCCCCGGTGGTATGGGAGTCATCGAACGCTGCGGTTGCGACGGTATCATCTTCGGGATTGGTCACGGCCGTAGGCCCGGGAACTGCTACGATCACAGCGACGTCCGGATCGGTCAGTGCAACTGCAAGTGTGACGGTCGCTCAGGTGGCTGCAGCTTTAACACTGTCCGGGTCCACGCTGTCCTTTGCTTCGCTTGCTGATACGACTCGACTCACGGCTACTGTCACCGACGCGAACGGCGAGACAATGGTTGGGGCCACGGTAACGTGGGCTTCATCGAACGCTGCAGTTGCTACCGTATCATCCACAGGCCTGGTGACTTCAGTTGCTCTCGGAACGGCTACGATCACAGCAACGTCCGGACCAGCCAGTGCGACCGCGAGTGTAACGGTCGCTCAGGTGGCTGCAGCTTTAGCTCTATCCGACTCCACGCTGGCATTTGCTTCGTCTCCTGCTACGGCGCAGCTCACGGCTACTGTCACCGACGCAAATGGCGAGACAATTGTTGGTGCCCCAGTGATATGGACGACATCAAACGCTGGGGTCGCGACGGTATCATCCACGGGTGGTGTTTCAGCCGTAGCTGGGGGAATCGCTACGATCACGGCGACGAGCGGGTCCCTGACTGTGACGGTACAGGTTTCCGTAGCGCAGCCGATTATTTCGTTGTCCGACTCGACACTGTTGTTCCCTTCGGTGGGTGATACGACACGGATCTGGGCTACCGTCTCGGACGCGAACGGCGACCAGATATCTGGGGCCACCGTAACATGGGCTACATTGAACGCTGCAGTTGCGACGGTATCATCCACAGGCCTGGTAACTTCAGTAGGCCTTGGCACAGGAACGGTCACAGCAACGGCCGGACAAACAGTTGCGACCGTGAGTGTACTAGTGGTTAACCCTCCTGTGGTTCAACTTGATACTGTCCCGAGTCATACGAACCAAGCTCCCTTCCCGCTTTCAGGATCGACAACCGCAAGCTCAACCATAACAGTTGAAGGCGGTACTAGTACTGCGACAGGCACAGCAGATGCGCAGGGCGCATTCGCTGTTTCTGTGCCTCTTGATCCTAACGAAGAGAATAGTCTGTCGATCACTGCGACTAACACGGCCGGACTTACGAGTGATACGGTCACCTTGACCCTTATCCATGATGATGTGTTACCCAGCTACAGGATGACCCGGCCGAATGATGGGGATTCCCTACCATCGCCTGGATTCGTCCTGTCGAGTGAGTTCAGTGATGTGGACGGAAGTATCGATAATAGTGGTCTGGTTATGATCGCAGACCGACCTTTGATTGGGCTCCTTTCGCAAGATGGAATCCAGGCGACAGGTGCCGAGGCGGGAGAGAATTTCGGTCACGCATTCAGCTTCAGTGATGCTGGATCAGGTTGGACGATTGCGGAGCTCAGGGACGATGGCTCATACGCCTTTACTGGCGGCGAAACGACAATAATTGGTCACGCAAAGGATCATGCCGGTAACGTCTCTCAGTCCGATACGGTTACCGTCACATTTCCCGCTCTCTCGCATAGATTACTCGTGATTAACTCGACTGCCGCGCCTGGCGCGACAGAGCATGTCGTACCGATTGGCTTCACCAGCTTTGGGCCCATGGGTGGCGTGCAATTTTCCATCAGCCTGGATCCGTCCCTCTTAACAGTCGACTCGATCTCGTCAGAAGGACGAGCACCTTCCGCCCCGTTTTTCGAAGTTTCGGATAACGGTCAGGTAGATATTGTATTGGTTGACCTAGGTGGTGATCCGATACCAGAGGGAAGCGATGTCGTCATCAACATTTATACTTCCGTCAGCGCACAAGCGACGGCTCAAGATGTGGCATTGACTCTTTCAGACGTCGAAGTAGTAAACCAAGCCGGTAATCCGGTGGGCGTAATCTTGCAAAATGGAATCATAGAAATCCGTGAATAACAGCTTAACCTCGCTGATCGGAACAGAGCGAAAGGAAGATCACAGTGGTATCTAGCTCTTTAGTCCCCAGAGACAGGCCTATTCTCGGCCTTTTGGCAGCCACCCTTCTGCTCGTTGGTTTTGTGCCAGAAGCAGTCGTGGCTCAGGATGCCGAGTTCGTTCCCGACCGAGTGATCGTTAAGTATCGACCCGGCGCAACCGCGAATAGAGGTATTGAGCTTGGCGCAGCAGTTGGTGCTCAGATGATCCAGCAGCTGCCCAGTATCAACGCAGAAGTCATGACTGTACCCGAGGGGTGGGATGTCGAGGAGACAGTCCGCTGGTATGAGGGCCAGTTTGGAGTCGAATATGCAGAGCCCGACTACCTGGTATACCCTATTGAAACTTTGGCGTCACCTCCTAAAAGCCTTTTCGGGAACACTCCACCCCTGCCCTTCGCTACAACGCCCGATGATCCTAGATACAGTGAACAGTGGGCACTCCATAACACCGGTCAGACAAGTGGGCGTGACGATGCTGACATCGATGCACCTGAGGCTTGGGATCTCACGAAGGGAAATGACACGATCATCGTCGGAGTTATTGATACCGGCGTGCAAGTAGCTCACCCCGATCTACTAGCCAACATATGGGTCAATACAGGTGAGACCGCCGGTGACTCAATAGACAATGACGGCAACGGTTACGTAGATGACATCAATGGTTGGGACTTCGCCAACAATGATGCCAGCGTCTACGACGATCCCGATATTGACGACCACGGAACGCACGTGGCTGGCACTATTGGCGCTGCGACCAACAATGCTTTAGGCATTTCGGGCGTTGCGTGGAACGTGAAGATCATGGCCCTCAAGTTCCTCCATAACGGTGGAAGCACCTCGAACGCGATAACCGCGATCGAGTACGCCCAGGCCAACGGCGCCCACATGACAACCAATAGTTGGGGTGGAGGCGGGGCCTCGCAGGCTCTCCAAGACGCGATCGAAGCGTCCGGGGCTGCTGGCATGCTGTTTATGGCCGCCTCAGGCAACTCGGGCTTGGATGCTGATGCTACCCCAATGTACCCCGCCGCCTATCCGTCGGATAACATCGTTTCCGTAAATGCAACGGATCACAATGATGACTTGGCTAGTTTCTCGAACTACGGACTGACCAGTACTGATATGGGGGCTCCTGGAGTAGCCATTCTGAGTACTATTCCAGACGGAGCATACGCATCATTTAGCGGCACTTCGATGGCAACACCGCACGTTACAGGGGTAGCCGTCCTCGTACATGCAATGTTTCCCTCGTTAACTCACCTAGAGGTGAAGGAACGGCTCCTGTGGAGTGGTGATCCGGTCGATGCACTTGTAGGCAAGTCAGTAACCGGTCGGCGGCTCAATGCCTATAACGCCCTCGAGGAAGACTCGATACCACCCAATGCCGTCGCCGACCTTGCTGTGGGTCCAGATCCGGCATCGATGGCTATTACCCCTCTTGCCGGTACCTCTCTAAGACTGCAGTGGACAGCTCCTGGTGATGACGGAGCGACAGGAACAGCAGGCGGTTACGACCTGCGGTACGCAACAACAGCCATAACAGACTCGACAACGTTTGCTGCAGCAATGCGCGCGACGGGGCTACCTCGTCCTGAAGTGGCGGGCACGGCCCAATCTGTTACGGTCCGTGGCCTTGATCCGGAGACTGACTACTATTTCGCAATCAAAAGTACTGACAACGTAGGAAATCAATCCGCTCGATCGAATTCTGCGACCGGTGCAACGGGCAAGGTGACGGTGGTCTTCGAAGACGGTGCCGAGACCTCTGCTAGCGATGCGCTTTGGACCAGAGATGCACCCTGGGCCCGAACGATAGAAGACGCAAGCCCCTCAGATGCCACCACCCCACTCGGCGGCGACTGGAGTTGGACGGACAGTCCCGGAGGCCAATATGGCAACGGTGTGAATACTAGCCTCACGTCCAATGCTATATCGCTTTTGGGGGTCTCGAGCGCCATCCTCCAATTTGATCACCGATACGATATCGAAGCTGGCTGGGACTATGGATATGTGGAAATCAGTACGGACGGGTCATCCTGGACCGAGCTGGAGCAGTACACCGGCACCCAATCCACTTGGACAAGCAACTCGATTGATCTTGGTGCTTACGACGACCAACCAGCAGTCTTGGTACGGTTCCGACTGGCCACCGACGGTAGTGTCATAAGGGACGGCTGGTATGTAGACGATGTAAGGGTGATCGGGGAAGTGGACGCGATGCTGGCGTTAAACATCAGCCTAGACGCATCGGGTGATACCGCCTTGGTCAGCCTGAGCCTCGATAACAAAAACAAAGTTGTGGGACTAAGCTACCAACTGTCCTGGGGTAACGCTGCCAACGTCAGCGGTAACAACCTCCTCTCTTACGATTCGAGTAGTGTCACCGCACGAGTTTCAGGACTTGCACATTCCGTCGAGGTGAACACCGATACTGATGTGCTCACAGGAATTTTGGTCGACGCCTCAGGCTCTGGCAGTATCGCTGCAGGAGACGGCGCAATCATTGACTATAGATTCCCGCTACGTTCGGACCAGTACGCTACGGATGCAGTCTTTGTGGATGTTCAGGCAAGCGGGATTCCAACACAGGGTGTGTTACCGAACATATCCCTGAGCATTCCGTTCACCCTCCCACAAACCATGATGTCTGACTCCGTTGGTAATCCTCTGCAAGCTGGTCGCTCCGGTGCGACCTTTAAAATTGACAGTATCATCAACGCTGATGTCGACATGAGCGGCGCGGTCAATGTAGCTGACATTGTGAGTACGATTGATTTCTATCTCGGCCGTACCCAACCCAGTGCCCTGCAAGTGATCATAGCAGACACGTATCGGGACGAACTCCTCAATGTGGTCGACATTGTTCGTGCAATAAACATTGTACTGGGGCGTTCGATAGGTACTAGTTCCCAATCAGTGTCCCTGCTAGCCTCTGGTCAGCAACAAGGTAAAGAGCTAGGCAGAAATCTCGATGTGGCAGTGCAATCAGATGCCGGAACAGGCAGTGCCCTAGTAGCAGATATCCCCGCTGGGGTGGTCGGACTTGAGCTTGGCATCCAGCACGACCCATCTAGTATTTCGGATGCCCGCCTGCTGCTAGAGGACGATCGTTTTGAGATCGTCAAGAAGATTGGGACAACGAGCTCGAGCTTCATGATTTATAGCACAAACAACTCTCCACTCCCATCGGGTACTCAGCCAGTGCTCGCACTCGAACTCAAATCCGCATCAGGAAGCGACATCAATGGGTCGGGTAGCTCCTTCTATTTGAGTGAGGTGCTCGGGGTGGACGCCTCTGGGTTCCCGGTCTACCCAAGTGTTGATCCGATGCTAGCAGTCCAGGATTTTCTTGGAGAACCAAGTCTCGCTCCCTCGCAGAAGCTGCAGCTGGATCGCCGGGGTAATAGCGATGGAGTGTACAATCTTGGAGACCTGCTATCCCTAATCCACAGAGCTGGATTATTCCCTAACAACGCAGGACTGGAGGTGACACGATGAACCGCCGCACATTTGGGGTATCGGCTATGGTCATCGCATCCCTGCTCGCTGGCTGTGACGATGACGAGACAGGCGCCCTGAGTCTTCCAGATGCTTCCCCTCCGGGCTGGCTAGAACTTCGCCTCACAGGTGCGCCCGGGGACTCAGAAGCTCTGTTATTCGAAGTTGTTGGGGGGCCGGTCGATTCTGTTGCTTCAGAGAACCACAGGGTATTCAGCAACACCCAGAGTGCTGATCAACTGAGGGTTCTGCTTGTGGGGGATCTCACCAATGATGTGGTAGCCAAAGTCTGGGTCCCAAATCCTTCAGCGGTCGATCAATATGAAATCATGCTGGAGCAGGCCGCTAGCGGACAGGAGTTTCAGCAACAATCTGTCTCAACCTATTCGCTGAACTTAGAGATTCCTGCCAGGCCCTAACTTAGATAGGCAGGGCCTTCGCCTTGAGAGGATCGGAGTTTGCTGGCTTCAGACAGGTCATTATACAGCTACGCTTTCATTAGCCTCTTGGCATGTAGTGGCGCTGGAGGAGAGCAAGCCTTGCAAGGTCCTCGGCCAGTCAGCAACGCGCAGGAAGTAGTCTCTCTAAGCACTGATAAAGAGATCTACGCTGCCGAAGACGTCATTGAATTGACGCTGGAGCTGGAAAACAACTCCGACCAGCCCCTAATGCTAAACTTCTCAACCGGCCAGAGATACGAATTCACAATCTCCAGACCTCCAGGTGAAACCGTTTGGTCGTGGAGTGAAGAGAGAATGTTTACGCAGATGCTGGGACAGGAGACGGTCGACCCGAATCAAGTCCTAGCGTATCACGAGCAGATCAGTCCCGAACTATCGGCTGGAATCTACACCGTCACCGGAAGGATCGTTGCTCAGAATGAGACACTCGTCGCTTCTGCCACGATCGTCGTCCAATAACAGAGCGATAAAAGAGGGCCCTGAGCAGATAACATCTTCTTGCTCAGGGCCCTCTTTATTGCAGCTACTCGGTGCTTTCCAGACTTAGAATTCGAACTCGACCTGAAGAAGTGCCAGCGTTCCTAGCTCAGGGACCCCAATGAATTCCCTGTGTTTATTGTTGAGTACGTTGTTAACCGTCGCAGATATCGTGGCACCGGTTCCAGGCAGTGTGTAACCAGCGTTCACATCTACAACGTTGAACGACTCGACCACTCCACTATATACACCGGAGTTTACAGGGAAGCCTCCGCTCATCCTGACTCGGCCGCCATAGAATAGTCCCGACACCTTATCATCCACGTCGATTCCGAGTGAGCCCTTGTTTGTGGGTGCATTCAGGGCAATGTCCTCAGCGTCCAAGCAGCTCGTATTCACATTAGCGTCGTAACACTCATCGCTAACCCGTGAATATGACCCGGAGATTCTCAGTTTTTCAGAGAGGTATGCCACCATACCTATGTCGACACCAAAAATGTCGAACTCCCCATAGTTCTTCGCCGTCAACATCACGTTTGAATTCGACAGTTGATCTGGCGAGATCGTACCCAGTGGGACCTGCGCCGCGGTAGGTGCAATAGCGCCGGCAAGTTGAGTGGCGACTGTCGCAGGAATTCCAGCGCCTGTAAGCCGTGTGACGAGATAGTTGGCAACTGAGGTTCCGTCGATGAACACGCTGGGCGTTAGCGTCTTCAGAGGCCCGATGAAATTCTTATACTGACTGTTATATCCAGAGATATCGAATCGGATTGCATCTGCTATTAAGCCAGTATACCCAACCTCCCATGTCGTTTTCGTGAGGGACTGTAGACGCGGCACTCCCTGTGGGCCCGTAGAGGGAACGAATGGGGTGGATGGATCTGTCTGATCAAACTGCATCATCGTTGAGCTGAGGTCCCCTGGCTGGGGGCTTCCCACGATTGCAGCAAACTGTGCTGCATTCAGGCCCAACATAGGTAGTGTCGCCTGCAGTGTTGCATCAGTAAGAGCTAACGGTACCAGCACGTTGTCCCAGAGCGCCGCTCCATTCGCAGGCAGCTGAGTCCCCGGTGCAAAAGCGGAGTACATACAGAGGTCATTGAGTCCGCCCGCACAAGTATTGTTGAACGTAAACCCTGTAGTTGGGATGCCAGATGCCCGAACGCCATACGCCACACTCGACGTGATCGGCATGTTCCCGGCGACAAGGTCGAGGAATAGATTATTGCTTGTTGGCGTGCTGAAGGACCGGTTGAATGTGCCTCTAAATGAGTGACCCTCTTCTGGGGTCAGAACGAGCCCGAGACGTGGCGACAAGAAAGGGTCCTCAAGCCAATTGTGCGTATCCCTCCTGATTGCTGACACAAAGTCAAGCTGGTCAGTCAACGCGGTGGTCGTGCTGAGATAGGTGCCGGTCAACTTAGTTATGTCGTTGTCTTCATTCGCCCCATTGATCGTGCCGCCGGTCTTTGGAGTGATATGCGAGTAGTCGACACCCGCAGTGGCATTGAACCTTCCACCGATGTCAAAGTTGTACTGTCCCTGTGCCGAAAACGTGACTGAATTATCGACGATTGGATTGCCCGTACGGAGAAGGTACGTGTCTCCTGCATTGCTCTTATTCAGGAACGCTTGAGCGAATAAACCACCCTTGTTGACGCGTGCCTGAGCCGAGTTATACGTCCAATCCTTTGCCTGACCCGCCCCGATCCCTGTCGGCTCGATCGAGCTGGCTAGAGTCTTCGTTCCGGCCGTGAAGACGATGTCGTCGTCCGGATTGTCCCAAGGACGGATATCGAGTCTTGCCTCGCCGCCGTAATGCGAGGAGAACAAATCCCGACGACCGATGGTCGTACTGCTTGGGTTCGCAACCGCAGCTGCTGCCTCGACCGGATCTGTGTATTCAAAATCCGTACCGCGAAAATACTGACCAGAAACCTTGAATCCGACTTTCTCGTTGAATGCCATGCCGTGCCGGAAGACACCGCGCAGCATGTTCTGGTTACCACCCGAGACACTCACCCTGCTTCCCGGTTTGTCGATCGGTGACGACGTGATGATGTGCATCACCCCACTCGAAGATTCGGGACCGTAGAGTGCGGCAGCTGGCCCTAGTACAACTTCGACACGGTCAATGTCCAAGGGTGTCGTCGGGTGCAGGTTGTAGTTATTGAGCCTGATTGAAGGCACCCGTGCGTAACGGTAGTCGGTCAGCACAAGGAGTGAGCCGGAAAAGGCGTTATTAAACCCTCGTGTAACCGTATTGCTCTGGTTGATCCCAACCTGTGAAACGTCTACCCCAGGTAACCCTTTGAGGAAATCAGCTGTTGAGGTAGAAACAACTTGCGAGATTTCTTCCGCCGTTACGACACTCACATGGGCAGGTGCGGCAAGAGTGCTAGGCTCCTGCCCACGGCTCACTGTAACGCTGACTGGAGCAAGTGATAGTGCAGTAGAAACCATCTCCACAGAAACTTCTTCAGTTGCACCTGCACCAACTGAAATTCCGTCGATACGCGCTGTCTCGTATCCAATTAGAACTGAGACAATCGAGTAAGATCCGGAAGCCACACTAAGGGTGAAATTGCCCTGCGCATCTGTTAGAGCACCGCCTGACGAACCTCCACCCACGACTTGGATCTGGGCCTGAGCAAGTGGTTGGCCTGTGTTTTCATCCGTCACTTGACCCATGATAGATCCTTGCTGGGCCTGCAGTCCTGAAGTGAGTGAGAGTAGAGTGATGACTAGAATGGCAAGACAGTTCGTAAATCGGGGACGCATAGTGTCCGCTTTCTCCGTATGTCCGGGAAGCCTTCAGTGAGTAGCGTTACAGCGAACTATATACTCAATCCGTGCGAAAAGCCCTTCCTTTAATTTGGACGCTTCTAGGGACCGACCAATAAAACCCCTTACAGTTAGCAAGAAACCCCGCAAGCGTATGAGCGCTCACAGGGCTTCTTCCCCTTCGTTTTACCGTACCCGACTGGAACTCGCAATCCCTCTTCCTATTCAAGAAAGAGGTGAAGCAACCAACCCTTTAAAGAAGGAATGCGTGAGATAGTCAGGTTTCTTCCTTACTTGCTTCAGGCGTCCCTTAGTTGCCCCACTAAAGCGAGCAGAACGCTCATAATAGCGATGCCGGCAATAACGACGGCCATCTGATCTAGGAAACTATTTACGTATATCCCAACTACCGGAATCACATCTGCCTGATCAGCGATCCCTGGGAGCGCCACCGCTAGTACGTAATAGGCAATCCGAGTTGTGACATCTGCAATTGGATTCACGAATCCACTAACGAGACCCAGCGCCACTAGGATTAGTGCGTAAGGCAACCCCAGGTCTGGAAGAACGGTCGCCAATGCCGCAATAATAACTGATCCGTAGATGAGAATTTTTCCAAGCATTTGACGACCCCCTGGTTGGTATTTGACCACAAAGGACTCAACTACAGCTTAATCGCTGTACTTCTATATAAGGTCAACTCTGTGGTATCACCACTACTATGACTCGCAACTTATTCGCGCACCCTTAGTAGCTTCAAAATGGGGGAGACTGGATACCACGTAGCGGTTGGGGCTAGTTGGCGTGCTCTGTTAGCCACTCGCGGGACATCCGTTGAGCTTCGGCCACTTGTTCGCGAGTCATCTGCTGCTCTGCGATGTTTTTATTCTCCTGCGCATTCTCATTTCCTTGGGCCGCCGCA
>Ga0310344_10004653_pt1 | contig 10177 bp, 8 predicted proteins | sample HC15DNA20200_MG_FD_203801 | JGI IMG/M metagenome (GOLD analysis project Ga0310344, IMG submission 203801) | Marine microbial communities from station ALOHA, North Pacific Subtropical Gyre - HC15-DNA-20-200_MG | ecosystem: Environmental > Aquatic > Marine > Oceanic | place: Pacific Ocean: North... | reverse complement strand
CGGTGGCGTCGCAAACGAAAGGATTCGAATGACTAGACATGGATACCCACCTGCGGTGGGCCTGCGGGAAGTCAACGCCGATTACGAGCATAATTCAAGTCTCGCTGTCCCTAAAGACCCCCTGGTTAGCCAAGGTCTGTCTTGCTTCTCAGGCCCCCAACTCACCCGACCAATCCAGCGATTCGGTCTGTCCGTCATCCTTTTGTTGGCCTTGCATGTCGCGGCTCGAGCTGACGTGGATATCTGGCTCTCGGACATTGGCACGGTTAGCAATGGCGTACAGACAGGCGTCCATGGTGGTGTCCACGAAACTGCGTCCGGCACCGGACAATTGTACTTATGGCTGCGCACCAATTCTGCCGTCCAAAACCTGACAGGCGTTGAACTCAATTTGAATTCGACGAACGACTCAGTTCTCGATTTTAGCAGTGTAACAATTGACAATCCTGAGCATGTGATCGGCGGTTGTTCTAGCTCTACCAGTGGCTGTCGTTGGCATTTCACAACCGACACGACGCCCACAACAGGACCAGACGAGATCACAGGGTTTAACGCTGGTGTGATCACCAACGGGACCGGGTTAGGCGCTGATGGAGTGACCGCTGGCGACTCGCTGTTTGACGCTACCGCGGATGCTTGGCTGATAGCGACTGTAGATTACACACTGTTGGCTAATGGCGCTACTGATCTCTACCTGCAAATAGGCGACAACGGAATCGCAGGAATCGGTGAAGAAGCATCCGACATCGACGTTGTCTTTGGCGACCCTACCGACGCGTCATTAAATGCTCAAACAGAGCGGAATACCAACAGTGCCACAGCGGATTCCGTATTCCGAGTCGGCGGTGCCTACTGGGATGGAGATGCGAACGTCTCGAATCAAGGTGATGGAAACACATGGGCCGACAATAACAACTGGACGACTCTAGGTGTGGAAGATCAAGAGCCCACTTCATCGTTTCCAGGCGACGCCGTCATTTTCGCGACGGCACCAACAGTCGGCTCTATCCTATTGGGATCGGATCGACTGGCTTATAGCGTTAAGTTTGAAGACGATTACACCTTAAACAATCACACGCTCACTTTGACATCGGGCAACGCTACGGTAGACCCTGGGATTTCTGCGAGCATTCAATCGAATATCACAGCCAGCAACGGCACGTTCTCAAAACTGGGCAGTGGCACGTTGTCGGTTGCAGGCACCTTGAGTGACACGGAGGTTGTTGCAGGAGTGCTCCAAGGAACGGGGACTTTGACAAGTCTTACCATGGAAAGCGGTAGCCAAGTAGCTCCTGGAAATAGTATCGGAACGCTGTTCGTAACGAACACCTATTCACAAAACACTGGAAGTCAGTTGTTGATCGAAGTCTCAGGTACCACTGCCGGAACTCAGTACGACGTACTTTCGGCAAACGGTGCCGCCACACTGGCAGGACACCTTGACATTCAAACGACTGACGGTTTCACTCCGGCCGCTGGTGCGACGCCAGGTGATTTCGGTGACAGTTTTGTGGTTTTGTCGGCGAATTCAATATCTGGCACGTTCAACACAGACAGCGGTCGCCACGTTGGCAGCGGCCGGTTTTATTTCATCTCCTACAACGCGACCAACGTCACCCTAGACGGCTTTCAAGCACTTCCTGGGGACGCCAACGGGGACCTCAAGATCGACATTACCGACTTCAACATCTTGTCCTCTAATTTTTCACCCGGAGACAATTCCAAGACTTGGACGGGCGGAGACTTTGACGGTGACGGTGATGTCGACATCACGGACTTTAATTCTCTGTCGTCCAATTTTGCTCCATCTGGTTATGGTCTCTCGAGCTCATTAGCAGTACCCGAACCGGGAATTTCAGCCATGGCTGTGCTCTTGACAATCATGCTTTGCCGACGTCCTTCCGCCCTCAGATACTGAGCAATGGCGCATTGTTTCATTCTAGATTTCCAGTTAAATTTATATAGTGCAGACGTTCATACCACTGTCGGAAACGTATATTTTATAGGTTCGAATGAGACTACTTCATTGACAATCCACTCACGGTAATTGGATTGCCTTGGTAACGACTCAACCTCACAGTCCGGCTCATGTAAAAAGGAGAGGAGTGTGGGAATACAACAGGAGAATGTTATGGCAACGATGATCCACACTATCATCCAACGGCTGCAAGCCCCTCTTTTCTTGCTAATGATCGTTTCCCTCATCGGCGGTATTCAGCTGGCCAGTCGGTCGGTCGCGGACGAGACTGACAAAACAGAGACTTCGCAAACGAACAATTCAAAAAGTGAATCGGTAGAGGCCAAAACCAAAGGGGAGCTAAAACCGATCATTAAAACTAAGAAGGATTGGGAAAAACTGCTGACGAAGGAACAGTACTACGTTACCCGTCGCGCCGGAACCGAACGTGCATTTACGGGCGAATATTGGGACAACAAGAAGGACGGAACTTATCATTGCGTCTGTTGCGATCTTCCTCTCTTTGACTCCAAAACAAAATATGCATCGGGGACTGGCTGGCCAAGTTTTTGGGATCCCTTCAAAAAGAATTACATCTCGAAACATGAAGACCGGTCTTTTTTTTCCGTCCGAACCGAAGTCCGCTGCAAACGGTGTGATGCCCACTTGGGACATGTGTTCGACGATGGCCCAGAACCGACCGGATTGCGATACTGTATTAATTCCGTCGCGTTGAGCTTTGAGAAACGTACGAAGCGGTCTGCTCAAAACAAAAAAGAATAGGATTTCTCTTTGATGCAAGATGGCTTCCCGCTAGAACCATGTCATGATAACTTGCGGTAGGCCACATAAAGCTTCTGATTGGCCTTCATTGACGACTCAGTCCAAGACACCGCAGAATGAACCTGTGGCGACTTCGGCAAGAAGGTCATCAAATCACACGTTGTCGAGGACGTACCACGATGCTCGACAACCCTTTACCTCCTGGGTTTCATCTGGAATCGGTTGTACTCACTCGCTCGTTGTAATGGATAGTGACACGTTGGGAGTCTTACGATGGTCACGTCGTCACTTGAAGTCTTATTAATCGGTGGCAACGCATGTGACGCTCGTACCATGTGCGAGTTGCTTAGCGTGTCGCGCGTCGTGCACTTTGAAGTTGAATGGGCAGAAACGTCAGAAGCGGGGCTTGCTCGCCTACCGGCTGCTCATTTTGATATCGTCCTCTGCTACCTTTCACAATCTGGCGGTAACACGAACCTGAAAACCGTCCGACAGTTACGCGAAACCACTCCAGACCTCCCGGTTATCGTTTTGAGTGACGTAGCAGATGAAGATCTGGCGATCAGTGCTGTTAAGGCTGGAGCTCAGGATTATTTGGTTCAAGGAGAATGCGATCTCAATCTCATCGAACGAGCGATACGGTACGCAATTGAGCGGCAACAAGCACAAAAATCTCTGGCTATGCAGCACGCCGAGCTGGGTGATTCGCAACAGAAATTGTTGGAACAATCCCACATTCTGGAATCGATACTATTAAGCCTTTCCGATGGGGTGATTGTCGCCAACAAGGATGGAAAGTTCCTGTTTTTTAATCCGGCTGGAGAACAGATGGTCGGACTAGGTGCCGCAGATATTCGGCCGGAAGAATGGCCACAACACTATCAATTGTATCTATCGGATGGTGTCACCCCGTACCCACCCAATGAATTACCGTTGGTACGAGCCATGCGAGGTGAGAGTTTCGTCAATGAGGAAGTCATCGTGAGTCGTGCGGACGACACCACAGTTTCTCTTTCGGTGAATGGCTCGCCCCTGCGAGACCCACAGGGAAATCTTAACGGTGGAACCATTGTTTTCCGCGACATGACCGAAGCGAAGACCGCCGACCGAGAAATCCGACGACTGAACACCGAATTGGAGAAACGAGTACGAGAGCGAACTGCCGAGTTAGCCACCATCAACGACGAACTAGAGGCCTTTTGCTATTCCGTATCACATGATTTGAGGCGCCCCCTTCGACATCTTGACGGATACAGTCTGACACTGCTCGAAGGTTACCGTGACAAGCTGGACGATCGGGGTATCGAGTTTCTGGAAAACGTTCGATCGGCCGCGCAACATATGGGGGAATTAATTGACGCATTGTTGCGTATGAGTCGTACGTCGCGCGGCCAGGTGCGTCGAAAACAATTCAATCTGAGCAAGACGGTTCAGCTGATTTCCAGGCAGCTTCAACACCGAGACCCACAACGTGAAGTCGAGATCCATATCAACGACGACATTTTTGTGCTCGGTGACCCTGACTTGTTAGCTGCCGCACTAGAAAACCTAATGGACAACGCATGGAAATTCACGTCCCAAACATCAACGGCCGTGATTGAATTCGGGCAGATTGAATTGGCAGGTGAAAAAACGTACTTCTTGCGAGACAACGGTGTGGGCTTTAACCCGAAATTCGTCAGCAAGCTATTCAAGCCATTTCAACGACTGCATAGCATTGACGAGTTCGATGGCTATGGCATCGGCTTGGCTACAGTCGAACGAATTATGGTGAGACACGGAGGCCGAGTATGGGCGGAAAGCCAACCTCAACAAGGTGCAACGTTTTACTTTACACTCGGTGAAGCGAATGCTTTGTTCGAACATGAGGAAACCACAAGATAGCAGAAGGATCAGGTAATAATCTTGTTGATATGAGAATCACAAAGGGGTGAACCGATGAATAAAAAATTGATTCTGCTCGTCGAGGACGATCCACGTGACTGTGAGCTGACTTGCATGGCTCTCGGTAAGACTGGAATCGATTGCCAAATCGACACAGTTCATGACGGCGCGGAACTTGTCGATTACCTTTTCTGCACGGGCTCTTACCAACAGCGGCAACGACGCCCACAACCTCATCTCATTCTATTGGACTTAAAAATGCCTAAGTTGGACGGGCTTCAAGTACTACGCATGCTCCGACGCGCGCGCAGCAATGACCAAGACGTCCCGCCACCGATCGTCGTCTTGACTTCTTCAGACGAAACGGATGACATCGTCCAAGCCTATGCGCTCGGGGCGAACAGCTACATCCGCAAACCGATCGATTACGCCAGCTTCCATACTACCATCCAACAAATAGCCAAATACTGGCTTTCCGTGAATGAACCTCCCGTCCAACGCGACCATGCACAAGCCGGTGGGCCTCAGAAGAAACCGTGATCCGTTTGCAAGAACATGAACAACGCTGCAAAGCGAGTGTGCATGATGAAAACGCATGTGGTACGGCAGATTGACAGATTCTTGTTCGTACGCTTGAACGAAATCATTGACTCATGAAGGCCATTCATCCAGTCCCATCTTCGTCCGGCACAAAACGGTAACCAGCATCACGTACGGTCAGAAAATATCGAGGCTCAGCCGGGTCCGGCTCAAAGTACTTTCGCAGGCGGCGCATGAACTGATCCGGGGCACGTGTGGTGACGGTTCCTGGCATAGACCAGACATTTTCGAGCAGTTCTGTCCGCGAAATGACTCGGCCCGGATTTGAGCAAAAATACCTCAATAGCTTCATCTCATAACTTGTCAAACGAATCGACTTTCCGTCCACCGTCGCCTGATGTGTGTCGAACTCGACAATGACATTGGCAAACTCAAAATGTTGTAATTCGTCGGTCTTTACGACAGGTATCTTTTTCCCCGACGCAAACGTCAACAAGTTTTTAACTCGACTAAGCAATTCGTCCAGCTCGAATGGTTTCGCCAAATACTGGTTCGCACCGACATCGAATCCTCGTGAGCGATCTTCGGACAAGGTACGGGCGCTAAGCATCAAGATAGGGATATCGTGGCCGGCTCCACGTAGGGCTTCACATACTGAATATCCGCTCATGCCGGGCAACATCAGATCAAGAATAACCAAGTCGATATCTGTTTGAGGAAATTCGAATAACTTTAGCGCACTCGTGCCGTTGCCCACCGTCGTCGTACGATAACCTTCGGCTTCCAGGTTAAACTTGATCCCCTTCGCCAGGTGAACTTCGTCCTCAACAACGAGTATATGATTGGGATGTGTTCGACTCATGACGTGACCGAGGCTGACCTCGCGTGTTGTCCCACAGTGTTGTCCTGTCCCTGTGATTCAGATTGGCCTAGACCAGGTAACCGCACTTCAAACACAGTGCCTGGACCATCGTCGGCATTCAACACAATGACGCGACCCGACAGACGCCTGACCAGTGTGCGCACAATATATAAACCCAATCCTGTTCCAGGTTTTTTTCGCTCAAGCTCCAATCCCAGACGTTCAAATCGACCAAAGATTTTACGACGTAGTTGAGGCGGAATCCCTTGGCCGTTGTCGCGAATGCGTGTGACCGTATACTGTATCGCCGCATCCAATTTGACAGACACCTCAACCTGTGGTGTCGACCCCGCGTACTTTACCGCATTATCCAATAGATTACGAAAAATCATATCCGCATCCATACGTGTCGCCCGCAATTGGCAAGGCTCGACATCGAACCGGATGGTTTGCAACGGAACACGGTACCGAAGACAAACGGAATCGGCACATTCTCGCAGCAATTCGGGTAAGTCAATCGTCTCGATATCCTCTTCCAGTCGCCGTTTCTCCAGCTGGGCTGCATCTAAAAGATGGTTGATCAGATGGTCCAAACGATCAACGTCCTCCAACATATACTGACGGAATTCCGCGCTTTCCTCTTCGTTCACCTGCCGATGCTCTAACGTCTGCAGGTACAGTTTTAGCGATGCGATCGGTGATTTCAGCTCATGGGTGACACTGGCAATGAAATTGGACTGACGACGAGTCAGATTGATCGCCTTAATCGACAACACCAAGTAGCAAATGGTACCGCCTAGGACTACCACGAGAAACGTCGTTCCCACGGTCAGCAACGTCCAGAACAGAGGCGGATTGTCTTTCATGCTGACCGTCAGCAACACCCACCCAACAATTAAGGCCACCAGCAACACGATCATGACGATCGCTAGCGTAATCGGCAGGTGTAATGTGCGACGAGGAGTAATCATCCGCCAAACCTTTAGTTATCGAGCATAACGCTGTGGTACTAGAACCGTCAACGGCGGCCACGGTTCTTTCATCGCAAATCCTTTTGCAAAATGACACAAATCGACGCGGGACATGGCCTGCAAACGTCATGGACGGATCGTTCGCTGAAACCCACTTCAACCTGGCGATTCGTGACCTAGTACGACGCGGACGAATCTCCGGTCAAGTATTGTCGATAGACGTCCAGTGTCGCGGCCGCCATCGTCGAGGCATCTCGATGCTGGTGGACATAGGTTTGGCCTTCTCTACCCAGCCTTCCTCGAAGGTCATGATCCAGTAATACCGTTGCCAATTCCTGCACCAGACTATTTTGAAGGTTCTGAGTATCGAACAGGCGTCCTCCGGCCGCCCCCAGTAGTTCTGGAAAAGCTCCGTGCCTTGGCTGCACAACCGGTGTGCCACAGGCGAGCGCCTCGAGCACATACAAACCTTTGGGCTCTTCATACACAGACGGCACGGACAACACATCGACGGACTTCAGAAAGTCAATTTTTTGTGCTCGCTCGAGAACTCCTTCGTAACTAAAAGCTTCCTCTGCGCCCGCTTCTTTCAACCTTTTTTGCTGAGACTGGAAATACGCGACGTCGTCACTCCCTAACCAGCCAGCGATTCGCAAGCGAGTGTCTTCCAACCCACTCAGTTGTCGTAATTCAAGAAACGCCTCGACCAAATGATGAAGCCCCTTGAAAAAACAGACGCGGGCTAAATAACCGATGGTCAACGGCCCTTCTTTTTTCGAGGAACTCTCTTGTGGAAAACCATCCATGCTGATGCCCAGAGGCACGATGTGCATCTTGGCAGGCGGTATGGACAATAGCTCGGACATGCGATCTGCGTAGAACTGGCTGAAAACAATGAAACCGTCCACATGCTGTACCAATTCGCGCAGTCGCTGTATCACGCGAGTTCGGTACGGCTCTTGCAGCCCAGTTAAAAAGATGTCGTCCCCCTGAAGTGTTACGAGAATCGGCACGTGTAGAGCCTGTTTTAGCGCCGGAACGCACCCCGTCATCAGCATGTTGCTGAAATTAATGATGTCAGGTTTCCCTACGCCAGCCAACCAATTGACAAATTGCTGTACCGCACGTTTTTGTGCCCCGGAAACACCTTCCAACATGGACTCGGTCAATGGCCCCAAACGCGAAGCATCTGTCGACGTACTGCGCTGGCTGACCCAACGCAGCAAAGCGGGGCGATCAAGCCAACGATCCACGGCGCGCGGCACGTAACGGAACCACGGCAAGCGATGACGCAAGTAGACTCCAATGCCGCCAAAAAAAACACGATCCATGCTCACATTATCCTCGTCGGTGCGAATCGGCGTGTACGTCGGAATCAATTGGATGTCCACGCCACTTCGCTGCAAAGCGGCTGCCAGAGCATTGTCACGTAAGCAGCTACCGCAGTACATTCCTCCAGCTCCGGAAGCAATAAAGGCAATGCGAGGAGCGGATAGGGCCATCTTCGTGAAAACCTTTACGACAAGGACGCGACCCGTTATTTCGGGCCAAAGAGCAAGGAACCAGAACGCCTCAAGACCAAACGTATCCTCGATTTGAGTTGTGACAAGCCCATTGCCGTAATCAAGCCAACGCGACATAATGTGGCATAGTTTTGCGTCCGTAGCTCAATTGGATAGAGCACTGGTCTTCGGAACCAGGGGTTGCAGGTTCGAGTCCTGCCGGGCGTGCTAGTACGGCACTGCCAGGTTGTTTCCTACCGTACCTTCTAAACGATGGGTCACGAATGACTAATGAAAAATCTAAAATTTTCAAGAAAGTCTGCAGCGAACAAGGGTGACACGGCACCTTAGCACAAATTCTTTTTCACTAAATTTTTCCTGAGCGTCCATTCGCAGGAAAAAAACGCAAGTGCCCATCTTCTTTTGACTTAGACAACTGGGGGTGATCGTTGTGACTAGAATGATTAAGATACTAACAGTGACGTGGTGCATTGAGCGGCCTAACACCATGAACAGGGCACAACGTTGCACTTGTCGGCCGCCTCATTGAATCCGTTGTTCCGTTGTCAACCCATTACGCTTGCTCCTTCATCACACCGTTATGGCTACCGTCACGTTACGTCTGCTGGACGGCGCCGATCGCGGTCGTGTCTTTGAAAGTCTTCCGACGCCCGTTACGATCGGACGAGAGGAAGGAAATACGATCCAGCTGAACGACGAACGGGTCAGCCGTTATCACATTAAGATCCAGGAAGATAACGAAAAGCTCGTCCTGACAGATCTGGAAAGCACCAACGGCACAAAAGTCAACGGTGAAGACATCCAGATCCGCATCCTCCGGTATGGGGACCTGGTCACTGTGGGACGTTCAGTGCTACTTTTTGGGTCTAGGAATGAAATTGCAGAACGTTTGGCTCGCGTTCGACAAAACGGCGATTCTCACAGCCCGACGGAAAAGGGCGATCTCCAAAAGAACCCCGAGGATGACGAGGGTGACGCGCTCGACTACGAACTAAGTCTTTCCAACGATCCAGAATTACAAGCCACCCTGCATTTGTTGGAACCCCCGGAACTTCCGGACCGCCTTTCTCCGGCACAAGCTGCCCAGTTGGCTGAAATGCTGGATTACTTGCATATTCGACTACGCAAAATCTTGGCTTCTGGGCGATTGGACGAAACCGAGAAAAACTTGACGTTAGATTTTAGAGAATGGCAAGACTTAATCGATTTTCAGACGCGGGTTGCTACCTATCTTCGCTCGATCAGTGATCCAGACAAAGATTGATCGTTCCCAGCATAAGCCACCGCACAACCTTTTCATTGATTCAACAAACTTACTCCGGTCCCCGGTAGACTTAGCCTTGCGTCACCTTGACAGGCCGCACTATCCGGGCGAAAACTGAGTGTTCTGTTTCACTGTTCGTTCAGACGCTAGGGCCTGTGGCGGAATTGGCAGACGCGCTAGATTCAGGATCTAGTGTCCGTTTAGGACGTGGAGGTTCGAATCCTCTCAGGCCCACTTGGAGTTACGTCGCAAGAATTCGCGACACTCCACACTGGTAAAGGTTCGCCTGACTTCGTGAGCATCTGGAAGAACAAAGGACTGCTCAATGTCGTCACGGTTAGCACTTTCTGTATGGTGGCCAAACGACAAATGTTGTGCGACCTGCCATGAATA
>Ga0310344_10004652_pt1 | contig 10178 bp, 9 predicted proteins | sample HC15DNA20200_MG_FD_203801 | JGI IMG/M metagenome (GOLD analysis project Ga0310344, IMG submission 203801) | Marine microbial communities from station ALOHA, North Pacific Subtropical Gyre - HC15-DNA-20-200_MG | ecosystem: Environmental > Aquatic > Marine > Oceanic | place: Pacific Ocean: North... | reverse complement strand
CCGATCAGGGTCGTTGAGCCGCCTAGTATCGTTGCATGAGAGATGGGCATTAAGAAGTGGCTCGCGGCCAACCCTCTTCGTCGCGTCCAGTCCCGAATCACCGGAGTAACGCTTGCCACTATCGGTGCATTGTTAAGAAAGGCCGACATTAAGGCCAAAGGAAGGCAAAGCACCCTTAGAATAGATCTGGTCGGACGTTCACTAAAGAGGAATTTGTCCACACACCGATCGATCAAGCCCGTTTCTCGGAGGCCAGCGGAAACTACGTAAAGTGCTCCAATTGCCGCTAGGGACGGGTTCGCGAAACCAGAGAAGGTTTCACGCGGCGAAAGGATTCCTGCGGCGGCTAGGGAGCAAAGGCCCGCACCGATTACGAAGTCAGGCCCTCCGTATTCGCTGACCATGCCGCAAATTACTAGAAATACGATCGCAAGAGTAAACCAACCCTGCCAGTCCATCAGAGCGGCACCATACAGCGATAATTAAGCTCGCGCGAGACTTTTAAGCTCTTTCTTTGGTTCCAAAAGAACCTCTGCTCGCCCCTCACGATGGAGCGTCATGTTTAGTTCATTTCCCTGGGCGCAGTTTTTGCTAATGATCCTCTAGACGCGGGAGGCTCTCCGGTATCTTTTCGAACCGCAGATAGAAAACAGTTGGCAAAGGAAATACGATGAGTTCTTTCTCCGAGCGTGAATTTTACTTGAGTGAATTTCGAGGACGAACGATCGCAGTTGCTGGTAACTGCGATCGTTCTCTTGTGGATCATATCGAGAGTTCGACGAAGATTCTCAAGGCGGGCGGCGCGCGAGTTGTGATGCTCTCCCCAAATTCTGGTGATATATCATTTGGGCGAGGGGCCGAGGCTGAGATATGGCGCGTTTTGTCTGAAGTGAAAGAGGCTAGCGTCCGAGTGGATGATATCGGCCGGAGTTGGCCGCTAGCATGCGCCCAGGCTGTTTCGCGATTAGGGGTTTCAAAATTGGTTTGGCTAGATACGGAGGGTGGATTTCGCAGATATGGTCGCCCGGTTTCATTTGTAACGCATTTGGAGTTGTCGAAAATTGATGTTAGTGGCACAGACTCAAGGAAAGACTTGTGGGAGGCAATTAAAGTCGGACTGGAGTCGGGAATTTCCTCGATCAATGTTTGCCAACCTGATGGTCTTGAGGCGGAGCTGTTTACTTACGCGGGATCGGGGACGCTGTTTACTCGAGAGAGTTATATAAAGGTCAGACGTCTTGGTATCGATGACTATGACAAGGCTGCCGATTTACTAATGCGAGGTATTGAGGAAGGGTACCTAGTCTCGCGAGACGGTTTGGGGTTGGATCAACTACTGAGCAACGGATTCGGCGCTTTTGTTCAAGGTGATCAGATCGCAGGCATATGCTCCTTACTGCAATACTCCGAAGAAGCTCCCTTTGAGCTCGCCGGCCTTTACACCCTGACACGCTTTTTAGGGGAGGGGGTAGGTGGTCACCTAGTGGCTCACGCGAAAAAAGAGGCAGAAAGATTCGGATCCAAAGAGTTGTTTGCTTGCACGACGTCCGAACGAGTGGGGGCTTTCTTTAAACGCAATGGGTTTCAGTCGGTACCATGGAGAAGTCTTCCGTTTGAAAAATGGGAAGGGTTAGGCCGCTCTTATGACCAAACGCGTCGCGATAATCTGTTGTGTTTTCTAACAAAACTGTGACCGGATAAAAGACAGAAGCGCCGGGGCTTTTCGAGGCGACGTTCCGCTTCTTATGCCCCGGGGTCGAGGAATCCTCGAGTGGACGATAAGCCGGGTTCTGTCTCGCCTGGATTCTTCCAGACGATGAGGATCATTCATCTAGGCGGGTCATTGCTGGCCCGCTCAAGCGTTCTAACCCGAGCACCGGCACCCGAAGGCTTCTCGACTGGGCCGGTCGAATCGATGCTCCTATTTGAACTTGCTCCAGGAGGGGTTTACCTCGCCGCCGGTCACCCGGCTGTCGCGCGTAAGCTCTTACCTCACGATTTCACCCTTGCCTGTTCCTCCTCCCAGCCGCCTCTCGCTGGCTAGAATTCATCGGTCATCGGCGGTATTTTTTCTGCGGCACTTTCCCTCGAGTTGCCTCGGGTCGTCGTTAACGACCTCCCTGGCCCACGGAGCCCGGACTTTCCTCCCGCGGGCGAAGGGCCCGCCGGCGATCCTCTGTCCACCTTCTGTATATATAACCCTAGCTCGAAATCACCGCTGTGCCCCTTCTGACCCCTGACAGAAAGGAGATAGTTGTGGTAGTCAGACTCTTTATGAGAGGACTTATTATCAAAGAGGTGGGGCGCCGTCCCTCGATTTCATTTGCATCATTCGAGTCAAGGCCTCTTGTTGATACCGAGCTCCGAGTGAGGGTTCTGGCTGCGGGGGTAAACCGAGCAGATCTTTTGCAAGCGCGTGGGCTTTATCCGCCACCACCCGGAGCTTCAAAGGTACTTGGCCTTGAGTGTGCGGGAGAAGTCTTAGAGGTTGGTGGAGCTGTCAAAGGCTGGCAAAAAGGTGATCGTGCTATGGCTCTACTCGCTGGGGGGGGGTACGCCGATGAGGTCGTAGTTGATTCGGCATGCGCCATGAAAGTTCCGCAAAACTGGTCTTGGAGCGAAGCGGCGGCCTTTCCCGAGGTTCATTTGACAGTCCACCTCAATCTCTTTGTTCTTGCCGGACTGGAAAGGGGTGATTTTTGTTTAGTTCATGGGGGAGGCAGCGGTATCGGAACTGCAGCGATTAAAATGACCAAGGCTGCAGGTATTAAGATTGCTGTCACTGCCGGTTCAGATGAACGTTGCTCCCGATGTGTAGAGCTGGGTGCGCATTTAGCCATCAATTATCGCAAGGCAGTTTTTTCGGACGAAGTTAAAAATTGGACTAATGGAGCTGGTATTGATGCGGTGCTTGACTCTATAGGGGCTCCTTACCTCGACTCAAATATTCAGTGTTTAAAGAATAACGGTCACCTCTTATTAATTGGCCTGATGGGAGGTGCAAAAGGACGAGTCGATTTGACGCCTATCCTAGGACGACGTCTGAACGTAATAGGCTCTACTCTTCGTTCCAGGCCATTACTGGAGAAGCGTAAGCTCGTGGTTTCTTTTCTCGATAGATTTAAGGACCGGATCTTTAACGGTGACCTTTGCCCGATTGTAGATCGCGTATTGCCTATTTCAGAAGTCGAAGAGGCGCACCGGGTGATGCGGTCGGGTGAGCATTTCGGAAAGATTATCCTTTCAATTGATTAGGATTGGTTTGTGGTATTTAAGGGCTGTATGGTCGAAAGTCTGTACTGCATTAGCTAGGTTTCGCGCCCCTTACCAAGTTTGCTAGGAGAGATACCATGCATGAGCGCACACTGGCGATTATTAAACCGGACGCGGTTTCTTCCCGTTATTCTGGAGAAATTCTTCGTCGCATTGAAGAGTCAGAGCTTCGGTTGATAGCCGTAAAAATGATAACTCTAAGTGGAGATGATGCGGGAGGATTCTACGCTGTTCATAAAGAGCGCCCCTTCTTTCGTGAGCTTGTCAACTTTATGAGTTCTGGGCCAATTGTGGTTTGCGTTCTAGAAGGGGAGAACTCGATTTTGCGCTGGCGAGGATTGATGGGTCCGACTAACTCCGAGGATGCACCCAAGGGCACGATCAGGGGAGATCTTGGCATTGATATTGAACGGAACGCGGTTCATGGATCTGATGCCCCTGGAACTGCGAAGTTGGAAATCGATTACTTCTTTAACGCAACAGAAATTTGCGCTCCTGTTGAAGCGCTACCTTAGAGAAGGCCTGCTTGGTTGACGAGGTGGTTATTATTTAGTGCTAAGAATTTTTCAGCTGCGGAGATTGATCCTTGTCGGAAGCTAATCCGCCGCCTCTCTGAGGAACGCCGGTTCTTCTGGGTCGTCAGTTTTCTTCTTTTTTCGACGTATAAACGCAGGAACATCTAACTCGTCCTCTGGGAACGGTGATTCGAATTTTTTGTCAGAAATATCTTCCTTTTGCGTGACGCGAACCTCAAAAGACTCTTCTCGTGGTTCCGTTTCTGCCTGTCCTGCTATTAGGGAATGCTGCTCTGGTTCTTCCTCAAGTCCTAATTCCTCATTAAGAATCGGACGTTCATCTTCGGGTCTTAGGATCGTAATGTTACCGCCTTCCCGTTCAACCTCGTCATTAGAAGTCCGCCAGCCCTTTTCCTTGATCTCGATGTCCTTCCCTCTGCGTCTAGGAGCACGGCCATCGTCGAGCCCAGTTGCAATGACAGTGACTCTGAGCTCACCTTCGGGAACGGAGTCGTCCACAACTGCACCAAAAATAATATTTGCGTCCTGATGTGCAGCTTCCTGAATTATGGTTGATGCTTCATTAACATCATGAAGCGAAATGTCGGGACCGCCGCTTATATTAATAAGTACACCCCGAGCGCCATCGATGGAAAGATCTTCAAGCAGAGGACTTGATATTGCAGCGAGGGCCGCGTCTTTAGCTCTCTCTTCTCCGCTCCCAATGCCTGCGCCCATAAGTGCCATTCCCATTTCGTTCATGATGGTACGGACGTCGGCAAAGTCGAGGTTTATAAGGCCGTGTACCGTTATGAGGTCGGAAATCCCCTTAACCGCATTGAGAAGGACTTCATCAGCGAGCTTGAAAGCATCCATAATTGCAGTGTCTTTGCCTGCCAGAGCCAAGAGTCGCTGGTTCGGGATGGTGATCAGAGTGTCTACGACGTCATGCAGTTGATCAAGGCCTTTTTCTGCATGCTTCATGCGGACTCTGCCCTCAAAAGGGAAGGGCTTTGTCACAACCGCAACCGTCAATGCTCCGACCTCTCGGGCGACTTCTGCGATTACAGGGGCAGCGCCAGTTCCGGTACCTCCGCCCAGACCAGCCGCGACAAAAACCATATCCGACCCAGACAATGCTTCTCTGAGCCGTTCTCTGTCTTCCTGAGCGGCTTCTCTACCCCGTTCAGGATTTGCGCCGCAACCTAGCCCTCTCGTGATTTCGGTCCCGAGCTGGAGTCGGCACGAAGCTTCATTGTGTTCCAAAGCTTGAGCATCAGTGTTGGCTGCGAGAAACTCCACTCCCTTCATATTAGAGCGAATCATGGTGTTCAGCGCATTGCCACCACCTCCACCGACGCCAATCACCTTGATTTTTGCTTGCATGCGGTGCTCTGGCTCGAGCTCCAGCATGTCCTGGTCGCCTACAACTGTATTTTTACTTGCGGGCGTACCCGTTCGTTTATTTTTTACATCGGACGCCATGGTTCAACCCCCCGAACACGGCGTTAAGAAACTACCTAGACCATTGCAATTTAAACGTTGTCTTTCAAGAACGCAGAGCCAACAGTTGGCCTCTTATTGCATATTTTTTTATAACTCTCTAAGAATTAACGCAAAAAGTCCCGATTTGACGTGGCAGATGACAACCTCTAGTCGATTTCGCCGTAGAACCAGTCGCGCATTCGTAGTTTCACTCTTGTGAAAATGGATTCATCTCTAATACGAAATCGACTGTTACCTCGTTTTTGTCCATGAGATAAACCGTATTGGACAAGTCCGACTCCCGTGGCATACATCGCACCCTTAACAACATCTTGGAGTCCTCCAATACGCGAAGGGACTCCCCTCCTTACAGGGGATTCGAATATCTCTTCGGCCAATTCTGGCAAGCCGCTTAGTTCTGAACATCCACCAGTTAGCGCTACGCCCGAAGGGATCTTGTCTTCCAGTCCAGCCTTCACTAGTTCTTGTCTTGCCAATGAAAGGATCTCATCAACTCTAGGCTCGATAATTTCACATAAAATTTTTCGAGAAACTTCTCTATCTCGCCTGCCACCAACACTTGGCACGGTGATTATGTCATCGTTTCCTAGGTAACGAGCGGACGCAACTCCGAAGCGTTTTTTGATGCGTTCGGCCTGTTCGAAGGGCGTTCGAAGACCAACGGCGATGTCATTTGTGATGTGGTAGCCACCGAGACCAAGTACTGATGTGTGCTGAATTGAACCATCCGAGAAAATTGCCACGTCAGTAGTTCCACCGCCGATGTCGATAAGGCAGACGCCGAGGTCTTTTTCATCAGCGGCAAGAATTGCCTCCGCGGATGCAAGAGGTTCGAGGACAATGTCGGAGACATTTAACCCTGCTTTGTTGGCACATTTCACGATATTTTGTGCACTTGTTACGGCGGCAGTGACGATGTGGATTTTTGACTCCAAGCGCACACCACTCATGCCGAGAGGCTCACGAATACCGTCTTGGTCATCAATTATGTATTCCTGAGGAATTACATGGATAACTTCTCTGTCCATCGGGATAGCTACGGCTTTAGCAGCGTCAATCACGCGACGTATGTCATTATCGGTAACCTCGCGATCTTTAACTGCCACTATTCCGTGCGAGTTCAGCCCGCTTATATGACCGCCAGCGATTCCCGCAAAGACCGTTGTTATTTCGCAATCAGCCATCAGTTCAGCTTCTTCAACGGCTCTCTTTATCGAGTTGACGGTAGAGTCAATGTCTACAACCACGCCCTTGCGCAGGCCACGTGACGGGTGAGTTCCAATACCGACAATGTCGAGCCCGCTTTCGGTTCGCTCTGCGACGACGGCGCAGATTTTAGTCGTACCTATGTCGAGCCCCACGATGAGTTCTTCTCTTCTTGCCATCGCTACCCCCTACCATGGCCTACCTTTTAGTCACTTTTGAGATTGGCGAGCGATCTTTCAGTGACTGTGGCTACCTATTCAAAGTGCTATCGAGTGTCGCCCCCCTCAGAATGACTCTCTCACCAAAGCGTAGATCGAGCTCTGAGCCTAACAATTCATCTGTATCTAGCTCGTCGAAGAGTGCGTCAAGTCTTCTTAGTTTTGCTTCGCGCTCTCCTCGTCCCATTTTTACCAAGATATCTCCTTCAAAGAGCAAGGTCGGGTTTTCTCTCCCGAGATCCTCGGCTATCAGGATTGAAATTAAAGATGGGAGTTTTTCGCAACAATTTAGGGACGAATTAAGCTGAGACGCTTCCTTTAGGAGTTCATGAGGCACCCCACTTTCAGGGTTTTCAATGCCGAGTATTCTGGGGGTAGAGTGATCAGTGGGACTTGAACGCGCGAAAGGTATCCCTTCGCTGTCCACCCACCAAATATTCGAATTGATCAAAACCCTTGCAACAGGCACTCGTTCACTGATCCGTAGTATAAGCTTGTTGGGAGGGAGGACGGTGGCTTTGACTTCCTTCACCCAGGGATGACTCGAGATTCGTCTTTTGAGCAGGCTAATATCAAGATTTGCTACGGACTGGTTTTCGTCAATCGAAAGGAGTTCAAAAATTTCATCAGATTGCACAACATCATTTCCGATTAAAAACAGACTGATTGTTGTACGGAAAGAGGAATGTCCCTCAATAGCCGCCCAAAGTGGGCGCCATCCTAGTGAGTAACCCAAAGCGATACCTAATGCAGTGAGTAAAGCAGCTCTTCGAAGTGTTAGTCGCGCCGTCGACTTCACCGTTCCTCGTTTGAAGAGTTGTCCGGGACACCAAAAATTCTAACTTCCGTAGTTAGAAGGATTCCGGTCGTTTCGAATACACGGTTCCTGGCAAGATCAATTAAGGCGACGACGTCTCCGGAGGTAGCACCTTTCTCTGTTACGATGAAGTTAGCATGCTTAGTTGAAATTAAGGCTCTGCCTCGCCGTGCGCCTTTTAGACCAGCTTCTTCGATGAGCCTCCCCGCGGAATTCCCCGGTGGATTTTTAAAGACGGAACCACACGATGGTTGGTTGAGAGGCTGAGTTCTTGATCTTTGTGCAAGAAATTTCCGGACACTCGAGTTCACCCGCTCGCGATTCGTTTTCTCGATACCAAAAGTCCCACCCACAATTGCCGAGTCTGCCGGAAGGCCCGCGACACCACGGTAGTGAAAACATAAATCCTCGGCAGACATAGCAATTGGTCCGTCAGGTGTTACGAGGTCCGCTGATATCAAGAGACTCCCGACCTCACTTTCAGGGATACCAGCATTCATGGCTATCCAACCACCAGCGGTTCCAGGTATGCCGCAAGTGAACTCTAATCCTGATAGACCGTTTGTAATACAAAAGTGCGTTACTGCAGAGTGAGATAATCCGGCACCGATATAGAGGGTTCCATCGTCATGTGCGGTTATGGAACGCATCTTCCAAAGAGCTATGACAATGCCTTCCACTCCTCCATCAAGGACTAAGGAGTTGAATCCGCGCCCCAAGAATACGACGGGTAGGGTGTGCTCGCGAGCAAGACCGAGAATTTCGCCTAGCGCCTCTTTTGTTTCGGGTATCATCAAGAGTTCTGCGCATCCGCCTACACCTAGGGAAGTTAGGCGATTCATGGAAGCGTCACGACGTGACATGCAGTTGTTTATTGATGCTAGCCTGATGTGTATTTTCTCAGTTAACATAATTTTCTTCTGGAGGTTGTATTCAAAGCTCATGGTTAGATCATTTTCTTGAGTGCATCAAGAAGGCGAGGCCCGAAGCTTGTAATCGATCCTGCACCTGCTGTGATTACCAGGTCTCCTTCTTCGAGAACTTTCATAGTCGCTGGTATAGCTTTATCTAATTTGCCTATATCGAGTACCTTTTTATGCCCATTTCCCCGAATAATTTCACAAATACGTTCGGAATCTATGCCGGGTATTGGAGTTTCTCCAGCTGCATATATATCACTAATGAGAATGACATCTGCCTCGCCTAATGAATGAGCAAATTCATCGAGATGGTCGCGGGTTCTCGTGAATCGATGCGGTTGAAAGATAATGACAACTCGGCCTTTGTGCATTTCCTTCGCTGCTTTAAGTGTTGCAGAAATTTCGGTTGGATGATGTGCGTAATCATCCACAATCGTGATCCCTTTAAACATTCCTCTTCTTTCAAAACGTCTTTCAACACCTAAAAATTGCTTAAGAGCTTTCTTGGAAGTTTCGAGGGGAATGTTGAATTCACTGGCGACGATCAAAGCGGCAAGAGTATTAAGAACATTGTGTTTTCCAAGCAATGGAACTTCAATTTCATCTATATATTTACCGTTAATTTGAATCTCGAAGTTTGTGATGTTCTGAGCAAATGAGATATTTTCAGCTTTGAAATTTGCGCTCCCAGTTGTTCCATAAGTAATTATTCGCTTATTTATTTCCCTTGTTAGATTGCGTGTCGATACATCATCTGTGCAAAGAATACACAAGCCGTTTTTTGGAGGTTGATTTGCAAATCGTCTAAAAGTATTTCTTAATTCATTTTCTTTCTTATAAAAGTTCATGTGCTCAGGTTCGATGTTTGTTATTACCGTGACCTCCGGAGAAAAGTGAAGAAAAGACGCATCGCTTTCATCTGCTTCAATGACAATTATTTTGTCTTCTCCAAGGTGGGCTCCAGTTCTTTTGCTTCCAGGGAAAAGTATTCGACCTCCAATTACTGCCGAAGGATCAAGTCCGCTGAATTTTAGAATATGCCATGTAAGGCTTGCTGTGGTTGTTTTTCCGTGTGTGCCCGAAATCGCGATCGCTTTTTGTTCAGCGGTGACTTCGGCTAAGAGCTCTGCGCGTTGAATTATAGGAAGTCCTTTGCTCAAAGCCTTCCGAACTTCAGGATTTTCAGGAGGAATCGCAGAAGAGACAACGATTGCTTGTGCATCTTCGATATGACTTGCTTTGTGTCCAATAGACACCTTGACACCGAGAGCTCCGAGCCGGTTAACGGTTTTGCTCTTAATAAGATCAGATCCGGTGATTATAAACCCTTGAAGTGCAAGAATTTCAGCGAGGCCACACATCCCAATCCCTCCGATTCCTACGAAATGGAAGCGCCTCAAGTTCTTCAAAAAGGTGTTCATTTTAGAATTTGTGGGGGGCATCAATTAGCGTTCGGTTTCCCCAAAAATGCTTCACAAGCGTTAACAATTTTTTCTGATGATTTGGCATCTGCGAAAGGTGCAGGCTTTGCTGTCATTGACGTCCATTGGTCTTTAAGAGACATGAGAGAAACTAACGCTTCGAAACACGTGGTTTTAGTGAAAACGGATCCGTTGAGTATTAAGCCTCTGCCAGCGGATGCGAATGCGCGAGCATTTTCGATTTGCTCTCCCCCTCCAATGTGACTTAAGGGAATAAGAACTGCAGGTCGCTTTGCTAAAGA
>Ga0310344_10004650_pt1 | contig 10186 bp, 7 predicted proteins | sample HC15DNA20200_MG_FD_203801 | JGI IMG/M metagenome (GOLD analysis project Ga0310344, IMG submission 203801) | Marine microbial communities from station ALOHA, North Pacific Subtropical Gyre - HC15-DNA-20-200_MG | ecosystem: Environmental > Aquatic > Marine > Oceanic | place: Pacific Ocean: North... | reverse complement strand
CCCTCCTCGAGCTCGACGAAGCACCCGTAGTCGGCGATGTTGGTTACCTTGCCCATCAAACGACTGTTCTCGGGATAGCGGTTGGCGATATCGACCCAAGGATCCTCGCCCAGCTGCTTGAGGCCCAGGGATACCCGGTTCCGCTCGCGATCGAATTTGAGAATTTTAACGTCGATCTCGTCACCAACGTTCACAACCTCCGTCGGATGCTTCACCCGGCGCCAGGCCATATCGGTAATGTGGAGCAAGCCATCAATGCCGCCCAAATCGACAAACGCGCCGTAGTCGGTCAAATTCTTTACGACGCCCTTGATGACGGCGCCCTCTTGCAAGCTTTCGAGCAATGCTTCGCGCTCAGCAGAATTCTCGGACTCAACGACCGCGCGCCGCGAGACCACGACGTTATTGCGGCGCTGGTCGAGCTTGATGACCTTGAACTCGAGCGGCTTGCCTTCAAGATAGGAGGTATCGCGCACCGGCCGAACGTCGACGAGTGAACCGGGCAAGAACGCGCGAATATCTTCGATATCAACGGTGAAACCGCCCTTGACCTTCCCATTGATCACCCCAGTGATCGTGCTCGACTCTTCAAACGCAGCCTCGAGCCGCGTCCACGCTTGGGCGCGCTTCGCTTTCTCGCGGGAAAGACGGGTTTCGCCAAAGCCGTCCTCGACGGCGTCCAAGGCCACCTCGACCTCGTCACCGACAACGACCTCGACCTTCCCCTCTTCGTTGCGGAACTGACTCAGAGGAATTGCGGATTCGGACTTCAGCCCGGCATTCACCACCACGTACTCGGAACCGACCTCGACCACTTGACCAGTCAAGATCGCGCCGGTGCGCATTTTTTTCTCTACCTGACTCTGCTCGAAAAGCTCCGCAAAACTGACGCTCATGTCACTGTCGTCCCGACGGGGCGTCCCAGCCCGCATTGTGTTGAGTTAATCCAACTTGTCACGCGGCACCTCAAGGCACGGGGCTGAAGCCCCGGGAACGCGCCTCGGAGAGCACACGCGCAAGAACTGCTTCGATCGAGAGCACGGAGGTATCGATTTCTAATGCGTCGGGAGCCGGCTTTAGCGGAGCGATTTCCCGCCCACTATCCCGCCGATCCCGCTGCGCAATCTCGACCGAAAGGGCAGCGAGATTAACATCAATTCCTTTGTCACTCAACTGCTTATAGCGCCTCAAGGCGCGTACCTCGGCACTCGCGGTGAGGAAAATCTTGAGCGGAGCCTGGGGGAAAATGACGGTGCCCATATCGCGGCCGTCAGCCACCAGCCCCGGCGCTCGCGCAAACGCTCGCTGACGTTCCAGCAGTGCTTCTCTCACCGCCGGGAGCACAGCGACTCGGGACGCACTCTCACCGGCAGCTTCCGTTCTGAGCGCCGCCGTTACGTCCTCCCCGTTCAAGCTCACGAGCGCCGGCTCTTGCGCGGGGCCGGGGGTAAACGTGACGTCAAGGCCCGCTGCAATACCGGCAAGCGCTTCGCCATCGTCCAATGCGACCTCACGCCGCACCGCATCCAGGGCTACGAGACGGTACAGCGCCCCGCTGTCGAGCAAATGCCATTTGAGCTCGGCCGCCACCAGCTGAGAAAGCGTCCCTTTACCCGAGGCGTTCGGACCGTCAATAGCGATCACCGGCACGCTCGCAGATCTCACGTGGCGTAGCGCTCTTCGACCGTCAACCCAGCCTGATTGGCAAGCCCGACGAAGCTCGGGAACGACGTGGCAACGTTCTCGCAGTCCTCAATCGTCACAGGACCGCTCGCGGCCAAGGCCGCAACCGCAAACGCCATAGCAACCCGATGATCCGTAAAGCTCTGCACCGTGCCCCCAGTGAGCTCCCCACCGTGCACAATCATGCCGTCGGGCCGCGTCTCGCACCGGATGCCGAGGCGCATTAATCCATCAGCGACCGCGGTAATTCGATCGCTCTCCTTAACACGAAGCTCCTGGGCGCCGCTCAAGGTCGTCGTGCCTTCGGCCGCCGCGGCCGCCACCATGAGCACCGGAAACTCGTCGAGGGCCAAAGGAACCCACTCCGGCGGAATCTCGATGCCTCGAAGCGCCGAAGCCGTTACGTTGATGTCCGCCACCGGTTCGCCACCGGCGATCCGGTGATTGTGCAGCTCGAGCTTCGCGCCCATCGCTTCGAGGATCCTAAGCACCCCGTCGCGCGTGTGGTTAACCCCGATGCCGCGCACCGTAAGCTCAGAGCCAGAGGCAATGCACGCCCCCACCAGAAAGAATGCGGCCGACGAGATATCTCCTGGGATCGCGATCCCGCCGCCGGCAAGCCGTCCGCCGCCGGTGAGCGCAATGCCCTGGTCACGGCGGATCTCATAGCCGAACCCTTCGAGCATGCGCTCGGTGTGGTCCCGCGTCACCTCCGGTTCCACTACCTCGGTATCGCCTTCAGCATAGAGCCCGGCCAAGAGCACACAGGACTTCACTTGAGCGCTCGCCACCGGTAGCGGGTAGCGGATGCCGCGCAAGCGCCGCCCGCCCTCGATGTGCAGCGGTGCCGTGTGCCGGGCGGAACCTGTAACCGATGCACTCATCATCTCCAGCGGTGTCATGACCCGCGCCATCGGTCGTGTCATCAACGAGGCATCGCCGATCAGCACGGAGTCGAAGCGCTGCCCTGCCAGAAGCCCCGTCATGAGGCGCATCGCGGTGCCGGAATTGCCGAGGTCAATTGGGCCTGGAGGCGGCTCGAGTCCGTGCAACCCGCGCCCGTGCACAGTCACCTCGTCGCCGACTCGCTCGATCCGAACCCCCATCGACGCAAACGCCGCCAAGGTTGCGAGGGTATCCTCACCTTGAAGGAATCCGGTGATGTGAGTCGTTCCCTCGCTGACGCCACCAAGAAGAATGGCGCGGTGGGAGATCGACTTATCCCCCGGGACTTGCAAGGTGCCGCGCAACGTCCCCCCGGGGCTTGCGACATAATCGAGGCGGTGCGTTCCTGTCACGAGGGTTGGGACTCGCCGGTATGGCGGTCTCGGGTGGCTTTCGCGCGGGCAAAGCGCGCGAAAAGTTCCTCACTGTCCTTCGCGTTCACCGCATCAAGTAGCTGCTTCAGCTCATCGCGATACCGCTCGATCATTGCGGCAACCGCGTCACGGTTATCGAGGCAGATATCGTGCCACATCTGGGGATCGGACGACGCGATGCGGGAGAAATCCCGAAACCCGCCGGCCGCATAACGAAAAATCTCTCGGTGAGTCTGCATCTGACCCAGCATCTCCACGAGCGTGTAGGCCAGCATGTGCGGTAGATGGCTGGTGGCAGCCAGCACCTCGTCGTGGTGTTGAGGGGCCATGTGATCGACACGCGCGCCAGTGCACTCCCACATTGCCGTCACCCGCTCCACCGCGGCGGGGTCCGTGGTCTCGGTGGGTGTGATGATCACTCGCCGGCCCTCGTACAACGTGTCGAAAGATGCCTCAACCCCGGAGTGCTCGGTGCCAGCGATAGGGTGAGCGGGTACCAGGAAGGGCGGGATTCGCCCGAAAGCCTGCGCCGCCGCCGTCACCACGGTTTGCTTAACGCTGCCTGCGTCCGTAACGATCGCCCCCGGCTCGAGCGCGGGCCGAATCGCCGTGAAAACATCGCCCATTGCCCGCATCGGCGTGCAAACCACCACCATGTCCGCGCCCCGAACCGCACTCGCCATGTCGGTGTCGAAGCTATCAATCACGCCGAGCTCGACTGCGCGTTGAAGGTGTACCTCGCGCCGGCTGCTACCCACGACACTTCGGCACGCACCCTCCCGCCTCAGCGCTCGAGCCAGCGAGCCGCCGATCAACCCGACCCCGATGATACAAAGTCGCTCGATCAAGACATTTCCCCAAGCACGCGCTCGAACGCGGCGACGCAGCGGTGATTCTCCTCCGGGAGCCCGATGCTGATCCGAAGGTGGTTCGGGAGACCATAGTTCGCTACCGGGCGAACGATGACCCCGTGGCGCAACAACGCCTGGAAAACCGGCCCCGCATCCTGCCCCACGTCGACCGTCACGAAGTTCCCGATGGAGGGAATGTAGCCAAGGCCGCGCGCGTCGAGCCAATCCGTTAGAAACGCCATGCCTTCGCGGTTCAGCGCGACGCTTTTCTCGATGTGTTCGGCATCCTCGAGTGCCGCTTCAGCAGCGGCGAGCCCGATGCTGTTGACGTTGAATGGATGCCGGACCCGGTTCATGTAGTCTGCGATGTCCGGATGCGATACCGCATAGCCGATGCGAAGCGCCGCCAAGCCGTGGACTTTGGAGAACGTACGCGTCACCACCAAGTTCGGATATCGCGCGAGCCAGCCGATGCAGTCCGCGTAGTCGTCAAGCGCGACGTACTCGGCGTAGGCTTGGTCCACAACGACGATCACCTCGGGGGGGACCCGGGAGAAAAATTGCTCGAGTTCGTCCGCCGTATTCCAAGTGCCGGTCGGGTTATTCGGATTGGCGATATAAACGAGCCGGGTGCGCTGCGTGATGGCATTCGCCATCGCCTCCAGATCATGTCCCCAGTTGGCCGCGGGGACGATGACCGGTGCGGCACTGACCGCGTTGGCGGACAACCCGAAGACGACAAAGCTATGCTGAGCGAGCACCACCTCGTGCTTGTCCAGGACGAAGCACCGAGCGATGACGTCCAACACGTCGTTGGACCCGTTGCCCAGCGTCAGCTGCGTCTCATCCACACCATGGAGCTCACTCAGCTTACGTTTGAGGTAGTAGCCGTTCGCATCCGGATAGCGGGAGACGTCCTCGGCCGCTCGTGCAATCGCCTGGCGCGCCAATGGTCCAGGTCCTAGTGGCGACTCGTTCGAGGCGAGCTTGACAACGTTCTCCAGCCCAAGCTCGCGCTCGACCTCCTCGCTTGGCTTCCCCGGAAGGTAGGGCTGAAGATCGCGCACGCCAGGGGTAACAAGCTTGCTGAAATCCATGCTGAATCCTTGTTCTTGACCCGAGGGCACGTTCCATCCCGGGCTGTCGCGGCTCGAGAGCCGGCGCCTTAAACCGCGCGCACCGCGAGCACCCCCTCAATTTCCCGCAGCTTCGCCAGCACGTCCTCCCGCACCACCTGCTCTGCGTCGAGAAGGGTGTACGCCAGGTCGCCCCGAGACTTGTTCAGCATATCGAGAATATTCAAATCATGCGCAGCGAGCGTCGTCGAGATCTGACCCAGCATATTCGGCACGTTCCGATTCGCGACCGCCACCCGATACCCGCCGTTACGCGGCATCGAAACATCAGGGAAGTTAACCGAGTTACGGATATTCCCGTTCTCGAGATACTCTTTGAGCTGCTCGGCCACCATAACCGCGCAGTTGTCCTCCGCCTCCCTTGTCGAGGCACCGATGTGCGGCAAGGCGATGACATTGTCCAAGCCGCGCAAGCGCAGCGAGGGGAAGTCGCAGACATAGGCGTGCATGGCCCCTCGTGTCAAAGCGCTTCCCACTGCCTCTTCATCGACGATGCCCGCCCGGGAGAAATTGAGCAAGGTCACGCCTTCGCGCATGATCGAGATACGCTCGGCATCGATCAAGCCGCTCGTCTCGGGGGCAAACGGAACGTGCAAGGTCACCATATCGGCTGCCCTCAGCAGCTCTCCGACACTATTGGCTTGCCCAACCTCGGCCGAGAGCTGCCACGCGCGTGACACCGTCATGCCCGGGTCATAGCCCACCACCCGCATGCCAAGCGCCAACGCCGCATTGGCAACTTCGACTCCGATAGCACCGAGGCCGATCACCCCGAGTGTGCGGCCCGGCAGTTCGAAGCCAACAAAGCGCTTCTTATCCTGCTCCATCGCCCGGCGCATCGTCTCGGCGTCACCATCGAGGGCCCGGGCATAGGCCCAAGCGCCGCAGATGTTCCGAGCCGCGAGGAAGAGGCCGGCGAGCACGAGCTCCTTAACCGCATTTGCGTTCGCGCCCGGCGCGTTGAAGACCGCAATGCCTGCCTGGCTCATCTGGGCAACCGGAATGTTATTGACGCCGGCGCCCGCGCGCCCTATCGCCTTCAAGCTGTCGGGGACGGCGAGATCGTGCAAGCTCGCGGAGCGAAGCAGGATCCCATCGGGATGCTGGATCTCCGAAGCAACCTCATACCGGTCGCGCGGCAGTCGCTCTAGCCCCGCGACCGAGATGTTGTTGAAAGTCAGTATCTTGAACCGGCCGCTCATCGATGCACGCGCTCGAACGCTTCCATCACTTCGACCAACCGTTCGATGCCCGCATCGGGCATCGCGTTATAGATGCTGGCCCGCATGCCCCCAACCGACCGATGGCCCTTGAGCCCAAAGAGACCGGCCGCTTCCGCCCGTTCGAGGAACGGCTTATCAAGCTCTGGCGTCGGTAGCACGAACGTCACGTTCATGTGGGACCGGTCGCTCGGGCGCACCGGATTGGTATAGAGCGACGACGCGTCGATGTGGTCATAGAGTTTCTGGGCTCGGATGGCATTGCGCGCGGCGAGCGTTGCGACGCCGCCTTGCTGCTCAGCCCATTCGAGGACGAGCGCCATCACGTACCAGGAGAATGTCGCGGGCGTATTGGCCATCGAATCCTGCTTCGCTTGCACCGCATAGTGCAGCGGCGTCGGCGTCCGCGGATCGGCCCGGTCGAGAAGTCGGTCGTGAACCACGACGATCGTGACACCGGCAATGCCCGCATTCTTCTGGGCCCCGGCGTAGATGAGCCCGTGCGCCGAGACGTCGATCGGACGTGACAAGATCGTCGAGGACAAGTCGGCTACGAGCGGAACGTCGCCCACTTCGGGCACCCAGTGAAACTCGACACCGCCAATCGTTTCGTTGGGGGTGTAGTGCAAATAGGCTGCATCTGCTCGCACGTCCCACGACTCGCGCGGCGGGATGCGGTTGAAGCCCTGTGCTTCACTGCTCGCTGCAACGTGCACGGGACCATACTTCTTCGCTTCTTCGATCGCCTTTGTCGACCACGAGCCCGTATTGACGTAGCTGACAAGCTCGCCACCGCCGATATTCATCGGCACAGCGGCAAACTGCATCTGGGCACCGCCGGCGAGAAACAGGACATGGTAATCGTCGGGTACGCCGATAAGCGCTCGAAGGCGCGCCTGCGCCGAACGTGCCAGCTCAATGAAGGGTGCACCCCGATGACTCAGCTCCATAACTGAGGCGCCCGTACCTTGCCAGTCGGGCAGCTCCTCGCGTATGCGTTCAAGGACCGGCAACGGCAGCATCGCAGGGCCGGGGCTAAAGTTGTACACGCGACTCATGTCGCCTCCACATCCTCCACGAAAATACGACCCGGGCCGACGCGCAGCGGGTATGCGACGCGCTAGTCGTCGCTCTCGTCGTCGCTCTCGTCGTCCTCCTCGACGACACTGTCGAGGCCCACCAGGCGCTCCCCGTCCCCGAGACGGATGAGCGTGACGCCTTGGGTGTTGCGACCGAGCACGCTGATCTCACTCACTCGCGTGCGAACAAGCGTCCCCGCATCGGAAATGAGCATGATTTCGTCCCCATCACTCACCGGTAGAGCACCGACCAGCGTGCCATTTCGGGTGGACGTCTGGATCGCAATGATGCCCATTCCTCCACGATTCTGCATTCGGAAATCGGTCACCGGCGTACACTTGCCGTAGCCGTTCTCGGTCACCGTCAAGAGCTTGAGATCCGGTTCCGATATCACCAGCGAGATGACGCGCTCGCCGGAGCCGAGCGTCATGCCACGTACGCCTCGCGACGCCCGCCCCATCGCCCGGACTTGCTGCTCGTTGAAGTGGATGACCTTGCCAGCGGTCGAGAACAGCATGATGTCTCGCGCACCGTCGGTTAGTGCAACGCCGACGAGCTCATCATCGTCACTGAGATCAATGGCGATGATGCCATTGGCCCGGGGCCGGGAATAGGCGGAAAGCTCAGACTTCTTTACCGTGCCGCTCGCGGTCGCAAACAAAACGTAGCGATCCTGGTCAAAACCGGTGATCGGTAAGACGGCTGTAATGCGCTCGTTTTCCTCCAACGGAAGCAGGTTGACGATCGGCTTCCCTCGATGAACCCGACTTTCCTGGGGAACATCGTAGACCTTAAGCCAGTACACGATACCGCGAGAGGAAAAGCACAAAACCGTATCGTGGGTGTTGGCGATAATGAGCTTGTCGACGAAATCCTCGTCCCGCACGCGAGTCGCGGCCTTACCACGTCCGCCCCGTCTCTGGGCACGGTATTGGTCGAGGGATTGGGCCTTGACGTAACCGAGATGGGAGAACGTCACCGCGACGTCCTCGGGTGTGACGAAGTCTTCGCGGTTGAACCCGAGATGTTCATCGAGGATATCGGTGCGACGGGGATCGCCGCCGAAGCCTTCTTTGATTTCGAGCAACTCGGCGCGGATCACCGCCATGAGCTTTTCCGGATCCTCGAGAATACCGAGCAAATCCGAAATGCGGGAGAGCAGCTCGTCGTACTCGGAAACGATACGGCTTTGCTCGAGCCCGGTCAGGCGGTTCAGCCGCATGTCCAGGATGGCTTGAGCTTGGGTTGGCGACAAGTGGTAGCCGTCGGCGCTCAGGCCCAACGACTCAGGCACATCGTCAGGCCGCGTTGCATCGGCCCCAGCGCGGCCAAGCAGCTCCGACACGACACCGGGTTCCCACGCTTGGGCGACTAAGCGCTCGCGCGCTTGGGCGGGGCTCTCTGACGCCTTGATCAATTCGATGACCAGGTCGATGTTGGCAAGGGCTACCGCAAGCCCCTCCAACACATGCGCCCGATTTCGGGCGCGACGCAGCTCATAGAGCGTACGCCGTGTCACCACCTCGCGACGGTGGCGAATGAAGGCCTGGATAATCTGAAGGAGATTAAGAACGCGCGGCTGGTTTTCAACAAGCGCGACAATGTTGATGCCGAACACTGTTTGCAGCTGCGTGTGCTGATAGAGCAAGTTGAGTACGACCTCGGCTACCTCGCCGCGCCGCACCTCCACCACCATTCGCATCCCGTCCTTGTCAGACTCGTCACGCAGCTCGGCGATACCCTCGATCTTCTTGCCGCGCACCAACTCCGCAATCTTCTCGAGTAGCCGTGCCTTGTTGACCTGGTAGGGAAGCTCAGTCACAACGATCCGGTCACGCTCGGAACCTTCACCTTCCTCGACGTGCGCCTTGGAGCGGACGTGGATCCGACCCCGCCCCGTGTGGTACGCCTCGAGAATGCCGCTCGCACCGTTGATAGTTGCACCGGTAGGGAAATCCGGCCCTCGGATATGCTCCATCAAGCCCTGAATGTCGATCTCGGGATCGTCGACGTACGCTACGCAGGCGTCGAGCACCTCGCCGAGATTGTGCGGGGGAATGTTGGTAGCCATACCCACCGCAATGCCCGCGGAACCATTCACCAGCAGGTTCGGGACGCGGGTGGGGAACACGGAAGGCTCTCGCTCCGAGCCGTCGTAATTTTCGGAGAAATCGACGGTTTCTTTGTCGAGATCACTCAGCAGCTCGTGGGCGATCCGAGACATTCGAACTTCGGTGTACCGCATCGCAGCGGGCGAATCGCCATCGACGGACCCGAAGTTGCCTTGGCCATCGACGAGCATCTCGCGCATCGAGAACGGCTGCGCCATCCGCACGATGGCATCGTATACCGCGGACTCGCCGTGAGGGTGGTACTTACCGATCACATCTCCCACGACGCGGGCGGATTTCTTATACGGCCGGTTCCAATCGTTACCCAGTTCGTTCATCGCATAGAGAACGCGACGGTGCACGGGCTTCAACCCGTCACGCACGTCCGGGAGCGCCCGTCCCACGATCACGCTCATGGCGTAATCGAGGTAAGACTGCTTCATCTCCTCCTCGATGTTGACGTGGAGGATTTCGCTGGCGAACTCAGCCATGGTTGTGGCTCAACACGAGGCAGCGCTTCGGGATTGATCAGCGCCCGAGGCAGCATTGGGGATCGGCATTAGCGCTCGGGTTCCTGAGGACAAAAACGACACCGGCGACGCCCGCTGCTCACCGCTATGGCGAGGGCGCCGATCACTGCATCGATGAGGGCGCTTCTGCACGGTGAGGACACTTGAGCAACCGGAGCAAACAAGGGGGTGAGTCTAACACTTCTCCCGGTGAACATGCCAGCGAAAATCGTCTGATTCACTCAGGAAAAGCCTGTTAATCAACAAGTTACCTGCA
>Ga0310344_10004649_pt1 | contig 10187 bp, 10 predicted proteins | sample HC15DNA20200_MG_FD_203801 | JGI IMG/M metagenome (GOLD analysis project Ga0310344, IMG submission 203801) | Marine microbial communities from station ALOHA, North Pacific Subtropical Gyre - HC15-DNA-20-200_MG | ecosystem: Environmental > Aquatic > Marine > Oceanic | place: Pacific Ocean: North... | reverse complement strand
CCAACTGCTTAGCATCCGCTTAAATCTTCTATCCGCAGGTGGCTAAAAACTTGAGGCTCTAGTCGCATGGAGGCTGGAATGCAAGAAGAAACGATGGGACTGTGGGATCCACGACAGTTCTCTGATGGGGACAGGCTCGTCACCGTCAAGACGGTAGCTTCAATATTAAGTATCGGGCGTACAAAAACTTTCAAATTGATGAGTGAGGGTGAGTTCACCAGTGTCAAAATCGGCCGATTAAGGCGTATATCATTGAGGTCAGTGTACGAGTATATTGAGCGCCTAAAACGAGAACAGAATCCAAGCGTATGAAACTGACGAGACGGTAGGCAGGCGCCAGTTCAAGATCCGATGCGATGGGCCCCAACCTTACCCCTGTTTACTTTCAGCAAAGACGGCCTGGATTGCGAGCCTTACAATCTCGGCAATAGCAGCCTCGCCTGGATCATTTGCCCCATCGTTCGCAAGCGTCATTCCCGATACGACCATCGGTCCGGTCGAAAGATAGACAATCCCTACATCGGCCTTAATGCGAGTGCTAGAACCGATCTTATGTGCAACCACTGTTGAGCTACTAAGGTGCAAGGGGATCATACTACGGTCACTACAACCTTTGAGTAATTCAATCATAGCCTCCGAAGCCGATGCAGAAACGATATCCCCCAAATACAATCGCTTAATTATGCTAGCTATCTCTCGAGGTGTAGTGACATTACTGCCGACAGAATCGGTGTACCCGATCCCACCGTGGTCCAAGTGACCTTCAACGAGTCGCTTATGAACATAGTCGTTGTTATCTGCGGTCTGATCGAGATGCTGAAGACCTGCAATTGTGTAGTGCCATTGGCTCATGGTCATACTGGTTCGCGTATTCGGATAGCCAAGTTCATCCATCGTAGCGTTGACATTTTGTAGACCCACAGACTCCATAACCGTGTCTGTCGCCATATTGTCGCTCACCCCTATCATCAGCCTGGCATAGTCGTAAAGCGTAAGTTCGGGGTCGTCCTTCAACATTTTGAGAGTACCAGTGCCATGATGAGAAATATGTGATCCGAGTCGCTGCCGCTGATCAAGCCTTATTCGGCCTTCTACCGATTGCCTAAACAGTTCAATCATCACAGGTACCTTACACACGCTTGCAGTTGGGTAACGAGAGTTAGCTTTGTGTTGGTGATATTCTCCACTCAGGATATCTTCCACGTAGAAGCCCATCTGACCCGGAAAGTCCTCAGCGACAGAATCCATCTCTCGTCGACTTGCCTGAGTGAATTTCAAGATGGCTACTCCTTGCGCCCCGATACAAATCTATCCATCTATTCTAAACACCACCTCGAGATTCGAATAGCATCACGGTTACAACATATTTCACGTGCCAGTTCTTACTTATCAAACACACTTAAGAAACTTGTCGGAGTAATGCGCACACAAAATCATGATCAATTTGTAACCATGGCAGTAACGTGGACGGATGCTATCTGGTATGGTCAAAATAAGAATAAGATTATATTCGTCTTAAAGTTTAAGGTTGCTTAGAAGCACCAAGTTTCACCTAATTTTGAATGCGGAGAGCATTGATGTTACAAAATCGCCTGCTACGTCTGATTAACGGGTTACTTTCACCCATACGCTTAATTATCCCGCAACCGTTTGTCAACTTTATCCCAGGACTTATTTTATCCCAGGACTTATGACGAATTACGACATCCGAACATCCATCGTACTAGAAGCAATTCCTAACCGCGCTACGATTCTTGACATCGGCTGTGGGACTAACCGACTTGTCAGGAAACACCAAGAAAGGGGAGGTAAAGGTGTCGGAGTTGATATACATGATTGGGGAGACGTCGACATGCTAGTAGAAGACAGTAGCAATTTACCCTTGGAGAACGATTCCTTCGATGTAGTGACTTTCGTTGCCTGTCTAAATCACATTCCCAATAGAGAATCAGTATTGCAGGAAGCCGTCCGGGTACTGAAACCAAATGGAGTTATCGTGTCTACCAACCTTACGCCAACAATATCTAAGATTTGGCATAAGATCGCATGGTGGGACTCTGATCAACATGAAAGGGGGATGGAAGATGGCGAAGTTTGGGGGTTTACAGATTCCGAGTTCCGTCACCTTTTGAATGGCGCAGGCCTCGAGGTCATAGATGCTCGTCCCTTCTCATGGGGGTTAAACCGTTGTTATAGGGCTCGAAAACAGTGCGTTGGTTAGAGAAAACGGAGGTCTCTTGCGCAGTGCCATCGATAAGAATCATGATTTGGTGAGTCCTTATGGATTTTAAGTCGCTTCATTGTTAGTCTTTTCTGTCCTTACCAAATCTCGTCACACTCAATACACCTACGCTAATACTCGCCCTCAGAGAGAAAGAATGGCAGTCTCTTGGAACGAAATAGCCTCCTGCGTACCAATCGTCATAAGAATTAACTGATATGAGAGATATAGAAAGCATATGCTAGGTTCAAATACACCACCCGCTAGTCCTAGATCAGGTAACTCATTGTGAGGGTAAACCCCCGGCAAATCTCCCTAAGTGTATTGGGTCTGGCCGTTTTTATGGCGCTCATATTTTGGGGCGGCTCCGATGTCCTTAAGAGCTTAATAAGCAGTCATTTAGGTTACATAACAATTTTTCTTGTGGTAGGTTTTTTTCAGACGCTACTAGCAACCTGGCGTTGGGCTATAACACTAGATTGGTTTGTTGGTCATAACCATACGTCCTTTAAAACGTACTATCGATCGTTCGTCTTATCTCGGGTTTCGGGCCTCTTCATACCTCAGGTGGTGAGTGATCTCGCTGTCAGGCCAGTGCTTCATGGGCTATCAAGGTCATCTTCTCGTATCGATGCTTTCGCTGGCTCAATAACTGAGAAATTATTGGATGTCTCTCTGGCATTGAGTATGAGTATTCCCGCAATCTTGTTTATCGTGAATCTGGTCGATTCAAGTTGGTTCGTCGTACTACTGTTCTCAGTTGTCACTATATGGTCCATAGTTATGGTGGCATTCGGTCCCTTTGTCTTGCGTTGGGCTGGCAAAATAATACTTAACGCAATGTATATTTTCACACGAGTTACTAGATCTCGGTTCAGCTCAATTACAGAGTCAGTCGCTCAGTCCGTTGATAGGATAACCCGAGCTTCCGAAGATAAGACTACGATGACGAAGTTGGTCGCTCTCACAGTGGTAAGATACGTGCTTATTGGGGTCTATCTGGTACTTTTAGCTTATGCACTTCCGCTTTCCGATATGGGACTCATAGAAGTGCTATCCGCCCTTCCGATCGCACAGCTTGGCGCAGTTATGGCTATTACACCTGGTGGCATAGGATTCGTTGAAGGTGGGTTCTTCGGAGCATTCGTCTTGACAGGGGTTTCGGCTCAATCCGCAGTGACATATTTAATTGCATTGCGACTACTAGTGAGCCTAAATTTATTGTTACATGGAGCGATCACCCTCATGACTCACAAGCAGCGGGGAGACTCTCCCAAATGCGAAAACTCATTACTATAGCGCAGCAAAATACAGCATCTTTTAACGGTGGTCAGCCCAAAGCCTTATTCTAATACGATAATTAATCTGTTAAAGTGCACGATGAACGTGGCGCGCCACGATGCTGTTGGAGGACTTGAATGACTATATCTCTCTCTCCTTTGAAAATGTCCGAAGAGGAGATAAGCGCTGAGATTCATGCCCAGCTACCCAAAACAAACCGCCCTCTCAGAGTATCGATGTTCAACCCCCCCTATGGGCTACACGCTGGCGGAGGTGATAGACAGTTAGCCGGGATGCAACCTCTCGGCCTCGCATACATGGCTGCTGCCACCCGCGATGCAGGGCATCATGTAGCTGTGTGCGATGCCTATTCATTCGGTTTTGGTGAGGAAGAAATTCGAGAATTTATCGCCACCGAACGACCTGACGTGGTCGCTACGACCTCAACCACCCCCTATATATATGATGCTTGGGCAATTCACCGAATTGCGAAAGAAATGAATTCGGATATCCTTACGGTCAATGGTGGCCCACATGCTTCTCACATACCCGAAGACGTTGCTCGGGATGAGAATACCGATGTAGCCGTCGTCGGAGAGGGGGAGTTCATATTCCTAGAGATACTTGCAGAGATCGATACCCGAGACTTTTCAGAAATAGCCGGCATCGCTTATCGGACACCTGATGGCAAAGTTAAACGAAACCCCAACCGCGTCCCTAACCACCATCTGGACAATCTGCCATTCCCGGCTCTAGACCTATTACCTTCAATCACGGATTACACGATCTCTCCTCATCATGGTAGAAGCGGACGGTTTGCTCCGGTTAATACCACCCGGGGTTGCCCATACAACTGTGAATTCTGTTCCATAACAGCCTATCAGGGAACAAAATATCGGTTCCGTAGCGTAGAGAACGTTATCGAAGAACTAAAGATGCTTAAGAACGAGCAGGGCGTTACTATGACTTCCTTCCGCGAAGGGGTCGCAACACTGCGAAAAACTCGGATGAAACAGATATGCCAGCGCATGATCGAAGAGGAGTTGAACTTAAGCTGGACCTGTACTGCTACCATCTCGAGCGCTGATCCTGAGATGTTTCGATTGATGAAAGAGGCGGGCTGTACATCGATCGAATATGGAATTGAGACCGGAAGTGAGACTGTCCTTAATGCTAATCCATACCTGCTTTCAAAGAACTTTAGCGTGGAGAAGGTGGCGGAAGTTGTGCACATGACAGCAGACGCAGGCATTGACGTGCATGGATACTTCATAATAGGAATGCCCGGAGAAACCAAACAAACCGTAGACGAGACTATAAAGTTTGCGTGCAGCGTACCCATTTCAACAGCGGGTTTTACAATCGCAATCCCATTCCCTGGAACTGAGTTGTACCACTACTACAGTTCTCGAAACAGGTTACATGACAAACCTTGGTACCAGTTCGACCCTAACTTCGGCGTAGTGATCGAACACGAGAACCTTACAGCGACAGAGTTAGAAGCTGCGTACAAGAAGGCGTGGCGTAAATTCTATCTGCGCCCAAACCAGGTGCTCAGAAGATTCAGGGCCATACGCTCGTGGGCAGATTTGCGAAATCATATCGATTTAGGGTACCGCTACTTGGTGGCAGGATCATCATCATCCCAGAAAGGTCAGATCACCACATAACCTTCAGGGACGATCCCGAGAGATAACCGCTACCCCACTGGGTATAATCTGGCGAGGTTACCACCCATAATTAAAGCTCTCTGCTCATCTGTAAGGAAGTCACACTGGGTCTGGAATAGAATCATCGACTGCTTATAGGTCACAGTGCGTTCACAGGCAGGCATATCCGATCCCCATACCAGACTCTCAGCCCCGACTCCACTGACCAGTTCGCGAACTACCTTTTTAAGCCCAGGCTCATACGGTGGAAACTCGATATCGCCAGCCATGAGATGCAGCATTAGTTCCATGTGCCAATTAGGAAAACTCAGCAACTGAAACAACTCATCTGGAACGGAGAACCGGTTTGGCTTGTCCTTGTTGTAATGGATGTTATTGAGGCCGTGGGTTAACACTGATGGGATATCCGGATGCGCTTCTGCCCACTTAATGAACTGCCTTAATTCACCCAGATAGTCCGGGATAGATGGTTGCCTAAGCTTAGCAGCATACCAGTGGACAGTAATTCCTAGATCTTTTACCAATGTCCAGAGTGGTTCAAGAGACGGATCATTTACCTCTAAGCTGAAGTCAGTATGGAAGAAGCCGCCAGTTGAGAAGTACACACTACGAAATCCTAGCTCCTCGACTTGTCGTTTCAAACGATCGAGTTGGTCAGTTCGTCCACCTACCCATTCATCTACCTGCGCTGCGGCTACAAATCGCGTAGGATACCGACGCACACAATCACCAAGGAAATCATCAAGCTTTCCATAGATTCTGTCGTGCTGCAGCACTGCCCTATCCACTCCTACATAGTCCATCTGCGCAACGATGTAGTCAGCCGAACTGGACATATCCGGTAAAGTGGGAGGCATCCACTGGGTGTAGTATTCCTCACCGTCCTTGGTGTACTCGAGTTTGCCAAACTCCCCAATACGGAAATTAACGTCCGGTTGCCAAGATATACCGTCTTTTTCACCAGCAAGGATATGCTCAGAAATGCGAACGTTATCCCGTTTACGAGTCACCCCTTGTCCGTGGAATCGGACGTGGTATTGATGCTCAGCTAAGCGAGCTACCTCTGCTTCACCTGGATGCCCCAGAGGGGGGAAGCAGTGGCAGTGGTTGTCAAAAATAACCGACATGGTTTCAACCCTCCTTTATTCCATGAACTCGTATTGGTGTGTATCCGTGCATTCTAAGATAATTCAATCCAGGGGATAAGGGTGCAAAAATTATCACGTAACCAGTAAACTGTTCTAGTTCGGCCTGGTGAAGTTGCACAATCCTCACTAACCAAACACGATAACTATATTAGGAGGTACAACGTGGCTGGGATATCAAAAACAGTACTACAGATCCAACCCGGTAAGGTAGACGAGGCAGTCGAATTTATAAAGTCCGTGGAAGCACGGGCATCAGAGTTGGACGGGATAACAGGCTTCGGCTTGGCTATAACTGGAGAAAATGAGATCACCGTCATAGGGGTATACGACAACACAGCGGCCGCAAATGCTGCAGCCTCACTAGTGCAAGAAGTATTCGGCGAGTTAGCTTCAATAATCGCAGGAGCACCGGATCGGGGTGTGTTCGAAGGTATCTGGTTTTCTGTCTAACATAAGCCAGCTTGGCAGGTGTCGTAAATAACTCGATCCCATCAGTTTCTGCAACGAGGCTTTTTAAGCCGCCAAGGGAGAGGGGAAAAGATATTTCGATTCCGAACGATAAACTAATGTAACTACCCACAAAAGCGATCTGTCTTGATGCTAAGTAGTTTTGTGTTTTTTAGTAGAACCACCCAATAGGAGAATCCTATATGCGATCATGGATCGTAAGGCACAAAATCCGATCTACCCTATTAGTCTTACTATTGATACTGTTAGTCAGTTCTTACATCGTCGGTGGCATGGATTTCACGCCCCCTCAAGTCTAACTGTAGGTGAACATTACATGCGCTGTCAGATGGGCCTGACCGCATACCCTCAATTATCTGTTTTTTAAACTGCGTTTACCGGGGAGCAGGATCTCGCCTATAATGTCAGCCGAGTTATTGATCGTATAATTTAGTAAATAACTTTCCTCGCTAATGACACGTTACACAAAATAGGACCCCCGAGGGGGACTGAATTTCGCAGGAGAAAACTCACAATGACCGGTACCCGTATCATCATCACCACAATCGCATCAATAATCCTCGCAACTGCTGTCAGCGCCGGTGTACTTTTCGCTGTGGAAAGCGAATCCGGGGAGTCGAACGTAAGTAAGCTAGCAACGAAAGTAGCCCAGATTCTTGGATTGGATGAACAAGCAGTCGACAATGCAATAAATCAGGCACGTAAAGAACTTAAGGAAGAAGCCGTTCAGAACGGGACTTCTCGCGATGGGAAACGGTCAAGATTTAGTAGGCTGGGACAGCCAGATAAGGAAAGGGTTCAGGCAAGACTCAAAGCTGCAGTAGATGCTGGCACGATAACTCAAGAACAAGCTGACCAGCGACTGAGCGAGTGGACCGCGCGATCGAAAGATACCAAAACCTGGGGAGGCAAAAAGGCACGAGGCAAAAAATTCGGCCCGAAGATCACAGGTGAACAATACCTACAGGGTCTAGAAAAGAAACTCAAAGCTTCAGTTGCCGCTGGGGAAATTACCCAGCAACAGGCTGATGAGAAACTCGAAGCAATTAAGAGTGGCTCAGCCGAAATTAAAACCTGGGGAAGCAAAAAGGCACGAGGCAAAAAATTCGGCCCGAAGATCACAGGTGAACAATACCTACAGGGCCTAGAAAAGAAAGTCAAAGCTTCAGTTGCCGCTGGGGAAATTACCCAGCAACAGGCTGATGAGAAACTCGAAGCAATCAAGGAAAAGGCCAACTAGATATTCACACTAACCCAGCTTCTGATTCGCGTGGCCCTCATTTAGAGTAGCAACCTAGGTCAACGACGCCAGTTTCTGTCTCTCCGGCCGAATGCTTGCGCCCCTCAACTCCTCATTGTTATCCGGTTGGATCCAGCCTCTGCAATGAACGCACTTCGCGAGGAGGGGTCTGTCGTGACCCGTAAGCAGAATATGAAACCTCGGCCAAATAGATACGGCCCTGGGAATCGACTGCTATGCCGTGTGGCGCAATGAACTGTCCTGCGTCTAGGCCCGATCTCGCATCACCTACTCGTGCAACAATATTACCTTGAAGATCCAGGACGCTGACCCGAGGTCCAAGACGCTTCGCTACCCAATTACCCCAGCCCATTGGATTATCAGGTAGGCCAGCATACATCTCACCGACGTAAGCCAACTCTGCCCCACCTTGAGAAACAATAGCAATACAAGATGTCTTAGCTAAGTCTTTCCACTGACTCACAAAGTTTCCGTCAGGATCAAAGACCTGTATTCGTTGGTTCTCTCTATCAGCAACGTACACCATACCTGACCTATCAACAGCGATATTGTGCACGGTGTTGAACTCTCCCGATTCAGTACCAGATCGCCCCCAAGACAATATGTGCTCACCATCAGCATCGTACTTGTGAACACGGGCATTACTATATCCATCAGAGATGTAAATATCACCGGTGTCCACATTGACTGCAGAATGTGTAGGATTCCTGAACGGGTCTCCGCTATCTCGTTCCGCGGCTGTCCCTGGTTCGCCGATGGTCATCAGCAACTCCCCTGCGGGGCTGTACTTACGAAGACTATGATCCCCCGCATCTACGCAGTAAATCGAGTCGTCCGGTCCAACGTTGACACCATGAGCACTCGTGTGTACACCTTCGCCCCAAGAACGAACGAAGTCACCAGACTTATCGAGAACAATGACAGGGTGCTCACCTCTGTTGAAAACGTAAACGTTATCTTTCGAATCAACTGCCACTGCCGTCGCTTCCTGGTATGACCATCCGTCTGGCAAGTGCCCCCAGTTGTCTCCTGAAACCTCGTAAGTGAAATCCCCGGTGCCTATAACTGCCATCAAAACCTCCTAGAGCTCGTCGGCATACTATCCACAGCATGATCCGAACTAATATCCAAATAGCCGGGTAAAGAGGCCCAAGATAACCAACTTTAAGCAGCGCCTATGACTACAGCACCTAAGTGTAGCGAACGTATCCGAACCTAATAACCGACCTGAGAGGAAATGTGCTTACCCTTCAGTATGTGGGAACACAAGTCTTGTGTCTCTCGATACTGTCCGTAAGATCACCCTCTTGACCCAAAACAGGTACTACCTAGCTTATTCGGTATCTTCGATGTAGTTAGAAGCGATCTGGCATCCAGGTTCTATCTTCTTGAGAAAACCAAGTTTCAGTATCCACACAGGACAAGTAGCGTTGTGAACTTTAACTATGAAAGGAAGCTCTTTTTTATCCATCGATATCCTCCTAAGGAACGGTATCTTAACATCCAGATCACTGTGTGAGCCATAGCACAAGTTGCCAGTGTCCCTTTACGACTCTTATGCCTGCCTCAATCGGACAATCGGGTCTGTTCCTCTTCTATCCCTCGCACCCTTTGAAGCAACGGTGGGTGAGAATAATTTAACGATACATAAAACGGGTGAGGCGCAAGATTTGAGAGGTTTTCTTTAGACAACTTTCGAAGAGCCTCCGATAATTCACCCGGGTGTTGAAAAGTCTGGACCGACCAACGGTCCGCTTCGTACTCATGTTTCCGTGAAATGGCTTGCATCACTACTGAAAGAACAACTTCGATGGGAGTATATAGAAGACCGAAGAACAATAGTCCCGTATACACAGACTTTTCATCGATAAAGAAGGCATCAAATAAGCCCTGACTTTCCAAGAAAATCGAAAGGAGAAAGAAAATCACTCCAGTATGGAGAATACTGGTAACCAATCCTTGCATTATGTGGCGTTTTTTGTAGTGCCCAATCTCATGCGCTAACACAGCGACAAGCTCCGGGACTGTGTGGCTCTCAACAAGCGTATCGAAGAGGGCTATTCTCTTATTTTTCCCAAAGCCAGTGAAAAAAGCATTCGCCTTACTAGATCTCTTAGATCCATCCACCACAAAGATAT
>Ga0310344_10004648_pt1 | contig 10187 bp, 8 predicted proteins | sample HC15DNA20200_MG_FD_203801 | JGI IMG/M metagenome (GOLD analysis project Ga0310344, IMG submission 203801) | Marine microbial communities from station ALOHA, North Pacific Subtropical Gyre - HC15-DNA-20-200_MG | ecosystem: Environmental > Aquatic > Marine > Oceanic | place: Pacific Ocean: North... | reverse complement strand
TATGAGAAATCTGATACGAATTGACTTTCTAGTGGGGGTAGCGGCTTTTGTGGCGTCTAATCTCTCGTTAGCTCACCATTCTCATTCAATGTTTGATCATAGTGAGGAGGTCTCTATCTCCGGCACAGTGACAAAATTTTCTTTCCGAAATCCGCATGTTTTTCTTTTCATCGATGTAAAAAATGAAAATGGAGAGGTTCTTAATTATTGGATTGAGATGTCCAATATCCCAAATATGATCCGTCGTGGTGTTGGATATAAGACGTTTGCGCCTGGCGATGAAGTCATAGTGAACATGTGGCGATTGAAAGATGGCCGCCCCGGCGGAAACTATACGACGATCGTTGCGGCTGATGGGAAAACCTATGATTGAACTGAACGCTGAGGCGTGTGTTTGAGACTAGCTTGTCTGATATGGCTAACAATTTGAATATAAGCCATATCAGTATGATTTTTGCCTCTAGCCATCTTGTCTAAGATTTTTGAAATTATGAGTGTTTTTTCGCTAGGTCTGTTAGCTCATAAATTAATCGCAAAGCCTCTCGTGGCGATAGATCATTTGGTTCGATTTCTAGTAGTTGCTCGGTAAGTTTATTACTTGGGGAAACCTCTTTTGAAAGCTGTTCCTCAAAAGGGATTTCGGGTTGAGTGATTTTAGTATCCTTATCATGCTCACGTTGCTCGAGAATAGTGAGATAGTTACGAGCCAGTTCAATGACGTTTTTTGGAACCCCCGCTAGACGAGCAACTTGCAGTCCATAACTTTGATTGGCTGGACCATCTTTTACGCTATGAAGAAAAATTAACTCGTCACCATGTTCAATAGCATCCAAATGCACGTTTACACATGCAGGCAAAGAGTCAGGCAAGCTTGTAAGCTCAAAATAGTGTGTAGCAAATAAAGTAAAGGCTTGTGACTCTTTAGAAATGTAATGAGCTGCAGCCCAAGCTAATGATAATCCATCAAATGTACTAGTACCTCGACCTACCTCATCCATTAATACTAGGCTAGATGCAGTCGAATTATTGAGAATGTTTGCTGTTTCTGTCATTTCCACCATAAAGGTTGAGCGACCACCTGTAAGGTCGTCCGCTGCGCCAACCCGAGTAAAAATTCTATCAATAGGGCCTAGACGAGCATTCATCGCTGGAACATAACTGCCAATATGAGCAAGAACTGTAATTAGAGCTGTTTGACGCATATAGGTTGATTTACCACCCATATTAGGCCCAGTGATTATCATCATTCGACGCTTATCATTAAGATCAAGGTTATTCGGAACAAATGGTTCAGAACTGGCTAATTCAACAGCTATATGCCTGCCTTTTTCATAGTTAATTCCAGGCTCATTAGTTAATTCAGGTTTGGTAAGGCTTAATTCCTGTGCTCTTTTTGCCAAGTTAACTAATGTATCGATCTCCGCCGCGTTTGTGGCTGTTTGTTGAAGCTCAATCAATGTGTCATTTAACTGATCCAGGATAGTTTCATAGAGGAGCCGCTCTCGGTTTAGGGCTCTATCCTTTGCACTTAGCACTTTGTCTTCGAACTCTTTCAATTCAGGCGTTATAAAACGTTCTGCGCCTTTCAGTGTTTGCCGACGAATATATTCGCTTGGTGCAGAATTAGCTTGAGATTTGCTGATTTCAATGTAGTAACCATGAACTCTGTTGTACCCAAGCTTGAGATTGCCAAGTCCGGTACGTTCTCGCTCACGAAGCTCTAGATCATCAAGGTATTGATTGGCATCAGCGCTGATGTCGCGAAGATTGTCTAGTTCCACATCAAAACCCGATGCAATTACTTCTCCATCCTTAATGAGGATAGGGGGCTCCTGAACAATGGCTGATTTCAGAAAAGCATGTACTTGGGAGTGGGAGCTACAACTATCAGCAAGGTTTGCCAGCAAAGGGGATTCCATTTTTCTAATTACTTTTGTCAGCTCGGGCAATACCTCTAAGGCTTGTCTCAGTTGTGCTAGGTCTCTTGGTCTGGCTGAACGAAGGGCAACTCTTGCAAGGATTCTCTCCATATCGCCAATATCACTAAGAGGTTGCAATAATTTATCCGCTATCCCTGGTGCTATAAGAGTTTCAACAGCTTGTTGTCTCTTTTTCAGTATGTCTCTATCTCGAATTGGTCGGTTTAGCCATCTTCTTAGCAGCCTACTACCCATTGGAGTTGCACAGCGGTCCATTAGGCCAGCAAGAGAATATTCATTGCCGGGTGTTACACTAATTTCAATTTCCAGGTTTCGCCGAGTCTCGGAGTCCATAATGACTGCATCCTCTCGGCGTTCCCGGGTAAGTCCACGCAGGTGAGGAATTGCTGAACGTTGGGTGTCTTTTACGTACTGAAGTAAGCAGCCTGCTGCCCCCACAGCAAGTTGCGCATCTTGTGCATCAAAGCCTGATAAATCACGAGTACCAAACTGCTTGCAAAGCGCTAGCTGTGCTGACTGATAATCAAAATGCCAAGGTGGACGTCTTCTTAGTCCTTCCATTGACTCCAGCCATTTGGGTAAAGGCGCATCCTCTTCAACTAGCATCTCCGCTGGACGTAGTCGCTCTAGTTCTCCCTGTAAACCTTGCAGATCATGGATTTCTGTCAGTGAGAATTGTCCACTTGAAAGATCCAACCAGGACAGGCCAATTAGTTCATTAGATAGATTTATTGATGCCAAATACTGGGTTTGATGGTTCTCTAGTAACGCTTCATCAGTAAGAGTTCCAGGCGTAATTATCCTAACTACCTCACGATCCACAGGACCCTTGGAGGTTGCAGGATCTCCCACTTGTTCGCATATTGCGACAGATTCCCCTAGTCGGACTAAGCGAGCGAGATAGTTATCAACTGAATGAGCAGGAACACCTGCCATAGGGATAGGTTCGCCATTCGATTGCCCACGGCTTGTGAGGGCGATATCCATTAGTTTTGATGCGCGCCGCGCATCATCGTAGAACAGTTCGTAAAAATCCCCCATTCTGTAGAAGAGCAACACGTCGGGGTGTTGGGACTTAAGTCCCAAGTATTGCCTCATCACAGGGGTATGTTGATTACTCAAAATGCTTCTTTTTAGGTATGTTGGATTACTATTGTAATCTTGTTCCCTATTTTTTGATTCAGTATCTAAGTATCAAATAATCTATTTTGGGTAAGTGATCAAGCAGGTACCATCTTATATATGCGCATCATGCATCTGGAATTTGGCAGACATCTATATGGTGGTGCTGCTCAGGTTCGTTATCTTATTGAGGGACTGGATGATTGTGGGATTGAAAATATCCTGATATGTCCTGTGAATAGTGAGATTTCTAAGGTTACCTGTGCAACCAAGGTGGTGGAGCTATCAATTGGTGGTGATCTAGATTGGCGATTGCCGACACGCTTGAAAAATATAATTAGTTTGTATGAACCTTCGGTAGTTCACGCGCATTCAAGACGTGGTGCAGATACAGTAGGAGGATGGGTCTCTCGTTACATGGAAGTACCTGCCGTATTAACTCGTAGGGTGGATAATCGCGAAGCAGCACTATGGGCAAGACTCAAATACTTTCCTTATGATGCTGTAGTAGGTATTTCTTCTGCCGTTGAGAGGGAGTTGTTACATTACGTAGGGTTGCCTGCATATCGCGTTCATAAGGTATCTAGCGCAATGGATACCAAGAGATATTCGCCTGCTACAGAACGTACTAGATTGACCGAAGTGACAGGTCTTGACTCATCCTTATTTACAATTGGAATTGTTGGACAGTTCATTTCTCGCAAGGGACATGCCCTTTTATTTGAATGTTTACCAGAGCTTTTTGTTCGGTTTCCGCACGCTCGTGTATTGTGTTTTGGTCAAGGCCCTTTAGAGAATGAGCTGAAGAAAAATGTGCTTAATAAAGGTCTCAGCTCCCATGTGATATTCCTTGGATTTCGAACAGATTTGTCAGATTTGATGCCTGAGCTTGATTTACTTGTCCATCCGGCGAGACAGGAGGGTCTAGGGGTTGCGGTTATGGAGGCTATGAGTTCTGGTGTGCCAGTGATTACTTCTACCGCCGGAGGGATTACTGATCTTCTAGAGAACAAAGTTCATGGCCTGACATTTGAGTCTGGAGACAAGTCTGGGCTATTCAATGCTATGGTACTTATGATTTCTGATGAAGAATTAAGAGTGCGTTTTAGAACTGCTGCTAGGAAACGCATTCAGGAACAATTTTCAGTTGAAAAAATGAGTCACCGCTATATCGAAATTTATAATCAAGTGCTTAGATCGTCTTGAAACCTTCAAAAAAAGAATTATGTCTTCTCGCCCGTTCACTTGGCGAAGAATTGTTGTCCCGTGGTGCACGTTTAGCATGCGCTGAGTCATGCACTGGTGGCTGGATTAGTAAGGTCATTACTGATGTTCCAGGGAGTTCATCCTGGTTTGGTTGGGGTCTTATAACTTATGCAAATGATGCCAAAAAAGAAATTTTTGGTATATCTGAGCAGCTATTAAGCGAGCATGGCGCTGTAAGCAAATCAGTTGTCATTGCTATGGCCAAAGGGGTTAAGCAGATGGCCTCAGCAGAGTTTTCCGTGGCAGTAAGTGGCATAGCAGGACCTGATGGTGGAACTGATGAGAAGCCGGTTGGGACGGTCTGGTTCGCTTATGGAAGCCCACAGCGCGTTCAGACTGATTGTCGTCATTTCGATGGAGATCGTGAATCTGTTCGTCGCCAGAGTGTTATGCATGCTCTTATGAGGTTGTCAGAAATTGTTAGACAAGCAGATTAATGTTTATTTTTCGCTAGATTTTTAAAGGTTCTTTTAGAGAAAACCCTCTGCTTTTTGCTACATGTTTTTTTCTAGCACTAAAAAATTTTTTGGCAACTGCTATGGGGATGAAAACTGTGAAATAATCAAGCTAATTGAAGCTTTGTTCGACTCTCTTAAAAACGGAAAAAATATATGGATGACAACCGACAAAAGGCACTAGCAGCAGCACTGGGACAGATAGATAAGCAGTTTGGCCAAGGTTCGGTAATGCGTATGGGGGACTCCATGTCATCCCGAATATTCGAGGCAATCCCTACTGGTTCTCTCGGGCTTGATGTGGCTTTAGGCATTGGAGGGCTCCCGAAGGGCCGCGTAGTAGAGATTTACGGTCCAGAATCGTCCGGTAAAACCACGCTAACTTTGCAGGTTATCGCTGAAGCTCAGAAGAAGGGTGGAACAGCTGCTTTTGTGGATGCAGAACATGCCCTTGATCCGGTTTATGCAGAAAAAGTTGGCGTTAATATTGAAGAACTCTTAATTTCTCAACCTGATACGGGAGAGCAGGCCCTGGAGATCACCGATATGCTCGTCAGATCTGGCGCGATTGACATCATTGTTGTTGACTCAGTGGCAGCACTAACGCCAAAAGCCGAAATAGAGGGTGAAATGGGTGATACCCATGTTGGTTTGCAAGCGCGTTTGATGTCGCAAGCTTTGCGAAAGCTAACGGCAAACATCAAACGTTCTAACTGTATGGTTGTTTTTATTAATCAGATTCGCATGAAAATTGGTGTCATGTTTGGTAGTCCTGAAACGACTACTGGGGGCAATGCGCTGAAGTTCTATGCGTCAGTACGATTAGATATACGGCGAATTGGTGCTATTAAGAAAGCCGATGAAATTCTTGGCAATCAGACTCGGGTTAAGGTGGTTAAGAATAAAATGGCCCCACCATTTAAAATGGCAGAGTTCGAAATTCTTTATGGCCATGGTATCTCACGTGAAGGCGAGCTCATTGATATAGGTGTTAAAGAAGATATCGTAGAAAAATCAGGTTCTTGGTATAGCTATCAGGGTGATCGAATAGGTCAGGGTAAAGAGAACGTCCGGGAATACCTGCTCGAAAACCCTGAGAAGGCGGCACAAATTGAAGCTCAACTGCGTGCAAGGCTTTTATCGAACGAAACCGAGGGCACGGTAGAAGAGGCGGAGGATGCTAGTTCCAATCAAGACTGAGAATGTTTATGAATCCTCGGTGGAGCATAGTAAGGCTTGCCGAAAGAAGGCGCTTGATCTTTTAGCTCGTAGGGAACATAGCAGATTGGAGTTGCAGCGGAAGCTGTCTTCTCGAGCCTATAGCCAAGACACAATTGATCGAGTGCTTGATGCTTTGGAAGTGGATGGGCTTCTTGAGGAAGCAAGATTTGTAGAAAGTTTTATACGAGGGCGTATAAGTAAAGGGCAGGGTCCGAAGCGTATTCAAGCAGACCTTATGCATCGTGGTATTAATGAGGCGAACATTCAGACAGGCTTAGAAGACATTCAACAGGATTGGGGTAAGTTGGCCTCAGATGTTAGATGCAAGCGTTTTGGGATAACAGGGCCGAGGGAGTTTTCTGAGCGAGCACGCCAAATGCGGTTCTTACAATATCGTGGTTTCGAGAGAGACCAAATAGATATAGCACTAGATCTGGCAGACGATTCTGATTAGCTTGCTGAATTGGTTGTCGCTAAAGAAGGAAATATGAATCGGACTACAAGCGAGCTTCGCCAAGCGTTCCTAGATTTTTTTGAGCATCGGGGTCATGAGATTGTCCCGAGTTCTTCGCTTGTGCCAGCAAATGATCCAACACTTCTTTTTACTAATGCCGGTATGGTCCAGTTTAAGGATGTTTTTCTTGGTCAGGAAAGTCGTAAGAGTCTTCGGGCTGTAACTTCTCAGCGATGTGTTCGCGCTGGAGGTAAACACAATGATCTGGAGAACGTGGGCTATACAGCTCGGCACCACACGTTTTTCGAGATGATGGGTAATTTTAGTTTTGGTGATTATTTTAAACGTGATGCGATTCACTTTGCTTGGGAATTTGTTACCGAGGTATTGGAACTTCCTCCTGAAAGATTATGGTGCACCGTTTATGAACAGGATGATGAGGCGGCAGATATTTGGTTAAAAGATGTTGGCATTAACCCAGCACGATTTGCTCGCCTTGGTGAGAAGGATAACTTTTGGGCTATGGGCGAGACAGGACCATGTGGCCCTTGTAGTGAAATTTTTTATGATCATGGTCCAGATGTTGATGGCGGACCACCAGGTTCAACGGATGAAGAAGGTGATCGTTATGTCGAGATATGGAATCTCGTTTTTATGCAGTTTGAGCGTGATGCATCAGGCAAATTAACTCCTTTGCCCAAGCCCTCGGTGGATACTGGTATGGGTTTAGAGCGCGTCGCCGCAGTTATGCAAGAAGTACATTCAAATTACGAAACGGATCTGTTTGCAAGTCTGATTCAGGCCGTGATGAAAGTAACGAATACTAAAGATTCGACAGATAAATCCCTTTGCGTGATTGCTGACCATATACGGGCCTGCTCTTTTCTAATAATAGACGGTGTAATACCTGGAAATGAAAAACGTAGCTATGTGCTTCGTCGAATTATTCGTAGAGCAATTAGGCATGGTTACATGCTTGGTATGGAGAAGCCTTTCTTTCACAAACTAGTGAAGTCTCTTGAGAGCGAGATGGGAGATGCTTATCCGGAATTGAGATCTCAAAGAGAGCATGTTGAACGGATCCTGCTTCAGGAAGAAGAACGGTTTGCAGAGACTCTTTCTCAGGGCATGAGAATTTTGGAGTCAGTTATTGAAGATCGCCCTGAAGGTGGGGTGGTATCAGGTGAAACCGTTTTTAAACTTTATGATACTTATGGGTTTCCAAAAGATCTTACTGCTGATTTCTTGAGGGAACGGGACCTCAGTATTGATGAAACTGGATTTGAGAAAAACATGGCAGCTCAAAGGCAGCGTGCCCGTGATCAGAGTCGTTTCAGTGCCTACGGTGAAGAACGACCGTCTCTTGAAGAGAAAACAGAATTCCTTGGTTATGATGCTCTCGAGGCAATAGGAACTGTTACGGCTTTATTCTCAGAGGGAATGCCTGTTCAGGTTCTTGAGCCAGGAACTACTGGTGTTGTTGTTCTAGATAAAACTTCTTTTTATGCGGAAAGCGGCGGTCAAGTGGGTGATGCCGGTACTCTTAGTGGCAAAAGTTTGGCTTTTCGTGTTGAAGACACTATTAAATTTGGCCATTCCTATGGGCACTTAGGTGAAGTAGGTGATGACCGTATTGAGATTGGAGATACCTTAAAAGCTTCTGTAGATGAAAAACGCAGAACAGCGATTGCCCTGAATCACTCTGCTACCCATCTTTTGCATGCTGCGCTTCGGAATGTGCTAGGTAATCATGTTCAGCAGAAAGGCTCTCTTGTTACCCCGGATAGGTTGCGCTTTGACTTCTCACATAATGAGGCAGTTAGCATTAATGAGTTGAATACAATAGAGGCATTAGTCAATGAGCAAATCCGTTTGAATTTTTCTGCAGAAACAAAAGAGATGAACTATAAAGAGGCGATTGACAGTGGAGCAATCGCTTTTTTTGGTGATAAGTATGCTGAGGATGTGCGTGTTTTAAAACTCGGGAGTTTTTCAATAGAGCTGTGTGGAGGAACACATGTTGGGCGTGTAGGAGATATTGGCCTATTCAAGATTACTTCTGAGGCGGGTATTGCCTCAGGCGTACGAAGAGTCGAGGCTGTCACTGGTTCAGGTGCATTGGAATGGGTAGATTCAAGCGAGAAGCTTCTCGGCAATATGGCCGAATTGGTTAAAGGCGCGCGTGAAGATCTTGTGGATAGGGTTACCCAACTTCTGGACCGTAATCGTAGTCTTGAGCGGGAGGTGCAGGCGCTTAAGGGGAAACTTGCAAGTGGTGGTGCACGAGATCTAATTTCTGAAGCGGTAGAGATAGAAGGCATAAAAGTTATAGCAGCACGAATCGACGGTGCTGATTCCCGAGCTCTACGTGAGGCGGCTGATAAGCTCCGTGATCAGCTTGGTTCAAGTGTTGTGGTTCTGGGTGCTGTGGAAGATGAGAAGGTAAGGTTAGTGGCAGGCGTATCTAAAGATCTTACTAATTCTTTGAAGGCTGGCACTCTGATTGGGCCTATAGCAGAATGTGTGGGAGGAAAAGGTGGGGGCAGACCCGATTTTGCTCAAGCAGGCGGCACCCTACCTGACAAACTAGATGAGGCTCTTGCTCTTGTTTCTGGGCAGATTTCTGCTTCATTGAATGGGTCGCTTTAGACGCTGTCTAACTTTTATACCTCTGTAGCTAAAATGCATTAACATAGTGCTACGAACTTTACTTAAGGGAAAATTTGGACAAGCAAGGTAGATTGGCTTTAAAAAAATGACAGAATATAGTCCAATCTAGCTATTAAACTGTACCAAAGAGTACAGGAGAATAATCGGTAGCAAGACCAAGAAGGAGTTTGGCTATGCTGATCTTGACTAGGCGTGTGGGGGAAACTCTTGTGATCGGAGATGATATAACTGTCACCGTTCTCGGAGTAAAAGGGAATCAGGCTCGTTTAGGAGTTAATGCTCCAAAAGAGATTGCGGTTCATAGAGAAGAGATTTTTAATCGCATAAAACGTGAGCAGGCGGATGGAGAATCGATTCGTCCGAGAGCTGTAGGTGTCGATTACTAATTTACAGTAGTAGTTTTTGTGATTTGGGTAGCCCTCTGGCTACGCAATTATTCTGATTGCATATCTTATATGTTTAGATTTTAGTGTCTGATTTTTATCTCAGTTTAGACATATTTAGGCACTACTATGCAAACATTGGTTAAAAAAGCGTGAGCAGTGGTTATATATCCCACTTAACCCTTATGACATTCTGCATACCCTCTAAAGTATTTAGATCAGATAGTGCAAGTGGGAAGAGACTATGAAAAACGCTGTAATATTATTCTTGGGATGCATTGTCATATTTTATGTTTTCAATGAAATCCCTAATTATCTTGACACTCCAAAACAAATAGTGGCGGGAGGTTTTCTTCTCGGTTGGGTTTGTTGTTGGTGGGTTATGTACTTTAGTAAATTACAAAAAAAGGCAAGAGATCTGGAAAATTTTTAGGGGAGATAAAATTGACCATTTGAGTAGTACATCTCACAGAGACCATCTAGTTCCCCGTCTATGTGATTTTCTTTCATAATACCCCCCCAAGCTTGCTAAGTCTGGCTCAATCTGTTCAAGCTCTAGTTTTCTAGATTTCTAAGAGTACACCTAGATTGGTTCACACTTCGAAATGGCTCAAAATATTTGAGTACTAGTATATATACCGGGTAGGGGCTATGGCCTTCTGCTTACCCCATTCAA
>Ga0310344_10004647_pt1 | contig 10188 bp, 9 predicted proteins | sample HC15DNA20200_MG_FD_203801 | JGI IMG/M metagenome (GOLD analysis project Ga0310344, IMG submission 203801) | Marine microbial communities from station ALOHA, North Pacific Subtropical Gyre - HC15-DNA-20-200_MG | ecosystem: Environmental > Aquatic > Marine > Oceanic | place: Pacific Ocean: North... | reverse complement strand
TTCTTCTTCGTCAGTTATGGAAGATATATCAAAATCTTCGCTGCTAAGATTCGAATTTTCCAGCAATTGGTCAATCTCTAACTGTATTTTTTGAATGTTAGAATCAAAGCCCATAGACTCAGCTCTTTTCTGATCAATTATTTCATCTTTCGATAGAACAGTCTCGTATAATCGCTGAATCTCTGATTCGTTATTACTAATTTCAATCTTTAATTTGCCAATTTTGTCTTTTATTTTATCTTGATTTTCCTTTGATATTGGCAAGTCATTCCCAACTATATTAAGCTTATTAGTATTAGACTCAATTTTGTCTTCTAGTTCAAGAATCCTTGAGGATGCAACTCGAATCTTTTCTTTTATTTTACCAATTTTATCATTAATCTTCCCAATGCCAGCAGATTGATATCTTCCTGCAGATTCAAGTTCGCTATCAAAGGAAGTGATTCTATTATTTATATCGAATATTTCTTCCTCAGTTTTTTTGATATCTAAAGTGATTAAGTCAATTTCTTTTTCATATATACTCTTTTGATTTGACAAACTTCTTATCTCATCTTTAATCTGTAGAATACTATCAGGTGCAGAGCCAACTGTTATGGAGCCATTAGAATCAAAGAATTCTCCATCCCTAGTAACAAAATTGCATCCTGGATTATTGCGTCGCTCCATTAAAGCATCGGCAATATTATCTACAATATAAGTATCTCCAAATATGGATGCAAGGAATGGTCTGTTTTGCTGATCACAGTCAATGCAATCCATTATTGTTTTACAATTAACATTAGTGCTAGCACCAGCTACTCTTGTATTTTCTAACGAGATAAAAGTTCCCTTGCCCGTACAATTTTCTTTAAATTCTTTTATAGTTGCAACGGTGTCTCCATCATCACGAATTAATATCCATTTTAATTTTTCTCCCAGTGCAGATTCAACTGCTTTTTCGTATCCATCTTTAGGTCTTATATAATCTGACAAAATACCGTCAATATCTTTTCCTTTTAAATTTTGCACAAAGTTTCTTATTCCTTCTGGCAACCAACCATAAGTAGACTCGATGTTTTCTAAAAGCACCATTCTGGATTCGGTGGCTTTTATTTCAGCATTTAATTCCACATACTTTTTATTTGTATATTGCAAGTCGTCCTTGCTTGCTTTCAATTTATCCGTTTCTTCTTTCTTACTTAATAAGCACTTCTTCTTTATTGCTTCCAATTCCAATTGATTTTTGATGCTCATATCCAAATCATCTGAGTCATAGTTCTCTTTTATATCTTTAACTTCAGTCTCCAGAGAAGACGCCTCCTCTTTTAGTTCATAGCTGTTTGATTTTGATCGCTCAAGTTCCTCAATTAACAAATTTGTTTCTATCTCAAGTGTTTGATTGTTCGATATAAGTTTTAGCTCCTCTTGTTTGTTATCAAGAAGATGATTGTTAAGGTTGTCTAAATCCTTTTTTAATTTTACTTGACCGACAGTAATGGTCTCTATAGAGTTTTTTATTTCCTTTTTTTCTTGCTCAACCTCATTTAATGTCTCCTGAAATAGATTTTTTTCATTTTCAGCCGAAATCAATTTGGAACTTAAGTCTTTATAGCGTTTTTTGTAAAAAAGTGCTTCTAGATTCTTAAATTGGTTAACCAAATTCGTATATTCATCAGCTTTCTTCGCTTGTTCTTGCAACAAATCTTTTTGTTGTTCTACTTCCGATTGAATATATTTCGTTTTTTCAAGATTATCTTTTATTAATAGAATTTTTCTCTCAGTTTCAGCTCGTCGGGTTTTGTATTTAGCTAAACCTGCTACATCATCAATTAGCTGTTTTTTCTCTTCGGGTCTTGCCGTAATATAAGTCTCAATCTGCCCTTGCGGTATTACCGTAAAACTTCTCGATCCTACACCAAGCGACATAATAGTATCTGTTATGTCTTTTAATCTGCACTTTTGATTATTCAAAGAATACTCACTTTCACCGCTCCTATGGAGTCGTCTTTTAATTTCCATTTCGGCAAAATCTTTATGATGGCTATCTATTAAAAGGGCAACTTCGGCAAAATTATGCTTTGCTAGATTATCATTCCCATCTGATATTATTTGCGACATCGAATCGGATCTTAGAATTCTGGGATTTTGCTCTCCTAATACCCAACGTAGAGCATCCAAGATATTCGTTTTACCACAACCATTTGGACCGACAATAGCGGAAATCTTGGAATCAAATTCTATGATAGATTTCTCATAGAACGTTTTGAATCCTTTAATGGATAAGGATTTTATTCTCATTTTTAGCAATAATAAAACAATATATATACTTTGCAAGTAAAGGTACTAATAATAATAAATTGTGATTCATATTTTTAATGCATTTTACTGGTAACCAAAATATTTGTTATTCAGTTCTATTTTTGACTTCTGCATTATATCATCAGTAAATTGCTTGATAAAATCTTTTTGCTTTTTAAAAACTAGAGAGTTTCTAATTTTAAATTCATCAAATGATATAAATTCTCTGTTGGCTTTTCGAATTTTTTCTATATATATTATAAATTTTTTCCCTTCCCCAAAAATGTTTGGGACAAAAAATTTCTCGTTAGTAAAGGTTTCCATATCGATTTTTTTACCTAAAATTCTTTGAAAATCTCTAAGATTTATATCATATTTAAATTCATACGAATAATCATTATCATTTTTTATAGCTTCTAATAGCTCTTCAGGGCTCCTTGAGGAATTCTTGAGTATTTTATTGAGAAGCCTTACCTGATTTTTTGTTTCGGCGATTTTAATCATTTTACCCATAGCATGCTCTTTGTTGTTTGAATAGGATTCTAGACCAACTAGCCATATCGTCTCATCAAAAAAGTATACATTTGGCTTGCTAATACTAAAATCTGAGTTTGCGAGCTCATCAATTAAAGGCTTTGGTAATTGTCTTGATGGATTCGTGAGTGTAAGTTTAAAAATTTCATCAGTTTTCTTGTAATTTGCAGCAAGATTATCCAAGGTGCTTGTTTCAATTAGTTCTTTTATTTTTTTTAATTCCGCAATGAATAAATTTTTAGCAACTCGCTTTTTTATTAACTGAATTATCTTTTTTCTTTCTTCCTGCACATTGTTATTCTTAGCATCAAATTCGTTTGGATAATTTTTAATATAATTGTCAATATCCTCTTGCGATATTGGTATTTGGCTTGTCAAATCTTCGTAATCAATAGAAAAAACTTTAAATACAGATTGTCTATCATAATCGAGATTACTATCATTTTTAATAAAATTATCTATATCTTGTTCAGAAAAATCAGGAAGATCTTCTTTGTTGCTAATTCCACTTATTAAATAGAAGTTTATTTTCGAAAGATTCAGAACAAATTCATTCTCAACTTCTTCTTTTGAAACAGAAACAAAGGCCAGCAAGAAAGTCTTTAATTTGTCATTTAATATTTCCTCAATCAATATTTCCTCAAATATGTCCTCACTCAGACCAAAAACATTTCTTACTTTGGTCTTATAAGATTCGAGCCCTATGAACTTGCCTTTATCCTTAAATAATTCGCTATTCGTAATTTTATTTCTTAGCTCCTTATCCGTTACAACGAAGCCTAATTCCCTTGCTTTGGATGCCAATGCTTTTCTTGTCGCAATCATATATACAATTTGCTCATTTATAATATTTATGGACTTTTTGTCCTGTAAGATGTCCTTTGGAAGTTGAGACAATCTAGTATTTCTGAAATATTGAAATTCTTCCTTGGATATTTCGTTATTGTTAATTTCCGCAACAACATTTTCAGACATACCAAAATTAACAAAATCGGATCCTACACCTAAGCTTATTACAAGACCTAGGGCCAGAAGTGCGACTATAAATTTTGATATTAGTGAGCTAAGCATGGATAAAGACCTTAGTAGAATATATCATATAAAAGAAGATAGAATTAAGTTACATTTATAATTGATTATGATTACGATTAGTTTGAATGGGGAAGAGGTTACGTTGTCTAACGATATAAATCTCTACGATTTCCTAAGAGAAAAGTTTTCCTTCAAAATGAGCTTTGCGGTAGCTTTAAATGGAGAATTTGTGTCAAAATCAAAATATAAACGCATAGGAATTAATCCTGGCGACGAAATTGAAGTAGTCTCCGCACATCCTGGTGGTTAAGAATGAAACTCTACAATATTAATCTTAAAAGCAATATTATTTTAGGCTCCTCTAGGTACCCTTCCCCGCAAGTATTTCAAAATTGCATAAAAAGAACTGGTACGAAAATGATAACAGTAGCAGTAAGAAGGCTGGTTCCCGGTAGTGAAGACTTTCTTAAAATAATTAAAAAAACTAAATGTCACATCTTGCCTAATACCGCTGGTTGTTTTTCCGTCAAAGAAGCAGTTGCAACTGCGGAGATGGCAAGGGAGCTTTTTAAAACAAACCTAATCAAACTTGAAGTTATTGAAAATAAGAAAACGCTAAAGCCTTCTATGAGAGGAACAATTAAAGCGACTGAAAGGCTTATCGATAAAGGATTCAAGGTTCTACCTTACATAACAGATAATCTTAATTTTGCTAAAGAAATGGAAAGTCTTGGTTGCGAAGTGATAATGCCTTGGGGGTCTCACATAGGATCCGGCAGAGGTCTCGATAATCTATCCAAACTTAAAATAATTAGAGAAGAAATTCCTGATAAGACTCTAATTGTTGATGCAGGTATAGGGAGAATTTCTCATATATGCCAGGTTATGGAGCTGGGATTTGATGGAGTTTTATTGAATTCCGCAGTAGTAAGTTCTAAGTCTCCTGAAAAATTTGCTGAGGCACTATCTCTCGGAATGAAAGCTGTTCAAACTTCAATAAAAGCTGGTCCCATGGAGCAACGTGCATTCGCTACAGCTTCCACAAGCAATAAAGGTAAGCCATTTAGTAAATAATGAGCACACCTTATAAATTCCTAATCTTTGTCTTATTATTTGTCGCTTCAATATCTATAAATCCGATTTACGTTCAGGCACATTCAGGTAAAAAAGATAATATTAAAATCGATTATTGTTATGATGGGGATACATGTACTTCAAGCAAGGGAGAAAAAATACGTCTGGCCTGTATTGATGCCCCAGAGCTAAAAGGGCCAAGGGCCAATCCTAAAAAGGCGAAAGCAGCAAGAGATTATTTAAGCAGACTTATTTCAGATAAGCGGATACGAATTCATAGAATTACCAAAGATCGGTATGGGAGGACTGTGGGCGAATTATTTGCTGGTGAATTAAATATTCAAGAGCAAATGATTAGAGATGGGTTTGCGAAAATATATGAAAAATATGCTTTTCAATGCGGATGGAGCAAGTAATTTATTTCTACATCTCCACAACAAATCTAATTAGTTGATCTAACAGATTTGTATAATGTAACAAGATTATTTTGAAATTGTCTTTGTATTACGAATAGACAATTTTGGTTCGGCCTTATGTTGCTTACTATAGAATTAAATTGTTCTATATCCTCAACTGGTTGACGATTAATCTCTAAAATAATATCTCCCTTCAATAGCGCATTAGGGGGATCCATAGTCTGATAAGTTTTTACAACAACAACTTTCTTATCAGTAGAATCTGAATCAATGCGAAGTTCTTTTACTTCAAAACCAAATTTTTTTCTAGCAAGACTATCAGATTCTGTACTCTGTTTTTTTGATACCTCAGTAATTGGCAATGTTCCGAGTCGTACGCTGATATCTATTGTTTTTCCGTCTCGTAGAACCTCGAGCTTGGCCAACATTTTTGGTTTTAATTTCCCAACATTACGTGGCAAATCTTCCATTTTTTTAATTTTCATTTTATTTATAGATAAAATTATATCTCCCCTCTTGAGGCCCGCCTTAAATGCAGGACCATCGGAAACAACTTCGCTCACTAAGGCCCCGTCTGTTGATTTTAATTCTAATAGATCGGCTAATTCATGGCTGATTGGCTGAATAAGAACTCCCAACCAACCTCGTTGAACTTTTCCGTTTGTTTTTAATTCTTCAATTACACCAATGGCTATATTGATAGGAATCGCAAATCCAATACCTTGTCCTCTAGCAGCTATAGCGGTATTAACTCCAACTATTTCACCACTTAAATTAAACAAAGGGCCCCCGCTATTTCCCTTATTAAGAGCGGCATCAGTCTGAATAAAATCTACATAACTTCCCAGTTCATCTACGTATCGACTTTTAGCGCTAATGATTCCAGTTGTAACTGTAGTACCTAATCCAAGGGGGTTACCAATAGCAATTACCCACTCTCCTATTCTTAGTGCATCAGAGTTTCCAATCCGAACTTCATTGATTGAGTCTTGTGTATCAATTTTTAAAAGAGCTAAGTCTGTACGAGCATCGGTTCCAATTATTCTAGCTTCATATTTTTTTTCATTATGTAAAACTATTGATATATCATCTGCATTTTTAACAACATGAAAATTTGTAACAATAAAGCCATCTTTGCCATATACAAATCCCGATCCTACTCCTGGTCTTAATTTTCTTCCGGATTGGTTACCGAATTGCCTTTTAAAAAACTCATCAAAAAACGGATCCCCTGTTATATTAAGATCTTTTTCTTTGCTCGCGGTTTCTATTCTTACAACCGACGGGCTTAATTTTTCAACTAGATTGTCCAAATTTTCTAGACTTTCACCATAGGCATCATTCAATAATAGCAAGCAAAAAAGAAGTATGGCTCGTGACAAAGATTGGATTTTTTTCATAGAACCTAAATATAAACAATAAAATTCTCTCATTCCAGTAGAGTTCATTAAATATGATAAAATAACAAAAATATGAAGATAGTTTTTATGGGGACCCCTGGTTTTGCTTTAAGAATTTTGGAAGCATTAAATGATCAATACGATGTCGAACTAGTTGTGACCCAACCAGATAAACCAGTCGGAAGAAAAAAGGAGATTATCTTTAATCCCGTGAAGAAGTTCGCCCTCGATAAGAATTTGAATTTATTGCAACCCGACAAATTAAAAGACAATCATCAAGCTGTAGAAACTTTAAAATCTATTAATCCTGATATTGTATGTGTTGCTGCATATGGAAAAATTCTACCAGAAGAAATTTTAGATATACCTAAATACGGGTGTATCAATGTGCATGCATCGATTCTTCCAAAATATAGAGGAGCTGCCCCAATAAACTGGTCACTAATAAATGGCGAGAAAGAAACAGGAATCACGATAATGAAAATGGATTCCGGAATGGATACAGGAAATATAATTTCTAGCCATAAGATTAAAATCAATGATGATGATGATACGTTAATATTGACTGAAAAACTTTCCATATTAAGTGCAAAAAAAATAGTAGAGTTTATCAACAATTTGGTATTAAATGGGTCTTATGAGAGTAAATCGCAAAATGAGAATGAGGCAACTTTAGCTCCCAAAATCAAGAAAGAAGATGCTTTGATTGATTGGCAAAAAGACGCCGAAGGAATAAGAAATCTAATAAGAGGATGTAATCCGTGGCCAGTGGCCCATACACATTTTAAAGGTCAAATTATAAGAATTTTTAAAGTGAGCCTGGATAATTCTTCTAACATCAATCCTGGTCAAATTGTAAACAAAGATGGAAGATTAATCGTGGGATGTGGACAAGGAAGTATAGAAATCTTTGAAATTCAAAGAAGTGGTCAAAAGAGATTGTCAGGCAAAGAGTTCCTAAATGGAATTAGCAATATAGAAACTCCAATTTTTAATTAATAGGTATTTCAACTGAGAAAGACGATATTTTAATCTTTTCTATCAATTTATTTTCAAAACATAGATCTCTGGCAAGTTTTAATTCGGTCTTTGGCACAAAAATAGTGCATGTATAACCAAGAGATTGAAGTGTTTTCCACTTATCGACCGAGCTAGGATTGATATTGGAAATGGTTTCAACTTCACCAATCATAACAATCTGTCCATAATTACCAAATATAATATCTGGATATTCGTCTTTTAAAGGGTGGTCTTTTTTATTGGTTGTATTAATTTTTATTTCATTAAATTCTTTTGAATATTTCCTCTGTATTTCCTCAACAACCCAGTCATGCAGAAAAGTTTCTCTATTATTTTCAGCCATATTTGTTATTACTCCACATCAGCTTATCTTTTAATACATCAAAGTATTTAGTATGCGGCGACCTAAGAAGCAGTAATTCATGATTAGATTTTGATACTACAAGTTCAAAACCATGCTCCATTTCTATGCTTTCATTCCCGTCAAATGTAGCAAAAACAGGATAAGTCGATGAATCAATTGTAATTTTTATTTTTGAGTCATGAGAGACTACCAAAGGACGATTTGATAACGTATGCGGACAAATTGGCGTAATTATCACTAAAGGTAATGTAGGTGATACAATCGGCCCTCCTGCAGAAAGCGAGTAAGCGGTAGATCCAGTTGGAGAAGATAGTATCAATCCATCCGCTCTAAGATTCGAGACCAACAGATTATCAATAGACAAATCAAGATTTATAATTTTTGCCAAGGTTCCTTTGTTGATTACAACATCATTAAGAAAATTAGTTTTTTTAATTATTTTATTGTCTTTAGTGATCTTAGCTTGCAGAAGGCGTCTACGGTCTGTTACAAGTTGATATTCAAGCAAGTCTTGAAGTAGGTGTTCTAAAGACTTTAGAGGAGCTTCAGTTAAAAAACCTAACCTTCCTAAATTGATTCCCAATATAGGCTTTTTGTTTATAGCTGCTTCTTCCGCAACATGCAACAGTGTGCCATCTCCTCCAAAAACAATTACGGAACCAGCCACGTTCATAATATCTTCTCTCGTTATACCATCGCGACCCTCAACTATAACTGAAGATTTATGATGTGTTAGCGCACATTCCTCAACGGTCTTTACAATTTTATCAAGTCCCGTCAAATCGGGTTTGGCTACAATTCCTATGATTTGCTTCTTGGTTCTTGCCATTGGATATATTATAGATGAGTTTCCAAAGTTTGCATGAAACCCTGGAACCCTATCCTAAAATTAGTCTATTTTTGACTGGACAATAGATCCTGGACTAGGTCCTGGATGTTACCATCCAAAAAAGATTCAACATTGCCAGTTTCGAAGCTGATTCTATGATCCTTTATCATTCTGTAAGGATGCAACACATATGACCGAATTTGATTACCCCAGCCTATATCCTTTTTCTCAGAATTAATTTTCTTTTCTTGCTCTTTAATTTTATTCATTTCTATATCGTATAATTTGGAAGATAAAATTTTCATTGCTGAAGCTTTATTTTGATGTTGAGATCGTTGATTTTGGCAACCCACGACTATGCCGGACGGAAGATGAGTAACTCTCACAGCAGAGTCAGTTTTATTAACGTGCTGACCACCGGCTCCACCCGCTCTAAAAGTTTCTATTTTTAAATCTTTATCATCTATATTGATATCAATATTTTCTTCGGCCTCAGGAATAACAGAGATAGAAGCAAAAGAAGTGTGTCGCCTTTTGTTCGAATCAAAAGGAGATATTCGAACTAATCTATGAACCCCGGTTTCGTTACTTAAAAAACCATATGCGAATTCTCCTTTAATCAGAATGGTGCAATTCTTTATACCAGCCTCTTCTCCATCTAAAATGTCTAGAAATTCAGCTTTAAAATTATTGATTTCCGCATATCTTAAATACATTCTAGATAGCATATACGCCCAGTCTTGTGCTTCGGTTCCACCAGCTCCGGAATTAATGGATAGGATGGCATTCTTTGTATCATCTTTACCAGAAAGCATCATCTTGATTTCGAACTCCTCCAAAATCTTGCGAAATCCAATCAAAGACTGTGTCAGTTCGTCAATTAAATTACCATCTATATCTTCTGATTTATAAAGACTTATAAGCTCGGTGGAATCATTTAATTCAGATTCAAGAGCCTGATAAGTTTCCAGATTCTTTTTAATAATTGATATTTCTTTTAACACACTTTGTGCTTTATTCTTGTCGTTCCAAAAATCTGGCTCTTCACTATCCTTCTTTAGTATATCTAAACGTTTTGTTTGAGTATCCGGGTCAAAGATAGTCTCTTACTTTCTTAAGTCTTATTTGAAAATCTTTTACGGTCTGGTTTAATTCAATCATGTTTCTACCTTGCAAATAATGTTATATTTAATCTAACATTTTTATTGCCTAAAGGGAGTATAAATTGAAAAATCTCGT
>Ga0310344_10004646_pt1 | contig 10188 bp, 9 predicted proteins | sample HC15DNA20200_MG_FD_203801 | JGI IMG/M metagenome (GOLD analysis project Ga0310344, IMG submission 203801) | Marine microbial communities from station ALOHA, North Pacific Subtropical Gyre - HC15-DNA-20-200_MG | ecosystem: Environmental > Aquatic > Marine > Oceanic | place: Pacific Ocean: North... | reverse complement strand
GCTCCCCTCAAGCGTTGGTGCAAAATATATGGTTCTTGGCGTTGTGGCCAGATGCGCCTGTCACACCGCCCTCTAGATTGCTGCGATCAAAATATAGAAAATGGAGCCGGCTGAGTATCTACATGGCAGTCACGCGCAGTTGCTGCTATCGTCTCGCCGAACCTGAGCGAAAGTTACCCCTGCCGATGAACCGTGTGCGATTTGCTTTTCTCAGTGTTGGACACGCCTACGACCATTTGTTCATGCTGCTGTTCCCCACAGTGGTGCTAACGCTAGAAGCGCAGTTTGATCTCTCCTATGACCAGTGGATGCTAATGTCGACCCCGGCATTTGTCGCCTTTGCTGCCGGCGCCGTCCCGGCGGGCTGGCTTGGTGATCGCTGGAGCCGCTCGGGCATGATGGCGATCTTTTTTGTCGGTATCGGCGGCGCCGCGATTCTTACCAGCTTTGCGCGCACACCAGCGGAGATCTCTGGCGGTCTCGTTCTAATTGGCCTGTTCGCTTCAATTTACCACCCGGTCGGCATCGCCATGCTCGTCCAAGGTCAGAAAAAGGTCGGCCGCCTCCTCGGCATCAACGGTGTTGCCGGAAATTTCGGCATCGCACTTGCGGCCTTCGTTGCCGCTTCGCTCGGCGACCTGATTTCGTGGCGTGCCGCGTTCTACGTACCGGGCGCCGTGTTGATTGCTACCGGATTGATCTATATCTGGGTGGCGCGCGGCTGGCCGCTGGCGGATCGTATCGCTGGGCCTAAGGAACATGATATTGGCGCCGCCTTCAAAGCCTCAACCGAGGTGCGTCAGGCGATCCTTCGCGCTGTCATTATCCTGACGGTTGGCGCACTGTTGGCCGGGATCGTCTTTCAGACCAGCACCATCTCCCTGCCTAAGCTCTTCGAGGAGCGCCTCGGCGATTTTACCGCATCGACAATTAGTGTCGGCGGGTTGGTGTCGCTCGTAGTCGGCATCGCCGCTTTCGCGCAAATCGCCTCCGGCTTTCTGGTCGACAGATTTTCAGTCAAGCGGGTATGGATCGTCACCCTACTGCTGCAAGTGCCGCTTTTAATTGTGGTTGGCATGATTTCGCAAACCGGGCTGTTAATCGCTGCGTTCGTCGTGTTGGTGATCATATTCGGAGAGATCCCTATTCAAGACGCGCTCCTAGCGCGGCACACGCCGGAGCATCTGCGGTCAAGGGTCTATGGTATAAAATTCGCCATCGCGCTCGGCGCAAGCGCAGTCGCTGTGCTAATCATCGCCGCCCTGCATTCGGCCGGCGGCGGTTTTAGCTGGCTGTATGGTCTGTTAGCCGCTTGCGCACTCGTTCTCGGCGCCGCAGCATTCTGGCTGCCGGACCGCCCCCGCCATCTCGAAGAGCGCAATATCTAAAATTCCTGACGCGGCTCCTCGACACCTTCGGGATCAGCGTGGAGGATCACCTCGGCATTGGGGAAAGAGGCAAGAATGGAACTTTCAACCTCGTCAGAAATGATATGCGCTTCATCTAGGGTCAGCGATCCCTCCATCGAGATATGCATTTGGATGAAGCTGCTGAGCCCCGCGGCACGGGTCTTGAGATCGTGGCATTCGATCACCTGGGGATGGCGCATGGCAATCTCGACGATCTGTAGGCGGTCAGCATCGGGCAGTTCGTGGTCCATCAAATGGTTGAGTGACTGACGCGCAATCCGCACCGCGCTATAGATTATAAAGCCGGCAATGATTAACGCGACGATGGGGTCGGCTTCCTGCCAATCCATGAACATTACGATGAGCAGCGAAACGATTACCCCGGCATTGACCAAGATATCGGTAGTGTAATGCAGCGAATCGGCGCGAATCGCGAGTGAATTAGTACGTCGGACGACACTACGCTGATAGAGGACGAGTAGAGCGGTGACGATAATCGAGAACACCATCACGCCGAGACCGACCGAACCGCGCTCAATCGGCTGTGACTCGATCAACCGTCCAACCGCTTCGACTATAAGGTATAACCCTGAGGCGCAGATGAATGCTGCCTGCCCGAGGCCAGCGAGGGGCTCCGCCTTGCCATGTCCAAATCTGTGTTCTGAATCAGCAGGTTGTAGAGCATGGCGCACAGCAAACAGATTAATCAGCGAGGCCAGCGCATCCATCAAGGAATCCGCGAGCGACGATAGTAGGCTAACCGAATCGGTTACCAGCCAAGCAGCAAGCTTCAGGGCAATCAACAACACCGCAACGCTCACTGCTGCATTGGTCGCACGGCGCATCAGCCGCTTAGCTTGATCTCCAGAAACTTATCTGTCCGTCATGTCTTAAGTGTAACCCGAAGCGCCCTTTGGTTGCTCAAGGAAAGAAACATTACTGACGACAGTCGTTGCCTTTGCGCTCAAAATCGAGGCACACGTCACGACGTTGCCAAAACCCGATGCCAGCTTGGCGCCCGATCTGCATCCAATAGAAGCCGAAATGTGCTCTGTTCTCAGGAATCAGCATATTGGGATTTATCTTTTTTTGAATAAAAGTTCGTTATTGAAATAGCGAACTTTGCCCATTCCAGTTATGATTGGAAACGCATGAATTCGCCACAATCTATTGCTATTCATAAGAAATCAGTCATTTTTGCTACAGGCAATTCATAGCTAACGATGGGCGCGACCTTAGAGAGCAGTAATACATATACTGGAGGCAATATCATGAAAATAGTTAGAAACGCGGCCCTAGGTATGATCCTGATCAGCATGCTCGGTCTAAGTGCGTGCAATCAGAATGCAGGCAACAAGGAAACTTTGGGCGGGCTCGGCGGTGCAGCAGTCGGCGGACTTGCTGGCGCACAGATCGGTAAAGGCTCGGGCCAGTTGGCCGCAACAGCCGTAGGGGCGCTGCTTGGCTTCTTCGTCGGCTCGGAAGTGGGCAAATCCCTTGATAAGGCAGACCAACTTTATGCCGAACGCACCGCAGGCCAAGCGCTCGAAACCAATCCGACAGGAGAGACCAGTTCCTGGAGCAATCCAGATAGTGGCAATAGTGGCACCATCACGCCAACCCAAACCACCTATACGGATTCGGGCCAGCCCTGCCGCGAATACCAGCAGACCGTCACCATTGGTGGTGAAACCCAGCAGGCCTACGGTACCGCCTGCCGAGAAGCAGACGGCAGTTGGCGCATCGTCAAGTAACTAAAAGTAAAAGCTGCGGGTTTAAGCGCGCCAGCCCAAGAACCCCAACCCAGGGTGGATGTTTGGCCCACACAACCCTTTGGTGTAGGATGCGGACGTTCTGATTCGGACCGCCCAGACACGCCAACTCGGGGATTTTATGAACAATACGAACCTGCTCATGGCAGGAAAACGAGGGTTGATCATGGGCGTCGCCAACGACCGCTCAATCGCCTGGGGCATAGCACGCGCCGTCTCCAGCCAGGGTGCAGAACTCGCCTTTACCTATCAAGGGGAAGCACTGCAAAAGCGCGTCACGCCACTAGCCGAATCAATCGGCTCCGATATCGTCCTACCCTGCGACGTCACCAACGATACAAGCATCGAATCGGTTTTTGAAGCAATCAATGAACGTTGGGGGAGCCTCGATTTTTTTGTTCATGCCATTGCCTTCTCTGACAAGGACCAATTGAAGGGCCGCTATGTCGATACGACGGCCGAGAATTTTGCTTCGACACTTTCTATCTCTTGCTATTCCTTTACCGCCCTCTGCCGCCACGCATCCGCTCTGATGCCCGACGGCGGCAGCCTTTTGACCCTGACCTATTTCGGCGCCGAACGAGTGATGCCCCATTATAACGTTATGGGCGTGGCCAAAGCGGCGCTCGAGGCTAGCGTACGCTATCTCGCGGCCGATCTCGGCACCGACAATATCCGCGTCAATGCGATTTCCGCCGGACCAATCAAAACGCTAGCTGCCTCCGGTATCGGCGATTTTCGCTATATCCTCAAATGGAACGAACTCAACTCGCCATTGCGCCGTAATGTCACCATCGACGAAGTCGGCGGAGCCGCTGTCTATTTGCTTAGTGATCTCGGTACTGGAGTCACTGGCGAGGTACACCATGTGGATTGTGGCTATCACGTGGTTGGGATGAAACACCCGGACGCACCGGATATTTCGGTGGTCTGACACATGTCCCTCAATAGCTTCGGCCGCCTGTTTCGCGTCACGACCTGGGGTGAAAGTCACGGGCCGGCAATTGGCTGTGTGCTTGATGGCGTACCACCGCGCATCGCTCTGGACGAAAGCGACATCCAACCCTTTCTAGATAAGCGCCGCCCCGGCACCTCGCGCTTCGTAACTCAACGCCACGAGAGCGATACCGTCGTCATTCTCTCCGGCACGTTTGAAGGGCAAACCACCGGGGCGCCGATTTCGCTGGAGATCCGCAACGAGGATGCGCGCTCCAGAGATTATAGTGAGAATCGCAACAAGTTCCGCCCGGGCCATGCTGATTACACCTATCAAGCGAAATATGGCGTCCGGGATCATCGCGGAGGCGGGCGACAGAGTGCACGGGAAACTGCTATGCGGGTGGCTGCTGGTGCCGTGGCGCGCAAAATTCTGGGGCCGGATATTATCCTTCGCGGTGCTCTCACACAGTGTGGCGAAAAAGAGATCGATCGGACACACTGGGACTGGACAGAGACCGTGAACAACGATTTCTGGTGCCCAGACGCGGAAGCAGTGGCGAAATGGAAGAATTATCTCGACACAGTGCGCAAGGCTGGATCCTCGGTCGGCGCGGTAATCGAGATCGAGGCGTTAGGTGTGCCAGCGGGGCTCGGTGCACCCCATTATGGCAAACTAGACGCTGATCTTGCTGCAGCGATGATGAGTATCCATGCGGTGAAGGGTGTCGAGGTCGGTGCCGGCTTCGCCGCAGCGGCCTTAAGCGGCGAGGAGAATGCCGACGAGATGCGCACGGGCCCAGATGGCACAGTGGAGTTTCTCTCCAACAATGCTGGCGGCATTATAGGTGGCATCTCGACCGGCCAGAACATCTACCTCCGTTTCGCGATCAAGCCAACTAGTTCTATTCTGACTCCGCGTAAGACCGTGACTAAGGATGGCAGAGAGGATGAAATTGTAACCAAGGGCCGCCATGATCCTTGCGTCGGCATCCGTGCCGTGCCTGTCGGCGAAGCAATGATGGCCTGTACCCTCGCCGACCACTTTCTGCTCCACCGTGCCCAGTGCGATAGCTAGCCAGTCTCTTGACTAACCACCCTAAATTTCAGAAATAAATTCGGCTACGGCCTTTGCAATGGAGACAGGGTCCCGGTCCGGTTCAAAATTGGCGCCCGTAACCGGCGCTACTCTAGCAGCTGGTTGCATCTCTTGGGCACGCGCCAAATAGGGATATAGCACATCATCTTCAGCAGTCATGAGGAGAATGGGGCAAGTAGCGTTCTGATAGGGCGTGACGAAGTCATAATCCCACACCGCCGAATAAGCTTGGTAACGACCCTGATGGGCGCGCACATGATTGAGCAGTTCGCGGTGATGCAGGTCCAGATCACCTTTTGCACCGAGATCTGCGAGATAGCGCCAGGTGGTGTCCAGGTAGCCGCCATCCTCGTTCGGCGCGATGGGCGTGGAGAAATGTTGGCGAAATTCCTCGCGTTCCACCTTCATTAAGGGATAGGGGCCAATCAGGATCATCCCCTTAACCGCCTCGGGGTGAAACGACGATAGCGCGACGCAAATACCGGCTCCGGTGTGGTGTCCCAAGCAAAAAAACTTGTCTATGCCAAGTGCCGTCAGCGCCTCGAATAGCCAAGTCGCATATTGCTCAAATGCCGGCATGCATTCAGGATCGAACGATCCACCGAAGCCAGGTGTATCGAGAGCATAAATCGGATTGGCAATGACATCCTCGGCCATCAGGCGGAAATAGGAGGTGGATGCACTGGCCGTTTGATGAAAACAAACCAGCGGCATGCCGACCCCTTTCCGCCAGGCAAAGTGAATCTGTCCTAGAGAACAGTCAGCATAGCTTTTTTTGATCTGGTTCTTGCTCATGGAGTTAGGCTGCCAGCAGCGCTTCCGCGTGTTGCCGTGCTTCTTCCGCTTCCCGACCCCGGCCCTCACCGTCGAGCGCCTCGGCGAGGAGTTTCCAGGCGCGGATATCATTGGGCCTAAGGTTTGTGCGCTCGTGCAAAAGCGCACGTGCAAACGGGTATTTTTTGGCTTTAAGGGCAGCGGAGATCTGCAATTGCGTGAACAGATCACGCTGGGCATGACTCCCCCCGACGGCGCACACCCGGCTCATAATTGGGCGCATAAGGCGAAGAGCAAAAACGTATTCGCCAAGATAATAAGCGCGGATAGCCTTGGTCAAAATCTCACCCACCTGTGCAAGCACCTTCTCTTGGGTATTACGCACGCTGTCACCGTTGGAGCGCATGGTTTCGATCATCTCGTCGAGCGCTGCAAGTCGCTTATCGGCCCCAAGGGCAATAGCGAAATGCAGATCGGCGAAGACAAGCAAATGATCTGAAATACGTGCCTCCGCCTTATCGGCGAGCTCTGCCCAGCGCCGACCAACATCAATGTCGTTATTCTCCAAGCGCCACAACATGGCCACCGCATTGCTGATATCGAGGTAATCCTCAGAAACATCGGCACGAAAGCGTGCGTCATACAGATGGAATACCTCATCATGCTCGGCAAGCTCGAAGTGGAAGAGCGCCCGATGCCACCAGATGTGATAGGCTAAATTGTTGCATCCCTTCCAGCCAGCCTCGGTGCGTTTCAACCAGGAGATGCCATCGCGGCGATTGCCCTGCGTCTCATGCACGTGAGCTACCGCATGTACCGCCCAGGCATCACCTGGATTGAGTGCCACCGCTTCCTCTCCAGTGTCGCGTGCTGCACCGTAGTCGCCGTTTTCCTCGAGAGCGAAGGCATACATGCCGCGGACAAAGCCGCCCCCAAGCTCATTCGCCGCCCAGTAGGGCAATACGCGGGCAATGGAGGTTCGCATGGCGAAGCTATGCCCCATATAGAAATGACAATAATGGGCAAGACGAAGCGCCAGAATATCACGCGGATGCTCAATTAGGATACGCTCCCAGCGCTCGGTACACTCGATCATATCGCCAGCACACCAGGCTTCTAGCGCCTCAAGGTGCTCGCACTCCCTCGCGCTAATCATTTTGCTAAGCTTGCGCGCTTTTTCGGCACTTTCTCGGGCCTTATGCTCGAGCGTTGGCAGGGTAAACAGCTTGAAGAAATAGCCTCGCAAGCAATGGCCCATGAAGAGGTCGGGATCAGCACCGAGTGCTGATTTGAGATGAGCGCCCGTATCGCGCCGATAGCCAAGGAAGGCACGCAAAGTTTCGTCGTAATGATCGACGGCCTCATGGCTTGCCGCCGTCATGGGCAAGCCAAAACAATCCTGGTGCATAGAGAATGAATCCTTGCGCAGCAGTCAAATCAACCGGCACCATGACATACTCGCAAGGGACGCAAAAGAGGGGCAGCGCGCCATGGATTTTATGTTGAGCTCAGAACAAGAGAAGCTTCAGGCCCGCGCGCAGGCGCTGGCGGCAGGTGAGATTGCCACGCGCGCCGCCGAAGTAGATCGCAGCGAAGACTATCCATGGGACAATGTAACACTGCTCAAGGACGCCGGCTTTTTCGGCATGACTATCCCCAAGGCCTATGGTGGTCAGGGACTGAGCTACCTCGACGCGGTGCTGGTCGTCGAGGAAATGGCCAAGGCTTGCGCTGTCACCGGACGCATCACGGTTGAGGCGAATATGGGCGCGATTGGCATCATCATGGCCTATGGCTCAGAAGCGCAAAAAAAACTCGCCGCCGAGATGGTGCTTTCCGGCGACAAGCCGGCAATCTGCATCACCGAGCCCCAAGCCGGTAGTGCCGCGACGGAGATGAGCAGTCGTGCCGATCAGCTTGGTAACAGCTATGTATTAAACGGCAAGAAACATTGGATTACCGGCGGCGGCGTATCCCGGCTTCATGTTGTCTTCGCCCGAGTCTTCAATACAGCGGGTGACGAACAGGGCATTGGCGGCTTCATCGTGATCCGCGACGAAACACAGGGTCTTACGATCGGCCGGCGCGAACAAACTATGGGGTTACGCGGCATTCCCGAGCGCGAAATCGTCATGCAGGACATGGTGGTGGACGCCGATATGCTGGTGCTACCACCTCGAGGCCTCAAGAAAGGCTTCGCCGATCTGATGACCGCGTACAACAGTCAACGCGTCGGTGCAGCAACCGTAGCGCTCGGTATAGCTGAGGGGGCATACTGCTTAGCGCTCAATTATGTCCAAGATCGCGAGCAGTTCGGTCGCCCGCTCGACGAGTTTCAAGGTCTGCAATGGATGCTTGCCGATATGAGCATCGGCCTTGCTGCGGCGCGGTCTCTAATCCACCGCGCTGCGATTTGCCCGGAAGGCGAATTTCCAGACGCACTCGAGGCCGCCCAAGCCAAGATTTTCGCCTCAGAGATGGCGATCAGGGTGACCAATGATGCGCTGCAACTATTCGGCGCCGCCGGATATTCGCGTGCTAACCCCTTAGAACGAATGGTGCGCGATGCTCGGATGTTCACGATCGGCGGCGGCACGGCGCAAATTCTGCGCACTCAAGTTGCCTCGCGCATCTTAGGGAAACGTTTACCGCAAACCCGAGACGGCTACTTCAAGAGTTAAGAATTCCCGCAATTAAAAACTCTTTATTGCCTTCCGAACCAGTGATTGGGCTTTCGGTAATACCTAGCACCTGCCAGCCCATTTGTCTGGCCAACCAGTCACGCACCACCACACACACCTCAGCATGAACCTCCGGTTCGCGAACAATTCCACCCTTACTGACGCGTGCGCGGCCCGCCTCGAATTGCGGTTTGATTAAAGCAAGAAGAAAGGCGCCCGGCGCGGCTAGGGCTAGGGCTGCCGGCAGGACAGTACGCAGGCTAATGAAACTTGCGTCGCAAACCACGGCGTCGATGGGCTTAGGCACTTGTTCCCGGGTAAGATAGCGGGCGTTTGTTCGTTCCAAAACTATCACGCGCGCATCCCTACGCACCTTGTCGGCGAGCTGACCATAACCGACATCAACGGCATAGATCCTGGCAGCACCCTTCGCCAGCAGCACATCTGTAAAGCCGCCGGTCGAGGCTCCGATATCTATAGCTGTCACGCCCTTCGGATTGAGACTAAAATGATCAAGGCCATGTGAGAGCTTGATACCTCCGCGCGACACCCAAGGATGGGGCGCCTCGCGTAAACTTAGTGGCGTGTCCAGGTAGAGTTTCGTTCCAGGTTTATCCAACCGACGCTCACCAGAATAGACCTTCCCGGCCATAGCTAGAGCCTGTGCCTTAGTACGGTTTTCTACCAAGCCGCGCTTGACGAGCAGACTATCTAGACGGAATTTTTGCTGTTTAGCCGTTGTCCTAAGCTTTCAGTTACGACGTTCGATGATGAAGTGCGCAACGTCGCGCAAGAGGTCCGCCTTATTGCCGAATGGCTCCAACACTGCCACCGCTTCGTCAGCCAACTGCGTCGCACGCGCGCGCGCACCTTCGAGGCCCAGAAGATCGACGAACGTCGCTTTGCCAGCATCGGCATCCTTGCCAACTGCCTTGCCCATATCCGCCTCGCTGCCCTCAACATCGAGAAGGTCGTCGGCGATTTGGAACGCGAGACCAATGTGATCCGAATATGCCCTAAGCGCTTCGCGCTCTGCACCGCTTCGCTGAGCTAGAATAGTCCCAGCCGTGCAAGAAAAGCGAAACAGCGCCCCGGTCTTTCCAGCTTGAAGACGAGTTACCGCCTCGAGGTCAAGCGCCGAATCGGAAGTTTCCGCCGCGAGATCCATCACCTGGCCACCAACCATGCCCAAGCCACCCGCGGCCGCTGCCAGCGCTTGAACAAGCTCGGCTCGTACTTCGGCCTCTGGATGGCCGCTAGGCGCAGATATAATCTCAAAAGCGAGCGTTAGCAGCGAATCACCAGCAAGGATCGCCGTCGCCTCGTCGAACTGCTTATGACAGGTCAGCTTGCCGCGACGAAAATCGTCATCGTCCATTGCCGGCAAATCGTCATGCACTAGAGAATAGGTGTGCACCATCTCGATCGCCGCAGCGCTTGGCATCGCCCAATCCGCCGGCACACTGAACAACGCGGCTGAATTGAGCACAAGAAAGGGGCGCAAACGCTTGCCTCCG
>Ga0310344_10004645_pt1 | contig 10189 bp, 9 predicted proteins | sample HC15DNA20200_MG_FD_203801 | JGI IMG/M metagenome (GOLD analysis project Ga0310344, IMG submission 203801) | Marine microbial communities from station ALOHA, North Pacific Subtropical Gyre - HC15-DNA-20-200_MG | ecosystem: Environmental > Aquatic > Marine > Oceanic | place: Pacific Ocean: North... | reverse complement strand
CACCGGTGAAACTGCCTTTCTCATGTCCGAAAAGTTCGCTCTCAACCAGGTTCTCCGGCATGGCAGCGCAGTTAAGCTTGATGAATGGACCATCTTTACGGGGTGAAAGGTTGTGAAGTGCGCGGGCTACCAGTTCCTTGCCTGTGCCATTTTCGCCTTGTATCATTACGGTGGCTTCAGTCTGTGCTACGCGGCGGATCATGGTGCGCAACTGGTCAGTGGCCGGGCAGTCGCCGAGCATCTCATTTTCCTTATCCTCAGCTTCGGATTGGGTTAGGTACTGGTTGACGTTTACAACCTGTGCGAATTGGCCAGCTTTTTTAATTAGGATTTGGATTTGCTCGTTTGAGAAAGGCTTTAGTAGGTAGTCATGCGCGCCTCCCTTCATGGCCGTTACACCAGTATCCACAGACTCACCCATGAGCACCACGAGCGGCTTGGAGGGCCGCAGATTGATTTCCTGCAAAAATTCCATGCCGCTGCCATCGGGGAGTTCCTCGTCAAGTAGCATCAAATCGAAATTTCCCTTTCCAAGGTAGTCGTGGGCATCCTGTATGGTGCCGACCTCTGCGCAGTCGATGCGCATGCGACGAAGAAATTGTCCAACGTTTTTGCGCAGGAATTCCTCCTTGGCGACAATGATGACTTTCTCGACGGACATGGTTAAATATCAATGGTTCGACTTGTAGCGTTGAGCAACAAGACTGGGGTTTTGTCGGCCCGCCGGGGGGAGGTGGCTGGGTGGCACAAGCTTGTTTTGTAGCATCAGTTTCTCGTTTTCACGGTCGATCAGGACGATCTTCATAATGAGATCGAGATTTTTCTGGATCAAGCCAGCGATTTTCGGTTGTGTGGTCCGTTCCTCGGGCGTGAGTTGTTGCCAAGCTGACTTTTGTGCGAATAGATTTTGTTGGGCGTCATTTATCTGCTCCAGCATGCCATTGCGGTGCATGAAAAATTTTTTTAAATCTTTCACACTCCCGTTATTTAATTGCTGGTGCTCATGTTGCACCGTGGACAGTATGCTGTTGCACAAATCATGGTGCGTACGCAACTCGTTAGCGAGTTGTTCCAGATTGGGTTGTGAGGAGTCGGTCATGGGGTGTTAGCCACCGCTGGGCTGGGTGCAGGCACCGGTTGCGGTAAAAGTCGTTGGTGGATTGAAAGTATTTGTATTCGGGCGCGGGCCATGTGGGCAACTAGTTCCAGCCTTGGGGTGAGTGCAGTGCGATTGGATTTAATGACCTCCTTTTGTTTATTAATGCGTTCGATTTGCGTTTCCAGCTCAAAATCATTTAGGCCTTTAGCCTGCTGCTCCAACACAGCTAGGATGTCCTGGGCTTCCTCCAGTCGGATTTCTTGATTGCGCCACAGGGTGTCGATGCGGGTCCACGCGGCAATTTCCTCTTCTAGGTTGTCAAGGTAACCATGGCAGAAGGCAATTTGTTGCTGGATTCGGATGTGGGCATCAAGCGTGGGGTTGTGTGGTAGCAACACGGGATATACCTGCACGGCGTCTGCATAACGTTTGCGGGCAAACATGCGGTCAGCAAGGTCTAGTGCGGCTTTGGTTCTCCAGAAATTACGCTGATCGTTCTCGTCGGATTTTTCACTGGCTGGGGTCTCGATGAGGGTTCGATAATCCTTGTCGGCATTTTTTTCATCGCCGAGTTGCTCAAAGGCGGTGGCGCGGAGGTAACGTACTTGGGAAAGGAAACCCGAACGCGGATGATTGACGAGAAATCGTGTTGCCTCCTGAGTTAGCGTGGTCAGACGCTGGTGACGTTCATCGACAAGAAGCGGGTTTTCACGTCGTTTTTCTGGATCAGTCGCGTGTAGTTCCAGTTCCATTGCGCGCCGGACAAGGCAGCGGATGAGTTTGTATTTCGTGTTCTCTAGCGATAATTCCTCATCGGGTGCGGTTGGGGCGTTATTGAGCAGTTGCTGGTAAAACTTAATGGCTTCGTCATATTGTCGCAAGTCGGCGTAGTAGGTATCTGCGATCTGCGCTTGGGCCATGAGTGTGGTGCGTCGGTATTTGAGCAGGTTCCGTGAGCGAAGGCGCGTAGCATCGGTCATGGTTTCATAGAATTTTTCGATCGCCAGGTTTGGTTGGCCCATGAGCCGATAGAGAAAGCCTTGCCGCAGCAGCGCTTCGGGTACTACAGGGCTATCAGGGTTGCGTGCTTGGTACTCTGTAAGATATTGCATCGCTCGACCAAACTCACCCTCGAGCTCGGCGGCGATTGCGAGGTTTTTTAGAGCAACTCCTACCGTGGTTTCCTCGTAGGGGATTCCGACCAGAGTGATAAACCGGTTTGATCCGGTACCATTGAAATCAACCCCATTGAGTCCGTTAACTGCTTCGCTGGCACTTGGGTGCAAGGAAAACTGATTTAGTGATGTAGCGCGCACGAACATGACGCTTGCGTTGTCCAGATCGCGTACGTTGGCAGTCGTGGGAAGTGGTCCGCTAAAACGCACCGGATCACCTGTTTGCAGACCGTGCAGTCGTTTGTTGAGCACATCTCGTTGTAAATCGATCTGAATGCCGCTGGCAGGCACCGAATCCTTGGCAAAAATGTTGTGCATATGGTCAAAAATGACTGACCATGAACCTTTTTCAACTATTGGTTGAGCAGCTTGCCTCAAACGCGCGCGTTCCTTGATGGCTTCTTCATCAACCTTATTATCCAACTGGAGAGGTGTCATAATCAGTTTAGGCAGATCGCCTGCCAGTGCCTTTAGGTCGATCTTGCCCTCGTCGGGATTACTCCAGCGCCGCCACTTGCGCCTCCATTTTTCCAAATCCTCTCCGCGAGGACCGGCGAATAGGGTATTGTTTAGTCCCTTGAAAACACGCTTCAGATCATCCACCTCCAAATCCAGTTGCACGTAAAGTCTTGCAGCAGCATAGAGTTTGGTTAAGCGCGGATATACGTGTAAACCAAGCTGGTCACCAGAGTAGCGGCTAGGCCTTATAGATTGTATTAACTGGCTGGCCGGTGCGGTGTAAGGCAAGAAAAACAGTTTGCCCGTATTCGGCGTGGTTGGCAGGCGTCCGCTGAGGATCGTTGGATTCCGTGTGTCTGTTTCGGTGTCTAAGAGAATAAATTTATCGTCCCGACCATCGTCGACCACTTTCACATAAAGGGGTTGATCGGCCTTGATGTTTACCGTAGCCGGGGTGGTTCCCAGCGGAAGCAGATGCAGTCTCATGCCTGAGCGCAGAGCGTGTGGTCGGCTGGTTTGCACCACGTTCTCAAAGATGATCTTGGTCGTATCGGTGATGATCGAGTGGGTTCGCTTCATTTCCAGCCCTCCCATCTTAAAGGCCCATTGTCGAACGTCCTCGTTGTAACCGTCGGTGTCGGTAAAAAATGTATCGGCTATACCGCGCTTAGCCTGAAGATTTAGCCACTGCCATATCCGTTCATCGGCTGTCGGTCGAGCTAGCAGCGATTTTTGTGCATCATAATATTTTTCTAGAGCCTCCCTGAAATCTTCATCTTCAACGTGCATATGCGCTTGTTCCAGCAACACTTCGGGTATAGATGCGGGTGGATTGGGTAGATACAAGTTGGTTCGTGAATAGTGGTCGAAAAAACGATGGGCTACGGCATGTTCGCCTTCATTCTTAGCGCGCAAAGCCAAACTCAACATTGCAACGCCCTTGGCCTCCAGCTTTACACGAGAGGTCGCGTCACTTTCCAATACTCGTTTAAGTCGGCGTAGGATACCCTCCCAAGGAGGTTCCCCTTCGCCCGGATTGTCTTGGGCTGGACGTCGCCGTTGCAGGGCTTGCGGGACAAAAAATAGTTGTCCTAGTTGGTTGCCGTCCAGTGTGCTCGGGGGCAGAGGCTTAAGTGTTTGGCGTGCAGCATAGGCATCCGTTTCGTGTTTGTGCAGATAAAAGCCAGTTGATCCGTCTGTTCTTACAAAGTAGAAAACTGGTTTTGCCGTGCTTGCCTGGCGCGTGGTCAAACCGCGAGGAGCTGATCCGGTGGCAAAGATTTCCACCTTGTCGCCGGTGCGGAAACCATGGGGTTGTGCGATGCTTTTCCTGTCTCCAAGAGTGTTAGTGCTCTCCGACAGGATGGTGATGTGGCCGTCAGTATAGTCAATTGCCGAAGTCCACGTGATTCGTGCACCACCCATAAGGGCAATATCTGCACCTGCTAGTTGGTCCTGTAAATCCAGATATGGCGGTCGCGCCAGAAAATGTACGCTTGGGGGGAGATATATTCCACGACGGTCACTGGGCAGCGATTGGCGTAGGTTTCCCAGTTGCAGTGCGTGTTCAATGGTCGATAGTGGTCCTTCAGGTTGTGGAGTAGGCGCGGCGGCGTAAAGCACATTAACCAGTGCCAAGGTTAGGAATGTTCCCATCACCCGGTACTGAGCATTGCCACGTCCGTGCGGCTTTTGGTGTCCGTTCATTTCCTAATGTATTCTGCCTTGCTTCCACGTATGGGGAATGCGGGCAGTTGGTAAAGGGAAGGCCCCGTATTGAGTGGGATCATGGTGGTGTTGCCATCAGCTCCTTGAAACATATGGATGAGGGTCTGCGGGTTAAGCATGCTTTGTTGCGGCATGATTGGCGTAACTGGCGCTATTGGGGTGCCACCTTCACTCCTTCCGGGAGTCAAAAAATGGGTTTCTGATGAGGCGCGGAATTCCGACTGTGCTGCAGTTTGCGTAATTGGCTTGGCCGTGTGACCTGAACGGCTTGGTTGTGGGTTATACGCTATTGGCAATGGAGGTAACGGTTTGGTGGGGCGCTTGGGTGGTGGGGCTTCACTCAGCTTGAATCCACCCAAGCCACGCGCGAGATAACCTCCTGGAGCTTCCTGTCCCCATGCCATTGATAGGCTCAACGCCAATATCAACAAGGTAAACGAGACAATCGCTTCAGCCGGCTGCCATTTTTTTAGAGTTGAGGTATGGAATGCTTTCATTTCAGCCTTTTAACGAAGATAATCCAAGAGTGATGTGCTGAGCAAGGTTCCGCCCGTTTGCAACGCGGCAGTATAGGCATTTTGAATCTCATTTAAGCGTACAAGCGTTTCTGCCAAATCAACATCCGCCTCCTTGGAGATCAGCGGTTCAAGTGAGAAAGCCCGTTTTTTCGCTATTGCCTCTGAGGTGTCTAGTCGTGATTGAGTGGCTCCAATGACACTAAAATGATCGATAAAGTTGTCTTCGTCGTTTTGCAATCCTTGCCGGATTTCGGTCTTTATTTTCTCTACATCTGCAGATGTGGCCGTGGTGAGTAGGTCGCGCAAATCCATTAGGTGCTTCATAATGTCAGCACCTTTGTTGTTTTTCAGAACTCCATTGGCTCCCTGTCCCGTGAAACTGGCGGGAACCATGCTGTTTTCCGCAACATCAATATTAATAGTCTTCTCATTCCCGTTGTATGTAACCGCCGTTATCCTGTCCTCGGTGTCGCGGGTTACCGTGAAGGGCTGAGTTAAACTTTTTGTACCTGCAAATAGATAAACGTTCCGGTGTTTGGTGTTCGCTAGTTGGACTGCCGACTCCAGCATCTGGTTTACCTCATGTGCATAAACGCGAATAGTCTCTGGTGACTTTGCTGAATCGGCCAACGTGGCAATTTCGGAGGCGCGGTCGAACGTTTTTTTCATCGAGTCGATCGCCGAATAAGCTATGTCCACATTTTCCCGGACATTGAGCACATTTTTCTGGTACTGGTAGAGTTTTCGTTGTTCGTCCTGTAGCCCCATCACCTTGTGCATGGCACGCGGATCGTCGCTGGTGTTCTCAATTCGCTGGCCTGTCGTGGCTCGCATCTGGAGCGTTGACTGCTTTTTCATTAGGCTGGCCAATTGTTGACGCAGGTCGATAGGGAAACTGTTGGCGGTTACACGCATGGGTCGGGGCAGATTAGTTGTTATTTCAGCCGCAGGAGGTCGGCCAGTAACGCATCCACGGTGGAAATAATCCGTGATGATGCCTGAAAGGCTCGCTGGTAGATCATTAAGTTAGCCACCTCCTCGTCGATTGATACTCCGCTTATGGTGTCGCGTTGCTTGAGAAGGAGCCGTTCAACAGCTTCTTGTGCTTCCAGGTGTGTTTCCACATTTGAAACAGACTGACCAAACTGTGCTACTGCATTGTTGTATCTTTCATTGAAGGTGAGGTTAGTTAAAGTCGGAACCGCTTTTTGTGACAGGCTGGCAATTTGTTTGGCTATGGTATTGTCGCCCGGCTCGTTTGCATAAGCGCTGGCTTGGATTCGTCGTGGATCATTAATCAGTGTTGATTCTACTGCTATATCCCCGGCCCCGGTCCCCGTGAAAAATTTCAACGAACTATTGTTTGCTCCATTAAGGTCGTAGCCGGTAGCGTGCAATGCATTGACCTCTGTGATGAGGCCTGCGGCCACCATGTTGATTTCGTTCTGTATGGTGTAAATTGTGTCGTCGCGCGCATCAATCAGGCCCCTGATTTTGCCTCCGGTAACATTTAAAAGGCCGGGTTTGTTGACCATCTTAACATAAGACATTCCCACCTGTTTGGCTGTAGGATTGTCTGTAATCGTCGTGGTCTGAAATTGGTCGACGAGCGTATCTTCATCAATGAATGTTTGGCCAGCTACCATCAATGTCATCTGTCCATCATTATTTTCAGTGGTAGTAAAGTCCGTGTATTTAGCCAGCGTCTCAAACCATTGTTGCCGGGTGTCGCGTAATTCATTAGCCATACCGGTTTCCCCGGTCTCAGTGGCTCCAATGCGTTGGCTGATAACGGAAATGGATTCGAGCAGTCGGTTCACTTCCTCTACGGCATTGTTTATCTCGCTGTTGATATCCGTACGAAGTGTATTCAATCGGTCATGCGCACGCTGGAATCGGTCAGCTAATTCCTGTCCGCTAACCACAGAGAGGCGTCGTTCGGTGTTTGAGGTTGGGGCAGCGGAAAGGGATTGAAAGGTGTTGAAAAAATCTGTAATGCGCTCTGCTAGGCCTGTTTGCCCGCCATTGCCTGATTTCGGGTCGACTGTTTGTCGGTCAAGGATCTGGCCCAGTCGCGCCTGTGCCTGCATCAATGTTGTCAGCTTGGAGTCATAATAGCTAGTTAGATATTTTTCATTAACGAGAAACTTATCCAGTGTATAATCACGTATTTGCTCAAATCCCGCCACGTTGGCACCCGTGCCTTGCGGGCCTTCTGTTGTGGGTAGCGCGGGGGAAGGTTCAACTTTTATGCGTTGTCGTGCATACGCCGGGTTGGCTGCATTGGCGAGGTTATGGCCTGTGACCTCAGCTGCCGTCCGTGAGGCCGCCAGCGAGTTCCTCGCCATCTCCATCGTTCCAAATAATCCAATACCCATGGTATCAACTTTCCTTTAAATGATTCCCTCGTATAATGTGCTTGGTGGGGGATTCACCGGCGAGACAGCGCCTTGGCGTCCGTATGTTTTCGGCGATGCTTGGGCGGGGAAAACGTTTTGCAGGATGTCCTGCATCAAATCGAGCGAACGCTTGAGGAGCAGGTGGTTTTGCCGCAGCCATTTGTGCACATTTTGAAGCAATGCGTTGATCTCTTCCACGAGCGCCTCCAGCAGTGGTCGGTACTCTTCCGGTAGTTGGCCGGTCATCTCCGTGAAGGTTGTCTCTTGCGTTCCACCCAATTGCATCGCCAGAGCTAGGCGTGCCTGCTCACGCGCTTGTCGGGCTATTGCAATTTTCTCCATTTGGCCGTTCACCTCGTTGAGGTTTGTCAGTAACTCCTGCGGTTGCCGGTTGATGATCAGCTCCTGCTGCTCCTGCATCAGTGCTAGCAGCTCGCCGTACTGTGTCATCTCCTCACGCAGTGACTCGATCAGTCGAGTGATGTCGTCGTTATTCATTTTCCTTGTCCTGTGAGCTGCGCCTCGGTGGATCCGTCCGCCGATTTTAGGCGCTGCGTCAATTGTGCTTTAAATGATTCGGCCAGGCCAAATTGCCCCGTTTGGCTGATCTGCTCGGCCAGCGTATTGACCATCATGTCCTGATAGACTCCTTTTGCTGCCGCGCTCATGCCCTTTTGGTTTGCGCCAAACAATGGCTTGGTGGCGTCACCAAGAAACTGACGCAGCAGGATGGCTTCAAAATGGCGGCCGATCTCAGCAACTTTTTGCTCGTCGCTCAGTTGCTTGTTATCTGCCAGATGTTCCACCGACATGTGATGGTGGCTCATCGTGTTTAATGTGATCGGGATCGCCATTTTATTTGATCAGTAATTCTGCTTTCAGTGCACCTGCTTGTTTGAGCGCCTGAAAGATTGCCATCATGTCACGTGGGCCGACTTGTAGTGCATTAAGTGAAGTGGCTACCTCTTCCACTGTCGGCATGTCACGGAAGGGCATCAGCTTGCGGCTGGCGCCGCCTTCCTCAGTAATGGTTACGGTGTCGGCGGGGACTGTCACGGTTTGCCCTACCTGCGCTGCTGCTGCAGGCTGGGAGACTTCGCCGCTCTGCGCGATGGTAATTACCACGTTGCCCTGGGCGATTGCGCAGGCAGAGACGCGCACGGGTGAGGTCGCAACGATGGTGCCAGTGCGTTCGTTGATGACAACACGAGCCTTGGTGTCTGGTTCGAGTGTTACTTGTTGTAGCTGCGCAATAAAATCAATTGAGGCGCCCTGATAGTCTTCTGGGATTTCTATTCGCACAGTGTTCCCATCAATGGCGCGGGTTGAGAGCGGAAATTTTTGGTTAATCGCCTCCGCTAAGCGTGCAGTGTCGGAAAAATCATGTTCCCGCAGGATGAACTCAATGGCGTTGTCTTTTACTAGGGTCACGGGAATTTCTCGTTCTACCAGTGCTCCTCCAACGATTTGTGCGGTTGTCGGATGGTTCACGGTCGTCGCGGCATTTGCCGTGGCGGCCATCAGAGAGTTGTTGCTAACCGGGCCCTGTGCCACGGCGTAGACCTTGTTGTCCGCACCGAGTAATGGGGTTTGGATGAGTACGCCACCCTGTAGTGTGGTGGCATCACCCATTGCCGATACGATAACATCAATCTTTGCACCGTTTTTCACGAATGGTGGAATGTCGGCGATGATCATGACCGCTGCGACATTTTTGGAGGAAACTCCTGTTCCGTCGGGTGCGCCGGGCACACGTATTCCATAACGTAGCAACATATTTGCGATGGATTGCTTGGAGTAAACTGTGTCTTTGTCACCGGTGTTGTTTAGGCCAACCACAAGACCGTAGCCCACAAGTTGGTTGTGGCGTGCGCCTTTGACATAAGCTAAATCCTTGACGCGCACACCGCGTGCACGGCGTGTTTCAAAGAGTTTCTGACGCAATGCGGTAATTTGGTTGATATCCAGGCCTGTGGCTGGAGTTCCTGGCAGTGCGCCAGACGCCATGTTGGCTAGGAGCAGGCTAGTAAAAATAATTTTCTTCATCGGGTTTGATTCTTATTAAAATGGACTTACAGAATCCCAAAATCTTTTGAACCAGCCTTTACGTTGGCCGTCTGTGATTTCACCGGTATTGATGTAGCGCAGGCTCAAGTCGGCTACCTGATTGCTGTTCACCTTGTTCTGGCCAGTGATGTCAATTTTGCGCACGGTGCCGCGCAGGATGATATCCTGTGTTTCACCAACGTAGGCTGTGCGTCGCATACCCTCTATGATCAGATTGCCATTGGGGAGTGTATCAATGACACGCACTGTGAAGGTGGCGGAAATATCATCGCTATTGGCTACTGAGCCTTCACCTTTGAATGCGTTGCTTAATGAAAACTTCATTGCCGGATAGGCACCTTTATGCTTGAGCGCTTGGCTTCCGCTGCTTGTGCCAGCGGCGGTGCCGTAGAGAAAGCTTTCGATCTTGGCGTCATCGGCGCTCTCTTTTTTGGTCTCCGACTTGGCCGACTTATTGATCACATTCTTTTCGAAAACCACTACTGTGAGTAGGTCGCCCACCGCACGTGCGGTCTTGTCCGTTGCCTGGTTTCGGCTAATGCCTGGCTTCCACAGCGAATCAGCACTTGACGTATTGGCAAATGCCAAGCCGGCAATGAGCAGGCAGAATTTATAATCTGACTTTGATGAATTTTTCATTGATGACAACTCCGCGAATCTCTTTTTTGGTCTGTAGGTTGCGCATCCGTACTATTTCGCCAGGGGCTCCATCCTCCAGCACTTCTACTTTTAAACGTATTGTGA
>Ga0310344_10004644_pt1 | contig 10189 bp, 7 predicted proteins | sample HC15DNA20200_MG_FD_203801 | JGI IMG/M metagenome (GOLD analysis project Ga0310344, IMG submission 203801) | Marine microbial communities from station ALOHA, North Pacific Subtropical Gyre - HC15-DNA-20-200_MG | ecosystem: Environmental > Aquatic > Marine > Oceanic | place: Pacific Ocean: North... | reverse complement strand
GAAGGTGATTCTGGCGCGCGAGGGGGATCGAGTGGGAACTTGTATATCGAACTTCGCGTTGAGGAACATGAACTATTCACAAGGGTGGATCGTGATCTTGTTTACGAATTACCTCTGAATATCGCTCAAGCGGCGCTCGGAACCACAGTACAAATTCCGACAATCGATGGTGATGAAATTAATCTTGAGTTAAGTCCTGGCACGCAGCATGGTGCGATCCACACTGTTAAGGACCGCGGAGTTCCGCATCTTCGCGGGTCAGGTCGCGGGAACATGCTCGTGCGCACTCATGTAGTTACGCCGAACAAACTTTCTGATGAGCAGAAAGAACTTCTCACCGAGCTTGCAGACTCTCTTGGTACCCCTGAGGTGCCCACGGACGGCTCGCTTTTTGATCGTATTCGCGGAGCATTTAGCTAAGCTCTCGTGATTCTGGAACGCTGGATCGAAATTACTATCCTCGTCTCTCCCGAAGACGTGGAAGCGGCTTCTTGGATGCTCTCTGAAATTACAGGTGAAGGCATCGCAATAGAGCCACAAATCCAACGCCTAGATTCTCGCGATTTCGGATATGTGGAATTAGACGAACCGGTAGCTGTTCGTGGCTATGTCGAGTCAACATCAGTGACTCAAACGTATTCAATGGTTGAGAGCTTTCTTGAAAAGATCGAGTTTGCTGGAATGTCGCCAGTCACAATGTTTCATGAACTGGACTCGGACGACTGGTCCGAAAAGTGGAAGTGCTTTTACACAATCGAGCATGTTGGAAAACGAATAGTTATTCAGCCTTCTTGGCTTGATTATGAGGCTCAAGTTGGAGATATCGTTCTTAATCTCGATCCCGGTGCAGCATTTGGTACGGGGCAACACGAAACAACTCAGCTCTGTCTCAGCGCAATAGAAGATCAGGTTCAGGCCGGTTCGTCGATGATCGACGTGGGATGCGGTTCAGGAATTCTTGCGATCGCCGCTGTCAAACTCGGTGCAGCGAAAGTCTATGCGTTAGATATTGATCCTGAGGCGATACGCGTGACTGAAAACAACGCTCTTACGAATGGAGTATCCGAGCAAATCACGGCTTGCGTCGGGGCTCTTAGAAGAGCTCCATTGTTAATGGGTGATGCTCGAAATATGGATTTGGTAGTTGTAAATATTTCCTCAGCGACAGTGCTCGACTTGCTGTCGATGCTTTCGAAAGTGCTTTCATCGAATGGTCGGGCTATCGTTAGCGGGTTTCTCGAGAGAGACGTATATGAGGTTGAGGAAGTGGCTCGACGGTTTGGACTTTCAAAACTTGAGATGCATACTCAGGGTGATTGGGCATGTTTAGTATTGACCGTCAACCCAGCTCCTGTATGAACTTACTTTGATCAAGCTAAAAGGTCCGAGTGTTTCTTAATTGGCTATACTTCAGCAGCCGCTATAAAACTAAGTTGGTGCGCCTAACGTCTCCGATTCGAGATATCGTGGGTTTGATTTTCAGGAGTGCATAGGCTCGGCAGGACGTGGAATAGTCTGTGGGGAGGCCCCGTGGAAGACCCCAAACTTGTCTCTGAACGTATTCTTGAAAACATTAATCGCGTGATTATTGGTAAAGAGTATGAAATACAGTTGGCGCTGATTGCGCTGCTATGCCGAGGGCATTTACTTATCGAGGATGTTCCTGGCGTAGGTAAAACGATGTTAGCCCGCGCGTTAGCGACGTCTGTTGGATGCCAGCTTTCTCGTATCCAATTCACACCTGATCTGTTGCCTACGGACGTTACGGGTGTCTCGATATATCGCCAAGAGTCCGGCGGGTTCGAATTTCGTGCTGGTCCGATTATGGCTGAAGTTGTATTGGCGGATGAAGTGAACCGAGCAACTCCGAAAACACAATCAGCGCTTCTGGAAGCAATGGAAGAGGATCAAGTCACTATTGACGGAATAACACATCCGCTTCCCAAACCTTTTATGGTCATGGCGACGCAGAATCCAATTGAGTATGAGGGAACTTTCCCGTTACCCGAGGCGCAGTTGGATCGCTTTCTCTTGCGTATCCATCTTGGATATCCGGCCGCGACAGAAGAAGTGCTAATTATGGATGCACAGGAAAAGCAACATCCAATCGAAAAACTGACCGCAGTTTCGAATAAAGATGAAGTGGTCGCATTGCAAGCATCGGTCAGCGAAACATATGTCGATCCTCTCATTAAGCAATACATCGTTGATTTGGTTTCTTCGACTCGAGAACACGAGAGTGCTTATCTAGGAGCTTCGCCTCGTGGGTCGCTGGCTCTTATGAGGTCTTCGCAGGCGTTTGCAATGTTAAGTGGTCGGGATTTCGTGCAACCTGACGACATCAAATTACTGGCTTATCCAACGTTAGGGCATCGGATAATAGCAAGTCCTAGTGCCCGAGTTCGAGAAATTGACAGCGCGCAGATTGTTGATGAGGCGATCGAACGAGTTCCAGTCCCGGGCGCTCGCGCCCGCGGGAGTATTTGAGGCGTTACTCTTGCGTCTGATCGATCGATTCATCAGTTTCGCACGTCGTTATCCGAATGCGACGATAGCGTGCTGCATCGGATTAATCTGTGCCTCGTTGGGGTTAGCAACAGGGTTTTGGTTGCTTTTTAGGCTCTTCTACATCGTCGTATTCGCGGTTTGTGGATTCTACCTTTGGACACGTTCTATGGTGCGAAGGCTCGAAGTCGATTTGACTCGCCGTACTCATAGCGTGGTCCAAGGGCAGTCTCTAGAAGGGCGAATTATCATTCGATCGAGCTCGTGGCTCCCAAAGCTCTGGCTCGAAATCGAGGATCGCTCCTCAGTAACGTTCCATGGCTCACGGCGCATAGTCACTTTGGCCCCGAGAGGTATTGTTTCTTGGACTTACTCAATACCGACACGGGTTCGCGGAATATATGAGCTCGGGCCACTGAGTGTAGTAGCCACCGATCCGTTTGGTTTTTTTCGGATGAGTCGTGTTTTTGGGGGAACTTCCTCGATTCTTGTCTATCCAAACGCGCCTGAGCTAAGAGACTTTTACATTCCTCCTGCAAATCAGCCAGGGGAAGGTCGCTTTCGCCGCCGTACGCAGAATGTGACACCTATGGTGTCCGATATTCGCGAGTATTCTCCCGGAGATTCTTATAATCGGATTCATTGGCCGGCCACTGCGCGTATAGGCAGGCCGATGGTAAAGCAATTCGAACTTGATCCTGCCTCGGATATCTGGATCATCCTCGATCTCCAGTCCTCAAGTCACGTGGGCGATAGCGAAGATGGAACTGAGGAAGCCTCGATCCAAATATGTGCCTCCATTGCTCGTTACTTCGCCAGCGCAAATCGGTCGGTTGGATTGATTTCCTTTGGTGATAGCCTCCGTATTGAAGAGGCTAATCGTGGCGAGAACCATTACACACGCATACTTGAGGCCCTGACGCGCGCGCGTGCATCCGGCGATGTTCCACTGAAAAACCTTATTGCTGAAGAGGCTCGTCGTTTCGGTCGTCACACAACGGTAGTTGTGGTGACGCCCTCAACGGACAATGAATGGGTGTTCACGTTAGGGCATCTGTCGGCGCGGGGAGTCAAGGTTGCGTCCGTGCTCCTTGAGGCGAGCAGCTACGGACCCGCAGCAGATTCTTTTGACGTTTACGAGTCGCTGCTTGCTGCTGGCGTATTTACTTACAAGATTACATATGGTGAAGATCTTGTACAGGCGCTCAGTATTAGCTCGAGGCCAGATTTTCAAAATGAGACCAGAGCATGAGTTCGGTTAACTGGACCGAACTCTATCGTGGGCCTCGGTACGATGAGTTCAAACGTCGCTCTGGGTTGTTAGGGATATTCCTACGCACTGAAAACTGGCTGAATCCTGTCCTGCTTTTTCTCGTGTTGATGATAATGACTCATTCTTTGGAGCAAGCGAACTGGGTCGATGAGATGCCATCTCTCACGGCCACAGGGCTGTTTGGATTTGTGTGTAGTTGGACGTTAGCAAAGTTTCCGGTTCGTTCGTTGATAGTTCACACTCTTGGCTTGGTATTCGGCCTTTCTTGGATATTGGTTCTAATTCTAAAGAATATGCAACTCGCTGATCCGTTGCTCGGAACGGGTGTCCAGACACGTTGGTCGGAACTATGGCTTAGATTGCATGATTGGAGCTCCGCACTAATCGAGGGCGGTGTGTCCAGCGATCCGATGCCTTTTGTGATGATGCTTGTTTTCGCTACTTGGGCAGTCTCGTACATAAGCACATGGTCTGTGGTGCGATGGAAAAACGCTTGGGTGGCACTTACGCCTCCTGGATTTGTACTCCTGACCAACATTTCATATCTCCCAGGACAGCCTTCGTTGCAGTTAGGGCTTTTCCTCACAGTCGCTGTCTTATTGGTGTTACAGCTTCATTTCACTCGTGCGCTATCTCACTGGCGTCGTACTCGAACAGTGTGGCCTGATCAACTTTCCCTAGAGGTAGCTTCCAGCGGGGTGTTGGTTGCATTGATTTTGGTGGTCAGTGCTTGGTTGGTTCCTACTGCAAATCATTGGGGGCCGATCGCTCATCGCTGGGAGCGAGTTATCGATCCAGTGTCTGACCGATTGGACAACCTCGGACGTGTCTTTGTAGGTGTGTCTTCAAAACGTGATCTACCGGTACATAGTTTTGGAGAGGTCCTTCCCCTTCAAGGAAAAGTCAATCTGAGTTCCGAGCCATTGATGGAAGTGACTGCGACTAATCAAGGTAACTTGCGAGGTGCGGTTTATGACAGGTATATCGGTACTGGTTGGCTGATCTCTGATATCACAGTTCAGTCTGTTATTGGCATCACGGTTGAAGCTGCTGAGTTTGGGACACAACTATCCCAAAGCCAAACCCGCCGCCCTATAAGACTAGAGGTGAATGTGCTCGGATCAGCCCCTAACGGACGTTTGTTATCGTTCGGCGATCCGATCACCACTGATGTCTCTGGATCATTGCTTCTGGGAGCGAACGCAGAGGATGTAGTGGGAATAGCACCTCAGGATCGCCTTGAGGAAGGTGATGAATATGTGGTAGTTGGATCTATCTCAGCAGCCACCATAGACACAATTCTAGCGACAGAAGTTGAATATCCACCCGCGATTCGTTCGCGTTACACTCAATTACCCGATGATCTTCCTGAGGCGATTGGTGAACTTGCAAGAAGTCTCAGCGGCGGTAGGCACCCACTACCTATAGCTCGTACGATCGAGGCATATCTGCGGACCAGCTACGCGTATTCACTCAATGTTCCAGACGCGCCACCTCTAAGAGACGAAGTTGATTATTTTCTCTTTGACTCGAAAGCAGGCAATTTCAATCATCATGCCTCAGCGATGACTGTATTACTTCGTACATTAGATATTCCTGCTCGCATCGCAGTTGGATTTGTTCTCGAACCAAAGAACTTCGATGAGGCTACGAAGGCATACAGACTTTCTGAGCGTGATGCTTGGGCTTGGACGGAGGTCTACTTTCCTAGTCTGGGTTGGGTGGAATTCAACCCTACTTCAGGACGTGATCTCGTAACACGCTTAAGTGGTGATGCTGCGCCTCAATGGTTACCTAGTGATTCAGATAACTCGGTAAGTCCATTCGATGCAGAAGCAGAATTACTCGAATTAGAAGCACTGCTCGAAGATCAGCTTGGTGAGGCCGGGACTTTCCGAGGAGGTATCGAAGCTACCTCCTCGGGTGTCGGAGAGGTCATAGTTAGGTTCCTGACGATATTAATGTTTGCCACTGTAGCGCTTGTTTCCATCATTATTTCGTTGCGGTTTGCGTGGGAGTATCCGGTTCGCAAATTGACGCTAGCTCATCGTCAGTGGGCTAAGCTTCAGCGCCTTGCTAGTTGGGGCGGGATTGAAAGTCGACCGTCGAACACACCTCTCGAGGAAGCTCACATAATTAGTGATGTGGTAGGTGCTAGTGAAGATTTCGAGATACTAGCTAAGAACTACAATGTTGCCTGCTATGGGAATAAAACTTTGGAAGTTAACGAGGTGGAAGCTGTGACCGATAGTTATCGGGTCGCACGTAATCAGCTGTGGCGGAATACCTTCAACAAATTTTTGCTGCCACGGCGGTTCCACAGAAGTAAAGCTTCACCTGTCAGAAGCTCTTTTCGAGTCCCGGGGAATTCCACTTAGAGGCTCTACCTTATTCAACTCGCGAATCAGTGCGAGAAGTTGAGATACAGTCTCGGCGCTAGGCTCATTGCTCGGACGTAGTTCCATCTCGGCGATCGCGAGCAAGAGTGCCTCCCGCGCTTCGATGCGGTCGAGTGTTTTCTCCGCAGGTATCGGTGATGCCTTGCTTCCCCATTCATCCGTATGGTGCTTAGCCGTATTCTCGGTAGATGACTGGCGTTGCGAATCTAGATTCGACTCACCCACCTCTGCGGAATCACTTTCATCTATCGATCGTGACTGTTGCGAAGATGGGTACTGAGCAGCGGTCTGAGAGAGCACGAGTTCGAGGTTTGCTTTCGTATTAATGTCATCTGGGCTGCGCCTAAGCACGTCGACGTATTGCCTGCGAGCTTCTTCGAGGGCACCTCTCATCACTGCATGGTTACCTAGTGCATACCGGATTGACTCTGACAATTCTTCCGTCTTGGCTAATCTAAGAGCTTCTGTCGATGTGACAGAAGCTTCCTCGTAGCGACGCAGCTGGTGCAGGGTATTGCCAAGGTTATACATGACAGCCGAATTGTCAGGTGCCTCGAGAAGCGCTAGTCGGTAAGCCGTTAACGCTTCGTTGTAGCGCTTATCGGCATAAGCTTGATTTCCGGTTTCTACATATTCGTAGAGTTGAGAATCGCTGCAGGCGCCGATTATTAAAGCACTAAGAATCGTGCCTGTTGTGAGTCCTTGACGTGCTAGCCGAGATAGACCACTGCTTCCCTTGTGGAACATCGGTATCACAAGTAGTACCAAAGCCGCTATCACAAACCACTGAAACTGCTCTATCGGTTGCTTGCCGGTATCCTTCCCAATAATGCTTTGGCGCATACGTTGGACATCAATCGCTAATCCGGCAATTGTCTCAAGCTCGCGGAATTCCCCACCAGTTGCGACGGCGATTGCGCGCAACGCATCGCGGTCGGCTCTACTGACAGAGGTTCCCATAACAGCTCCGGGGATCATGGCTCCATCGGCGGTTCCTACCGCGATTGTGTAGATGGGAATATTGACCTCGGTTGCTCGTTTAGCAGCGGACAAAGATTTTTCGGCCAGGTCTTCTCCATCAGAGACTACGATTATCAATTGCTTATCAGCAGCGTCTGGAACGTTAAGCAACTTGAGAGATTCGTCGATAGCTGTTCCTAAATCTGTACCTATGGCTATCAATTCAGAATCGCGTTGTGCTTGATTAACGAGTTGCCGAATTGCTGAAAGATCTAAAGTGAGCGGAGAACGCTGGAATGCTTGACCGGCAAAGATGACTAGACCCACTCGATCGCTCCGAAGATGAGTGAGGAAATCGTTAATTCCGGCTGCTGCAATTGCGGAACGAGAAGGAGCTAAGTCGTCAGCTGTCATTGAGCTTGATACGTCCAGTGCAATTGCTATATCAACGCCGTGTTGCGCAGTAGATTGTTCGACTGATCCCCACTGAGGACGAGCAATTGCGATTACGATAAGCATGGCGGCCAGCACGACTGACCAATCACGGAATCGCTCTTGGCTGGCCTGCCAGCCCAACCTGAGAGATGGTGACCCACCGTAGGCATCGTCTGCTAAGCGGTGTTGGAGTTTCTTGAATCTGATTAGCAACGAAAATCCAGGCACGACTATCAATAAAGTTAGTGCCAATGGATCGCCGAATGACAGACCGGGAATCAAGGGTATCGCCTTAGCCACGTAGTACGGAGAGCACTTTCACCTAGCAGTAATATGACAGCTGGTAAAAGTAGAGCTGGTGCGTATTCGCGGAACCCTACGTACCTTCGTTCACCAATACGTGAGCGTTCCAACTGACCAATTTCTGAATAAGCGTTGACTAGTTCCTCAGGGCTACTTGCGTTGAAATATTTCGCTTCTGTTCCGTCGGCTATTGACTGCAACGAAGCAGCATCTATCTGAATGGCATCAGGAGACACACCACTGAAAAAACCGATTGTGTAGACTCGGACATCGAGAGCTGCGGCTAATTGTGTAGCTTGATCTGGAGAAATTATCCCAGCGTTGTTTTGCCCATCAGTTAGAAGCACTATTACACGGCTGCGAGCTGGTGAGTCTTCGAGTAATACGAGTGCTTCGCCAATGCCATCGCCGATTGCTGTTCCATCTAGTATTAACCCAGAAGCGAGATTCTCTACTCGGCGTCGGATAGCAGCAATATCATGAGTGAGGGGTGATAAAGCCAGCGCCTTTGATTGGAATATTACAACGCCCACGCGGTTGCCTTCGAGATTCTTGATAAATGGGTCCACGACGCGTTGCGCTTGACTCAAGCGTGTCGTACCTAGTGCCGAATTAGTTGGTACTTCCATCGAACTCGAGACATCGAAAGCGATTACGATGTCCATCCCCTCCGATGGTACTTGGCTGACTGTGAGTCCTTTTTGTGGACGTGCTAGCGCCATAACAATGAGTATGAGAACAACCCACCGCAGTGTTGTTGGTAACCAACGCAAACGAAGCCGCCAAGTTAAGAGACTTGATCCACGGATGATTTCTATAGAGCTAATGGCCAGTGCTGTTGATCTTGTTGGCCAAAAGAGACTGATCCCTGCGAGAGCTACTAGAAAAGGCAGTAACAAGAGAAATTCTGGAGTCTCGAAAATCATTTCCGGACAGCCTTGAAAGGAGGATGAGTGCCTGATCGTGAAAGTTCGATAATCTCGTAGGCGACTGTCAGGTCATGATTCGCTGATGCTGGATCAGGATGAGATCGCGCGTAAACGCTATTATCGCAGCGTTCGAGCAAGCCATCTATGAGCCGGGCTTGCCAGCGTCCGACGCCAGCAGTGTTCAATCGCTCTCGCAATTCGCTTGTTGTTAAAGCGGTCGCATTGAATCCAAAACGGATCTCAATATATGAACGGATGACAGTTGCTAATTCGCTATAAAAATACCTATACGTTTCATCATCTAACAGGTGATAGGTCTGTAAAGCATCGAGCCGACCTCTAGCATCATCTTCAAATTGATTTCTTTCGCTGGCTAACGAGGAGTTTGCTTCTTTAACTCTCGAACGGTACCAAGCGATGATCAAGATCGTGAGGGTGAAGAGCGCAATTGAAGCGATTATCATTTCCGAGCGCTGCCACCAAACTGGCGGCTCTCCGGTGAGAAGTTGAGATCGCAGGGGGCGTAGCTGCGCATCTCCTTGAATACGCACCGGTTCGATATGTAGGACAGGCGGTTTGACAGACGACGAGCCTGTGCTTCCATCCGAAGCCAACCAAGAAATTACTATGTCGCCAGCCTGGAGATCGCCAAGTTGGTACGCAGTGATCATGAATTCGAAAGAGGTGGTTGCCATACCATCGGTACCGCCATTAAGTGGATTATCGAAAATAGGCAATTTCGCCTCTATAAGTGACAGATCGATATCGCTTACGCGTGTGAGTTCACCAATGCTGATCAACAGGTTTTGGCTGTGACGTACGGTGATAGTCAATAGCACTTGCTCGCCTAACGTAGCCACATTCGGTAGCAACGATGAGTCAATCGTTACTTCGACTGATTGTTGAGCTGATACTCGTGATTGTTCGTACGAAGCTAGAGTGCCTAACAGTAGGAAAATGACCAGTAAGCGCTTCATTGGCGCATCGATCGTGCGTGAAAATAGCGTGCTATTGGCTCGACAAGGTCACTGTCGAGTCGGACCTCTACTTCGTCAACACCAGCGATGGCTAGATTGTGTTGTCGTCGTGATACCCGGTCCGCTGCTAATTCCTTATATCGATGTCGCACTTGTGGGTTACTTGAATCGATCATTTGTGAGAGGCCATCTTCCGCAGAGACAAAGTGCACTAGACCGATATCTGGTAACTCAAGGTCAATAGGGTCTGTCAGGGCAACTGCAATAACGTCATTTCTCAGAGAAAGAAGTCGCAGTGAATTGGCGTAATCCGAGTCGAAAAAGTCGGAAATAAGGAACACTATCGATCGACGACGAAGCGCATGAGCAAGGTAATCACAGGCGACTGAGATTCGTGTCCCTGGTGCA
>Ga0310344_10004642_pt1 | contig 10190 bp, 9 predicted proteins | sample HC15DNA20200_MG_FD_203801 | JGI IMG/M metagenome (GOLD analysis project Ga0310344, IMG submission 203801) | Marine microbial communities from station ALOHA, North Pacific Subtropical Gyre - HC15-DNA-20-200_MG | ecosystem: Environmental > Aquatic > Marine > Oceanic | place: Pacific Ocean: North... | reverse complement strand
TTTCCTCTACCCCAACTCCGAACGCTTTAGCCGACTTCTGGACTTCTTTCAAAAAACTTGTAGGCGCAATATGAGCGTGAACGTCTATGAAACCTTGAGGTGTCTCCTGTGACATGAGGCCTCCAATCATACTGATAAACAGGCATAATTTTCCAGGTTTTGGCGATTGCCGCGCCTGAGGATATATTTGGCAGCTATCGACGTCAAGGTTCATAGTTATCTGTATAATTGGCGGAAATATACTAGCTTCCTGCCGGATTCAAAAAGATACAACTGGACCGAAGCTGATTGGAAGGAGCACCTGATGCCCCAACGTAAAGATGGCGGCGACGCAGTCCTAGAAGCCTTGCGTAAACTCGATGTCGACTACATCATTTCCTCGCCCGGCTCCGAGTGGCCCTCGGTATGGGAAGCGCTGGCACGTCAGGTTATAAATGAAGAACCCGGCCCCAAGTACATAAACACTTGGCATGAAACACTGGCTGTAGCCATGGCCCAGGGTTACACCCGCATGACCGGTCGAATGCAAGCTGTCCTGCTTCATGCTGGGGTTGGAGTGCTCCAAGGTTCCATGGGCATACACGGAGCGTTCCAAGGTGAGATTCCCATGCTAGTAGCGTCAGGAGAGACTGCCAGCTATGGAGAAGCCGACGGATTCGACCCTGGCCCACAGTGGCTGCGCAACCTGAGCATTGTCGGAGGACCCAACCGTCTGGTCGACTCCATAACCAAGTGGAGCAGCAGGGTCACCAGCTCTGAAGTAATATACGAGACCTTCAGCAGGGCTGGAGAGATGGCCCAGCGGACACCCAAAGGCCCCACTTTCTTGAACGTGCCCATGGAAACCATGCTTGAAGAGTGGACGCCGCCTGCCAAGTTCAAGAACAAGCCCACGGCACCCAAGACCCGGCCTGAGTCATCTGACGTTGAAGCCGTAGCCGATTTAATTATTAACAGTAAGAACCCCGTAATATTGGCCGACTCCGCTGGCAAGAGCCTAGAAGGTTTTAAAGCGTTGGTCGATCTAGCGGAAACGATGAACATTCCGGTGTTTGAATCCGAAGGTCCTGGTTATTCAAATTTCCCAACCAATCACCCACTACACAACGGGTACGACCTAAAGCCCAGATACAGTGAGTTCGACCTGTTCTTGGTAGTGGGCTGCCGCGCCCCTTGGTATCCGGCGAGTAAGAGCCCAGCGAATGGCACGATCGTAGTCATAGATGAAAACCCAATCAAAGAATTCATGGTCTATCAAGACCTAAGTGCAGACTATTATCTAGAGGGTGATATTGCGCTTTCACTAGAACTGCTGACGGATGCCTTCAAAGCCAAAGGCGGAAAAGCTCGAGACTACGCCGGCAACAGGGACGTTTGGACTAAATACCGGGACGTGAGCGACACGGCGACCAACGCCAGTCCTATCGATGTCGCGGTACTCTGCAAATCGCTTAGCGAGAACTTGCCATCCGACACGGTATACATTGACGAGACCATCTTGCACCGACCTCAGATTCTTCGATGCATAGAACGAGAGAATCCGCAAAGTTACCTGCGCCCGGCCGGAGGCCTGGGCCAGGGACTCGGAACGGCTCTAGGCGTCAAATTAGCTGCCCCCAACCGCTCAGTGGTTGCGCTCATGGGTGATGGGTCGCTCCTATACAATCCCATAACCCAAGCTTTAGGTGTGGCTAGGGAGAGTGAGCTACCAATCTTGATCGTAGTGTTCAATAACACAAGCTATGCTGCCATGAAGCGACTCCACCTGTCGTTCTATCCTGATGGCGACGCCGCTAAGTCGGGCATATTTCACGGAGTAGACATCCCGGGCCCCGACTACCAGGAACTGACTTCGCCCTTCGGTGGACACGGAGAACGAGTTGAAGACCCAAAGCGGCTTGCCGGCGCCATAAAAGACGCCCAAGCCGCTGTTGCCGAAGGAAAAGTTGCTATATTGGACGTTGCTCTATCTGGATAACAGTGCGCAAATAAATCCAGGATAATAAAAACCTAAGTAGTGGCCGGTGTTACCGCCGACTACTTAGGCGGTCACCAAGGATCGCTGTCCACCCGTCCTACTGTAGTTGTAGATTCAAAATCTAATCCCGACACGACGTCACGGCTAAACCGACACTTGCCCCAGTTTGTATGGGACACCGGTATTACGCGGCCATATCCTCGTCTATAAGCTGAGCAACCTGGAGATTGACTTCCCCGCCCTCGGCCTTCATTCGTTCTGAAACCCGTTGCCGACGAACTTCTGAATGATTCTGATTCAGTTTCCATTTGCCTTTTAGGTCAGTGATTTCAATCTGAAAGCCTACGATTCGCTTAAACATCTGATCCGCATATTCCGTGGTGTAGTCCATTTCCCAAGGCTTAGGTTGTGAAGATTCGTGCAGATCTGTCAAATGGCTCACGCTCTCTTCTATATCTGACCGGCCCTCTAACGCTTTAAAGATGCCAATTGCGTGAACCGCCACATAATCCCAGGTTGGTACCACATTATCCTCTTGGTACCAGGTAGGTGAGACGTAAGCGTGCGGACCGTGGAAGACCACCATCACCTGCTGACCATCAGCGTACCGCCACTGCCGGTTAGCTTTTGCCATATGTCCGTAGATTAAACCCTGACCACCAACTTTTTCATCTATCATGAATGGCAAATGGCTGGCCATCGGTTCTTCTCCAGTATGGGAAAACAAGATGCCGAAGCTATTGGCATGCATAAACGCAAACAGCTTAACCCGATCTTCTTGAGCGTAATATCTAGGTACGTACATAACGATCCTCAGCCAATTAACTAAATGATTAAAGTATTCTACTACCGTGACGGTGTCGACTGATGTTGCCACCCATCCAGCCCTCTGTTACGCTTCCCGCACCTAGATATGGAAGTGACCTAATTGACCGCTACTCCTGGGATCAGAGCCGACCTGTATGTCACCTGCATAATAGACCAGTTGTATCCCAACGTCGGGGTAAGCGCCGTTAAGGTTCTACGCCGCCTTGGAGTCACAGTAGGATTCCCTGAAGGGCAGACCTGCTGCGGGCAGCCGGTTTACAACACAGGATTCCAAAACCAGGCCCGAACTTTAGCCAAACGTGTCTTGGCGCAATTTAGAGATAGCGAATACGTAGTCGTCCCTTCTGGTTCTTGCGCCGCCACCATACGAGTCTTCTATCTGGAGCTGTTCGCGGATGACCCAGAATTGCTAGCAGAAGCCAAAATTCTGGCGTCCAAAACCTATGAATTCTCGGAGTTCTTGGTAAACGTTTTAAACGTCCAAGACGCGTCCGCCTGCGGAGCCGTTCACAAAGGGACCGTGACATACCACCCGAGCTGCCACCTGTTGCGTGAATTAGGCGTCAAAACTGAACCAGCGAAACTCCTTAGCTCCGTCCCTGGCTTGGAGAGTAGAGACCTTAACGGTGCCGAGATATGCTGTGGTTTCGGAGGTACTTTCTCTGTCAAATTCCCGCATATTTCCGAGGGCATGGTTACAGACAAAATCACCAACGTACAAAACAGCGGAGCCGAAACATTAGTAGCTTGTGACATGAGTTGCTTAATGAACATGGGCGGCGCGTTGAATAGGCAAGGATCTAACATCAAAATTAGGCACCTAGCCCAGATCCTAGACTCAGACTCGGATTAGGAATTCAATATATTGCCAGAAATAAAGACACAGGACTTCTCCGCCGCGTCCGTTGCAGCTATCCAGAATCCCAAACTCCGCCGGGCCCTGGATCGAGTAGCATCCGGATTTGAGGTCGCCCGCTTGGATCGAGTCGCTGAAGCCACTCCGGAAATTTGGGACGCTTGGAGACAACAAGCTCGAGACATCAAGATACACACAATAGAGCACCTGGACTATTACCTGGACTTGTTATACACAAATGTCACCGCCGCCGGGGGCCAACTCCATTTCGCAAAAGACGCAGACCAGGCGAACGAGATCGTTGCACACATAGCTCGCACCAGGAACGTCAAAGTTGCCACCAAAAGCAAAAGCATGGTCTCTGAAGAGTTGGCCCTGAACCCAGTCTTGGAGTCCATAGGGGTCGAGGTATGGGAGACAGACTTAGGTGAGTACATCATTCAGCTGGCGGAAGAGACCCCTTCTCACCTAGTTGCACCGGCGTTACACAAGTCCAAGGAAGACGTAGCCGAACTATTTTCTGAGAAGCTCGGCATTCCCTACGACGAGGACATATACCACATGGCCGCTACGGCCCGCGAGGTCCTCCGAGACAAATTCATGGAAGCTGACCTAGGCATTAGTGGCGCTAATTTCGTTGTCGCGGAAACCGGCTCTCTTGTCATTATCACAAACGAAGGCAACGGCCGTTTATCCACCTCAGCTCCCCGGATACATATCGGTATCACTGGGATGGAAAAGGTCATTCCATCCATGCAAGATCTGTCAATATTCCTACGCCTGTTGCCCCGTTCAGCCACCGGTCAAAGAATCACAAGCTACGTCAGCATGACTACCGGTCCGCGCCGCTCCGATGATGAGGACGGGCCTGAAGAATTCCATCTCGTACTGGTAGACAATGGTCGGTCCCGTATGTTGGCCGATCCCGCTCTGCGGGAAGCCTTGTATTGCATACGTTGCGGGGCTTGTTTGAATATCTGTCCAGTCTATGCACGCATAGGCGGCCACGCGTATGGTTGGGTATATCCAGGCCCCATAGGCGCGGTAGTTTCTCCAATGCTTGTTGGGTTGAAACAGGCCAAGGAACTGCCTCAAGCGTCAAGCCTCTGCGGCGCTTGCCGAGAGGTCTGTCCTATCAAGATCGACATACCAAGGATGCTCTTAGACCTGCGCAAAAAGACTGCGGAGAGCCCTGACCTAAACATACGGTCGGCGCCTAAATCTGAACGCATCTTGGCTAGTCTGTTCTCAAGTCTTATGAGTAGTCCTCGTCTGCTTAGCACCGCGGTAGGGTTTGCAAATCTACTCCAAAAAACTGAACGGATTCTGCCTTTCTCGCACCTTACGAAAGACCGCAAGTGGATCAGAAATTCTTTGGTTCCCCCTCTATCAAGGTGGACCCGTTCAAGAGACCTACCTGCCCTGCCCAAGCAAACTTTCCGCGATATCTGGAATAAGGAGTTGTCCCGTGACGACTCCTGAATCTCTCGGCACACCCAAATCCGAATTCCTAGATGGCGTCCGGCAAGCTCTCGGTCGGGCAAACATTCCGCCGTCAGAGCCATATCCCCGTCTTACCGAAACCATTCCCGAACTAGAACAGCAGGCAGCCGAGGTTCGCAGCCGATTAGCCAATAACTTACCAAACCTCTTGGACAGACTAGCCGATATGGCGGCCAAAGGCGGCTGGAACGTCTACCGAGCTAGAGGACCAGAGGAAGCTATCGGACATGTAGAAGAGATCGTTAAAAAATCAGGTGCCACTACAGTGGTCCGCTCTGCCCAATCAGTCTTCGAACGAGTGCCTCTGGACGCAGCATTAGCAAGCCAAAACATCACAGTAACAACAGCGGCCCATGATAACGAAAACCCTAGGGAATCGCTCCGGGAAACTATACGGCAATCAGATGTCGGTATCACCGGCGCTGATTACGCATTGGCAGAAACAGGAACGCTAGTTGTCTTGCCTCGTAAAGGGCTAAGCCGCCTGGTTTCTCTGGTCCCGCCGGTACACATTGCATTAGTCCGTGCCGAAGACCTGGTAGAAACCCTAGACGATCTATTCTTATTGCGGCGTCTGGAGTATCATCAACAAAATGGAGAGATGGGTAGTTACCTTAACTTCATAACGGGACCCAGCCGCACAGCCGACATAGAGATGACCATCGTAACCGGGGTCCACGGTCCCAAAGAAGTCCACATGGTTATCATTGACTGACAACTGAACCCGCTCCTATTCAGAGTACTCGTAGCCTACGCGCCATTCTTGATGTCCTAGATAACCAAAGGTGAAAAATGCCACTACGCGTTGGATTCTCGGAGTTCCGCAAACAGATGCTTGAACGTGATTTGCAAGCCATCGAAGAAGTCATCCCGATCCTAGGTGTTGAGAAAGTGATACTTACTGGTGACATGGCTGCGGGAGAATATAAACCCGACACCAAAATCGAACTGATTATCGTCCATGACACTGAGTATTCATTCGGAAGACGTGCTGATTTCTTCTCATATCACCTGCCCAGTTCCGTAGATATAGATACCTTAGTCTACACTCCGACGGAGTTTGATGAGATGAAAGAGAAGTTACCGGCGCTAGCCAAAGCCTGCCGCGAAGGACGGGAGATATTTAACAATGCCTGATTATCTATCCGAAGGCGCGCGCTGGCTGCGCCAAGCCGAACAAGATCTGGATGACGCCCGCTACCTCAAAGAAGGTGGCCGTCATAACCTGGCATGTTTCATGGGACAGCAGGCGGCCGAAAAAGCGATTAAAGCTTATCTGTACCACAAGCGCGTGGAAGACGTCTGGGGGCATTCGCTATTGGATCTATGTGAAGACGCCAAACTTTTCGACATGATGTTTGACACGATGAAGTCAGAAGCTCGGCAATTAGACAAGTATCATTACATCACCCGTTACCCAGAATTCCTACCAAGTGGGACTTCATTTGATGCGTTCAACGAGATCGATTCAGAGCGATCCATCGAACTTTCTACACAAGTAGTGGAATTCACCAAAGAACGGATAGTGTAGATGGCCTCAAGAGTGGATCCTCTTCTTCCGGATCAATTCGGTCCGTTGCAAGGGGTACGCATCCTCTCCACTGGCACCATAGTCGCCCAACCTTACGCCGCGGCCCTCGCCGCGGAAATGGGCGCAGAAGTCATTCAAATCGAACGGCCCGGCGTCGGAGACGTAACCCGAGGCATAGGTGTTCACAACGATGACGGAACCGGGCTCCATCTCAATAGCCTCTGGCTTCAAGACCGTCGCAATACATTTTCAATCACCTTAGATTTCTCTTCGATTGAAGGAAGAGAATTGTTCCTCCGGTTGATCCCCAACGTAGACATCTGGATGGAAAGTTCCAAGGCAGGTACTTATGCCAAATGGGGGCTAGATGATTCAGCTGTACTAGCCATCAATCCGTCGATCGTCATCACTCATGTATCAGGATACGGCCAGACGGGTCATCCCGACTATCTATCGCGGGCTTCCTATGACCCTATTGGACAGGCCTTTGGCGGAACCATGGCTATTACAGGTTCACCCGAACCTGAACCTCCTATCACCGCTAGACCGCTAGCGGCAGACTACACTACGGCACAGATGTGTTTGTGGTCGACCCTGGCTGCCTACATCCATGCTCTTCGCACTGGCAAAGGGCAAGTCATCGACCTGGCGCAGTACGAGGCTGTACACAAAGTAATGTCCGGAACTATGGTGGAGTACTTTGAGACAGGCGAAGTCCCCCAGCGCATTGGCAACCAAAGTGGGCGGAGCCAGCCGTTCGGTACATATAGTGCTAGAGATGGGTGGGTTGCTCTCGCTGCGCTTGGAACAGTATTCGACCGGGTATGCTCTGTATTGAATCTAAGCGCTACCGATGAGTGGCTAAATCAAGCCCGGACTGACCTCGAATCGATCCCGGCCATCGAATTCGATTCTATATTACGCGGATGGGTAGAAGAACGGACAGTGAAAGAAATAGTTGAGATTATGAATGCCGCCCAGGTCGGCTGCAGCGCGGTTATGACACCCAAAGATACAGCGGAAGACCCTCATTATCAGGCTCGAGAAATACACATTGAATGGGACGACCTACAGTTGAATAGGAAGGTCAAAGGAATAGGAATCGTACCTAAATTTTCCGAGACACCTGGTAAGGTATGGCGCGGGTCCGCTCCGCTCGGGCACGATAACGACTTGGTCTACAAGCACTATCTAGGCCTTGACGATACCGAGCTAAATCAACTCCGAGGGCAAGGAACCATCTAGATCCCTAAACAAGCATCCCGACCAGTCAAGAACAGCCGCATTGCCCTCTCCGCAGTCCCTTGCAACATCTCTCCGGTCCGACCGAGGGCCTGCTGAAAAGTCATAGCTCCATCGGAGATACAAAGTACCGACGAAACGCCGTAGTCATAGAGTTCTTCGTGTCCTTCACCTAAGCTACCTGCCAACAGGACAGTTGGTATGCCGTGAGCCTTGGCGTGCCGTGCAACTCCCACTGGGGCTTTATCAAACACGGTGGACAAGTCAGCTCGACCTTCGCCAGTGAACACTAGATCGGCACCCTTCAAATGCATGTCAAAATCGAGTACCTGACATACCATATCTATCCCAGATTGTAGAGTTGCCCCGGCAAAAGCAATCAATCCTGCTCCTAGACCACCTGCCGCGCCTGAACCAGGAATGTCCAAAACATCTCGCTTCATATCCCTTTTCACGATCTCAGCAAAATTGGACAGGGCCCCGTCCAATTCGGCTACCACACCGCTAGAAGCACCTTTCTGGGGTCCGAATATCTCTGAAGCACCTGTAGGTCCACACAATGGGTTCGTCACATCCGTCGCTGCAACGATTTCCATGCTCGAAAGCCCTTCAACCATCCCTGATGTGTCGATGCGGTCAAGATCTGCGAGAGCCGCGCCCCCTGAAGGCAAAGACTTGCCCCGTGAATCCAAAAACTTGAACCCTAAGGCCATAGCCATACCAGCTCCGCCATCATTGGTGGCACTCCCTCCAAGACCGACTATTACTCGGTTGAATCCTTTCTTGGACGCTTCCAAAAGCAACTGGCCGGTGCCGAAAGTTGTGGTGGTTCTTGGATTTCGGCGACGGGGCGGCACCATCGCCAATCCAGAAGCCCTAGCCATCTCAATAACAGCAGTTCTACCATCGCCCATCACTCCCCACTGGGCCTCTATCTGCTGGTGGATGGGGCCAGTCACCGTACTCGTGAATATTTCGCCTCCGGTAGCATCCACTAAAGCGTGAAGAGTTCCGTCACCGCCATCGGCCACCGGCAGTAACACGGTCTCAGCATCAGGAGCGGCCGCAACGACGCCTCTAGCAATCGCCTTCGCAGCATCAAGCCCGAGGATGCCGCCCTTGAATCCCTGCGGGGCTATTATCACTTTCATATCAACTAATGCTAACTCAGAGTCGTGCCTGATACACAGTGGCCTATTATACACTCCGGGATGTCCATCCCAGGCCGCCTTTGTTACAATCAAAATTGCCGATTCTAGACCAATAAACAACATCTGGAAAATGCGGTGATTACGGAGATTACATTATGCCCTCGAAAGAGGACTTAAAGCGCCGAGCGGCAGAAATAATAGACTCAAAAGCCGAAGATTTAACCGCTCTGGTGAAAACTATTTTAGCCAACCCGGAACCAGGATTCCGTGAGCTCAAAACCGCAAAGTTGGTGGCTGAGCAGTTCGGTGCCTTAGGATTACAACCTAGGAGCGGACTGGCCGTGACCGGTGTTAGGGCCGACGCTGTCGGCAGCGCACCGGGACCGACGCTGGCCATACTGGGAGAGCTGGACTCGTTGATCGTAGCGGACCACCCAGACGCTGACTCGAATACGAACGCAGCCCACGCTTGTGGGCACCATTGCCAGATCGGCATGATGCTAGGCGCAGCAATGGCCCTGACCAATTCTGACGTTCTAGATTCTCTCTCCGGACGCTTGGCATTCATGGCGGTCCCAGCAGAAGAATACATCGAAATCGAGTACCGAGATGGTCTGCGCCGGGACGGCAAAATCGAATTCTTGGGCGGCAAACCCGAACTAGTACGGTTAGGCGAGTTCGACGACGTCCATCTGGCAATGATGCTCCATACCACGAGCAACCCTGCCGAGAAGCAGATGTGTATCAGCAACACAAACAACGGTACTGTAGCCAAACGCATCCAGTTTATCGGACGGGCCTCTCATGCTGGTGGTGCACCGCACCTGGGGATCAACGCCTTGAACGCCGCTACTATGGCCATGAGTGCCATCAACTTCAATCGTGAGACCTTCAGAGATGAAGACAGTATCCGTGTCCATCCCATAATCACCAAAGGCGGGGAAGCAGTTAGCGCCGTACCAGCAGATGTAAGGATGGAGACATTTGTCCGAGGGAAATCCCTTGAAGCCATAATGGACGCCAATACAAAGGTAGACCGTGCTCTTCGCGCTGGAGCTATGTCTGTAGGAGCAAAAGTCAAGATTCAGACTATACCCGGTT